>Ga0070739_10001760_pt1 | contig 31256 bp, 34 predicted proteins | sample Coa_R1_7_FD_66445 | JGI IMG/M metagenome (GOLD analysis project Ga0070739, IMG submission 66445) | Surface soil microbial communities from Centralia Pennsylvania, which are recovering from an underground coalmine fire - Coalmine... | ecosystem: Environmental > Terrestrial > Soil > Unclassified ...
AGCACATGCGTTCCAGCCGGGAAGCGGATCGCGGCGACACTGCTTTCCGGCCCCGCTATCGCTTGCACCGCCGCGTAGTCGAGCGTATTGCGCAAATGTTCGGCAGCGCTCTCATTGGGCTGCTGCGGGCGCATCGACACCGTCCACGGCACTTCCGTCTTGCCGTCCGGCTTGGTGTAGTAGACCGTGATGTGCTCTCCGATCGCGCTGCGCTTGTGCGAGGACCAATACCACGCCGCACCCGCCACGATCGCAAGCAAGACGATCCAAAAAAAGACCCGCGATGCTCTCACGGGCTGAAACCTTCGTCAAGTTCGGTTCTCTGTCATCCTGAGCGGGCATTCCAATTTAATGTTAGTTCCATTGACATTAAATTGTCCGGCGTAGTATTCTCCCGTTATGGCGACGGAAAAACGGCGTTATACGATGACCGCGCGTGCGGAAAAAGCGCAGGCGACGCGAAACCGCATTTGCAAGGCCGCCGTCGCGCTGTACCGCAAGCACGCTTTTGAAGACTTCACGCTTGACGACGTCGCCCGGCGCGCGCAAACGACGGTACAGACGGTCCTGCGAACCTTCGGCAGCAAAGAAAACCTCATCATGGCGGCGCTCACCGCGCTTGTTGAGTCGGGAGCGATGCCGGAGCGCACGCAAGCCGGCGATATTCCGGCGGCTATCGAAGCGCACTTCGATATTTACGAAAACATCGGTGACATCGTCATCGCGCGCCTAGCGGACGAACGTCGCCTGCCCGCATTAAAGGCATCGCTCGATGAAGGCCGGGCCGGGCACCGCGAAAGCGTGGCGCAGTTGTTCGCGCCGTATATTCGGCAGAGCAAACGGCTCCACGAAATGCTGTGCGTCATCACCGACGTCTACGTATGGAAGCTGCTGCGGCGAGATCGCGGCTTAGATCGCGATACGGCGCAATCTATCATGACGGCAATGGCCATCTCTTTAATAAAGGAGCATGCACGTGGCGAAGATGCTTTGGCTCAACTGGTCGGGCGGCGGAAATCTCCCTCCAAGTCTCGGGATAGCGCGCGTACTGACGGAACGCGGTCATAATGTAACGTTCGCGGGCCGTCCGGAAATGGTGCCGCGCGTGGAAGCCGCCGGCTTTCGCGCCATCGAACTTACACAGGCGTACGCGCAGCTCGATCGATATCCGCAAAACACGCCGCTCGGGCGTATCGCCTGTCACCTCACGTCGCCTGCGGTTGGCGAACAAGTTCGTACGGTGATCGAAGCGGAATCGCCCGATGCGCTGCTCATCGACTCGATGTTTCCCGCCGCTTTGGACGCAGCAACGGAGTACGGTATTCCAAGCGCCGTTTTTTTCCACCATTTCCTCTTTCGTTTACGCGACGAGTGGAAAGCAACGGAAGGGCGGTTCTACGGCATGCGCGAGCAAGCAGGTTTTTCGCCGTTGCCGCCGTTCGAGGACCTGTGGCAACGCCAGGATCGCATCATCATTACATCGCCGGCGCAATTCGATACGCCCATCGACCCGGCATGGACTTTGGCGCGTCACGTCGGTCCGGTGCTCGAAGACGAAAAATGCGCGGTCTCCATCGACAATCCGTGGGAGGATGACGATCGAACGCCGCTGGTCCTCGTAAGCTTCAGCACGGCGCCGGAACAGCGATCGCTCGAGAAATTTCAGCGCAGCCTTGACGCGCTGGGGCAAATGCCCGTTCACGTGATCGGCACAACCGCAGGGATCGTGGCCCTCGATGAGCTCTGCGTTCCGCAAAACGCGCTGGTGGTGCCGTACGCGGCTCACGACCCGGTACTCAAACGCGCATCCCTCATTATCACGCACGGGGGTCATGGTACAGTGATGCGTTCGCTGAAGTACGGTGTCCCGATGATCGTCATGCCGGGTCTGGCGCACGATCAGGCGCCGAACGGCCGGATGGTGCAAGATTGGGGCGCTGGTATCGCGCTCGCGGGAGATGCGCACGCCTGCGCGATCGCTACTGCCGCGCAATCGATTCTCTCGTCGCCGTCGTATAAAGATGCGGCGCGGCGTCTTTCGTCGATACTCGCCGCCTCGGACGGCGCATCCAGCGCGGCCGACGAAGTTGAGATGCTGTTAGACGCTGCCGCGCAGCGCGTCAATTACGTCTGACGTAGACCGGACGATCCCCATGCGTGGAAAGATGCGCGCGCAGCTGTGCTCGTGCTCCTGCGCGCTCATCGACGCCATGGCATCTTCAACGAAAAGCAGCTTGTAGTTTCGTTCGAACGCATCGCGCGCCGTCGATTCGACGCCGATGTTCGTTGCGATTCCACATAAGGCGATAGCCGTTACGTCGCGGCGGCGCAGTTGAAGATCCAAATCCGTGCCGTAAAACGCGCCCCAGTTGCGTTTGGTCACAACGATGTCGGGTTGCTCGATGCCGAGCTCGGGCACGAGTTCGTCCCAGCCCGCGGAAAACGAAGTTGCCGGCGGCGCTTCATCGACCAGCGGCTTGAGCATGTCGCCCCCATGCGATGCGTACGAGACGTGCACCCACACGACGGGCTGACTTGCCGCACGAAACGCCCGGGCAATCTTAACGGTATTTGCCAGGACCTCCGAGCTGGTGTGCGGCCCAACGTCACGCGCGAGAATACCGCGCTGAAGATCGATGACAACCAGCGCCGTACGGCGATCTTTAAGAAAAGCGCTCGTCTGAATCACGCCCCGCACGGTTGGCGATTGATGCGAAATGCCCTATCGGCGATTTGCGGAGCGATTCTATGATGAAACGGCCTTGGGTTCGCTAGTTAACGTCGCGGCGGCGCTTATCGGCGTGTACATCCTGCTCGCTCTTATTACGTCGCACCTTATCGAGCAAATCGGCGCGCTGCTCAACCAACGCGGCGTCAAACTGTACCAGGGAATTCGAGCGCTCGTCGGTGACGCGCAACTGCTCACGCACGTATACGATCATCCCTTGATAAGCAATCTGTCCGCAAATCCGGCACGCAAGCCGTCATACATTCCGACGCGCGTTTTTACGCTTTCGTTCATCGACGGCATCCGCGATCTGTTCACAAAAGGCCCGGACAACGCGGTTCTTCAACTGCCGGCGATTCTGGCAACGCCGCAGGAGTTACTCAACGACATCGTTCGGCGCGTTGGCGGCATGCCGGACGGCAAGCTGCGCCAAACGCTGATCACGACGCTGCAAAACGCCGACGGAACGTACGAAGGATTTTTGCGAGGCGTCGATGCGCTCTTCGAGGCCTCGATGCAGCGCGTCTCCGGATGGTATAAGCGGTGGGCCTCAGCCGTGTTGGCGGCGCTCGCCGCAATCATCGTGATCGTGCTCAACGCGGACACGCTGGCGATATTCAGAGCGTTTGCAAATAGCCCCGCCCAAGCCGTCGCGTACGCTCACGCGATTCAGTCGCTCGGTAACGCACCGAGCGCAGCAGATCTCGCACATGCGCTGCCGCCGATCGACCTCGCCTGGCACTTCCCGCCTGCCGGCGGTTGGTGGCAGAAAATTCTCGGCTTGCTGATCACATGGTTTGCCGTGCTCCTCGGCGCGCCGTTTTGGTTCGATTTGCTCCAGGCCCTTGTGCCGGTGCGCATGTGCGGCGATAAGCCGGCGCAGAGTGCTGTTGCGCCGGCGACCGGCGACGTGCGGGACGTGCAGTCAGCAGTGAGCGCATAAAGTATGGTTACCTACGACATCATCATCGTCGGCGGAAGTTTGGGCGGATGTGCGGCCGCGCTCTCCGCGGGCGCAGGCGGTTCTTCGGTGTGTCTGCTTGAAGCATCCGGATGGCTCGGCGGACAGTATTCCGCGCAAGGCGTCACCAAGCCCGACGAAAACCGTTACACCTCGACGGTTGGAAGCACGGCCGCATATCGCGCGTTTCAGCACAACGTGCGCGCTTTTTATCGCGCGAACTACACGCTGTCTGCGCGCGGTCAAAATCAGCCGACGCTCAATCCCGGCGGGGCGTACCCCGGCTTTTCCACCCAGCCCGGCGTTGCGCACCAGATTCTCCTGCAACAGCTGCAGGCAATGCCCAGCGTACACGTGCGTTTGAAGACCCGTGTCACCGGAGCGAACGTGCAAGGCGATACGATTCAAAACTTGAGCACCGTGGACGAGAATGGCTGGCCTGCGACGTACGTCGGGCGTTATTTTTTGGACGCAACCGACTTGGGTGAACTGCTGCCGCTTGCGAGTGTCGAGCATACGCTGGGTGCTGAATCGAAAGCCCAAACCAACGAGCCGAACGCGCCGGCCCAGGCGCACCCTGAGTGGATTCAACCGATCACGGTCGTGGTATCGCTGGAAAGACGTCCTGCCGGCGAAGATCACGCCATCGCCAAACCCGCGAACTACGATCGAATCAAAGCGGAGCAGAACTTCACTGTCGTAGACGGCTACATCAGCAAGATGTTTCAAGTGCCGGTCGACCTGTGGAGTTACCGCAAATACATCGATGCGTCGAACTTCAACGATCCGGCGTTCCCGTGCGATTTGAGCATGCTCAACATGGGCGCGAACGATTACCAAGGCGGCACCATTCCCACCGGCGATGCGTCCAAAGACGCGACGATTGTCAATGCCGCGCGGGAGGCTTCACTGAGCTTTGTGTACTGGCTGCAAACGGAGTGTCCGCGCGACGACGGCAGCGGGAGCGGATACCCGAACATCAGAGTCCGTCCGGACGAATTCGGCACCTCCGACGGCACGGCCGCGCAGCCGTATATACGCGAGTCGCGCCGCATTCGAGCGCAGTACACCATCGTCCAGCAAGATCTCGACAGCAACTACAACGCCGGACCGCGCGCGAAGAACTATCACGATTCGTGTGGCATCGGATTCTACGGCGGTCTCGATATTCACGGGCTGGCCGCAGTCGGCATGGGGCAGCAATTCATCGGGATAAAGCCGTTCGAAGTTCCGCTTCGCGCGCTCATCCCGGTGCGCGTACGCAATCTGCTTGCAGCGTGCAAAAACATCGGCGTGACGCATATCACCAACGGCGCATACCGCTTGCATCCCGTGGAGTGGAACATCGGCGAGTCGGCGGGCGCACTCGCGCTGTTTGCAATCGACCGCGGCGTAACGCCCGCGGACGTGCCGCAGAACGCCGGCTTATTGCGTGACTTTCAACAGCGGCTGCTCGCGCGAGGGATTCCGATCTTCTGGTGGACCGACCTCACCTTCGGCGATCCGTCGTACGCGGCAGCGCACGTGCTCGGAGCGGCAGGCGTAATGAGCGGCGAGGGCGATCTCGGTTTCCACGCTAACGACGCGTTCGGCGATGATGCGAAAGGCGCGGTTGAAGCCAACCTCGGGCGCTCGTTGAACTGGCCGCCCGGCGACTTCACGCGCGGTCAAGCTGCGCAGTGGATCGTTACGCAGCTATGAGTCTGGAAGGGTACGCGTCGGTAACATCGGCGGCGCCGGGAGAAACGGTGGACTTTCATGTACGCGCCTCCGCCGGGGACAGCCGTTTCTCAATGGACGTTTACAGGCGCAGCGTTGAAGACACGCTCGTAAAATCGTGCCAAGGCGACGCGTACGTTCCGGGAACGCAAGATGATGCGGGCCTGGCGATAGACGGATGCGATTGGCCGGCGGTTGACGGTTGCCGCACGGTCGTACCGGACGATTGGAAGAGCGGATACTATGTCGCGCATCTTTCGTCGGGGAATTCCGACACGTGGATTCCGTTTGTCGTACGCGCGGGTCCCGATAGCGGCGCGTCAATCGTCGCGAAACTCAGCGATACCACCTCAAACGCGTACAATACGTGGGGCGGGCGCGGTTTTTACACGACGCCCTTCGCGCCGCGCATTTCATTCGATCGGCCCTACGACGATCTCACGCTCTACGAACGGTACCAGTTGCCGTTCGTGCAATGGGCCGAGCGGCGCGGCTACGCAATCGACTATTGCTCGAGTCTAGATCTTCACCTTAACGCGCAACTGCTGGATCGATACCGTATGTTTTTGAGCCTCGGACACGACGAATACTGGTCGCTCGAGATGCGCGACCAGGTCGAGGCGTTCATCGCCGCCGGCGGTAACGTCGCCTTCTTCAGCGCCAATACCTGTTTCTGGCAGATCCGCTTCGATTTTTCAAACGGCGGACGCATCATGATTTGTTATAAGGAAGCGGAAGCCGGGCATCCGCAAGACCCCGATCGCAGCGATCCGCGCCGGGTAACGACCGAATGGAGCGCAGCGCCCGTGAACCGTCCGGAAAATTCGATGACCGGCGTGAGCTATCGCGATGGCGCAGGCTGGTGGAACGATCCGATCGATCCGGCGCGCCGCTATCGCGGATATACGGTCAGCAACGCGTCGCACTGGATTTTCGACGGAACGGGTTTGTCGAACGGCGACACGTTCGGCGCAGGCAACAGCGTCGACAGTACGATTCTCGGTTACGAGACCGACGCGGCCGGCGGCGGCACTCCCCAGAACTTCATCGTGCTCGCGCAGGCCGATCTGCGTGACTGGGCTTCCGGTGGACAAGGCGGTTATGCGACTATGGGCGTGTATCGCCGCAACGGCATCGTCTTTACTGCCGGAACGGTGAACTGGGCTGCGGGACTCAGTCAAAACGGCGGCAATACGGCGGTCGATCAAATCACGGAACACGTGGTGAACGCGTTCAACTCCGATCCTGCGCCGGCAGTCAGCTTGAGCAACGCGGGTTTTGAAGATTGGCCGAATAGCGTGCCGTCGGGATGGGCGCTGGATGGCGCCGGCACCGTTTCAGCGGAAGACACCGACGCCGAAGCGAGCGACAACAACATGCGTTTCAGCGGAGGCGGCGGCGATTTCTGCCTCAAGGTCGATGCGAGCGCCGGTGAAACCTGGATCTCGCAGTCCGACTTTACGTGTAACGCGGGAACGGCGTACGGCGCGGGGTGTTGGGCCAAAGCCGCGCAGCGCGGCGCGACGATTCGGTTGCAAAGCACCGACACATGGCACGATTTTGCGAGCGCGGAGCATTCCGGCAGCGGCGAGTGGGAGTATCTCTTCGCAACCGGGTCCGCGTCGGGCGAAGCCGCGACATTCAACGCGCGCGTGAAGATCCAGGTCGCTTCCGGCGTGCAAGCCTGGTTCGATAACGTTTCCGTTATGCCGGTTCCTGACCGTCCGGGTTAAATGAAAGGAGATCCGCCATGAACAGCGGCCCCACATTGCAAAACGGGTCCAGCGGCGACGACGTGAAACGTTTGCAGCGCATACTGGTGATGATCAAACTGCTCGACTACACCGGCATCGACGGCAACTTCGGGCCGGAAACCGAGGCGGCAGTCAAAGCGTTCCAGCAAAGCAAAGGTCTCGCGGTGGACGGCATCGCCGGGACGATGACGTGGCAAGCATTGCCGGCAGATCCCGACACGCCCGAACTTTCGAACGGATCCACCGGAAGCGAAGTTTCCGCAATGCAGCAAGTACTGCAAAACGCCGGATTGTACGCCGGCCCGATCGACGGCGATTTCGGCCCGAATACCGAGAACGCCGTGAAGTCGTATCAAACGCAGCGAGCGGTCAGCGTCGACGGAATCGTCGGGGATCAGACATGGTGGGTCCCCGCCGGCGCCGCGGGTGCAACGCTTGCATCGCTTGCGGGACTAACGACGGCGTAACACGCCTAAGAGTGCTTAGCGTGACCGCTCGAGCACGCGCCGCCGGCCGGCTGCATGGCGAGCAACGGATGCAGTTCGATGGCGTTGGAAGCAACGCCGATCTGCGGCGGTGAGTGCACGTAATCGAAAAAACCGACGCCGGTGAGGCGCATCGTCGTGCTGCCGGTCAAATGCTTGAACGTGCTATTTGCGGGCGGCTGTCCGAAGCATGCGATGAACGCCGAACGGATCGCCGCGATTTGGCTTTGATGTCCGCTTTCCACGACCGTCGAGCACCCCGGATCCGGAATCTCGGCAATCATCGTGTTGCCGCTCTGCGGATCGGCTATCTCGACGTGAAAGTCGCGATCGCTCTCCTCCTTGAATCCCATGATGCGTGCCGTCACGGTGTATTTGTTAAACTCAACGGGAGCGTACCGCGCCGTGTCGTTGTTTCGCGAATATCCGGCGGGTACTGCTAGCGCGCGCAGCGCAGTGACGGTCGTCGAGACCGGCGTTTGCACGATGTGATTGACACCCGGATCGTCGAGCGTTTTTATGTGCCAGCGTTCGGTACCGCAATGCGAGAGCGGATTGAGCACGACAGCCGCCAAGACCGGCCTTTGCACGAGCGGCAAGCACAGCGTAATTGCCAATAGGGTTGCCAGACGCCGTTTCATCTTGGGTCTATCTTAACGCTTGGCGAAGCGGTCGCGCCAGAACCACGGCAAACGGATTTCCGTCCACATCGCGGATCGACGCGATCGGCATAAAGTCCGCTCTCACGACATGGCGATCGCTATCCGTAACCAGCAGCGTCGCGGGTAACGAGCACGCCGGACTATCGATAGTATCGATTTTTACCAGCGGCACGTCGCCGAGATAGAAACGGTCGTACGCGTCGATGCCGTACCACGCAGGGCGCACCGAGAAACAGACGCGCTGGTAACCGGATGCGCGAGATCGAATGGCCGCGAACATTGCGCGGGTTCCGGAGTCCCAGGCGTTTGAATCTACGTGCACGTACCGAACGAAGTAAAAGCGGCAAAACAGCGCTACCGATACGCACGCGGCGATCGAAAATGCCGCGCGGAGTGCCTGTTTTGCACTCGAAGCGAGCCGCGGTGAACGCAGCGACGCTGCGAAATCGAACAACAGTGCAACACCGATCGCGGCAAAGATACAGAAGACGGGCGCGCCGGCGAGCGTGCGTGGCGCATTCGGAGCTCCCTCGTTCGTCAGCGCCCCGCCCAGCGGATATACCGCAAGCCATAACCACAGCCAAATAAACATCCAGCGTTCGCGCAGATACCGGTAGCCGAAAGCTGCTCCCACGAACGCTAGAGGAATCACCCACCAAAAGAATGCGCCGAAACCGTCGAGGTAACGCCACGTTATCGCGGGTATCGGATCGCCGGTCGTCACGAGATACGACCATCGGAAATGCGCGGCATAATTGACGGCGAATATCCGAAGGCTTTCAAGCGTGACGCCGTACGAAAAAGTGGCGATGCGCGCGGTCTTGCCGGCTGTCGACGGATCGAGAAACAGCATACACAGCGCCGGCAGTGAAACGGCGAGCCATATCAGCGCGGCGCAGGCAACGTTTAAGCACGATCGCCGAGAACGAAAATTTTGCACGTTCAGAGCGAGCGCGGCGCCGGCGAGCACGATGGCATAGAACCACCCCGCCATGTAGGTGTAACACGCGAGGCCAAGCAGCGTCGCGGCCGGCGCTAAACTTTGCAGCGAAGAACCGCGCAGCAGACAATACAGGCCCGCGAGCAAGAACGGCAGTTCGGCCGCCGGTTCCCACCCGATACGCGAGAAGTGAATGAAGATCGGCGCAGTGGCTTGCAAAAACGCCGCAACGAGCGCAATACTTCGGCGTTTCGTAAGTTCGAGAGTGATGAGGTAGATAAGCACGATCGCGGCGAGCCCGAAGACGACCGCCGGAAAGCGCCAGCCGAATGCCGTTTTCCCAAATACGAGCGTCGAGAAGTAGCCGGCGACGGCATACATTGGCGGATTGCGCGTAAATGGCGAATAGAGAAACGGTAAAAGCGTTCCATCGATGTCGTGGCCCGTCGTTACAATGCTGTGCGCTGAGTTGTAGAGATCGATTTCGTCCACGATGAGTTCGCCGGGCACGCCGGAAAGATCGTACGTGCGCAGTACCGCGCCGAGCAGCACGATAAGAACTAAGACGGTCGCATATGCATACCGCCCAGCACGCCCGCCGGACACCCGTTCGACACCCACTCGGACGGCATATATGACAGAGCGTTGTCAAATACCGTTCGCTATACTGGGGTTATGGACCAAAGGCCGGCCGCGCTTGGCTTCAAGATCCATACCGGATGGGCGGCGTACGTCGCCGTTACCCGGCACGGTGACGATGTGACGGTACTGTCTCGGGGACGGGTCGAGCTGCTGCCGCCCGGCGATGCGATCCCGCGCTTCGTCTATCACGAGGCGTCCAATCTCGAGCCCGCAGCAGCACGCGATCTCATTCGGCGCGCCGAGCGCGCCTCACAAAAACTCGCCCGCGCGGCGTTAGCTGAGATTCTCACCGAACTGCATTCGCAGAGCGCTGCAGCCGCGTTCACTTGCGGCGTTATTGGGGCTTCGACGCGGCTCAAAGCGGATACGGCATTGCAAACGATCTTGCAGTCGCATCCCCTGATTCATGCCGGCGAAGGAATGCTGTTTCAAGACGCCGTCGTTACAGCGTGTGAAAAGCTGGGTTTGCGGGCGACGCTAGTACGCGAACGCGACCTTTGGAACGCCGCCGCAAGAGCTTGTAAGTGCGGTGAAGACACGCTGCGCAAACGGATCGACTCGCTTCGCAAGATCGTGGGCGCGCCATGGAGCGCGGACGAGAAGTCCGCGGCGGCCGCAGCGTTGATTGGCGCGATTTCACCTCAAATGGAGCCGCAGCTTACGCAGCGGCGCTGAAACCTGGGAGTCCGGATCTTGCCGTCCAGAAAACACGGTGGCGCGGCCACTGGGCAGCAGCGGCAGCGCCACGCGCGCATACTCGACCATGCCAAGCATCCGGTTGAGAGTCCGAAGAGCCCGAATGCATAGTCGAGATCTTTAACTAATTTTTTAATAGACTATACGCTGAAGTCGCCCCGCTGTCAACTATTTTATTAGGTGTTACATCCCTGCAGATAGAAATGTTTCAATTACGCTGCCGCGTTTTTGGCATTTACGTGAGGGATCTACGCTACGGAAGGCAGCGAAATAAAGAACGTCGCGCTGTCGGCGTCGTCGCTCACCAAACGCGCATGGCCGCCGACGGTCTGTAGCAGCTTAGAAAACACGGCAAGGCCTACGCTTTCCGTGCGCGCACTGACCGCGGCATTCTGTACCGAAAGCAAAATCTCGTCGTTCGGATGAATGCACCCGATGCTCACGCTGCCGCCCGGCGGCGTGAACCGTACGGCGCTAAGCAAGACATGCCGCACAGCGTGGCCGATGCGATGCTGATCGCCGCGATACATGCAGTTGCCGTCGTTCACCGCGCACGGCTTGCTGCTCACCCGCACGTTCTTGGACTCGGCAATCGACGAGACGAGCTGAGCCTGCGTAGTGATGAGTTCGCAGATGTTGAACGATTCCGCGCGTGCGTCTTCGGCCGGTTCGGGCGATGCATTCGTCTTCAAATCCACTAAGAGCGAGCCGCACGTTTGTAAGGCGTCGCGGATACCCGACAGCCGCTCCACCGTTGGTTCGAGGACGCCGTCGACCATTGCCTCGACGTTGGCCTGCGCGACGGACAGCGCGTTACCGAGTTCGTGGCGCGCAATCGCAAGCGTACGTGCGCGTTCTTTCTCGCGCCGCTGTTGTTCGGTGATGAGTGAAAGAAGACGCGGGACGAGCGGATCGTCGACTTCTTCTAAACTGCGCTTGGCGCTTTCCCAATCTCCCAGCGCTGCGAGATCGAGCGCGTGCAGCAGCCGCTTTTGCATGGCTATTCTTTGCGGAGTTTGTAGCCGACTCCGTAGACGGTCACGATGTATGAGGGATCTTCGGGACGCGGTTCGACTTTGCGGCGAAGATTGTTGATGTGGCGATCCAACGTGCGCTCGAAAATGCTTCCGTCGTCGTGAACCAGGTCGAGCAATTGCGAACGGGTGAGCACCTGTCCCGCGTTCTGTACCAGCACGCTGAGAATGCGAAACTCGGCGGGCGTTACGGCGATCGGAAGACCGCCCATGCGCACCTCATGCGCGCCTTCATCCATCTCCAAGTCGCGGATGCGCACGACGTTTTCGTCTTGTTGCGCTTGACCGCCGGCGCCGTCGACGCGGCGCAGCACGGCGCGTACGCGTGCGACCACTTCGCGCGGCGAAAACGGTTTGACGATGTAGTCGTCCGCGCCGAGCTCGAGCCCGACGATTCGATCGACCTCGTCGCTTCGAGCGGTGAGCATGATGGTCGGGATGCGCCGCCCTTCCGCGCCGCGGCGCAGAATATCGAGGCCGCTGCCGTCGGGAAGCGTGATGTCCAGCAGCATGAGGTCGGGGCGTTGCGCATCGATCTCCGCCAATGCCGAAGCTACCGTGCCTTTAACGACCGGATCGAATGACTCTTGGCTGAGATACGCGCTGAGGACTTCGCCGATTTGAGGCTCGTCGTCGACAATCAGGATGCGTTTGGCCACTCCCGGCGTTTTTTCTGGCTCAATCACGGCGTTCATCTTTTCGTAGCATCGGGCTCGGAAAGCGCTGTGAACCGCGGCATTCCCAACTTCTTCACAATTGTGCGACGCCCGTTCATCGCCTGTTCATGCGGTTTCGCAATACTTGGCCCGATGACTCACGTCTTCGAACGCCTCTATTTGACGTGTCCGTATGCACGCGCGCGCGATTTTTTGCGCGATGCGCTCGAGCCGGCCGCCTTGGGGCAACGCCGGCACACGGTTCCACTGGGCGCCTCACGCGCCGAAGCGCTCGACAAGAACGTGGTGGTCCGCTACGAACGCGGACGCGATCCGATGCACTTCGATGAGCCATGGCGCGTCTTCTGGACTCCCGAAGACGGCGGCCCGTATCCCGATTTTTCCGGCGAACTCACCGTTCGCGCGGACGAAACGTATCGCGGCTCGGTCCTCGAACTGCACGGCGACTATGCTCCGCCGCTCGGAGCAGTAGGCCGCGCTTTTGACATGGTCTTGGGCGCGAAGATTGCAACGGCGACGGCACGCACGCTGCTCGCGCAGATCGGCGCGCAGTTGCAGGCCCGTTTCGAGAACGAGGAAGCGAAGATCTAATTACGCGGTCCCGCGCGTCGAGCGCGGATGCGTCCAGCGCGCACGCATCATGTAGATCGCGTGCGTCCGGTACCCTTGCGGCGTGAGATAGAGCAGCAGGTGCAGCTCGCCGACACCGCTGGCGAGAAACAGCTGCGAGCACTTCACCAGAAGCCCGGCGAGCGTGCGATCGCGTTTCTCGTCCGGCTGCAGAATATTTGAGTCGTAAAATTCAGCGATGAGGTTATGTGCGTCGCGATCTGCAACCGGACACATGCGCGTGGCACGCTGCTTGGCTATTTTCAAGCGAATCGACGGGCCGTTTTCCCCGTCGGTGACGCCGTCGATCGTCACCGGTATGCCGGCGTCGAAGCGATGATCCGTCTCTAAACGTTCGTCGGGGACCGGCGCGTTAATCCCGTAGATGCGCAGGAGCCGAAGCGCCGTGTGGTTATCGACGGCCATGAGCATTTCCCCACGATACGTGCGTGCAGGGAAAAGGCCGTGAAGATTCAGCGCAGAGCGGCGCGCGCTTTCCGGCGCCGCAGCGGGAGCACCGCGCGCACCACAAATCCGCCGTCGAGGCGGCGAAACGACAGTTGCTCGCTTACTTTCTTGACAATGTACAAGCCCCGGCCCGATTCGGCGCGCTCGTCGGGATTTCGCAAGATTTCACGTTCGCTAAAGCCCGGGCCGGAGTCGTTGATGCATAGTGCAAAACGATCGCCCTCCGGTTCGAGCCAAACGCGTACGCCGCCGTAAGGCGCGTGTTTAACGACGTTGGAGATCAGCTCGCCGAAGATCAAGGAAGCCGGAAACATGTCGGATTCTTCACAGTGATGGGACAAGTAACGCTCGAGGAGCGACCGTCCCTCAAGCGCGTCTTGCGGAGTGTCTGTTTCGAAATACCAAGGATGCCGCGCGACCGCCATGACCGCTTGACTTTTCCCGAAGCTCTTAGCATTAAGCCCATTCGGTCATCATATGAACAAAGTTTTATTTCAGGAGGGCGCGTAGGGCAGCCGCATCGTGGGGCGCGGCCGCGGCCACGTCGTTGTTGAAGTACACGAAGACATCGTGCGCTTGCTCGGCCAATTCGCGAATGCGCTTGGCCCAGTTACTGAGCGATCGGCATGGATAAGAACCGACATACAACCCTTCGTAGCCGTGCAGCCGGACGTATGCGAACGCCGGCGTCGTGACGACGTCACGAAAACGAAAGCCGGGGTAGTCGTGAATGCACAAAGCCATGCCGCGCCTGCGCAGTTCCTCTTCAATCTCCGGCGCGTGCCATGACTTATGGCGAAACTCGACGACGTACCGGTGATGCGCCGGGAGTTTGTCGAGAAACGCGCGCAAATGTGCGTCGTCCCGCTGCAGAAAGGGCGGGAACTGCACCAGGATTTGCGCGACCTTTCCTTGTTCGAAGCACGCCGCGCGATGCATGTAATTTTCGACGAATTCGTCCACGCGCGCAGGCAGCGTTTTGCGATGCGTAATGAGGCGGCTGAGTTTGATCGTGTACAGGAAATGCGGCGGCACCGTCCGGCACCACGCTTGCACTTGATGCTCTTTCGGCAGCCGGTACGTCGTGGCGTTGAGTTCGACCGTATCGAAATGTTGCGCGTAATACTCGAGCCAGCGCCGCTGCGGCACGCCTTGCGGATAAAAACGTCCGCGCCAATCCGCATAGACCCATCCGCTGGTACCGATATGAATCATCCGTGCGCGCTATAAAAGCAGCTTCCGCACATTTGGACGTACCGCACGTCGCCTTCGATGGCGATTTGCGAACCGATCGTAATGCGCCGGCCGAGCTCGTCGACTCGTACGTTCATGGTGGCTTTCTTGCCGCAGTTGCAGACGTTCTTCACCTCCTCCAAGCTGTCGGCCAGCGTAAGCAGATAGGCCGCGCCGGGGAACGGCTCACCTAAGAAATCGCTGCGAATTCCGTAGCAGATCACCGGTATATTCAGCACGTGGGCGACGCGATGCAGCTGGCGCACTTGCTGGGGCGTAAGGAACTGCGCTTCGTCGATAAGGGCGCACGAAAGATCGCGGTCTCGTAAGAAGCGCGCGTGGAAATCGGTCTCTTCGCTGAACGTCTCGACCTTGCGCCGAGGCCCTAGCCGTGACGTCACGATACCGGTTCCGTACCTGTTATCGATTTCGGCCGTGAAGATCGACACACGCCGGCCGTGTTCTTCATAGTTGTGCGCCACTTGCAGAAGCGCGGTTGATTTCCCGGCGTTCATAGCCGAGTACCGGAAATAGAGCTTCGCCACAAACGCCTAAATACTGCTAGATCGGAATGTCGCCTTTCTCTGCCGGGATGCGCGGCTGTAGCCGGCACGGCAGCGCCGCGCAGATCGTTTTGCTGCTCTGACCGCGTTCGATCCAAACCTCTCGCGCAAGCGCGTGCACGATCCTCAGACCGCGTCCCGTTTCGCTTTCCGGCGCGCGATTTGGAATCTCCACGCGCGAAAATGCGGCGCGATCGGAGACGCAGAGTACCGGCTGGGAGCCGTCCATCGTAAGCTGCACGCGAACTTCTCCGCCGACGTGGCGTACCACGTTCCCAACCAATTCTCCGAAGATGACCGCCGATTCGGCCACGGCATCGGCCGAAGCGCGGCAACGTTCAATGTACGAAGCAAACTCATGCCGCGCGCGGCGAGCGCTTTCATAGTCGTCCGTTTTGAATACCCACGTCATGCGCGACAGCGACCGCCGTTCGATCATCGGCATAGCTTTTCGTCCCGTATCGTACCAAAAAGCCATGGGCGCCAAACGCTCAAAGCATGTATTCGATATCCGACGAGCCCGTAGGATACGCAAAAAGCGCATCTCTCACCACACTCGGCAGCACGTTTGCGCGCATGGCGAGACTAAAAATATTTGCTACTTCCTCCGCATGAGGTCCAAGCAGGTGCGCTCCGACGATGCGCTCGCTGCCGCGTTCCACAAGAACTTTGAACCCCGCATGCTTTGCGGCGATGCGGCGTGACGAATACCAATCGGACATATCGGACGCATGCACGTCGAACAAAAGGCGTTTTTCGCGCGCGGCTTCTTCGCTCAATCCGACGGAAGCCAGCGGCGGAATCGTGTACACGATGCTGGCCAGGCCGGAGAAGTCGATGCGCCGGTGGTTGCCCTGCAACACGTTGTCGGCCGCGGTTTCACCTTCGACTCCGGCTACGGGTGTGAGTGCAAGGCCTCCGGCGTCGGCCGCATCACCCGCAGCATACACCGCCGGATTACTCGGGCTCTGCAAAAAATCGTTGACCTTCACGCCCTTCTTGGTCGTTTCGACACCTGCAGCATCCAAACAGAGTTCGTCGAGATCCGGCACGCGGCCGCCTCCATGTACGGCGATGTCCGCGTTGAATTTCTCCTCACGCCCATTAGACTGTGCATGGACCGTGATGCCACGGTCCTGCTGTTCGAACGCGACGGCGCCCGTTCCAACGTGAACGTCGATGCCCAGCTCTCGTGTCGCCGCCACCAAACGATCTACGAGGTCCGGATCGAAGCCGTGAAGCACGCGCGAATCCCGTTCCAGAATTTGAACGTGGGCGCCCGCGCGCGCGGCTATGTGTGCAAACTCGAACGCGATGAAGCCGCCGCCGACGAAAACGATTCGCCCCGGCAAATGGTCGAAGTCGAGAAAATCCGTACTCGTTTTCAGGTGATCTTCACCCGGCAGATGCAGCGGCATGGGTTTTGCGCCGGTCGCAATCACGATATTGCGCGCTTCAAATTCTTCGCCGTCAATGCGCAGCGTCTGCGCACCGGTGAAACGTGCGCGGCCGTGAAGACATTCTACGCCCGCCTGCGCCAGTTCGCGTTCCCGCGCCTCGGGCGCCGGACCGGTAAACGCGCGTTTGAACCGCATCAGTCCGGACCAGTCGATTTCGAGCGTTTGGCGCACAACGCCGGCGTCGTGCATGCGGCGGGCCCAGTCGGTGAGGTCTGCTGCTCCGACGAAGATCTTTTTCGGATCGCATCCTCGCAGCACGCACGTTCCGCCGTACGCGCGCTCATCGACGATCGCGACGCGCCGGCCTGCATGCGCGCACTTTGTCGCCACCGTCGTTCCGGCGGTTCCGGTACCGATGACGAGTACGTCGTAGTTCTTCATACGGACGGCACACGCAGCCCGAGCTCGTCAAGATGGGCGAGCAAATGCGCCGGATCGTTGTAGACGCGGTATGCGCCGCCCTCGATCAGTTCGCTTCTGCCGTAACCGCCGGAGAGCAAGCCGATCCCGAGCGCGCCCGCGCGCTGCGCGCCCAAAATATCCCACAGCGAATCACCGACGACGAACGTTGCTTGCGGATCCGCCCCAAGTGCAGCCGCTGCGGCAACAAAAAGATCCGGATTCGGTTTTGCGTGGGCGACTTCCGTGCGCGTAATCACGGGCACGTTGCCGGGGACCTGCAGCACCCGTATAGTTTGCTCGGCGTAGCGGCGGGCACCGCTCGTTGCAATGGCCCACGGGATTTTGGCTCTCGTTAGCGTTTCGAGCAGCTCGAGCGCACCCGGAAGCGGTGTAATCGTACCGATCGATTCGAGATAGGCGTCCTCATGATCGCGCTGAAGGCGCGCAATGGTCGCTTCATCCAATTCGTATCCCAGTTCGCGCGCGAGCGCTCGTACGAACAGGCCGCCGCTCATACCTATGCGGCGGTGGATGCGCCAAATCGATAATTCGATATTTGCATTGCGCAGCGCACGATTCCACGCCATGACGTGCTGGTAGACGCTGTCGATCAGCGTACCGTCGAGATCGAAAACCAGCGACGCGTCGTGCTTTTGCATGCGCGGGTTTAAGACTTGAGTGGTGAGGGATGCCGGGGTTCGTACAGGCCTATGCGCTCTCCGTCCGCAAGTTCGATCGAGGTGACCAAGCCCCAGCCGCGGTCCTGAACCGGGGACGTGGTTTTGACGCCGCGGGCGGCGAGCTGCGCGACCGTTGCGTTGATGTCGTCGCACATGAAGTAGAGTTCGTGCTCGGGTTCTTCATCGGTGGGGTGAACCGCCAGTTCCGCCGGCGGCGCCGCATAGATCGGCCAGCCCCCGCCGGCATCGACGGAGCGTAATTCCAGTACGTCGCTCAGGAATGCACGAACGCCGGCGGCGTGCCTGCTGTAGACGATCGCGTGAATCCCGGTAATCATGTCTAACAGAAAGCACGCCCGGCAGCGCCTGTCAACAATCTGGCCGCGCGGCCCTAATTCGGCGAGGCGAGATATCCCGCAATTTTGTCGCTCTTATCGACCGACATATAAACGTTCAGCGACGTACCGCTGCTGAACGAGACGTGATACGTATAAGTAGTCAACCCCTTCGCATCTTTCTTGCCGCGGTACACCCATGAAGTCGCAGAACCGAGCGAACCGAACTGCGCCTTCGCACCGGCAAGCAAATCGGGCGTTAACGCCTTGTTCATCTCCGCTGTAAACTGCGAGCGATCGACGCTTCCGCTGAGGAACTGCGCCCACACCGACTTCGCACGTGCTGTGACGGATGCGTCTTCACCGCCAACCGCTTTGTTTTTCGCTGCCGCCAATTCCGGATGCAATGCATCGAACGTACGATCCGCAAGCGAATCCGCTCCGGCGGCCATATTGGTCACGACAATTACGGCTTGCGAAACATCGGGAAACAGCTGATTGCTGGAATTGAAGCCGAGCGTACCGCCATTGTGCCATATGCGCGGCTGTCCATCGTACGTATCGACAAGCCATCCGAACGCGTAGTGACCATTGCCGATCGCCGGCAGCATACCGGGCGTGGTCATCAGCTTGAGGTCCGCTGCGTCGACGATTTTACCGCCGAAGAGCGCAGTATCCCATTTTGCCAGGTCGCCGGCCGTCGACACGATGGTGCCCGCACCGCCGGCCCATCCATTAAACGACGCGACGGGCACGTAGCGGGCTTTCTTATCCATCGTATAGCCGGTCGCCATGTCCGCTATTTGGGCTTCATTTTCCATGAAGCCGGACTCGGTCATACCGGCGGGCTCGAAAATGTTCGTTCGAATGTACGCGCTCCACGGCATGCCGGATGCCACTTCGATGACGCGGCCAAGCAAATAATAATTGGAATTGCTGTACTCCCACTTCGTACCCGGGGCAAAGTCCAGCTTATGATGTTGAATGAGTGCGAGCACGCCGCTCAGATTGCCGGGTTGCGTGAGCACGTACCTACCGTTGCGCTTTTGAACGAATGCCTGAAATGCTTTCGTGTCGGTATAGTTGGGAATTCCGCTAATCTGCAGCAGCATCTGCCGCAGCGTAACATTGCGGCCCGCAAGATATTGCGGAACGTACTTGCCGAGCGTGTCGTCGAGCGAGAGTTTTCCACGCTCTTGCAATTGCAGAACCGCGGCAGCAGTAAACTGCTTGGTAATGGAACCGATTTCAAATCGGGTATGAACGTCGACGGCATCTTGACGCTCGACGTTTTTCACGCCAAAGGCCTGGTCTTGAACGACGCGCCCATGATCGAGGACGACGACCACCATGCCGGGCACGTGCATGGCTTTCATGAGTCCGGAATAGTCTGCTGAGCCCGCTGCTAAAGCAGTCGCGAGCAAAAGTGCGTGCATCATATCCCCTTATACGAAGGCAGAGGCACGAAGTTTCGGCGCACGGAACGGTATATCTTGGAGGTTATACCATTGAAACGCAATCCTCGTGCCATCGGCCTGGGCGCAGTACTTTCGGCATTTCTTGTTACACAGTGGAGCGCGCCGCCGGCCCAAGCGGCGAGTTCATCCCAAGCTGCAATGACTACGGTCGCTAAAGCGGCGCCCGCTTTTGCGGACGGCGCGGATCCGTATCTTTGGCTCGAGGACAAGGACGGCGCTCGGGCGATGGCGTGGGTACGTGCGCAAAACGCACGCACGCTGCCGGTTCTTCAGGGGGATCCGCACTACGCCGCGCTCTACGCCGATGCGTTAAAAATCAACGAGTCGAAAGACCGCATTCCGTACCCGGAATATCTGCACGGGACCATTTTCAATTTTTGGCAAGATGCGACGCACGTCCGCGGCATCTGGCGCAGAACGCCGGCGGAAAGTTACCGCAGTTCCGCACCGGAATGGACGACGATTCTCGACGTCGACGCGCTTGCAAAGCGCGAAAAAGCGAACTGGGTGTGGGAAGGCGCGGACTGTGCGCAACCGGCAGAACGCCGGTGTTTGATCCAACTCAGTGACGGCGGTGAAGACGCCCGAACCGTGCGCGAGTTCGATCTAGCGACCAACCAATTCGTTCGCGGCGGATTCGTTTTGCCGCGCGAAAAGCAAAGCGAGACGTGGGTCGATGAAAACACGCTGCTCGTTTCGCGCGCGTGGCAGCCGGGCCAATTGACGAAATCGGGATATCCGTACGTCGTCAAGCGTGTGCGCCGGGGTCAGCCGCTGTCTGCCGCGGTTGAAGTCTTTCGGGGCATGCCAAGCGACGTCGAGGTCGACCCGTTCACGCTTCATGACGGCGACGGCCACCAAGCGGTGATGATTACCCGCGGTGTTACATTTTTTACAACGGAACATTATCTAGTCACGCCCTCAGGCCTAAAAAAACTTGCAGTGCCGATGAAGAGCGACGTGAGCGGACTTGTCGCGGGGCGCGTTTTACTTACCGTCAACGAAAATTGGAATGTCGACGGGAAAACGATCCCCCAAGGATCGCTGGTTTCGTTTGACTTGGCCGCCGCAAGCGCCGATCCGTCGCACCTACATCCGGCTGTAGTCTATTCGCCCGGCCCCCGCGAATCGCTCGACGGCGTTTCAACGACGAAAGACTCCGTCATCGCGATCGTCTATCAAAACGTACGGGGCCGCGCATTCGCGTTTACGCCAACCGGCACAAACGGCTGGACGAAGCAGCGCCTCGATCTTCCCGACAACCAAACGGTCGCCGTCGCCGACAGCACCATTCATAACGACACCGCCTTCATCGACGTGCGCGGTTTCTTGACGCCGCCCTCGCTTTACGAAGGGAATGTCGCGCGCGGTACGCTTGCGAAAGTCAAATCTTTGCCGGCGCAGTTCGACGCGTCGAACGACGTCGTCGAACAACATGAAGCGACCTCAAAAGATGGTACGAAAATTCCATACTTCATCGTTCGCCCGAAGAATATGCGCTTTGACGCAAGCAACCCGACCGTGCTCAACGCTTACGGCGGCTTCCAAATTTCGGAAACGCCGCAGTATTCAGGGACTATCGGAAAACTTTGGCTCGAACGCGGCGGCGTGTTCGTGCTCGCCAATATTCGCGGCGGCGGCGAGTTCGGGCCCGCATGGCATGAGGCCGGACTCAAGACGCATCGCCAGCGCATTTACGACGATTTCTATGCCGTCGCACAGGATCTCGTAACGCGCAAAATCACGGATCCACGGCACTTAGGCATCATGGGCGGGTCGAACGGCGGACTATTGATGGGCGTCGAGTTCACGCAGCATCCGGAGATGTGGAATGCCGTCGATATTCAAGTACCGCTGCTCGACATGATGCGATACGAACAGATCCAAGCGGGTGCATCGTGGGTGGGTGAATACGGCAGCGTGTCCATTCCGGCGCAGCGCGCGTTTCTTGCATCGATTTCGCCGTACCAAAATCTCAAACCCGGCGTTGCGTATCCGGAGCCGTTCATTTGGACGACCACGAAGGACGACCGTGTAGGCCCGCAGCATGCGCGCAAGTTCGCCGCAAAACTCGCGGCGATGGACGTTCCGTATCTGTTCTACGAGGTCACCGAAGGCGGTCACGGAGCCGGCGCAAACCTCAAGGAAACGGCGAGAACCAACGCCCTCCAGTGGACGTATTTCACGATGAAACTCATGCAATGATTCGCCCACAAACGGATATGGCGCCGGTTCCCGGCGGAACGTTCTATATGGGCTGCGAGGATTTTTATCCTGAGGAAGCCCCGGTTCATGAAGAAACCGTCGGCGCGTTTCTCATCGATCTCCATCCGGTAACGAACGAGCAGTTTGCAGCGTTCGTCGATGATACCGGATATGTGACGCTTGCAGAGCAACCGCCAAATCCAAGCGACTATCCGGGCGTTGCCGCCGAAGCGCTGGTGCCCGGATCGCTTGTCTTTCACCGCACCGCAGGTCCGGTCGATCTCAGCAACTGGTCGCTGTGGTGGGCGTACGTTCCGGGGGCGCATTGGCGTTATCCCTTGGGCCCCGGCAGCTCGGTTGAAGGGATCGCGGATCATCCGGTCGTGCACGTTGCATACCAAGACGCCGTTGCGTACGCGCAATGGGCGGGCAAAGAATTGCCGACCGAAGCTGAGTGGGAATTCGCAGCGCGCGGCGGGCTCGATCGCGCAAAGTATGTCTGGGGAAATGAGATGCAGCCCGGCGGTAAGATCATGGCCAACACGTGGCAGGGTGAGTTTCCCTGGCAAAATCTGCTGACCGACGGCTACGAACGCACGTCGCCCGTCGGCGCGTTTCCGCCGAATGGCTACGGACTGTACGACATGGCGGGCAACGTCTGGGAATGGACGAGCGACTGGTACCGCAACAGGCACGAACAGCCGTCAAGCAACGCTTGCTGCAGCGTTTCGATTCCCGCAAGCATCGATGACAGCTACGATCCCGGTCAGCCGCGGCTGCGCATTCCGCGCAAAGTCCTCAAAGGCGGCTCGCACCTATGCGCGCCGAATTACTGCTTGCGTTTTCGGCCGGCGGCGCGTTCACCGCAGATGATCGACACAAGCATGAGTCACCTGGGGTTCAGGTGCGTCGTGCGTCAGGGATGAACGATGCGCAAAATTGCGCCCAGGTTTGTTCCGCCGACACGAACTTGACTTAACGCTGCACCCGCAAGCGACGAACCGAACAAGCTGCCGCGATGCGGCGTGCAGTTTGGATCGATCGGTCCCGGTCCGGGTAACGTTCCGCCGGGCACCGGATACGTCGAAACGTGATGCGTATCGGTCGGCGGTCCGATTCCGGGTTTCGTGCCCGAGCCGGACGCGTTTTGCACGACCCACTCTTGTTCGCGTTCCGCTTGCGCGGCTTGTGCCGCTTCGGCTTGTGCTTGAGCCTGCGCGCGAGCTACCGCTTCAGCTCGAGCTTGGGCTCGCGCTTCCGCGAGCGCTTGCTCTAACGCTACCGCGTTGGCACGCGCTTGCGCTTGCGCCTTTGCCTGCATCGCAAGTTCGGCTTGGTGCCGAGCTTGCGCGGTTTCGGCGCGAGCTTGCTCCGCAAGCGCGCGTTCGTGCAATAACTGCGCGCGAGCTTGGCGTATCAGCGCTTCATCCGCTGCGGGCGCACTTACCGGGCGTACCGGCGCAACGCGTTGCGGCACGACGACTGCAGCCGCGTGCGTTGCCGGAGCGGCGTGACGTTTTATCGCGGCGCGACGTACGGCGACCTGCTGATGATGTTTCGCGCGAACGGGTACCGCGGCTGCTGCATGTGACTTGGTACGCGGGCTGGCATGCTCGTTGTTCGCATAGTTCGAGTAGCCGTAGCCGACCGAGATTGCGAACAAACCGGCCAGTACGATAAGTCCGACGCGACGCTGCCAATATGGCGCCGACGGCGAAATGTAACTGTCCGGTTCGTTGCCTAAGAGACCAGGATTAGCAGCCCGAAGTACTTCGGCGAGTTCGGGATCGTGGAGAGCGCAGAGACGTCGATCGATTTCCTCTGCGCTCTTGGTAGGCTCGAGAATCATCGTGCGCACCTTCCGGTAGATAAAGTGCCCGCCCGGAATCCCAATAATAGCACGCCAAACTGAGAATTACCTAAAGGCGACGATCTCGTTGTTGTCGCGGTGACTGGTCCAGAAGCGTGAGCCGTCGTACGTCAGACCGCGCGCGTCGAACGGAATGGAGGAAAGCGCCGTGATTTGCGGCGTCTCGCCTTTTGCATCCACCATCGTGAACTGCAGGTTCTCGAACTCCAAGTCCGATGTGACGAGATAGAACCGGCCATCGGCAATTGTCATGCCGAGCGGTATGCGCTCCAGCTGAATCTGGCGCGTCACTGCGCCGCGAGCGTCGAGCGCCAGAACTCTGCGGTAATGAGCCTGTGAGAGAAACAGCACGTCGCCATCGAACGCGACGTGGGCACCGGTCAAGTCGGGACATTCGATGCGATCGCTCTTGAAGCCGTGACCGGGAATAAAGCGATAGATGTACCGGTCGTTTTCGTTCTCGCCCAAGCCGATAACGACGCGCAGTTCGTCGCCGACGATCGTCATGCCGAACGGCCCGCCCGGCGCTTTGCCTTCATCTCGCGAAGTCCAGGCGGCCGCGTCGATTGCATAAATGCGGTGCGTTTCGCGGCTTGCCATCCACAGCGTCGTTCCGTCGAAGGCCAGGCCGAGCGGCTTGGGCGCCGGGGCGGGAAGGCGCAAGAGTTCGGTAATTTCAGTCATGTGCACAGTGTATTCAACGCCTCCCGGGTTTTCGAATCCTCCCGCTGACCAACCACGCGTATGTACGTTGCCCTGTAAATGTTTTCGCCGTCCACGAACAGCGTCTCATCGAATTGCAACGGCGGATCGTCCATGGTCTTTATGTATGACAAGAACCATCCGGAGCGTTGCCCGTTGCACACCGTCTGCGCCCTGCTGACGAACACTTTCGCGTTTTCATTGCGCAGCGTTGAAAGAATGTCGGCGATCGTGTCGTGCAGCGACGGCACGCTTCGCATGTAGCCTTCTTTTGCTTTGAATCGCCAAAGAAACACGCGCGGCACCCATTTTGCGGTTTGATTCGTCCAGTCGATCCACTCGGCCGTGTCCGTCGTTTCCAAAAAGCCGAAATCTTGGCGCGACCATCCGTGCGGAAGCGCGAGCGTTGCCGGCAGCGGGGGAGCCATGGATCCCATTTCCACCGGAGCAGATATGATGTGGCGCTGCGGGGGCGGTCTGCGCCGTTGCTCAACACGAAGCTTTGAAAACGAAACGGAAAACGATTCGCGCGGCGCGGGCAACTCGACGTTGCGTACCCCGAACACTTGGCCGTACCACACCCATGCGACGCAATTCACCACAGCTGATGCGAGAAAGGACCAAAGCAGCCGTTGGTGATCCCTACGCCGGTGCATCACCAATTCTATATAGCTTTCTTAAGCTTTTCACAACTGCGGCGCACGATTGCGGTCCGGTAGAGATGACCAGCGGCTACGTACACGGGTACGATTTGCGGGAGGCCGAGCGGCTGCGAGATCAGGCGTCAGCGCTGAGCGAGCTGCTGCATGCGGACTGCACGTATCCCGATGGCTCCAGCGTTTTGGAAGCGGGTTGCGGCGTCGGCGCGCAAACGGTAATGCTCGCACGCAATAGCCCAGGGGCTTCGATCACCGCGATCGACGTTTCGCAGAGATCGCTGGCAAAGGCACGCAATGCAGTTCGTGCTGCGGGTGCAGCGAACGTGACGTTCCTGCTCGCCGACGTGTTCGATCTGCCCTTTGCCGAAGAATCGTTCGACCACGTTTTCGTTTGTTTTTTGCTCGAGCACCTCGAGCAGCCGGTAGCGGCATTGCAAACGCTTAAGCGCGTGCTGAAGCGGGGCGGCACGCTAACTGTGATAGAAGGCGACCATGGCTCGGCGTACTTCTATCCCGATAGCGAGCCGGCAAGGCGTGCTATTCAGTGCTTAGTGACGTTGCAACGGCGTTCCGGCGGCGATGCACTTATCGGGCGCGCTCTCTATCCGCTCTTGGTGCAAGCAGGCTTTAACGGCGTCACGGTTTCGCCACGGATGGTCTACGTCGATTCGAGCCGGCCCGATCTGGTGGAGGGCATCACGAAACGCACTTTTACCGCAATGATCGAAGGCGTGCGCGACGCCTCAATTGCAGGCGGCCTCATCGATGCCGCTGATTTCGACCGCGGCGTTGCCGATCTGTACCGGGCGGCGGAAGACGACGGCACGTTCTGCTACACGTTTTTCAAGGCGTTTTGTCTCAAAGGAGACTAGCCATGGCTGAAAGGGCTGCTATCGTAGTGGTTGACGACGAGCCTGCCGCGTTGGCTTCGATCCTGGATGCCCTTACGCGGCGATTCGGCGCCGACTATCGCATCGTGCCGCACCTTTCCGCTCGCCAAGCACTGGACGCGGTTCGCAGCATCAAAGAGAGCGGCGAAGAACTGGCGCTCGTCATCGCCGATCAATGGATGCCTGAGATGACGGGAAGTGAGTTTCTCGGGCACGTGCGCTCGATCGAACCTACCGCGAAACGCGCGCTCCTGGTTGCCTGGGGCGACCACACGGCCTCGCCGACGATCCTCCAAGGGTGTGCGCTCGGCGATCTCGACAACTATCTGTACAAACCCTGGACGCCCGCGGAAGTTCATCTCTATCCGCTTGTGAGCGAGTTCCTCGCGGAATGGACGCAAGTTCACCGCCCAGGGATGGAGCTCATACGGATCGTCGGCGATGAAGCCGCTCCGCGCTCTCATCAAATTCGCGAACTGCTGAACCGCAACGGCATTCCATACGGATTTCACGACGTAACGTCCGCTACAGCGAAACGGTTGGCAGACGAACGCGGCATCGAGCTTGACGCGCTTCCAGCGATTTTTCTACTCGATGGATCGGTGCTGACGAATCCGGCGGACGCGCAGATCATGGACGCCATCGGCGAGCATCCGCAGGAGCTCGTCTGCGACGTAGCGGTAATCGGCAGCGGACCGGCCGGGCTCACGTCGGCGGTGTACGCGGGATCGGAAGGCCTGAGCACGCTTGTCGTCGAGCGGCACGTGATCGGAGGTCAAGCCGGCGCGAGTTCCCTTATTAGAAACTATCTCGGATTCCCGCGCGGAATCAGCGGCGGCGAACTGACGCAGCGCGCGTACCAGCAAGCGTGGCTGTTCGGCGCGAAGTTCGTTTTTGCACGTGAAGTAACGCGCATCCGCGTAGAGGGTGCGAACAAAATCCTCACGCTGTCCGACGGACGTGAAATCACTGCGACGGCCGCTATCGTTGCGACCGGCGCAAAGTACCGCCGCCTCGACGTACCCGAGCTCGAACGGTTCGACGGCAGAAGCGTGTTTTATACCACGTTCGGCGGGACGCGGTTGATTGGCGGTTTTGAAGCCGCCGTGGTCGGCGGAGCAAACTCGGCCGGTCAAGCGGCGATCCACCTTTCAAGCATCGCGAATCGCGTCACGCTCATCGTGCGCGCAGATTCGCTCGAGCGCGGCATGTCGGATTATTTGGTGCAGCAGATTCGCCATATCCCGAATATCGACGTGCGGCTTAACTCTGAAGTTGCGGGAGCGCAAGGCGACGAAGTTTTGGAACGTTTGACCATTCGCGATACCGCAAACAACGCCGTCGAAACGATTCCCATGCATCTGGTCTTCGTGCTGATTGGAGCGGTGCCGCACACCGAGTGGCTCGCCGGGGCCATACAGTGCGACGATAAGGGATACATCCTAACCGGCAGGGATCTCGACTTGGCGAATTGGCCGCTCGAACGCAAGCCGATGAGCTTTGAGACGAACGTTCCGGGACTCTTTGCCGTCGGCGACGCGCGCTCCGGATCGATGAAGCGGGTCGCGTCCGCCGTCGGCGAAGGCGCAGCGGCCGTACAAGACGTTCACAAGTATATGGAAGAATCCCGCGTAACTGCGTTCGCGTAATCGCAGCTTCACGGTATGGTGCCTCGGCGGCGAGCGTTAGCGCCTCCCTAACAAGAGCTGCGCGCCGGGAGCCGAATCTCTCCGGAACCTCATGCAACTGCAGAGTCCCGTTCGTGCCATCGATCTTTTCGGTGCGCTTTCCCTTCTGGGAGACATGGCGCTCGGACTTTCAGCCGGCCATGGCGTGCGAACGACCTACATCGGCATGTGCATCGGCCGCGAGCTTGGTTTAGCAAATGACGAACAGGCCGACCTCTTCTACGCCGGTCTGCTAACGGACGCAGGATGCACGGCTTGGGCGACGCAAGCCGCGGCTGCGATTCTAGGCGACGATATGGAGGCGCGGCGTCAACTGATCTTCTTTACCGATCCAACGGATCCGCGCGAGATGTTGAGGTGGTTGACCCATTACATAGCTGCGGGGGAACGTGTCGGCGTTCGCCTCAACCGGGTCGTCAACTTTTCCGTTCGCGGACGGCAGTTTATGCTTGAAGGACTTCAAAACACGTCCGAAGTTGCCGCACGGTTTGCACGCCGTCTGGATCGTTCGCCTCGCGTCCAAGAAGCGCTCCGCTTCGCCTTCGAGCGTTGGGACGGCACGGGACCGGCCGCAAGACGCGGCGACTCCATTCCGGCCATCTCACGCATCACGTACGCATCGATTTTCCTCGAAGTCTTTCACGGCGTTCGCGGCCGTAGCGCCGCAATGGATCTTGCAAGAGCGCGCAGGGGCAAGCAGCTCGATCCGATCGTCGTCGATGCGTTTTTACATATAGCCAAAAAAGAAAGCTTTTGGCTGGGTTTGGAGAGCGAATCCATCTGGAACATCGTACGCGAGATGGAGCCGGAATCACCCTTCCGTCACTTTAACGTCGATCGGCTCGACGATGCGGCGAAAGCCTTTGGCGACTTTGCAGACTTAAAAAGCTCTTATACGGCCGGGCACGCGCGTCGTGTCGCGGCGCGCTGCGAGTCGATGGCGCTGGCAATGCGTCTGGACGACGAGAGCGTCGTGGCGATCCGCCGAGCCGCGCTCATGCACGACATCGGTCTGGTCGCGATCCCTTCGTTCATATTGCACAAGCCGCTGGAGTCCTTGAGCGAAGCGGAGTGGGAGATGATGCGCTTGCATCCGTATCACACCGAGCGCATTCTGGCGCGGACATCCGTGTTTTCACCGTTGTGCCGCATCGTCGCGGCGCACCACGAACAGCCGAACGGACACGGGTACTTCCGCGGCTTGACGGAAAAAGACATTCCGGACGGCGCACGCATTCTCGCGGCCGCCGATCGTTTTGACGAACTGACGCACGATGGTCCGGGTCACCAAGCGCTTTGCGCCGATGCCGCGTTCGGGCGAATGAAGGTCGAGTCGGGTATCGGTCTGTGTGAGAGTGCGCTATCGGCGCTGCACGATTCGCTTGGAAGCGCGCCGGTTGAAGAGGTTGCGGACTGGGCCGAAACGCGAAAGGCTGCTCCGCAAATGCGCAGAGTTTGGCCCGCAGGGCTGACGGACCGCGAAGTCGAGGTATTGCGAATTCTTGCAACCGGGGCGAGCCGCCGTCAGATGGCAAAACAGCTTTCGGTTAGCCAGCATACGGTGCGCCATCACCTTGAGAACATCTACGCCAAAATCGATGTCCACACGCGCGTCGAAGCGACGTTATTCACGATCGAGCACGGCCTACTTGCGTGAAGACCGCATAGGACGTTCGTCCGATGCGCACGATTTGTGCCATGCGTAGTGTGACGGTATGACGCAAGTTACAACAGGCCAACCAATAAGCCAACGTTACATCTACAATTTGCAGGGCACGCTTTTGGAGGCATGCTCGTGCAATGTTCTGTGCCCATGCTGGATCGGCGAGGATCCGGATGGCGGCGACTGTAGGGCGTTTCTCGGCTATCACTTCGACAAAGGGGAGATCAACGGCATAGACGTCAGCGGACTTTCGCTGGTGATGGTCTGCCAGATACCAGGCAACGTTTTGACGCCGAAGAGCTGGAAAGTGCTCGTGCTCATGGACGACAAAGCGAGCAACGAGCAAGCGCAGGCGATCGCCGACGCGTATACGGGAAAACTCGGTGGACCTCTCGCTGACCTTTCGCAGCTCGTCGGCGAGATTATCGGCGTGGAACACGTACCGATCTCGCACGACGTGCGTGGCGGTTCGGGCGAACTCAGCGTGGGCGAGAACTGGATCGCCGCCGCAATGGCGCCGTACCGTGGACCCGACGGCAGCGCTACCACACTTCGAGATTCGGTATTTTCGACGATTCCCGGTTCACCGGCGTACGTTTCCAAAGCGACATACCATCGCGTGAACATCCCGAAGTACGGCATTAAATGGGCCTTCGAAGGGCGCAACGCCGTGCAAGGCGACTACATGATCTCGTATACCGGCTAATGCAATCGATTCATCGTGCGGCGGGGCTGCCCATTGCGATTCCGGCACTCATCGCAATCGCTTGGGTGCTCGCCGCACTCGCACAATTCAGCGGCTCCGCAGCGTTTCTGCATCACGATGCGCTGATCGAGCACGGTCCTCCAGCGGCAATCGCATTGCCTTTATTCATCCTCGCATGGCTTGTTATGATCGCGGCGATGATGCTGCCCTCGAGTTTGCCGCTGCTTGGCATGTTCGCGTACGCCTCCGCGAATCAGCCGCGTCCAAAAGCGGCATTTGCGGCGTTTGTAGGCGGATACGCCGTCGTGTGGACCGCATTCGGCATCACAGCGTTCGCCGGCGACGTGCTGGTGCATCGCACGGTCGACCGCGTGGCGTGGCTCAGCGCGCATCCGTGGGCGATTGCGGGAACGGTTCTCGCAGTCGCCGGCGCGTTTCAATTCACGCCGCTGAAAGATGCATGCTTGCGCACCTGCAGACTTCCCGGAAACTTCCTCATGCATCACTATCGCCGAGGTCTTCGCGCGGCATTCGAGCTCGGTTACCGGCACGGGTTGTTCTGCGCAGGCTGCTGCTGGGCACTGATGCTCATCGGCTTTGCCGCAGGGTTTGCGAGCTTATGGTGGATGGCTGCGCTAACGGCAGTTATGGTATACGAAAAGACCGCTCGCCGTGGGCGCGCTGCCGTTCCTATTGCGGGCGCAGTGTTATTGCTCTGGAGCGCACTGGTGTTCGCGCATCCCTGGTGGCTGCCGCCGGCGTTTTCCGGGATTTAGCTCAGCGCGGCAAGCTGCGGCTCCGGTTGCACGGGCCCAAGAAATCTTGCGGCCGGAGCGAAGGGCCGCTGATGCGTAATTTCGGGGCGGTTCTTTTTTTCGCATGCCTGTTCGCCGGCATACCCGCGTACGCAATCGGCGCTCCAGCGCCCCTACGTCCGCCGAAGATCGATATTGCGCAGACCGGAGCCGTTATCGATCTCGTGTCGATTCAGACGTACGGCGTCGTAAGCGCGGATACGGTAAGTCAATATTTATCATTGAAAAAAGGCGACGTCCTCACGCAAAGCGCCATCGACCGCGACTACAACAATCTTTTAAGGCTCGCAGCCTTTATACCGCGTCTGGAGATCCAACAAGGCGCAAGCCCAAAGTCCGTTCGCCTGCACTGGATCGTCATGGCGAAGTGGCTGCAGTCGACGTCGCACTCATTTTATACAAATCAGCCTCTTGTGACGCCGCTTCAAGGCGCGGCCGGACCCGGAGTTGTTTTGACCTCGGCGCAAATCAGCCGGCGGGGTGCAAACTTCTCCGCGATCGGCCAGGTTGGGCCCCCGACGTACTTGGCGCG
>Ga0070739_10001764_pt1 | contig 31214 bp, 30 predicted proteins | sample Coa_R1_7_FD_66445 | JGI IMG/M metagenome (GOLD analysis project Ga0070739, IMG submission 66445) | Surface soil microbial communities from Centralia Pennsylvania, which are recovering from an underground coalmine fire - Coalmine... | ecosystem: Environmental > Terrestrial > Soil > Unclassified ...
AGTGACGCCGGGCGCGCCGGGGCCGGCTACTCGATCGTGTTCAACGTGTCGATCAGCTCGCGCAGGCGCGCCCAGTCGTGGCGGTCGAACCGGAACGCGATGCGCTCGAGGTCCACGTGGTCGTCGTCGGCACGCTCCGCGGGCGTCGTCTCGATCCGCTCGATCTCGCCGCGCACGACGATGTCGGCGAACTCCTCGTTGAGGCGGGCGAGCATCTCGTCGTCCGGGGCGCGCAGCATGCGCATCACCAGCCGGCCCTCGACGAAGCGCAGCGACTGGTAGTTCGCGTAGAAGCGCGTCATCTCCTCGATCGCGACCTCGACGTCGTCCGTGATCTTCAGCAGGCTCATGTCCCGTTTGGAGATGTAGCCGCGCGCCTCGAGCTCCTCCTCGACGAACCCGCGCCACCCCTGCCAGTACGTCCCGCCGGGGACGTCGAGCAGGATCACCGGCGCGGGTTGCGCCTTGCCCGTCTGGAGCAGCGTCAACAGCTCGAACGCCTCGTCGAGCGTGCCGAACCCGCCGGGCAGCAGCGCGAACGCGTCCGACTCCTTCACGAACGTGAGCTTGCGGGTGAAGAAGTAGCGGAAGTTGACGAGCTTCGGGTCGTCGACGATGAACTGGCTCGTCGTCGCCTCGAACGGCAGGCGGATGCCGACGCCGAACGAGTTGTCGGGCCCGGCACCCTCGATCCCCGCCGTCATGATCCCGGGACCGGCGCCCGTGATGATCATCCAGTCGTTCGCGGCGAGCGCGGTCGCCAGCCGGCGGGTCTGGTCGTACAGCGGGTCGTCCGGCAACGTCCGCGCCGAGCCGAAGATCGCGACCTTGCGCGCCGAGCGGTACGGCGAGAAGACGTGGAACGCGTAGCGCATCTCCTTGAGCGCGGCGTTCGCGATCTTCAGGTCGCCCCGGTCGGCGCCGTCACGGGCGAGGCGCAGCGCGGAGACGATGAGCTCGTAGATCAGGTCGTCGTCACGCGTCGCACCCGAGCGCGCGACGAGGTGCGCGACCGCGTGGTCGAGATCGGGATCACCGGTTCGGTACCTCGGCGTGCGCGCCATGGCGCATCAGGGTACCGGTCAGGCGAGGCCGTTCCGTGCGGCGAGCTGCGCGAGCGACGTCGCCGGACGCGGCCCGAGATGCGCGATCACCTCGGACGCCGCGAGCGAGCCGAGCCGGCCGCACGTCACGAGGTCCCGGCCGTGCGTGAGCCCGTAGAGGAACCCGGCGGCGTACTGGTCGCCGGCTCCGGTCGTGTCGACGAGCTGCTCGACAGGCACCGACGGGACCTCCTGCACGCCCTCGCCGGTCACGATCACCGATCCTCGGGCGCTGCGCGTCAGTGCCGCGATCTCGGTGTGTGCGCGCACGCGCGCGACGGCGTCGTCGAACGCATCCGTCTCGTACAGCGAGAGGATCTCCTCCTCGTTCGCGAAGAGGAGGTCGACACCGTGCTCGACCAGCTCGGCGAACTCGGCGCGGTGGCGGTTGACGCAGAACGGGTCGGACAGGGTCAGCGCGACCTGCCGTCCGGCGCGGTGCGCGGTCTCGGCGGCGGCGCGGAACGCGGCCTTCGCGGCGGGCTGGTCGAACAGGTAGCCCTCGAGGTACGTCACGGCCGCGCGCGTCAGCAGGTCGGCGTCGACGTCGGCGGGCGTGAGATCGCTCGCGACCCCGAGATACGTGCACATCGTGCGCTCGGCGTCGGGCGTCACCATGATGTGACAGCGGCCCGTCGCGCGACCGTCCGTGGCTGGCGGCGTCGCGTACCAGACGCCGAGCGCGCCGAGGTCGTGCGCGAACACCTTCCCGAACTCGTCGTCCGCGACCTTGCCGACGAAGCCGACCGCCGCGCCGAACGACGCCAGGCCCGCGATCGTGTTCGCCGTCGATCCGCCGGAGAGCTCGGTGGTCGTGCCCTGCGCGGCGTAGATGCGCTCGACGTCGCCGTGCTCGACCATCGTCATGACGCCCTTGGCGAGCCCGAGGCGCGCGATGACGGCGTCGGTCTCGTGGCTGAGCACGTCGACCAGCGCGTTGCCGACGCCGACGACGTCGAGCCGTTCGGGGAGCTCGGCTCGCTCGGTCACGTCGTCACGCCGGCCGGGCGCGGCCGCAGCTCGACGGGGACGGGCGCGGCGTCGTCGACCGGACGCAGGCGCCGACCGACCGTCGTGACCCGCCCGTACAGAGTGGTCCGCTGCTCGAGACGCCGGCCGAGCGGCTCCACGATCTCGCGCAGCTCGGTGTCGTCGAGCTCCTGACCGTGGCTCGCGCCCGCCGCGCGCGAGATGTTCTCGTCCATCAACGTGCCGCCCATGTCGTTGCACCCGGCGAGGAGCGCCTGGCGCGCGCCGCGCACCCCCATCTTCACCCACGACACCTGCACGTTGTCGATCCACCCCCGGTACGCGATGCGGCCGACCGCGTGGATGAGCAACGCCTCGCGGAACGTCGGCCCGGGACGCGCCTTGTGCTGCAGGAACAGCGGCGTCGCCATGTGCACGAACGGCAACGGCACGAACTCGGTGAACCCGCCCGTCTCCTTCTGCAGCGCACGTGTGCGCACGAGGTGACGGGCGACGTGGACGGGTCGCTCGACGTGGCCGAACATGATCGTCACGTTGGATCGCAGCCCGACCTCGTGCGCGGTGCGGTGCGCGTCGAGCCACTCGTCGGTCGTCACCTTGTCGGGACAGATGACGGCTCGTACCTCGTCGTCCAGGATCTCGGCCGCGGTGCCGGGCAGGGTCGAGAGCCCGGCGTCCTTGGCGAGCACGAGGTAGTCGCGCAGCGGCATGCCGAGACGGCGCGCGCCCTCGGTCACCTCGAGCGCGGTGAAGCCGTGCACGTGGATCTGCGGCGCGACCTCCTTCACGGCGCGCGCGACGGCGAGGTAGTAGTCGCCGTCGAAGTCGGGGTGGATGCCGCCCTGCAGGCACACCTCCGTCGCGCCGCACTCGACGGCCTCGACGACGCGCCGCTGGATCTCCTCGAGGTCGAGCAGGTACGGGGTCCCGCGCAGGTTGAGGGAGAGCGGGCCCTTCGAGAAGGCGCAGAACCGGCACTTGAACGTGCAGACGTTCGTGTAATTGATGTTGCGGTTGCGGACGAACGTCACCGCGTCGCCCACGGTCTCGCGACGCAGCTCGTCGGCGACCGCGCACACCGCCCGCACGTCGCTGCCGCGCGCGCCGAGCAACGTGACGATCTCGTCGACACCGACCTCCTCGCCGCGCGTCACGCCGTCGAGGACCTCGGCGACCGGTGTCGCGGCGCGCCCGTGCGAGCCGAGCAGCGACGGCGGCGGCACGTCACCCCCCGACACCCACGCGCTGTCGCGTGCGAGACCTTCGGCGTCGGACCGCACGAGCACCGCGAACCGCACGTCGGGATGCAGCCACGTCTCCGCGTCGGCCACGTACTCGGGGTAGACGGTGAGCCGCGGCGCGAGCCGCTTGCCGGCGGCTTCGGTCGCGTCGCGCAGCACGTCGAGCGCGGGCCACGGACGTTCGGGGTTCACGTGGTCGGGCGTGACGGGCGAGATTCCGCCCCAGTCGTCGATGCCCGCCGCGACCAGGGCCGCGAGCTCGTCGGGCGCGGACAGGTTCGGCGGCGCCTGCAGGTGCGCGTGCGCGCCGAGCACGAGGCGCGCGACCGCGATCGTCCAGAGGAGCTCGTCGCGGTCGCATGCCGGTGCGCGGTGCATCGCGGTCCCCGGCTTGGGCAGGAAGTTCTGGACGATCACCTCCTGCACGTGACCGTGGCGCTCGTGTGCGTCTGCGATCGCCCGCAACGCGTCGAGCCGCTCCTCCCGTGTCTCGCCGATCCCGACCAGGATCCCGGTCGTGAACGGGATGCGCGCGGCGCCCGCGGCGTCGAGGGTCGCGAGCCGCCGTTCCGGCGTCTTGTCGGGGGCGGCGTGGTGGGGACCACCCGGCTCGCCGAGGCGCGCGGCGAGCGTCTCGATCATCATCCCCTGTGACGGGCTGACGACCCGGAGGCGTTCGAGCTCGTCGCGTGCGAGCGCGCCGGCGTTCGCGTGGGGGAGCAGACCGGTCTCGTCGAGGACCGCCTTCGCCGCGGCGACGAGGTAGTCGACCGTCGACGTGTAGCCGTGGCGCGCGAGCCAGTCGCGCGCCACCGGGTAGCGCGCCTCGGGTGCTTCACCCAGCGTGAACAGCACCTCGTGACAGCCCTGCGCCGCGCCGTCGCGCGCGATCGCGAGCACGTTGTCGAGCTCGAGGTACGGCGACTCGATGCGCGCCGGTGCCTTCGCGAACGTGCAGTAGCCGCAGCGGTCGCGACAGAGCATCGTCAGGGGGACGAACACCTTCGGTGAGAACGTCATGTGCGCGCCGTGCCCGGCGTCGCGGAGCCGCGCCGCCTCGCGCATCAGGTCCTCGAGCGGCGCGTGCAGCAGCTCCTGGACGTCCGAGTCAGCGAGCATGCAGGCGAGACTACGCGCCGCACGAGCCCTCCCGGTTGCTCGCGGGGCTCTGGCTAGAGTCGGCGCTCGCGCCACAGGCGAGCGAGCGAAGTCGAGCGAGCGGGCGGAGTCGAGCGAGCGGGCGGAGTGAGCGAAGCGGTGAGGCGAAGCCGAAGTAGCGGAGCGGAAGCGAAGCCATAGGTATGGACGTCACCGCGCTGGCCGAGGAGCTGGCACGCGAGCTGGGGGAGCGGGCGGCCGAGGTGGACCGCGAAGGACGCTTCCCGACCGAGAACGTCGAGCTGCTCAAGGAGCGCGGCTACCTGACGTTGCCCGTCCCCGCGGAGCTCGGCGGGATCGGCGCCGATCTCGAGACCGTGTGCAACGCGCAGCGGATCCTCGCGGGCGGCTGCGCGTCGACCGCGCTCGCGGTGAACATGCACCTGTTCGGGCTCGGCGCCGCGGCCGAGTCCCTCGCGGAGGGCGCACCCGAAGCGGAGATGGTCCTGCGCCTCGCGGGCCAGGGAGTCGTGGTCGGCGGCAGCTTCACCGACGCCGCGACGGGTCTGAACGTGCGCGCGTCCTCCACTCCGGCGGAGCGCGTCGACGGCGGCTACCGCATCAAGGGGCGCAAGGCGTTCTGCTCGCTCGCCCCCGTCCTCGACGTGTTCTACGGGACGGCCGGGCTCACCGACGGCTCCGGGCTGCTGCTGTTCGCGATCGGGCGGGAGGCACCCGGCCTGTCGTTCGTCGACACCTGGGACACGATGTCGATGCGGGGCACCGGCTCGTGGGACGTCATCTTCGACGACGTGTTCGTGCCCGAGGTGATGGGCCAGGTCGGCGCGCCGTGGTCAATGTGGGACCGGCGCAGCGAGGCGATGCTGTCGTGGTTCGCGTGCACGCTGTCGGCCGTCTACCTCGGTCTCGCCGAGGCCGCCGCGCGCTTCACGTTCGGCTACGTCGCGAACCGCAAGCTCGCGGGCATGGAGCACCCGCTCGGCCGTCAGCCGGGCATGATCTTCGGCGCCGGTGAGGTCGAGACACAGCTGCGCGCGGCGCGCTCGTTGCTGTTCGAGACGATCCGGCGCCGGCGCGGCGAGGTGCTGCCACCGGCCGACGTCGTCGCGGTCAAGTACTTCGTGACGAACGCGGCCGTCGCGGCCGTCGACCGGTGCTTCCGCATGGTGGGCGGATCCGGCGTCTACCGCCGCCTGCCCATCGAGCGGATGTTCCGCGACGTGCAGGCCGGACCGCTGCACCCGCCCCCCAACGACCTCGCGCTCGAGGGCCTCGGTCGCGACGCGCTCGGCATCGAGCCCGAGTCGCTCCCGCGCTGGGGCGACTGACCGAGGCGTTCATGCGTCGTTCGACGTCGTAGAGCAACGCTCAGCGACGCATGGACGCTGGGGTCGGCTCAGCGGCCGAGCGCGGCGTCGTCGCCGAGCCAGATGACGCGCTCCGCGCGGATCCGTGCGCCGGGCAGGTCCTCGCCCGCGCGGATCCGCGCGATCGCCTCGCGCTTCTCGTGCCCGTCGACGGTGACGACGACGAGCCGCGCGCGCTCGATCGCGGGGAACGTGAACGTCAGACGAGGGTGCGGGTGCAGGTTGTCGCCGTTCGTGACGACGAAGCGGTCGCGCACATCGACGGCCCGCGTCCCGGGGAAGAGCGACGCCGTGTGCCCGTCGGGCCCGAGGCCGAGGTGCACGAGATCGATCGCAGGTGACGTTCGGATCAGGTCGTCGTATGCGTCCGCGGCGGCGTCGATCGTGTCGCCGGCGTGCCGGAGCGAGAACACCTCGCGCGGCTCGACGGTGTCGACGAACGCGAAGCGGGCCATGCCCTCGTTGGAGTCGGGATCGCTGACCGGCACCCAGCGCTCGTCGCCGAAGTACACGTCGACCGACCCCCACTGGACGTCGGCGACCGCGAGCAGCTCGTAGCAACGGCGGGCGAGGTCGCCGCCGGACAGCGCGATCGACCGGGGCGCCTCCTCGGCGACGAGCGCCGCGAACGACTGCGGCACGTGCTCGACGACGCGCACCTCGCCGGGCAGGCCACTCTCCTTCACGGGACGCGCCAGGTGTCGTCGCCGGCGAGGAGACCGTCGGCCTCGCGGGGACCCCACGTACCGGCCGGGTAGAACGCGATCGGCAGCGCGTCATCCCGGAACGCGTCGATCAGCGGCTGGACGACGCGCCACGCCTGCTCGACCTCGTCCTCACGGATGAACAGCGTCGGGTCCCCGAGCAGCGCGTCGAACAGCACGCGCTCGTACGCCTCGGGCGCGACCTCCGCGAACGACCGTCGGTACGAGAAGTCGAGCTTCTGCGTGCGCACCCGGAACGGCGATCCCGGCACCTTGGCCGCGAACGACAGCTCGATCCCCTCGTCGGGCTGGATGCGCAGGATGATCTCGTTCGGGTGGACCGAGTCCACCGCCGTCTTCGGCAGCGGCAGGAACGGCACGTTCTGGTACCGCAACGCGACCTCGGTGACGCGACGGGCCAGACGCTTGCCCGTACGCACGTAGAACGGCACGCCGGCCCACCGCCAGTTGTCGATCTCGAGCTGGAGCGCGAGGTACGTCTCGACCTTGCTCTCGCGCCCGACGCCTTCCTCCTCGCGGTACCCGGGGACCGCCTCGCCGTCGACGACGCCCGCGCTGTACTGCGCGCGCACGACGCGATCACGCAGGCCGACGCCGTCGAACGGTCGGATCGCGCGCAGGACCTTGACCTTCTCGTCGCGGATCGGATCGGCGTGGAACGACGCCGGCGGCTCCATCGCGGTCAGCGCGAGGACCTGGAGGACGTGGTTCTGGACGATGTCGCGGAGCGCGCCGGCCTGCTCGTAGAACGTCCCACGGTGCTCGACGCCGAGCTGCTCCGCGACCGTGATCTGCACGTGGTCGACGTAGCGGCGGTTCCACAGCGGCTCGAAGATCGCGTTCGTGAACCGCAACGCGAGGATGTTCTGGACGGTCTCCTTCGCGAGGTAGTGGTCGATCCGGTAGATCTGGTGCTCCGCGAAGACCTCGTGGAGCTGCGTGTTGAGGTCGAGCGCGGACTGCAGGTCGTGCCCGAACGGCTTTTCGACGATGATGCGCGAGAACGCGCCGGACGGCTCGTCGGCGAGGCCGACGGCGCCGAGCCCACGGGCGACCTTCACGAACAGCTGCGGCACCGTCGCGAGGTAGAAGAGCCGGTTCGCCGCGATGCCGTGACGCTCGTCGACCTGGTGCAGGACGTCCGCGAGGCGCGTGAACGTCGACGGGTCGTCGAAAGACCCTGCGACGTAGCGGTAGACGATGTCGAGGTTCTCGAACGCCTGCTGCTCCGACGGGTCCTTTCCCGCGGCGACGACCGCCTTGCGCACCTCGTCGCGGTAGTCGTCGTCGTCCATCTCGGTGCGCGCGTTGCCGATGACCGCGAAGCGCCGCGGGAGCTGGTGCCGTGACGCGAGCGAGGCGAGCGCGGGATACAGCTTGCGGTGCGCGAGATCGCCCGTCGCACCGAACACGACGAGCGCCGCGGAGTACGCGACGCTCCCACCGTCGGCGACCGTCATCGCACGCGATGATACGGGTCGCCCGAACGAGCAGCGTTCATAGTTGGGCTCCGCCGTGGATCGCACGACCGTCGACGTCTACGAGCAACGTGCCGCGGAGTGGCACGCCCGCCGGCCGCCGCGCCTCGCCGACCGGGCCCGCGCGTTCGCGCGGCGAGTGGCGCGCGGCGAGCTGCGTGCCGACCTCGGATGCGGACCGGGCTCGTACACCGCGCTCGTCGGCGAACCGGCTGTCGCGCTCGACGCGGCGCGCGCGATGCTCGACCTCGTCCCCGAGCAGGCGCCGCGCGCGTTGCGCGTCCAGGCGGATCTCGAGGCGCTCCCGTTCCGGCGCGGCACGCTGCACGGTGGTTGGGCACGTGCGAGCTACCTGCACGTGCCCCGGCAACGCTTGCCCGTCGCGCTCGCGCACCTGCACCACGCGATGGTCGTCGGCGCTCCGCTCGAGATGACGATGCACCGCGGCGACGACGAGTTCGCGACGCTCGAGCGCGACGACTTCCCGGGCCGGTCGTTCGCGGGGTGGGATCCCGACGCGCTCCGGGACGTCGTCGTCGGGGCGGGGTTCGCGGTGGACGACCTGTCGGCCGACCCGGAGTGGATCACCGTCCGCGCCCGGCGGGCGCGCACGCTTCCCGACATCGTCGGCCCCGGGATGCGCGTCCTCGTCTGCGGCTTGAACCCCAGCCTCTACGCGGCCGACGCGGGGATCGGCTTCGCGCGTCCGGGCAACCGGTTCTGGCCCGCGGCGACCGCAGCCGGGCTCGTGACGCGTCCGCGAGAGCCGTTCGCGATGCTCACGGTCGACCACGTCGGCATGACGGACCTCGTGAAGCGCGCGACCGTCGGCGCGGCGGAGCTGCGCGCCGACGAGTACCGCGACGGGCTCGCCCGCGTGACCCGTCTCGTGCGGCGGCAGCGTCCGCGGGTCGTGTGCTTCGTCGGCCTCGCGGGTTGGCGCGCCGCGGTCGACCGCACCGCGGTCGCGGGCGTGCAGGCGGCGACGCTCGACGGCACGCCGGTCTACGTCATGCCCAACACGAGCGGCCTCAACGCGCACGCGCAGATCCCTGACCTCGCGCAGCACCTCCGCAACGCCGCGGCCCTCGCCGACCCCTGACACCCCGTTGGTACACAAGTCGCGGTCATAGGCGCGACTTGTGTACCAACGCGCCGACGGTGGTGACGCGCTACGCGCTGCGCAGCTCCTTGCGGCGCTTGTCGAGGGTGGCGAGGCAGTCCAGGTAGGAGCGTTCGAACGCGTCGACGCCCTCGCGCTCGATCGTCGCGGTGAGGTCGTCGTAGTCGACGCCCGCGTCGGCGAGGTCGCGCATCACCTGCTCCGCGCCTTCGACGTCCTGCTCGACCGTGTCGGGCTTCGGGTTGCCGTGGTCGCGCAGCGCGTCGATCGACGCCTGCGCGAGCGTGTTCACGGTGTCGCGGCCGACGAGCTCGTCGACGTACAGCGTGTCGGAGTACGCCGGGTTCTTCGTCGACGTCGACGCCCACAGCGGACGCTGGAGCCGTGCGCCCTTCGCGGCGAGCGCGTCCCAGCGCTCGCCCGAGAACCGCTCGCGGAACAGCTTGTACGCGAGCTTCGCGTTCGCGACCGCGACCTTGCCGCGCAGCGGGCTGCCCTCGGGCAACCTGCGGTCCGCCTCGGTGTCGACGCGGCTGACGAAGAACGACGCGACCGACGCGATCCGCGCGAGCTCGCCGCCCGACTCGGCCAGCTTCTCGAGGCCACGGAAGTACGCGTCGATCACCTCCGAGTAGCGGTCGAGCGAGAAGATCAGCGTGATGTTCACGCTGTGACCGGCCGCGATCACCGCCTCGATCGCCGGGATCCCTTCCTTCGTGGCCGGGATCTTCACCATCACGTTCGGGCGGTGCAGCCGCGAGTGCAGCCACAGGGCCTGGTCGACGGTCGGCTGCACCTCGTGGGCCCGGTCGGGCGCAACCTCGACCGAGACGAACCCGTCGCCGCCGTTCGCGTCGTCGTAGACGGGCCGCAGCGTGTCGGCGGCGTTCGCGATGTCGTCGGTGACGAGGTCCCAGTAGATCGCGTCGATCGCGGCGCCCTGGCGGTCGAGGTCGGCGAGCTGCTCGTCGTAGCCCTCGCCACCCGCCATCGCCTTCTCGAAGATCGTCGGGTTGGACGTCATCCCGCGGATGCCGTCCTCCTCGATCATCCGGGCGAGCCCGCCCGACGTGACGAGCTGGCGGGTCAGGTTGTCGTACCAGGGGCTCTGTCCGTAGTCGTTGAGACGCGCGATCGCGTTGGGCGTCGTGCGCTTCTTCGCAGCGCTCATCGTGCACCTTCCTGCGCGGCGAGCAGCTCGAGGGCGCGCGCCGCGACGTTCTCGGGGGTGAAGCCGAGCTCGGTGAGGACGACCTTGCCGGGCGCGGACGCACCGAACCGGTCGATGCTCACCGACGCGTCGGCATACCGCTCCCAGCCCAGTGACGTACCCGCCTCGACCGCGAGCCGCGGGACGTGGCGGGGGAGCACCGCGCGCTGCGCGTCCTCGGGCAGCGCGGCGAACAGCTCCCAACAGGGCATGGACACGACTCGCACGGACAGCCCGCGCGCGACGAGCAGCTCGCGCGCGCCGACGCACACCGAGACCTCGGACCCGGTCCCGATGAGGACGAGGTCGAGACGACCCGGGTCCTCGTCGACGAGCGTGTACGCGCCACGCGCGACGCCGACGGGCGCGCGCTCGGCCGTCCCCTCGAGCACGGGGACGGCCTGGCGGGTCAGGATCATCGCGGTCGGCCCGTCGCCGTCGATGTGGATCCGCCATGCCTGCGCGACCTCGTTGGCGTCGGCGGGACGGATGACGCGCAGCTTCGGGATCGTGCGCAGCGACATCACGTGCTCGACGGGCTGGTGCGTCGGCCCGTCCTCGCCGAGACCGACGGAGTCGTGCGTGAACACGAACGCGACCTTCGCGTCGGACAGCGCGGCGAGACGGACCGCCGGTCGCTCGTAGTCACTGAACACGAGGAACGTGCCCCCCGCGGGGAGCGTGCCGCCCGTGAGCGCCATGCCGTTCATGACGCTGCCCATCCCGTGCTCGCGCACGCCGAAGTGGAGCTGGCGCCCCGCGTACTGCCCGGGCTCGATCGCTTCGACGTTCTTCAGCTCGGTCCCGGTGTTCTCGGTCAGGTCCGCACCACCCGCGATCAGGCCGGGCACGACGTCGAGCACCGAGTTGAGGACGGTGCCGGACGCGGCGCGCGTCGCGATCGAGTCGCCGGGCGTGAACGCGGGCAGCTTCGTCTCCCACCCGCTGCGGGCGCGGCGGTGGAGGCACAGCTCGAAGTCGTCGGCGCGTTCCGGCTCGCGCTGGCGCAGCACGCCGACACGGCGCTCCCACGCCTCGCGGTGCGGACGTCCGCGCACGCCCGCCTCCCGGTAGAGCGCGAGGACGTCGTCGGGCACCCAGAACCGCTCGTCGGCGGGCATGCCGAGGATCTCCTTGACCGTCCGCACCTCGTCCTCGCCGAGCGGGCTCCCGTGCGCGTGCGCGGTGTCCTGCCACTTCGGCGACGGGTACCCGATGTGGCTGCGCAGCACCAGCAGCGTCGGCCGTTCGGTCTCGGCGACGCCTTCCCGGAGACCGCGCTCGAGCGCGTCGAGATCGTTCGCGGCCTCGCCGAGCTGGATCACGCGCCAGCCGTACGCCTCGAAGCGCTTCGGGACGTCGTCGGTGTACGCGAGCTCGGTCGGACCGTCGATCGAGATGTGGTTGTCGTCGTAGACGTAGACGAGACGGCTCAGCGCGAGGTGGCCGGCGAGCGACGCGGCCTCGTGGCTGACGCCTTCCTCGAGGTCGCCGTCGCCGCAGAACGCGAACACGTGGTGGTCGCACACGTCGCTGCCGAAGCGCGCGCGCAGGTGCGCCTCCGCGATCGCGATGCCGACGCCGTTCGCGAAGCCCTGACCGAGCGGACCGGTCGTCACCTCGATGCCGGGCAGCTCGTGGTGCTCGGGGTGACCGGGCGTGCGCGAGCCCCACTGGCGGAACCGCTTCAGGTCGTCGAGCTCCAGCCCGTACCCGGTGAGATAGAGCATGGCGTAGAGCAGCATCGACGCGTGCCCGTTCGACAGGACGAAGCGGTCGCGGTCGGGCCAGTCGGGTGCCGAGGCGTCGTAGCGCATCACGCGGGTCCAGAGCACGTGCGCGAGCGGCGCGAGCGCCATCGGCGTACCCGGGTGGCCCGAGTTGGCCTGCTGGACGGCGTCCATGGCGAGCCCGCGGATGACGTTGATCGCCCGGCTCTCGAGGTCCGTTGCGAGATCTGTTGACGCCACGATCGCGGCCCCTTGCTCGTCGTCCGGCTGTTCTCCGTCCCGCCCGGCGAGCCTAGAAGGGGTACGACGCCGAGCCGGGGACGGATCGAGCGCCGCCCCGCCCGCCTACTCGGGGAAGAGCGCCAGGCTCGCGGTGAACCCGTGCAGGAAGTTCTGCCCGCCGACCGGCCCGATCTCACCCGCGCAGAAGGCGCCCGCGAGCGGGATCGGCCCGAGCAACCGCTCCACCAGGCCAGCGTCGTGATCGGGAACGCCGAACAGGTTGCGGCCGCGACCGTTGCACGTGAACAGGAGACACGCGCGCGCGTCGACGCCCGCGAGCAGCGCGCGCAGGTCCTCGTCGGCGGCCGACGCGTCACGCACGTGGAACTGGAGCGTCTGGCCGACCGAGACCTCGTCACCGACGGCGATCGCGCCGGTCGTCTCCTGCGCGCCGAGGAGGTTGCGCACGAGGAAGTCGCCACGCCCGAAGTCCGTCTTGTGCTCGTCGACCACGAGGCCGACGTGGAGCCCGCGCTGCATGAGCGTGCGCTCCTCCTCCGTCGCGCCCGACGCAAGCTCGCGGAGACGCTCGAGCGCGGGCCGGCCGCCGAGCTCGTAGACGAGGCTGCCCTCCGCGCGTGTCACGGTGAACGGGCTGCCGACCGGCCGGCACCCCTGCGACACGACGGTGTGCACGTCGACGTCGGCGTCGACGAGAACACCGACCGCGCCGTCGCTGCGCACGCGCCCGTCGAGCACGAGACGGTTGCCGCCCGGACCGCGCGCGGCGGACGCGAGCCCGCCCAGCACGCGCAGCCGGAGGCCGTCGTCGTTGAAGCGGCGCAGCAGGCCGTCCACCGGGAAGCTGAACGGATCGGCGAGCAGCAACAGGGTGCGACCGTCGACGGACTCGTCGGGCCACCCGACCACCGCCGGACCGTCGGGCGTCTGCACGAGCTCGAGCTCGACCGACGTGAGCGCGACGTCGTCGAAGCGCGCGGCCCACGCGGCGATCGCGGGCCCGTCCTCGACCTCGTGCGCGCCGCCGATCACCGAGACCGCGGTGCAGCCGATCAGGACCTCGGGTTCGAGCACGCTCCGCAGCACACCGGTCAGGTCCTCGAACGTCCCGACGTGGTGCGGCGACGCGAAGCACACCACGAGATCGGGTCGCTCGCCGCCGAACCGCTCGAGCAGCTCGCCCGCGACCTCGCCGACGGCGGACACGGCAAGCGGGTGCTGCGACAGTGCCGCCTCGTACTGGGCCGCCTCGTACTGCGCCATCGCGACGAGGCTAGAAGAGGCGGCGCGCGCGCCGGGCGGCGGCCGTCAGCCCGTCGCGGACGGCATCGCCGGCCCGCAGCGCTGCACACCGTCGAGCCACACGCCGCGCGGGGCGAGCGTCGTCGCGTCGAGCGCCACGAGATCGGCGCGTCCACCGGCGCCGCGCGCGCCGAACGTCTCCAGGCCGAGCACCCGTCCCGGGATCGACGACGCTGCCTCGATCGCGCGTGCCAACGGGACACCGACCCGGACGACGTTGCGCACGGCGGTGTCGAGCAGGACGACCGCGCCCGCAAGCGTCCCGTCCTTCAGGTGCGCCGCTCCGCCGCTCACGTCGAGGCCCGCCGTCGAGACCGCGTCGCTCACGAGCACGACGTCGCGCTTGCACGTGAACGCCAAGCGGACCATGACGGGATGGACGTGGACGAGGTCGGCGATGACGGTCGGTGTCAGCCGGTCGTCGTCGAGCGCGGCACCGGCGACGCCCGGCGCGCGGTGGTGCATCGGCCCCATGCCGTTGAAGAGGTGAGTGACGAGCCGTGCGCCCGCGTCCGCGGCGGCGACGACCTCCTCGTAGTCCGCCGTGGAGTGACCGACGGCGACAACGACGCCGCGCTCCGCGAGCAACCGAGTCGACCGGTACCCCGGATCCGCTTCGGGGGCGAGCGTGACGATCCGCACGACGCCCGGCCGTCGGTCGAGCTGCGCGGCGAGCCATTCGGCGCTCGCGTCGCGCAGGAGCTCCCGAGGATGGGCCCCGGGCGCGCCCCCGAGGAACGGGCCCTCGAGGTGCGCGCCGACGATCTCGGGGAGCTGGTTCGTCGCGGCATCCGCGCGCGCCGCGGCGACGCGCTCGAGCACAGGACCGTACGCGTCGAGAGGCGCGCTCACGATCGTCGGGCAGTACGACGTCACCCCGTGGTCGAGCAGCCGACGCCCGGTCCGCTGCCACCCGTCGGCGTCCGCGCTCGCGAAGTCGACGTCGTCGACGCCGTTGACCTGGAGATCGACGAACGCCGGCGCGAGGACGACGTCGCCGAGATCGAGCGCGTCCGCCGCGCGTCCCGCGCCGGTCTCCACGACGCGGCCGGCCTCGATCGCCACCCAGCCGGGCTCGTGGACGGTCGCCGGGCCGCCGTCCGCGCCCGGGACGGCGACGCCCGCCGCGGTGAGGACGTCCGCCACGTCAGCGGGGCGCGCGGCCGAGCGCGAGACGCAGCCGCACGAGGCCGAGGAGCGTTCGCGGGACGCGCCGCATGATCGGCGTCCGTGACGGCCGCCGCTCGACGACCGTGACCGGCACTTCTTCGATCCCGAGCCCGGCCCGCTCCGCGCGGATGACGAGCTCGGTGTCGAAGAGGTCCGGACCCGCGCGGCAGATGACGGCCAGGTCGCGGACCGGTCCGCGGCGCAGGACCTTCATGCCGTGCGTGTCCGACACGTGCACGCCGAAGACCGCGCGCAGGATCGCGTCGAACACCGCCGTCGCGACGCGGCGCAGGCGTGGCCGTTCGTCGCGCGCACCGGCCGCGCGCTTGGACGCGACGACGATGGCGACCTCGCCGGCCGCCGGTCCGCCGTGCCCGTCGAGCAGCGTGAGCGCCTGCTTGAGGAAGTGCAGGTCGTAGTAGTCGACGTCGAAGGTCGCGACGACGTCGCCGCGCGCGTCGAGGATCCCCGCCCGCAGCGCGTCGCCGTAGTCGGGGTCCCGGAGGTGCAGTGCCCGCACCTCCGCGGTCGATGCAGCCAGCGCGTCCGCGATCGCGGGCGTGCCGTCGGTCGAGCCGTTCTCGACGATGCACACCTCGAAGTCCTCGCCCCAGCCCCGCAGCCCGTCCACCACGTCGCGCACGCTCGCCTCGAGCAGCTCGCGCTCGTTGTACGCGGGCATGACGACCGACAGCATCGTCACGCGGGACGCACGGGGGGAACGGGGAGGGCCCGCGACACTTCGGTAGGCTACCGGCGCCTCGACGACGGAGTGGGCGCGACGGGCGCGGCTCTCGCGCTGCGAGGCGCTGACGGGGGAGCTGCACATGGCGTCGACGCCGGACCCGCTGGCACTGCACGCGCAGAGCAGACCCGACGCGCCCGCGGTGATCGTCGACGCCTTCGGCGGCGCGCACGCGTCGGTCACCACCTTCGGCGAGCTGGACCCGCTCGTGAACCGGGTCGCGCACGCCATGCGCGCGCTCGGCGCCGAGCCCGGCGACCGGATCGTTTGGTGCGGGCCCAACTCGCTCGAGGTCCTGACGACGATCCACGCGGCGCGCAAGGCCGGCCTCGTCGCCGTCCCGCTGTCGTACCGCTTCAACGGCGACGAGATGGCGTACGTGATCGACAACTCGGACGCGACGCTCGTCGTCGTCGACGCCGAGCAGGCGCCGACGGTCGCATCCGTGCGCGACAGGTGCCCGAAGGTGCGCGGCGTGGTCACGTTCCACGCGCGCGAGGAAGACCGCGCGGGCAGGGCCGTCCCGGACGGGTTCCGGGACTGGGACGAGGTGGTCGCCGCCGCGCCCGACGACGAGCCCGAGGTCCCCGACGCGTCGGAGGTCGGCGCGCAGATGCTGTACACGTCGGGGACGACCGGGAAGCCGAAGGGCGCGCTCCGCACGTCGAGCGACCGCGGCATCGTGTTCGCGCTGCTCACCGAGCTCGGCCTTCCGCAGCCCGACGACGTGCATCTCACGACGGGGCCGCTGTACCACTCGGGTCCCCTCGCGTTCGCGTCGCTGTCGCACACGCTCGGCGCGCCGATCGTCGTGCTGCGCCGCTTCGACCCGCACGCGTGGCTCCGCCTCGTGCAGGAGCACCGCGTCACGAACACGTTCTCCGCGCCGACGCAGCTCAAGCGGATCGTCGCGCTGCCCGACGACGAGCTCGCCGCCGCCGACCTGTCGTCGATGCGGTGCCTCATCGCGAACGCCGCGCCGGTTCCGTACGCGCTCAAGCAGGAGGTCGTCGCCAAGCTCGGCGACGGGTTCCTCTACGAGGTGTACGGCTCGACGGAGCTCGGGATCGTGACCGTCCTCCGACCGGAGGACCAGCTCCGCAAGCCCGGGTCGTGCGGGAAGGTGTACGGCGGCATCGGCGTGCGGATCGTCGCGGACGACGGCAGCGACGCGCCCGTCGGCGAACCCGGTGAGCTGTTCATCTCGACCGGACTCGCGATGGACGGGTACCACCGCACCGAGGAGCAGCTCACTTCGCTGGACCCCGTGTGGAAGTCGGTCGGTGACGTCGCCTACGCGGACGACGAGGGGTATCTCCACATCTGCGACCGCAAGAAGGACATGATCATCTCCGGCGGCGTGAACATCTATCCGGCGGAGATCGAAGCGGTGATCCACGCGCATCCCGACGTCCTCGACGCCGCGGTGTTCGGCATCCCCGACGACGAGTGGGGTGAGAGCGTCTACGCGATCGTGCAGCCGAAGGCCGGCGTGACGCTCGACGTCGACGCGCTGCGTGCGTTCGTCGACGAGCGCGTCGCCGGTTACAAGCGGCCCCGCGCGTACGAGGTCCGCGACGAGCTGCCGCGCACCGACGCCGGCAAGCTCCTGAAGCGAGTCCTGCGCGACGAGTTCTGGCGCGACCGCGCGTCGCGGGTGTGACCGGCGGCGTGACGACCCTCTCCGAAGCGGACTCCAAGGCATTGCTCGCCGCGTACGGCGTGCCGGTGCTCGACGAGCGCACCGTCGCCGACGCCGACGCTGCCGTCGACGCCGCCGCGGCCGTCGGCTTCCCGGTCGTCGTGAAGCTGTGCGGTGATCGCATCGCGCACAAGACCGAGCGCGGGCTCGTCCGCCTCGGGCTGCGAGACGGCGCCGCGGTGCACGACGCCGCGACCGCGCTCCTCGCGGCGGCAACGCCCGAGGACGGCGCCGTCGGCCTCCTCGTCGCGCCGATGGTCCGCGCGACCCGCGAACTCATCGCGGGCGTGCACGTGGACCCGCAGTTCGGACCGACGGTGATGGTCGGTGTGGGTGGCGTGCTCGCGGAGGCGATCGCCGACGTCGCGTTCCGCCTCGTGCCGCTCGAGGCCGTCGACGCCGACGAGATGGTCGACGACCTCACGACGGGCAAGCTCCTCGACGCGTTCCGCGGCGAGCCGCCCGTCGACCGCGCTGCGCTCCGGGACGTGCTGCTGGGCCTGTCGCGCGCCGCGCAGGACGAGCCCGGCCTGCGCGCCGTGGACGTGAACCCGCTCGCGATCGTCGACGGACGGCCCGTCGCGCTCGACGCGCTCGTCGAGGTCGAGCGGTGAGACCCGCGTTCGACGCGCTGTTCGACCCGCGTGGTGTGCTCGTCGCGGGCGCGTCGACGCACCCTGGCAAGTTCGGGTTCGTCGCGCTCCACAACATCCTCGCCTCCGGGTATGCGGGGCGGGTGTTCGCGACGAACCTCGAGGGCGGCGAGATCCTCGGTGTGCCGGTCGCGACGTCGGTCGACGACCTCCCGGACGGCGCGATCGACCTGGTCTTCGTCTGCACGCCGCCCGCCGCGAACGTCGAGCTGCTCGAGGCGTGCGCGCGGAAGGGTGTGCGCGCCGCGTTCGTCACGACCGCGGGGTACGGCGAGGCGGGACCGGACGGCAAGGACCGCGAGAAGGAGCTCGTCGCGACGGCCGAGCGGCTCGGCATCCTGCTCGCGGGCCCGAACGGCCAGGGCGTGGTGTCGACGCCGTCGTCGCTGTGCGCGCAGATCGTCGCTCCGTTCCCGCCGCGCGGCGCGATCGGTCTCGCGAGCCAGTCGGGCAACTTCGTCTCGTCGTTCCAGAACTACGCGGTGCAGACGGGCATCGGGATCAGCCGCGCCGTCTCGGCCGGGAACGCCGCCGCGGTCGGCGTCGTCGACTACCTCGCGTATTACGCGGACGACCCTGAGACCGCGGTCGGTCTCGCGTACGTGGAGGGCATCGGCGGCGACGATCTGGCGCCCGGCGCGGCGCTGTTCCGCCGCCTGCGTGAGATCACCGAGCGCATGCCGCTCGTCGTGCTCAAGGGTGGCGCAACGGCCGGCGGTCAGCGCGCGGCCGCGTCCCACACCGGCTCGCTCGCGGCCGACGACCGCGTCTTCGACGGCGCGTGCCGGCAGGCCGGCGTGACGCGCGCGGCGACGGTGGAGGAGGCGTTCGAGGCGGCGGCGACGTTCGCGACGCAACCGCTGCCACGCGGGCCGCGGGTCGCGGTCGTCACGACGGCCGGCGGCTGGGGCGTCGTCACCGCCGACGCGATCACGCGCTCCGAGCTCGAGCTCGTGCGCCTGCCCGACGACCTGCGCGCCGCGATCGACGCGAAGCTTCCTCCCCGTTGGAGCCGCAACAACCCGATCGACCTCGCCGGCGGTGAGACCCGTGACACCATCCCCGAGGTGCTCGAGCTCGTCGCGTCCCATCCCGACGTCGACGCCGTCGTGTACCTCGGCCTCGGGATCCAGTCGAACCAGGCCCGGATGATGCGCGAGGGACCGTTCCATCCCGACCACGGGCTCGAACGGATCGTCGCGTACCACGAGCGGCAGGACGCGCGGTTCGCCCGCGCGGCGGCGGACGTCTCGCAGGCGACGGGCAAGCCGGTGCTCACGGCGACGGAGCTCGCGGTCGCGTCGCCCGACAACCCGGGCCCGCGTACCGTCCGCGAGACGAACCGGCTCTGCTACGCGGCATCGAACCGTGCGGTGACCGCGCTCGAGCACCTCTGGCGTCACGCGCGTTGGCGTCTGCGTCGCGATCTCACGTGACCCGCCGCGCGCTCGCGCTCGTCCTCCTCCTTCTGCTCGCGGCCGCCGGCTGCGTCGTCGCCGGGCTCCGCGACACGCGGCGCGTCGCGCACGCGTCCACGCCGAGCGCGACGCCCGCGACCACGCCGATGCTCTCCGCGCGCCGCACGCCCGCGCTCGTCGTCGACCAGGTCGCGACGACGCGGCTCCAGCAGCAGCTCGCGACGACGACCGCGGGCGTCAGCGCCTGCTACGACGTCGTGAGCGACGCCGGAGCACCGCTGGCGTCCGCCGGTGCCGAGCAACCGCTCGCACCGGCCTCCACGCAGAAGCTGCTCACCGCGACCGCGGCGTTGACCGTGTTCGGCCCGCAGTACCGCTACACGACGAACGTGGTCGCCGCGGCGAAGCCGGACGACGGTGTCGTCGAGCGCGTGTGGCTCGTCGGGAGCGGCGATCCCGTCCTCTCGACGCCCGCGTACCAGACCTACCTCGCCGGCCAGGCGTTGACGCGCGGCGACGTCACGACGCCGCTCGCGCAGCTCGCGGACGGGCTCGTCGCCGCGGGGGTGCGTGCGATCCCGGGCGGCATCCTCGGCGACGACCACCTCTTCGACACCGACCGATCAGTACCCAGCTGGCCCGCGCGCTACCTCGCGGACGGGAACGTCGGGCCACTCGGGGCGTTGACGGTCGACGACGGGCTCGCGGCGCCGAGGTTCGCGCAGACGACGGATCCGGCCGTGAACGCGGCCGCGCAGCTCAGCGCGCTGCTCGTCGCGCGAGGTGTCGCGGTCGGGCCCGCGGGCCGCGGGAACGCGCCCGCGAGCGCGACGACGCTCGCGTCCGTGACGTCGCCGACGTTGCACGACATCGTCACGTCGATGCTGAGCTCCAGTGACAACAACACCGCGGAGCTGCTCACGCGCCTGCTCGGCACCAGGGTCGCGACGCCGGGCACCACGCAGGCGGGGACGACCGTCATCGCGGCACAGCTCACGAAGCTGGGCGTCGACACGACCGGCCTCCACCTCGTGGACGGCTCGGGCCTGAGCCGCGACGACCGCACCACGTGCACGACGCTGTTGCAGGTGTTGCGCCTCGCGTCGACGCGCCCCGACCTGCGCGCGCTCACCGACGGTCTCCCGGTCGCCGCGCAGCGCGGGACGCTCGCAACGGTGTTCCAACGCACGCCGCTGGCCGGGAAGCTGCACGCGAAGACCGGGTCGCTCGACGGCGTGACCGGGCTGGTCGGCGACCTCGACGTGCACGACCCGCTCGAGTTCGCGTTCCTCGCCAACGGCTCGTTCCCGGAGTCGAGCGGCATCACGCTGCGCGAGCGCGTCGCGGGCGTTCTCGCCACGTATCCGGACGCGCCGTCACCGAGCGCGCTCGTCCCCGGTCCGTGACGGACGCACCTCGTCCGAAGGCTCGAATACGGCGTCGGCGAGCCGGGCAGAAGCTTGCGTGCCCCAGCAGGCCGAGACGAGACTCCCGCCGATGCCCGACACCCGACCGTTGCCCGAGGTCGCGACCGAGCTGTACGAGCTCGTCGTCGCGTACTTCAAGCAGGAGACCGTCACCCCGCTCAAGCAGCTCGGGCGCTACGTCGCGTTCGGCACCGCGGGCGCGCTCCTGCTCGGCGTGGGCGTCGTGTTCCTGTCGATGAGCGGCCTGCGGGCGTTGCAGACCGAGACCGGCGACACGTTCACGGGGAACTGGTCGTGGCTGCCGTACCTGATCGTGACGTCCACGTTGCTCGTCGGCGCGGGGCTCACCTGGCTCGCCCGGGGTCGCAGGAGGGCGCGGACGTGATGACGTCGTCGTACTCCCCGCCGAAGCACGTCACGCGCGACGACATCGAGGCGAAGCTCGAGGAGCTGCGCGGCGGCGTCGACGAAGGTGTCGACCAGGCCCGCAACATCGGGACGATCGTCGCCGTGGTCGCGGTCGGCGCGCTGGTCGTCGGCGCGTTCCTGCTCGGCCGGCGCCGGGGGAAGAAGCGCCAGACGATCGTCGAGATCCGGCGCGTCTGACGCGCCGCCGTGCCATGGCCAACCTCCTCCGAACGCTCGCCCGTCTCGGGCTCCGCCGCGGGCTGCTCGGCGGCTCCCGCCGCTGGCTGATCGTCGGCGTCGTCGCGGCGAGCCTGCGGCTCGCGGGCCGCCTCGCCGCGCGCACCCCCGAGGTCGTGTTCACCGGTGAGCTGTCGCCCGGCGACCGCATCCAGATCCGCGCGATCCCGCCCGAGGAGCGTTGAGCGAGCGTTGACGCTGCATCGCGGCCGGTACCCTGTGGCCGCGATGAAGGTGCTCCTGCGCAACCCGCGCCGCGAGGTCGACGTCGAGGGACCGACGACCGTCGCCGCGCTCCTGGGCCGGCTCGAGCTGAATCCCGAGTCGGTCCTCGTGATCTGCGGGGACACGCTCGTCACGCGCGACGCGCGTCTCGCCGACGACGACGTCGTCGAGATCCGGCCCGTCATCTCCGGAGGCGCCGGGTCGTGAAGTGCCGCCGGTGCCGTGCCCCGGCGGTCGTCGACGTCCGCCGCCACAACGCGGCGTTCTGCCGCGACTGCTTCCTCCACCACACGCGCGAGCAGGTGAAGCGCGCGATCGCGGAGCACGACATGATCCGACCGGGCGAGCGCGTCCTCGTCGCGGTGTCGGGCGGGAAGGACTCGCTCGCGGCGTGGGACCTGCTGCGCGAGCTCGGCTACGACGCCGACGGCCTGTACCTCGGGCTCGGCATCGGCGACTACTCCGACGAGTCGGGTCGATACGCGCGCGCCTTCGCCGCGTCGCGGGCGCTCGAGCTGCACGAGATCGACCTCGCGGGCGACTACGGCTACGACGTGCCGGGCGCGGCGTACGCGACACGACGCGCACCGTGCGGCGCGTGCGGCCTGTCCAAGCGGCACCTGTTCAACCAGGTCGCGCTCGACCTCGGGTACGACGTCGTCGCGACCGGTCACAACCTCGACGACGAGGCCGCCGTCCTCCTCGGGAACGTGTTGCGATGGGAAGAGGGCTATCTCGGTCGGCAGTACCCGGTCCTCGCCGCGTCGGACGGCTTCGTCCGCAAGGTCAAGCCGCTCGTCCGCCTCGGTGAACGCGAGACGGCCGCGTACTGCGTGCTGACCGGGATCGACTACATCGTCGAGGAGTGCCCCATGGCGGCGGGCAACCGCCACCTCGGGTACAAGGAGCTCCTCAACGCGCTCGAGGACCGCTCACCCGGCTCGAAGGCCGCGTTCCTGTTCGGCTTCTTCGAGCGCGCGCACCCCCGGTTCGAGGACAGCGCCCGAGAGGAGCGCGCCGAGCTCCGCGCGTGCCGGTCGTGCGGCGCGCCGACGACCGGCGAGGTGTGCGCGTTCTGCAGCCTGCGCGAGCGGGCGACGGTCGGGGACGAGCAGATGCTCGCGGCCGTGATCCGGCGGAAGCGCTGACGCCGTGGCACGCCCGTTCGCGGCCGGCGACCGCGTGCTGCTCGTCGACTCGAAGCGCCGCCGTCATCTCGTCACGTTGAGCGAGGGGGGCGCGTTCCACAGTCACAACGGCGTCGTCCAGCACGCGGACCTCATCGGTCGCGACGAGGGCGTGACCGTCCGCACGTCGATGGGCGCGCGGCTCGTCGCCGTGCGGCCGACGCTCGCCGAGTACGTGCTGAAGATGCCCCGCGGCGCGCAGGTCATCTATCCGAAGGATCTCGGGCCCATCCTGATGCTCGCGGACGTCTTCCCGGGTGCGCGCGTCCTCGAGTCGGGCGTCGGATCGGGCGCGCTCACCACGACGCTGCTGCGCGCGGTCGGCGCCGAAGGTCACGTGCTCGGCTACGAGGTGCGCCCGGAGTTCGCCGACCGCGCGGTGCGCAACGTCGAGGGATTCCTCGGCGCGGGCCAACCGCTCACCGTCGAGGTGCGCGACACCTACGAGGGGATCGACGCGAGCGATCTCGACCGCATCCTGCTCGACCTGCCCGAGCCCTGGCGCGTCGTGAAGCACGCGCAGGCCGCGCTGCGTCCGGGAGGGATCCTGCTCGCGTACCTGCCGACGATCGGTCAGGTCATGCGCCTGCGCGAGGAGCTCGCGACGTCCGCGTTCGGCATGGTCGAGACGGTCGAGGTGCTGCAGCGGCCGTGGCACGTCGACGGCCAGTCGGTGCGTCCGGACCACCGCATGGTCGGGCACACGGGCTTCCTGACCCACGGCCGTCTCCTCGAGCCGTAGTGGCGTGACGGCAGGGCGCGCACGATGAACGTCCTCGATCTCGCGATCTTCGTCGGGATCATCGCCGCGGCCGTCGGCGGGTACCAGCTCGGCTTCCTCGCCCGTGTCCTGTCCTGGGCCGGGTTCGCGGCGGGGATCGCGATCGCGGCGCGGCTCGCGACCGACCTCGTGCACACCATGAACGGCGGCGACCCGCGCACGCGACTGTTCGCCGCGCTCGCGTTCCTGTTCGGCCTCGCGATCCTCGGGTGGGCACTCGGCCTCGCGATCGGCTCGATGCTGCACGCCTCGCTGACGTTCGGCCCCGGCATGCGGACCATCGACCGCGTCGCGGGTGCCGTCGTCGGCTGCCTCGGCGTCCTCGTCGCGGTGTGGCTCCTCATCCCCGCGCTCGCGCTCACGCCCGGCTGGTCCGCGCGAGAGGCGCGTGACTCCGTGATCGTCCGCGCGATCGACGACCTCGCGCCCTCACCACCGAAATCGGTGGAGCAACTGGCGCGGCGCGTCAGCGGCGACGCGTTCCCCGACGCGTTGGGCCGTCTGACGAGCCCGCCCGACGCAGGCTCCGTCCCGACGCAGTCGCTGCCGACCGCGATCTCGACACGTGTCGACGACTCCGTCGTGAAGGTCGAGGGCCGGGCGTGTCGTGAGATCACCGACGGCAGCGGGTTCGTCGTCGGTCCCGACCTCCTCGTGACGAACGCGCACGTGGTCGCGGGGGAGCGCGCCACGCGCGTCCAGACCACCGACGGCCGCGACCTTCCGGTGACGGTCGTCGCGTTCGACCCCGCGCGCGACCTCGCCGTCCTGCACAGCCAGGTGCCGCTCGGGCTGCCCGCGCTCCCGTTGACGTCACACGTGCAGGACGGCGACGTCGACGCGGTGTTCGGCCATCCGCAGGGCGGGACGTTGCGCGAGTCGCCCGCACGCGTCGCGCAGCAGATCGACGCGACGGGAACCGACATCTACGGCAACCAGAACACGCGCCGTCAGGTCATCGTGCTCGCGGCGGACGTCCGCCCCGGCGACTCGGGTGGTCCGCTCATCGACCAGCGCGGGCGCGTCGCGGGGATCGCGTTCGCGACCGACCGGGGCGGCGCGCCGATCGGCTACGCGCTGAGCACGAACGAGCTGCGTCCGGTGCTCGACACCGCCGGCTCGTTCGCGGTCGGCACCGGTCCGTGTGTGAGCGGGTGACGGGGCGGCGGACGGATGGAGTTCCAGGACGTCGTCCGGCGGCGGCGCATGGTGCGCAGCTTCGAGTCCGAACCGGTCCCGCGTGAGGCGCTCGACCGCGTCCTGGCCAACGCGCTGCACGCGCCGTCGGCTGGGTTCACGCAGGGCTTCGCGTTCCTCGTGCTCGAGGGTGCCGACGAGACCGCACGCTTCTGGGACGCGACGTTCCCCGACCGCGCGCGGCGCGCGACCTTCCGGTACCCGCGCCTGTTCGACGCGCCCGTGATCGTCGTACCGCTGTCGAGCGAGCAGGCGTACCTCGACCGCTATGCGGAGCCCGACAAGGGCGTGACCGACCGCCGCGCGTCGTTCTGGCCGGTGCCGTACTGGCATGTCGACACGGGGTTCGCGACGATGCTGATGCTCCTCACGGCCGTCGACACCGGACTGGGCGCGTTGTTCTTCGGCATCTTCCCCGACCACCTGGCCGCGTTCCGCGAGGCGTTCGCGGTTCCGGACGAGTACACGCCGATCGGCGCGGTCGCGCTCGGCGTCCCCGCGCGCGACGACCCGCCGTCACCGTCGTTGCGCCGCGGCCGCAAGCCGCTCGACGCGGTCGTGCACCGCGGGACGTGGGGCCGTCGGTGACGCAGGACGCGAACGACGGGCGGGGCCGGCCCATGGCACCGGGCTGGTACGTCACCAACCTGGGCGGCATGGTGAGCTACGGCGTGATCGTCGCGTCGCCGTCCGCGCGGGCTGCGATCGCGCGCGCGACCAAGGGGCGCGTCGGCTCGACCGTCCTCCGTGCGGGGTTCGCCGCCGCGGTGGCGCTGCATGTCGGGGAGGCGGTCGCGACGGTCGTGGTCGCCCGTCGCCGCGGGGTGCGGCCCGGGTCGGCGGCAGCGCTGGCGCTGCGGACGCTCGCCGTCGGCTTCCCGTCGTTGCAAGCGCTCGCCGGCTGACCCCGGCACGTGCTCGACGCTACGGATGCGCTCGCCGCCGCTCGGTCGCGAAGATCTCGCAGTGGTCCGTCGGCTCGACGCGGGCTGGCACGGCGATCCTCACTGGTTGGTGGAGGAACGGAGCTCGTCGCAGCGCTTCAGCCTGCGCGCCGTCCGGGTCGGCCGTGCGATCCGCTGGGAGGAGCCCGCCGGCACACGCCGTCCGTCGTCGCCGCGCAGCTCGACGCCGTCGACGCCATGGCCGGCGCGGGTGTCCCGTTCATGCGACGTGAGGCCGGTCCGCGGGTGGTCGACGGTTGCGTCGTCGTCCTCTTCACGTGGCTGCGCGGGGATCCCGCGGCGGCCTCCGACGTCCCACACGCGACGGCGATGGGTGCACTGCTGCAGCGGATGCACGCTCTGCGCCTGCCGGTCGACGACCAGCTGCCGGTGCACGGCCTCGTCGCCGGCGCCGAGCGAAGCATCGCCGAGCTGCGCGACGTCGCCGGTCGCGACTTCCTGTCGATGGCGCGAGAAGCAGTGGCTCGTGTCGTGAACGGCGCGCCGAGCCCGTCGTCGTGCACGGTGATCTCAACTTCCCGAACGTGCTCCGGGCGGCCGATCACGTCACCGGCATCGTCGACTTCGACCAGATCGGCGCCGGCGACCCGCACGAAGAGCTCGCGCGGGCGATCAAGTGGTGGTCATGCCGTGGTCCGATTGGAACCCTCGAGCACGACGCCGCGCTCGCTGAAGCTGTCCTGCGCGGCTACGGCGGCGACGTCGATCGCGAGGTGCTGGCCGCGCGGCTCTGGATGACCAGCTGCCTGAACGGCAACTCCGTCCTCCGCGTGCAACGCGCGGCACCGCGTGAACGGGGGCGGCTGCTGGACGCGCTCCGTGCGCGCGCCGATCAGCTCGCCGGCGCGATCTGAGCGACGCGGCGCGACGCGACACAGCGCGCGAAACGGCCCGGCCGGAGCCGGGCCGCTGGGAGCAATCAGGCGTTCGGGACGATCAGGACTCCGTCTCGATGAAGATGCACTCGCCCGGGCACTCCTCGGCCGCCTCGATGACCGCTTCCTCCATGCCGCCCGGCACGTTCGCCATCCCCTCCGAGCCGCCCGGGTCGTTCATGACCTTGTCGCCTTCCTTGACGTAGGCGAGGCCGTCGTCGAGGAGTGTGAACACGTCCGGCGCGATCTCCTCGCACAGGCCGTCGCCGGTGCAGAGGTCCTGGTCGATCCAGACCTTCATTTGCCCTCACTTCTCGGTGGCAGATGCCGACACTGTCATGACGAACCGGTTCCGACCCGTCCGATCGGCAGGCCGGGCCCGTTCTCGAACCGAATCGTGGCAACGGATCGCTCGAAGGGCGTCGCCGGTCGAGCCGTACCGATGGGTCTCCGGCAGATCGATCGCCGGAGGCGGGCGACGCCGCACGCGTGACGGGTGTTCCCGGCAGGCTAGGGGCGCCACTCGCGTACCGTCAATTTATCAAGCAGCCATGGGGTAAATGCGCACCGGCTCGCCGAGAGGGTGGGTAAGGTGCGCGGGAACGGCGTCCGGGCGACCCCCCGTCCCGGGCAGAGGGGAGGAGGTGGTCATCGTGGCTTCGGAGCACGAGCGACGCCTCGACGAGTACGAGCGTCAGGTCGACGACCTCCAGGCGCAGATCAAGACGCTGGAGGAAGAGGTCGTGGTCCTGCGCCGCCGCCTCCAGGACGCGCCCAAGCGCGTCCGGACCCTCGAGGAGCGGCTGCTCGAGACCAAGGGCCAGCTCGCCCAGGCGGTCTCGCAGAACGAGAAGCTGTCCGCGACCCTGCGCGAGGCGCGCGAGCACATCGCCGCGCTGCGCGAGGAGGTCGAGAAGCTCACGATGCCGCCGTCCGCGTACGGCACGTTCCTCGCGCTGAACGACGACGGCACCGTCGACATCTTCACCGCGGGCCGCAAGATGCGCGTCGCGGTCCACCCCGAGCTCGACGTCACCGAGCTGCAGCGCGGCCAGGAGGTCGTGCTGAACGAGTCGCTCAACGTGGTGCTCGCCCGGGGCCCCGAGCTCGCCGGCGAGGTCGTGACGTTCAAGGAGCTCCTCGGCGACGGGGCGCGTGCGCTCGTCGTCGGGCGCGCCGACGAGGAGCGTGTCTGCGAGCTGGCCGACCCGCTCATCGGGCACCGGCTGCGCGCAGGCGACCACCTGCTGATGGAGACGCGCTCCGGTTTGCTCGTCGAGCGACTCCCGCGTCCCGAGGTCGAGGAGCTCATCCTCGAGGAGGTCCCGGACGTCACCTACGACGACGTCGGCGGTCTCGACGACCAGATCGACCAGATCCAGGACGCGGTCGAGCTCCCGTACCTCTACGCGGACCTGTTCTCCGAGCACGACCTGCAACCGCCCAAGGGCATCCTGCTGTACGGCCCGCCCGGCTGCGGCAAGACGCTGATCGCGAAGGCGGTCGCGAACTCGCTCGCAAAGCGCGTCGCGGAGAAGACCGGCAACGCGAGGACGCGCTCGTACTTCTTGAACATCAAGGGGCCGGAGCTCCTGAACAAGTACGTCGGCGAGACGGAGCGCCAGATCCGCCTGATCTTCCAGCGCGCGCGCGAGAAGTCCGAGGAAGGCGTGCCCGTCATCGTGTTCTTCGACGAGATGGACTCGCTGTTCCGCACGCGCGGCACCGGCATCTCGTCGGACATCGAGAGCACGATCGTCCCGCAGCTCCTCGCCGAGATCGACGGCGTCGAGAGCCTGAAGAACGTGATCGTGATCGGCGCGTCGAACCGCGAGGACCTCATCGACCCCGCGATCCTGCGTCCCGGCCGGCTCGACGTGAAGATCAAGATCGAGCGTCCGGACGACGCGAGCGCGAAGCAGATCTTCGCCCGGTACCTCGTCGCGTCGTTGCCGATCGCGCCCGACGAGGTGAAGCGCGCCGGCGGCAAGAGCGAGAAGGCCGTTGCGAAGATGATCGACGACGCGGTCGCGCTCATGTACTCCACCGACGACGACAACCGGTTCCTCGAGGTCACGTACCAGAACGGCGACAAGGAGGTCCTGTTCTTCAAGGACTTCTCGTCGGGCGCCATGATCGAGAACATCGTGCGGCGCGCGAAGAAGCTGTCGATCAAGCGCCAGATCAACGGCGGCGCGAAGGGGATCTGCACGCAGGACCTGCTCGACTCCATCAAGCAGGAGTTCCGCGAGCACGAGGACCTGCCGAACACGACCAACCCCGACGACTGGGCGAAGATCTCGGGCAAGAAGGGCGAGCGGATCGTCTACGTCCGCACGCTGATGTCCGAGGGCGACACCGAGGCCGGCGGCCGCCAGATCGAGCGCGTCACCACCGGGCAGTACCTGTAGTAGCGCGTTCCGCGACGCGGCCGTAACGTCCGCGGGTATGGCGAAGCGCGTTGCGTTGATCGTGGTCGTCGCCGTCGCGTTGGTGGCGGGTGCATTGCCGGCATCCGCCGACGACGTGCACGACCGCGGCGCGCACGGTGCGGCAGTGGTCCGCGCCGGTGCCGCTGCGGTGGACGTCACACCCCCGCTCGCGTCGTCCGGGGTGCCGAACCCCGCTGCGTGCGCGGGCGCGTCCGCGTTCCACGGGCCGCACCTGCTGTCGCTCGAGGAGCCGTACACCGACACGAACGGCAACGGTCACTACGACGTCGGTGAGCCGTTCCTCGACTGCCCGACGCCACGTGCGGACGGCACTGTCGCACCGCCGGACGGGCGGTGGGACGGCATCTACCTCGGCGGCGGCGACTGCTGCGACCGCCAGCCGACCGCGGTGCTCGACCCGATCTGGGCCCGCACGGTCGTCGTGTCCTCCCGCGGGAAGACCGTCGCGTTGACGAGCGTCGACAACGAGGGCGTGTTCAAGGAGATCTGGGACCGGGTGCGCGCGAAGGTCGCGGCGGACGGCGTGCGCGGGCTCGACGGCATGGTGTTCAGCTCCACGCACGACGAGTCGGCACCCGACACCATCGGCATCTCCGGTCCCGACGAGACGACGTCGGGAACCGACCCGTTCTACGTCGAGTACCTGATCACGCGCACCGCGCAGAGCATCGAGCAGGCCGCGTCGCGCGTGCGGCCGGCGACGCTGCGCTTCGGGCAGATCCGTCCCGACGACATGACGACGTGCTGGTCGTCGTATCCGTTCTACGCGGACGAGCAGATCGGGGTCATGCAGGCGCGCGACCTGCGCGGCCGGCCGATCGTCACGCTCGTCAACTACGGCATCCACGCCGAGGAGCTCGGCTTCTCGTCCGACGCGCAGGACAGGCTGCACCTCTCGTCGGACTGGCACAACTTCGCGCGCCGCGCGCTCGAGGCGCGCTACGGCGGCATGGCGATGACCGTCGCCGGATCCGTCGGATCCGTCGAGATGCCGCAGGTGTACCCGACAGCACGCGACCTCACGCCGGTCGGTGTGTACAGCTCACAGGGCAACGGTGGTTGCCGCACGATCTACCGAACCGACACGACGCGCGTGCCGTACGGGTACCTGCTCTCCACGAAGGCGCGCGGCGAGCGGATCGCGACGTGGGCCGAGCGCGCGCTCGACCGCGGTGCGTATTCGCGTACCGGTGTGGTCGCCATCGCGACGAAGTCGTTCTTCGTGCACCTCGACAACGCGCTGTTCGCGTTCGGGAGCGCGATCGGCGTGATCAACGGGAAGGACGCGTACCTCGACGGGAAGCGGCTCGACCGCGCCGCGAACGGCGCGACGATCGGCGGTGTCGGGAACGAGTTCCTGACCGATGTCGCCTGGTTGCGCATCGGAGACGGCGAGTTCGTGACGGGACCCGGCGAGGTGTTCCCGTTCACCTACGCACGGGACTTCTCGGGACCGGACGACCTCGCGATCCCGGGGACCACGCCGGTGCCGAACTGGATCATGGCGCAGATGTCGCAGCCGTGGCGCTTCGTCGTCGGGCTCGGCGACGACATGATCGGCTACATCTTCTCGAGCACGAACGCAGTCGGTGTGCCGACCTCCTTGAACGTCCCCGACGACCACGACCGATTCGGCTGCGCGCACTCCGACGACGCCGAGGCCGCGTCCGCGAGCGCGGGAGACGTCGTGACCGCGCAGCTCGCCGCGTTGCTCCCGGGGCCGCCGGCCGACGCGCAGATCGTCACAGGGCGCTACGTGTGGCGCGACGGATCGCTGCACCGCAGCCCGCTCGGTGACGGCGGGCAGGCGTGCACCGGTCCCGGCAACGTCTTCCATCCAGCTCCCGGGGGGAGCGCGGTCGCGGTGCGGTCCGGGAACCGGACCATCCGCGTCGACGGCGACGAGTGGCGGTGGATGGACCTGCGCGGTCGCCCCGAGCCGCACGCGTCGACGCAGACGAGAGGCGTGATCGACGACCACGGCCACCGTTTCTGGCTCGATGTGTTCGATCCTGTCTGACGCGCTCGCTGCGGGCCGGGATACCCGGCCCGCGGACGCTCGCCGCTGTGGCCGCCAACAGCTCCTTACATGCGCGCTCGCTGCGGGCCGGGATACCCGGCCCGCGGACGCTCGCCGCTG
>Ga0070739_10001766_pt1 | contig 31204 bp, 26 predicted proteins | sample Coa_R1_7_FD_66445 | JGI IMG/M metagenome (GOLD analysis project Ga0070739, IMG submission 66445) | Surface soil microbial communities from Centralia Pennsylvania, which are recovering from an underground coalmine fire - Coalmine... | ecosystem: Environmental > Terrestrial > Soil > Unclassified ...
GCACCATAGCTCAGCGCCGAGCGTCACTAACGAAAAATGAACGAATGCCGCGCATCCTCGGTTGATCGCGGCGCAGGCGGCGGCATCGCCGAGGATCGGATACGGTGATCACGAATTTTCCGACCGGGACGGCTCTCCCGAAACCGAAGCCGGGGCGGCTCGTTTCGGTCGTCATCCCGGTGTTCAACGAGGCGGAGAGTCTGCCGGGACTGCTGGTCAAGCTGCTCGCGGTGATGCGGCGGCTCGGGCGGCCGTTCGAGATCATCGCGGTCAACGACGGCAGCCGCGACTGCAGTTTGCAGATGCTGCGCCGGCTGTCGGCGACGACGCGCGAACTCAGGATCATCGACTTCCGCCGCAATTACGGCCAGACGGCGGCCTTGATGGCCGGCATCGACCATGCCGCCGGCGACGTCATCGTGCCGATCGACGCCGACCTCCAGAACGACCCGGACGACATCCCGAAGCTGCTCGCCAAGATCGACGAGGGCTACGACGTAGTCTCGGGCTGGCGCAAGGAGCGCAAGGATTCGCGCTGGCGCCGGACCCTGCTGAGCCGCTGCGCCAACCGGCTGATCTCGAAGATTTCCGGCGTCCGCCTCAACGACTACGGCTGCACCCTGAAGGCATATCGCGCCGACATCGTGCGCGGCGTGCGCCTCTACGGCGAGATGCACCGCTTCATCCCGATCTATGCGAGCTGGATGGGCGCGCGGGTGACGGAGGTGCCAGTGCGCCACGACCCGCGCCGCCACGGCGAATCGCATTACGGGCTGGAGCGCATCCTCAAGGTGGCGCTCGACCTCATCGTCGTGCGCTTCCTCGACAAGTACCTGGTCAAGCCGATCTATGTGTTCGGCGGCTTCGGGGTGCTGTCGCTGCTGGCGTCGTTCGCGTCGTTCGCGCTGATGCTGTATTTCAAGTTCTTCGCGCAGACCTCGATGATCTCGACGCCGCTGCCGCTGCTGACAGCGATGACGTTTCTCGTCGGCATCGTCAGCATCCTGATGGGGCTGATCGCCGAGATGGTCGTGCGCACCTACTTCGAGTCGCAGGGCCGTTCGCCCTATCTGGTCCGCGAGCTGATCCAATTCGGAACGCGCGACGCGGCCTGACCGTCACCGATGTGCGGCATCGTCGGTTTCGTCGGAGCGGGTGACGAGAATGTCCTTGCCGCGATGACCGGCGCCCTGGCGCATCGCGGGCCGGACGGGGACGGGTTTCACAGCGATGCGGCGGCGGGCGTCCATCTCGGACACCGTCGCCTCGCCGTGGTCGATCCGGCCGGCGGGGCGCAGCCGATGTGGAACGAGAACGGCCGCATCGGCGTGATCTGCAACGGCGAGATCTACAATCACCGGGAATTGCGCGCCGAACTGGAACGGCGCGGCCACGTCTTCCGCAGCAGCCATTCCGACACCGAGGTGCTGGTGCACGGGTACGAGGAATGGGGCGAAGGGCTGCCGCTGCGCCTCAACGGCATGTTCGCGTTCGCGGTGTACGACCGGCCGCGGCGGCGGCTGTTTCTGGCCCGCGACCGCTTCGGCGAGAAGCCGCTCTATTACTGCCGCGGCCCCGGCTTTTTCGCGTTCGCCAGCGAGCTCGGAGCATTGCGGCGGCATCCGCTTTTCGACTCACGCCTCGACGTTCTCGCGCTGCAAAAGTTTTTTGCTTACGGCTATCTGCCGGCGCCGAACGCGATCTACGTCAACAGCTTCAAGTTGCCCGGCGGCAGCGCGCTCGTCTACGACATCGCGGGTGACAAAATCGCCCTGCGATCCTATTGGCGCTTTTCCATCGAGCCCGACGATGCGATCCGCGATGCGAGCGAGGAGAGGCTCTGCGAGGAGCTGCGCCACCTGCTGACGCAGGCGGTGGATCGCCGCCTGATGAGCGACGTGCCGCTCGGCCTCTTTCTCAGCGGCGGCCTCGATTCGGCTACCGTCCTTGCCGGGGCGCGCCGGACCCTGCCGCAGGCGGCGGTGCGAACCTTCACGATCGGGTTTCGCGAACCGTCCTTCGACGAGTCCGCCGCCGCCGCGGAAACGGCGCGATTCTTTCACACGGACCATCACCACCGCCTGTTGTCGCTCGACGCCGCGCAGGCATTGATTCCGGATGTCCTTTCCCGCCTCGACGAACCGCTGGGCGACCCGTCGATCCTGCCCACTTTTCTGCTGAGCCGGTTTGCGCGGGAGCGGGTGACGGTCGCGCTGTCGGGCGACGGCGGCGACGAGTTGTTCGCCGGCTACGACCCGTTCCGCGCGCTGACGCCGGCTCAGTGGTACGCCCGGCTGATGCCGCGGCCGCTGCATCGCGGCGTCCGGCGGCTCGTCGATCTGCTGCCGTCGTCCCCCGCCAATATGAGCTGGGACTTCAAGCTGAAGCGCGGCCTGCGAGGCCTCTCCTATCCGGCGACCACATGGAACCCGGTATGGATGGCGCCGGTCGAGCCGAAAGCGCTGGCCGACTTGTTTCACCAGCCGCTGCACGTTCACGAGGTCTACAGCGAGGCGATCGCGCTGTGGGAGCGCGATCCGCGCAAAAGCGTCATCGACCGCACCCTCGAATTCTTCACCACCTTCTACCTTCAGGACGACATCCTGACGAAAGTGGACCGGGCGACGATGATGTCGTCGCTGGAGAGCCGCGCGGTGTTCCTCGACAACGATCTGGTCGAGTTCTGCCGCCGCCTGCCGAGCCGCTTCAAGTACCGCGGCGGCACCCGCAAATATCTGCTGAAAAAGGCGATGGAGCCGCTGTTGCCGAAATCCGTCCTCGCCCGCCCGAAAAAGGGTTTCGGCATTCCGCTGGCGCAGTGGCTGCGCGCGTTGCCGAGTACGCCGTCATGGACGCCGGTGGAAGGCGTGCATCAGCCCTGGGCCGAACGGTCGTGGCGGATGCACCAGGCGGGACGGCAGGACAACCACAGCGCGTTGTGGTGCTGGTTGGCGGTGCAGGCGCACGTGAACGGCGGCCAAAGCCGGGGGATCGCGGCATGACGGCCCTGATCGACACTGCGAATGGGCGTGCTGCGTCTTCAGGCTCGCCGGACCGGTTCGGCTTCGAGTGGGCGCGGTATTCGGAGATATTGCCGGAGCACGAGGAGCAGTTCCGCCGCTGGACGGTGCATCTGTCACCGGAGGATTGGCGCGGCAAGCGCTTTCTCGACGTCGGCTGCGGCGCCGGCCGCAACAGCTATTGGCCCATGACCTATGGCGCGGCGGGGGGAACGGCAATCGATGTCGATCCGCGCTCGCTGGCGGCGGCGCGCGCCAATCTTGGGCGCTTTCCCGCGGTGACGGTCGAGAGCCGCAGCGCCTACGAAATCGGCGAGCACGACGCGTACGACATCGTGTTCTCGATCGGCGTGATCCACCACTTGGCCGCGCCGGAACCGGCGCTGGCCGAGATGTGCCGCGCCGCCAAACCCGGCGGCAAGGTTCTGATCTGGGTCTACGGCCGCGAGAACAACGAGTGGATCGTGCGGCTGCTCGACCCGTTGCGGCGGGCGCTGTTCAGCCGGCTGCCGATCGCTCTTGTGCATCACCTGTCGCTCTATCCCGCGACGTTGCTGTGGACGGCGCTGCGGTTCGGCATCGGGCGCATCGCCTATTTCGATCTGCTCCGCCGCGTTGGATTTCGTCATCTCCGATCGATCGTGTTCGACCAGATGCTGCCGCGCATCGCGCACTATTGGCCGCGGGAGCGGGTGGCGGCGCTGCTGATGGAGCAAGGGCTGGCCGACATAGAGCTCGCCTGGGTCAACGAGATGTCCTGGTCGGCGATCGGCACGAAACCGGCGGCGGATCGCGGATGATGAAGACCGCGCTTTGCCTTTCCGGCATGATCTTTTTCACGGCATTGGCGAACATTCTGCTGAAGCTTGGCGCTTCGGTGCCGGCAGCGGAACGGCCTTTCGGCCTCTTTGCCTGGCAGAGCTGCGCCGGGGTCGCCGCCTTCGGGGCGTCGCTGCTGATCTACACCGAGCTGCTGCAGTGGCTGCCGCTCAACGTGGCGCAGTCATTGGGGGCATCGCAATTCATCGCCGTCATCGTCGCTTCGGCGTGGTTTCTCGCCGAGCCGATTCCCGTCGGCCGCTGGATCGGCATCGTGCTGATCGCAATCGGCATTGCCACCGTCGGCCTCAGCGGCGGCGGTTCCGGCGCAACGCCGGCTTCGCTCGCGCAGGACCATGTTAGCCGCTAGCGACGGGGCGTTGATTCCGAATCGGGTCGCGGGATTTCTCGATCTGCTGCGCTGCCCGGCGAGCGGCAGCGGGCTGCGCCTCGAAGGCGAGACCCTGGCATCGCGCACGGGGCGCCTCCGCTACCGCATCGACCGCGGCATCCCGCTCTTCGCCGAGCAGTGCTGCTCGTCGGAGGGACGCAGCCAGCAGGCGCATTACGACGCGATCGCCCCGGCCTACACCGCAAATCTCGAATACCCTCACACCGAGGCCTACGGGGCCGCCCTCCACGCCGCGCTTCTCGACATCGTCGATCCGAGTGGGCTTGCGGCGGTGGCGGAGCTGTGCTGCGGCGGCGGCGAGGCGTTCGACCTGCTCGGGGCCGGGATCGGCCGCGGCGTCGGCGTCGATGTATCGCCCGCGATGCTGCGCGTCGCCGCCGCGCGCCACGCCGGCCAGCAATACCTGTTTGTCCAAGGCGACGCCACGCGCCTGCCGCTCGCCTCCGATTCCTTCGACAGCGTCTTCATGCTGGGCGGTATCCATCACATCAACGACCGCCGCCGGCTGTTCGCCGAGATCGCGCGCATCCTGCGGCCGGGCGGCCGTTTCTACTTCCGCGAGCCGGTCAGCGATTTCTGGCTGTGGCGCGCCTTGCGCCGCGTCGTCTACCGCCTCTCGCCGCTGCTGGACGAGGCGACCGAGCATCCGCTGCGGCATGAGGAAACGGTAACGGCGCTGGCGGCCGCGGGGCTGCGGCCGGTGCAATGGCGGACTGTCGGCTTCTTCGGCTTCTGCCTTTTCATGAACGCCGACGTGCTCGTTTTCAACCGCCTGTTCCGCTTCATTCCCGGAATCCGCGCTGTCGCCCGCGCGGCATTCCGCTGCGACGAGGCGCTGCTCGCGCTTCCCGGCCTCCGAAACGCCGGACTTCAGGTCATCGGGGCCGCCGAACGGGCCTGACGCTTCGCCTGCGGCGGTCTTCTGGACGCCGCCCGGCGTGCGTCGTATCTTGGCGGACATAACGGATCCGGGAAAGGCCGATGTGCCGCAGACGACTGCTGGCCGCCCTTGCTGTGATCTTCGGCCTCGTCGCCGCGGCCCCGGCGCACGCGGTTGTCGTCTTCGCCGCGGCAAGTCTGAAGAACGCGCTCGATGCGGTGGCCGCACAATATCGCAGCGATACGGGCCGGCAGGTCACGCTCTCCTATGCCGCGAGTTCTACGCTGGCGAAACAGATCGAGGCCGGCGCGCCCGCCGACATCTTCATCTCCGCCGACCTCGATTGGATGAACTACCTGGGGCAGCGCGGTCTGCTCAAGTCCGGGAGCCGCGTCGATCTGCTCGGCAACAGGCTCGTCCTGATCGCGCCGGCAGACAGCAAGGCGGCGCTGGCAATCGCGGCGGGATTTCCGCTCGCCGCCGCGCTTGGTGAAGGCCGGCTGGCGATGGCCGATCCGGCCGCGGTGCCGGCCGGCAAATACGGCAAGGCGGCGCTCGAAGCTCTCGGCGTCTGGCCCGCCGTCAAGGACCGAATCGCGGTCGCGGAAAACGTCCGAGCGGCGCTGCTGCTGGTTGCCCGCGGCGAGGCGCCGCTCGGCATCGTCTACGCCACCGATGCGGCCGTCGAACCCGGCGTCAAAATCGTCGCGACTTTTCCCGCTGACACGCACCCGCCGATCATCTATCCGATGGCGATTGCTGCAAGCTCGGCTGAGCCCGAGGCCGGCGTCTTCGCCGCCTATCTGGAAGGGCCGACCGCAAAGGCCATCTTCGAGAAGCAGGGGTTCGCCGTGCTCGACCAGCGGCCGGGATCGTGACGCCGCCGTTTCAGTTTTCCGCCGAGGAACTGACCGCCATCCGCCTGAGCCTGCGCGTCGCCTTCTGGGCGATGCTCGGCAGCCTGCCGTTCGGCGTGGCGATGGCGCTATTGCTGGCGCGCGGTCGGTTCTGGGGCAAGGCGTTCCTCGACGCGGTCGTGCATCTGCCGCTGGTGCTGCCGCCGGTCGTCACCGGCTATGTCCTGTTGCTGCTGTTCGGGCGGCGCGGGCCGCTCGGCCGCTTCTTCGCCGACGCGTTCGGCATCGTCTTCGCCTTCCGCTGGACCGGGGCGGCGCTCGCCTGCGCGATCATGGGGTTTCCGCTGATGGTGCGGGCGATCCGGCTGTCGATCGACGCGGTCGACCGCCGCCTCGAAGACGCGGCTGGGACGCTCGGCGCCAACGCCGCCTGGGTCTTCCTGACCGTGACCCTGCCGCTGATCCTGCCGGGAATCGTCGCCGGCATGATCCTCTCCTATGCGCGCTCGCTCGGCGAGTTCGGCGCGACGATTACCTTCGTCTCCAATATCCCGGGTGAGACCCAGACCCTCCCGGTCGCGATCTATACCTTCACTCAGGTGCCGGGCGGCGACGGGCCGGCCCTGGGGCTGACGCTGGTTTCAATGGCGATCTCGCTGGCCGCGCTGTTCGCGTCCGAGGCGATGATGCGGTTCGTCGCGCGCAGGATCGGCGCGGCGTGAGCCTCGACGTCGCGGTCGCGCACCGGCTCGGCGGCTTCGCGCTCGACGCCGCCTTCGTCAGCCCCGGCGGCCTGACGGCGCTGTTCGGTCGCTCCGGCGCCGGCAAGACCTCGATCGTCAATGCCATTGCCGGGCTGATCCGCCCCGAGCGCGGCCGGGTCGTCATCGACGGCGAAGTATTGACCGACACCGGCGGCGGCATCTTTGTCCCGAAGCATCGCCGCCGCATCGGGTATGTGTTTCAGGAAGGCCGGCTGTTTCCGCATATGACCGTGCGGCAGAACCTGCTCTATGGCGCCTGGTTCGCGCGCGGTCGCCGCAGCGGCGCCGAGTTCGATCAGATCGTCGGCCTGCTCGGGATCGACCGGCTGCTGCCGCGCCGCCCGGCCGGGCTCTCGGGCGGCGAGAAGCAGCGGGTGGCGATCGGGCGGGCGCTGCTGGCGCGGCCGCGGCTGCTCGTCATGGACGAGCCGCTCGCCTCGCTCGACGAGGGCCGCAAGGCGGAGATCCTGCCCTATATCGAGCGGCTGCGCGACGAGACGCGGGTGCCGATCGTCTATGTCAGCCACTCGATCGTCGAGGTGACGCGGCTGGCGACGACGCTCGTCATCGTATCGGAGGGGCGGGTCGCGGCGAGTGGGCCGACGGCGGAGATCATGGGGCGGCTCGACCTGTTCCCGCTGACGGGCCGCGCCGAAGCGGGCGCGATCTTGGAATCGCGCGTTCGGGTGCACGACCTCTCCTTCGGGCTGACGATCCTACGCGTCGCCGCCGGCGAGTTGCGCGTGCCTCGACTCGACCTGCCGCTCGGCACCCCAGTGCGGGTGCGCATCCGCGCCCGCGACGTGATGATCGCGGTGCGCCGGCCGGAGGGCCTCAGCGCGCTCAACGTGCTTCCCGGCACGGTGGCGGAAATCGGTCGCGCCGAGGGGCCGATCGTGCAGATCCGCCTGGATTGCGCCGGGGAAGCGGTCATTGCCCGTCTCACCCGCCGCTCCGTCGAGACGCTCGGCCTGACGGTGGGACGCCCGGTCTATGCCGTCATCAAGAGCATTGCCTTCGACCACCGCACCTACGCCCCCGCGGCGCAACCCGTCGCCGACGCCGACGCCAGCTCGATGTAGGGTTCAGGCTTCCCCGCGGGGACCGGTGCGGTCGGCAAGCGAGCGGGCGAGGGCGCCGACATGGCTTTCGCCGGCGGCCAAAGCGGCCTTTTCGATGGCGCGGTAGTGGCCGACGACGGCTTGGCCGAAGCCGGTGAGGCAGGCGCCGCCGCCGCGCGCGCCGCCGACCTGCGCCGCCACGACCGGCTCGGTGAAATAGCGGTTGAGGCTGTCGATCAGCAGCCAGGCGCGGCGGTAGGACATGCCCATCTCGCGCCCCGCCGCCGAGATCGAGCCGTGCGCCTCGATCAGCTCCAGCAGCCGGATCTTGCCTGGTCCGATCGCGCGGTCGTCGCCGAAATCGATGCGCAGCGTGAGCCTCGCCATCGGCGGAGTGTAGCACTCCTTCGCCGCGGACGAAGCGGACTGGCCCTTACCTACTCCGGCGCGAGGGTGTCCCGCGCGCGCCAGGCAATCGCATCGTCGAGCCGATCGTCGCCCCAGAAGAGTTCGCCGCCGATTGCGAAGGTCGGTGAGCCGAAAATGCCGAGCGTTCTGGCTTCGTCGGTCGCCGCCGCGTACGCCGCTCCGATGTCTTCGCTCGCCGCCGCCGCGACGACTCGCGCCGGGTCCTGACCGCACGCGCGCAAACTCTCGGGAAGATTTGGGTCCATTCCCGGCTCCAGCCCGTCCTCGAACCAGCGCCGGTAGGTTGCGCGGGCATAGTCCGCGGCCCATCCTTCGCGGGTGGCGAGGACGGCAACGCGGTTGGCCTCGTCCCAGTGGGCGATCGGGTAGGGCGCCGGCAGCCGCGGACGCAGGCCGTACATCGCCGCGCGGCGCTCGATGTCGCGCCACATGTAGGCGGCTTTGACGGGCTTCGTGCGGAACGGGATGTTGTCCATCTCGATCATGATCTGCCGCACCGAAAACGGCCGCCAGCGAAAGGCGACGCCGTGCGCCTTCTCCACCTCCGCCAGCCGCATGACGGAGAGGTAGGTGTAGGTGCTGCCGACCGAGAACCAGAAATCGATCACGACAGCGCACCCTCCTTGGGCTTAAGAGACGGCGAGCAGCTCGACCTCGAACAGGAGCGTGGCGTTGGGCGGGATGACGCCGCCGGCGCCGCGTGCGCCGTAGCCGAGCTCGGGCGGGATCACCAAGGTGCGCTTGCCGCCGACCTTCATGCCGGCAACCCCCTGGTCCCAGCCGGCGATGACCTGGCGCGCGCCGAGAGTGAAGCTGAACGGCTGGCCGCGGTCGCGCGAGCTGTCGAACTTGCGCCCCTTGGCATCATTCTCCCAGAGCCATCCGGTGTAATGGACGGAGACCTTCTGGCCTGCGGTGGCGGCGTCGCCGGTGCCTTCTTCGGTGTCGGTGACTTCGAGCCCGGTCGTCATCGCCGCGTGTCCTCCCATGTCTGCAATGGCACTCGGTAACACGCCCCTGCGCAATTGGATACGGGCTATAATGCGGGCCGCATGCGACAGGACGGTCCGATGAACAACCACGACAGCCCAATCCTGCGTGAGACCGCGGCGTTGATCGGCAACATTCTTGGCGCGGAGCTCGACGGCATTCGCATCGAGCGGGCGGTGGTCGGGCTGCATTTCACCGGCGTCAAGCTCGATGCCGGCAGCGCCGGCGCCTGCGGCACGCCGCAGATGCTTGCCGAGGAGGCATGCTGCCCGATGTCGGGCGCGGCGCCGTTCGCGCGGCCGCTCGCCGGCTTCCCGGCCGCCGAGGCGATGCGGTTCGCCTTCTCCGAGAATGGCATCCGCCGCGCCGTCGGCATCGCGACCGTCAACGCCCTCGCCGAGCTTTGCTGGCAGCGCCGGCCGCACCCGGAGGTCGAACTGCGTGCGGGTGCCGATGCGTTCGATGCGACCGGCATCGAGCGCGACGACAAGGTGGTGCTGGTCGGCGCCTTCATCCCGTTCCTCAAGGAGCTGAAGCGGCGGGGCCAGCCGTATCTTGTGTTGGAGCGGAACCCGGCGCTTCTGAAGCCCGAAGAGATGGCGTTTTATCGGCCCGCGGACGCGGCACCCGAGGTCGTGCCCGAGGCGGACGTGGTGCTGATTACCGGCACGACCTTGGTCAGCGACACGCTCGAAGACCTGCTGGCGCTGGCGCGGCCGCAGACGCGGGTGACCGTGGTCGGGCCGAGCGTCGGGCTGTTGCCGGACGCCTTTCTCGCGCGCGGCGCCGACATCCTCGGGGGCGTCCGCATCACGGCTCCGGATGCCTTCCTCGACGTGCTGGCAGAGGCAGGCGGGGCGCCGCAATTCCTCGGCCGTTCGGCGCAGAAGGTCGCCCTCGTCCGCCGCGGGCTCTTGGCGCGAGCGGCATAGAGGGGTGCCTCGCTGCAATGACAGTCCTCGCCGGGCTGCTATGATTGCGGGCGGCATTAGACGCGGGAGGCACGCAATGGCGGAAAGGCTCGGCGACGGCGAGTGGACCTTCGAGGTCCATGACGCATGGGCGAAGATCCCGGACGAGATCGTGCTCGGCGACTGCGCCGCGGTCGGCGTCGACAGCAAGGACAACGTCTACGCCTTCAACCGCGGCGAGCACCCAATCGCAGTGTTCGACAAGGACGGCAACCTGCTGCGCACCTGGGGCGAGGGGCTGTTCACCCGCCCGCACGGGGTTCACGTCGCGCCGGACGACACGATCTGGCTGACCGACGACGGCGACCACACAGTACGGCACTGCACGTTGGACGGCCGGGTCTTGCTGACCCTCGGCATCCCCGGCAAGCCGGCGCCGTTCATGAGCGGGGAGCCCTTTCACCGCTGCACCCACACGGCCTTGTCGCCGCAGTGCGACCGCCTCTACATCTCGGATGGCTACGGCAACGCCCGCATCCACCGATATTCGGTCGGCGGCAAGCTCGAATTGTCGTGGGGCGAGCCGGGCACCGACCCCGGCGCCTTCAACATTCCGCACAACATCTGTTGCGACCCCCAGGGCTGGATTTACGTCGCCGATCGCGAGAACCACCGGGTGCAGGTGTTCGACGGCAACGGCAAATGGCAGACGCAGTGGAACAACCTGCACCGGCCGAACGGCATGTGCCTCGGCCCCGTGGGCGCCCATCGGCATGACCCGCTCTGTTATATCGGCGAGGGCGGCCCCGCCGGCGAGATCAACAAGGACTGGCCGAACATCGGGCCGCGCGTCAGCATTCACACGCTGAAGGGTGAGGTCCTGGCGCGGCTCGGCAAGCCGCATGGCGGCATCCTGCCGGGCCAATTCACCTCGCCGCACGGCATCGCCGTCGACAGCGCCGGCAACATCTATGTCGGCGAGCTTTCCGGCCGCTCGTGGTCGCGCTTCTCGAAAGACCCCGTCCCGGCCAAGCGCCGCGTCATCCACAAGCTCGCGAAGGTGGCGGCTTAGCCGCACGACATCCGCGAAAACGATCGTGCTTGCGAGGCTCTAAGACCGGCGACGTTTGAAATGACCGATTACCAGATTTTCGAAGCCGGCAACGTTGTGCTGCAATCGGGGCTGACCTACCGCAACGCGCGGCTCGCCTACAAGACGTACGGCACCCTTAACGCCGCCCGCTCCAACGTCATCGTCCACCCGACCTCTTACGGCGCCCAGCACTACGACCTCGAATGGGCCGTCGCTCCCGGCAAGCCGCTCGATCCGACCAAATATTTCATCGTCATCGTCAACAAGTTCGGCAACGGCCTCTCATCGTCGCCGAGCAACACGCCGCCGCCGTTCGACCGCGGCCGCTATCCGCATTTCACGATGACGGACAACGTGCGGGTGCAGCAGCGCCTGTTGGAGGAGGTGTTCGGCATCGAGCGGGTGCGCCTCGTCTACGGTTTCTCGATGGGGGCGCAGCAGGCGTTCCATTGGGCGGCGCTGTTTCCCGAGCGGGTCGAGCGGATCGCCGCGATCTGCGGCTCGGCCAAGACCTCGCCGCACAATTTGGTCTTCCTCGAAGGCGTCAAGGCGGCGCTCACCGCCGACCCGGCGTGGCAGGACGGATGGTTCGCGACGCCGCCGACGCGCGGCTTCCAGGCAATGGGGCGCGTCTATGCCGGCTGGGGGCTGAGCCAGGCGTTCTACCGCGAGGAGGTATGGCGGACGCTGGGCTTCTCGTCACTCGAAGACTTCCTCGTCGGCAGCTGGGAGGCGAATTTCCGCCGCCGCGATGCGAACGACCTGCTGGCCATGCTGTGGACCTGGCAGCACGCCGACATCAGCGCCAACGAGCTTTACGGCGGCAACCTCGACAAGGCCCTCGGCGCCATCACCGCCGAGGCGCTGGTCATGCCATGCGAGACCGACCTCTATTTCACGGTGGAGGACAATCGCCGCGAGGTCGCCCGCATGCCCCGCGCCGAATTGCGGCCGATACCGTCGATCTGGGGCCATCGCGCCGGCAACCCGGTGCAGAACCCGACGGACGCCAAGTTCATCGATGCGGCGGTGACGGAGCTGCTGGCGCGATAAGGGGTACCCCGCGGTGCATCGCATGCCCAGGGGATGACGCCCGAAGATGAACGGCCGGCATCCGGCGTTTACCGGGCATGGCCCTCGTCGCCGATCTCGTCAAGATAACGAAGGAGCGCGCGGAGGAGGTCGCCGGCGGCCCGGCGCGGCTGCAGGTCATCGTCGTCCTCGCCGCGGTGCTCGGCCTCGACATGGCGCAGCTCGGGACCTTGTCGGCGGTTTCCGACCTGCTCAAAAAGGATTTCCATATCGGCAACACGCAGATCGGCGTCCTTCTCGCGATCGTCGCCTTCATCGGCGCCGTCGCAACCCTGCCGATGGGAGTGCTCGCCGATCGCGTCAGCCGCAAGCTCCTGCTGATCGTCGCCGTCCTGATCTGGGCGGTGGCGATGGCGTTCGGCGGCGTCGCCCCCTCCTACGATCTGCTCCTCGCCAGCCGCGCCTTGCTCGGCGCGATTACCGCGGCGGCATGGCCCTGCGTCGCGTCGCTGACCGGCGATTTCTTCCCGGCGCGCGACCGCGCCTCGATCTACGGGCTGATCCTGTCCGGCGAGATGATCGGCGCCGGCGTCGGGTTCTTCATCGCCGGCGAGGTGTCGAGCTTCGCCGGCTGGCGCACCGCGTTCTTCGTGATGGCGGCGCCGAGCCTGCTGCTCGCCTGGGTTCTGTGGCGCTTCCTGCCGGAGCCGCGGCGCGGCGGGCAGAGCTGGCTCAAGGCCGGCGAGGAGGATCCGGAGGCGGCGGCGCGCTCGCCGAAGCAGGAAGCGGGCGCTGGCAAGCCGCGGCGCCGCCAGCCGATGGCGACGCTCTACAAGAAGATGCGCGCCGCCAACGTCAAACCCCGCCCGGAAAAGATTCTGAAGGAGGACCCGACCGGGTGGAATCTGTGGCGGACGATGCACTACCTGCTGAGCCTGCCGACCTACCCCCTGCTGATCGTCGCCTCGACCCTCGCCTATTTCTTTTTCGCCGGCGCGGAAGCGTTCGCGATGATCTATTTCCCGCCGCATTACGGCGTGTCGCGGTCCGTCCTCGCCGCCCTCATCATCCTCCTCGGGATCGGCGCGCTGATCGGCTTGCTGACCGGCGGCTATCTGTCGCGCCGGCTATTGCGCGCGGGCGAGGTCAACGCCCGCATCATCGTGCCGGCGGTCGCGCTGTTCATCTCGATCCCGTTCTTCGCCGTGGCGATCTGGGTGCCTGTGGCGTGGGTGGGGATTCCGCTGCTGGTGGTCGGTGCTGCGGCGCTGACGACGGCGCTGGCGCCGATCGACGCGGCGCGGCTCGACATCATCCACCCCCGGCTGTGGGGCCGCGGGGAGGCCGGGCGGATGGCGCTGCGCTCGGCCTTTGAGGGCGCCGCGCCGCTGCTGTTCGGCGCGATGTCGGGCTGGCTCGGCGGCGGCACGCAGGGGCTGATGTGGACCTTCCTGATCATGCTGCTGCCGATGGTGCTCGCGGCCGCGCTGGTCGTGCCGGGTCTGCGGACCTACCCGCGCGACGTGGCGACCGCCGCCGCCTCGATCGAGGCCAAAAACGCCGAGCCGCAGCAGTCGGGGGACGCTCTGCCGGTGGGATGAGATCCTGCCGCTCAATCTTCGGTGACGCGGGGCCAAAGCTGCTGCTATCATTGCGGCATGGCAAACTCCGTGCCGATCAGATCCGCCGCTGCGAGTGCGCTTGCGCTCGCGGCGCTGGCGCTACCCGGGTGTGCGGCGAGAGACCCGCATAACGCCGTCGCCCGCGCCGAGGTCGGCGCCGTGGCCGGCGCCACCCTCGGCGCGGGTCTGGGCGCCGCGATTGCGATCAATCCCGCGCTCGGCGCGGCCATCGGCGTCGGCGCCGGTGCGCTCGGAGGGGCCATCGCCGGCGTGATGATGAGCGAGCCGCCGATCGTCTACGGTCCGGTCCCGCCGCGCGATACCGCCGTCGCCCCCGGCTTTTACGATACCTGGCCACCCGGCTACTCCACTCCGCCCATCGGCTCCCGGGTGCCGCCGCCACCGCGGCCGGGATAGCCGGGCTGCCGTTTACGGTCGATCTAGACTGGGCGGGTTCCGAGTCGGCGCCACCGGCACGAGGCGGGCGGCTACGCCGGGGCCGATATTGACGTTCGCGCTACGGACGCAGGGGGGGTTGTAACGCGGCGCGAGGTTCGCCGAGCTGCCGGCGGCCTGACTATTGCCGAACCTTCAATGCACGATCGGACTGGCTGGGGCGGGAGGATTCGAACCTCCGTGTGCCGGAATCAAAATCCGGTGCCTTACCACTTGGCTACGCCCCACCACCGAGGGTGCCGCGCCGCGCCGATCTAATACCGCGCCACGCCCGAAGAGCATAGGTCCGATTCCCGGCCAGGATCACGCTTCCGCAGGGCGGATGCGCATCAGACAGACGAGGGGGACGGCGACCGCGGCGGTCAGCGCGAGGAGGTAGAAGGCGTTGATGTAGCCGATCATCGACGCCTGCCGCTGGACTTCGTTCGCGAACCGCATCAAGCCGCGGGTTGTCCCGATGTTCCAGGCGGGCGGCGCGGCCGGGCCGGTCAATGCATGGTTGAACGGGTTTACCACGTCGATCATCCGCGAGTAATTGGCGGCGGTCGAGCGCACCAGCAGCACGATCGACATCGAGATGTAGAGGCTGGAGCCGAAATTTCTGACCAGGGTGAACACGCCCGAGGCGTCGGTCAGCTGGCTTGCCGGCAGCGTCGCGAACGCCAGCACCGTCATCGGCGTGAAGGCGAGACCGAAGCCGAAGCCCTGCAATGCATTGGTCCAGAATACGTCGAGGCTCGTCAGGTTGAGGTTGAGCTGCGCCATCGACCAGGCGGCGAAGGATTGCGCCGCCAACCCCAGAGCGACAGTCAGCCGCGGAAACCGGCGGCTGGCCGGCACGACGACGAGAAACGCCACCCAATTGCCGAGGCCGCGGGCCGCCAGCAACTCGCCGATCGTGCCATCGGGATAGCCGCGCAAATCGTGCAATAGCGCCGGGAACAGCACGAGGCTCGTATAGGCCAGCATGCCCATGAAGAATGCGATCACGAGGCCGATCGCGAAGTTGCGGTTGAGCAGCAGCCGCGGATCGACGAACGGCGTCGCCGAGGTCAGGCAGTGAACCGTGAAGACCCAGAAAAAGACGCCGGCGAGCGCGGCATCGACGACGATCTCCGGCGATTCGAACCAATCCAGTCGCTGGCCGCGGGCGATCATCAGCTGCAGCGTCGCCATCGCGATCGACAGCGCGAGAAAACCCGCCCAATCGAGCCGCGCCCGGGTCCGCGCCGTGTTGCCCGCGAGCGAGAACCAGATGAACGCCATCGCCACCAGACCCGGCGGCACGATCATGAAGAAGACCCAGCGCCAGCTGTAGGTCTCGGCGATCATGCTGCCGATCACCGGGCCGACGACCGGGCCGACGACGCTGCCGAAGCCCCAGATCACCATGACCGTCGCGTGCAGCGCGCGCGGGAAGGTCGCGAGCACGATCGCCTGGCCCATCGGCATGATCAGCGCGCCGAACAGCCCCTGCCCGATGCGGAACGCCACCAGCTCCGCGAGGCTGTTCGCCAGACCGCACAGCAGCGAGCACAAGGTGAACCCGGCCACCGAGGCGAACATGACGCCGCGCCAGCCGAGCCGGCTCGCGAGCCAGCCGGTGGTCGGGGTGGCGATCGCGGTCGCGACGAGGTTCAGCGTGACGACCCAGGCGATCTCGTCGTAGGTCGCCGACAGCGCCCCGCGAAGCTGCGGCAGGACGACGTTGGCGAGCGTGATCGTCATGCCGAACAGGAGGCTCGACAGCTGCACCGAAAGCAGAATCAACCATTGCCGCGCGGTGATGCTGCTCAGTCCCGCGGGTTGCGCCGCCGTGTCCATTTGTTGGGCAGAGTGAGGATGGAGCAGGCGGAGGCGCAACCGGAAAATGCACCCGCGAGGGACGCAGCCGGCGCCGCATTGGCGCCGATTTCGGCGGTGCCCGTCAGGATCGACGGGCGGCTCGGATCGCGCGCCAGACCCGTTCGGGGGTCGCGGGCATGTCGATGTGCTCGACGCCGAGCGGCGCGAGCGCGTCGAGGATCGCGTTGACAACTGTCTGCGGCGCCGCGATGCAGCCGGCCTGGCCGGCCCCCTTGACCCCGAGCGGGTTCACCGCGGTCGGGAGCTCCGCAAGCGTTATGTCCAGCGGCGGCAGGTCGTGGGCCCGCGGCAATGCATAATCTGTGAACGAGCCGCTCAGGAGCTGGCCGGAGGCCGCGTCGTAGACCGTATGTTCGAGCAGCGCCTGGCCGATGCCTTGGGCGAGGCCGCCCTGCACTTGGCCCAGAGTCAGCATCGGATTGATCAGCCGCCCGTAATCGTCGATCCCGGCGTAGCGCTCGAGCGTCACGGCGCCGGTCTCCGGATCGATCTCCACCTCCGCGGCGTGGCAGCCGCTCGGAAAGGTGAAAACGTCGCAGTCGTTGTAGGCGTCGGCGTCGAGACCGGGAGTCATGCCTTCCGGCAGGTTGGCGGGGTCGCGCGCCGCGTCCGCAAGGGCAATCAGGCCGATGCCGCGGTCGGTGCCGGCGACGGTGAACCGCCCGGCGCCAAAGCCGACGTCGCCGGAAGCGGACTGCAGCAGATGGGCCGCGAGCGCGCGCCCCTTCGCCAAGACCATCTGCACCGCCAGGTGCAGCGCCGCGCCGCCCATGTGCATCGAGCGGGCGCCGCCGTGGCCGTTGCCGCTCTTGACCGTCCGGGTGTCGGCCTGCACGAAGCGGAACGTCTCGATCGGCAGCCCGAACAGGTCGGCCGCGATCTGCGGGAAGCTCGTCTCGTGGCCCTGGCCGTTGGATTGCGTCCCCAGAGCCAACGTGATGCGGCCATCGGCGTCGAAGCGGATTTCGGCGCGCTCGCCGGGGGTGCCGCGCGAGGTTTCGAGGAAACAGGCGATGCCGAGGCCGCGCAATTTGCCCCGCGCCGCCGCGGCACGGCGACGCTCGGCGAACCCCTCCGTCCGCAGCCGCTGCGCCATGTCGTCGAGGTTGGCGGCGAAGCGGCCGCAATCGATCGTGACCCCGAGGGCGCCGCGATGCGGAAACGTGCGGACGAGGTTGCGCCGCCGCAGCTCGATCGGGTCGAGGCCGAGCCGACGCGCCGAAAGCTCGACGAGGCGCTCGATCAGGTAATTCGCTTCGGGCTTGCCGGCGCCGCGGTAGGCGTCGATCGGCACCGTGTTGGTAAAGACGCCGCGCACCGCCATGAAGACGGCCGCAATGTCGTAGACGCCGCCCATCGCGCTGGCGGGGGAATTGGTCGAACTGCCGGGGCCGTTGGTCGAGAGGTAGGCGCCGAGATTGGCTATGGTATCGACATCGAGCGCGAGGAAGCGCCCGTTTTCGTCGAGGGCGAGCCATGCCCGCGTGTGGTTGTCGCGGGCCTGCGCCGAGGTGACGAACTCCTCGCCGCGTTCCGCCAGCCACTTGACCGGCCGGCCGAGCCGCCGCGCCGCCCACAGCACCAGCACCCATTCGGGATAGAGGAAATTCTTGATCCCGAAGCCGCCGCCCACGTCGGGGGCGTGCACGACGATGCGGTCGGCCGGCACCTGGAACACCGCCTCGGCCAGCTGCTGCCGGATGCTGTGCACGCCCTGTCCGGTCAGCAGCAGGTCGAAACGATCGGCGGCGGCATCGTAATCGCCGATTGCCGCGCGCGGCTCGATTGGCGCGGCGACGAGCCGGTTGTTGACCAGCTCGATCTCGACAACATGCGCCGCGCCGGCGAGCGCTGCCTCCACCGCTGCTTTGTCGCCGCGCTCGAAGCGGTAGGAGAGGTTGCCCGGCGCCTCGTCCCACAACCGCGGCGCCGTGTCGGCAAGCGCCGCGACCGCATCGACGACGGCCGGCAGCGGCCGGTAAGCCACCTCGATCCGCTCGGCCGCGTCGTGCGCCTGCTCTCTCGTATCGGCGACGACGAACGCGACGGGATCGCCGACGTGACGAACCCGATCGCGCGCCAGGGCGGGGCGCGGCGGCACAATCATCGGCGCGAGGGTCGCGACGCGGGCGATGCACGGCAGCGCGCCGATGGCGTCGGCGTCGAGATCGGCGGCGGTAAAAATGCCGCGCACTCCCGGCATCGCCCGCGCGGCCGCCGTGTCAATGCCGTCGATCAGCGCGTGCCCGTGCGGCGAACGCAGCATGACGCCGTGCAGCTGACGCGGCAGATCGAGATCGTCGACGTACTGCCCCTGCCCCGTCAGAAAGCGCCGGTCTTCGAGACGACGCAGCGAGCGCCCGATAGGACCGCCGTTCATTGCGCGTGGTCCGGCTCAGGCGGCCTCAGACATAGTCCGCACCACTCTCGGCGCGGCGATGGGCGAAATTGAGCGTCAGCAGCCGCTGGCTGAAGGCGCCATAGGTCGTCGGCTCGTAGCGCGGCGGGTTTTCTGGCCCGACGCAGGTCGGGACCGGCGCGACGACCGCGTCGTGATTCGGTCCGAGGAAGAACGGGATCGCGTAGCGCGCGCCGGAATTGCGGTTGATGACCCGATGCGGCGTCGCGGGAAAGCGATCGTTCGCGTAGCGCGCCAACATCGCGCCGGTATTCACGACGAACGTGCCAGGAACCGCCGGCGGCCGGATCCACTCGCCCTCCGCCGTGCGCACTTCGAGGCCGGGCAGCGCCGACTGCGCGAGGAAGGTGATGAAGTTGTTGTCGGTGTGCGGCGCGAAGCCGAACTCGTTGTCGTCCGGGTCCGGGTGCGGCGGGTAATGGATCAGCCGGATCGTGCAGTTCGGCTCGGCGAACGCCTCCGCGAAATAATCCGGCGGCAGGTTGAGCGCCATTGCAACGACCGGCACCAGCCTCGTCGTCATTGCCTCCATCGCCGCGAAGTAGGCGGTCGTCGCGGCGCGGAATTCGGGCATGTCCGGTGGCCACCGGTTGAGGCCGACAAGCGGCTTGTCGTTGACGATGTCGGGATGGTCGGGGGCGCGGTCGCGCGTGATGTAGAAGCTTTCGCTGAAATTCGGCCTGCTATTGTTGTTGACCGGCGAATGACGCACGACCTGGGCGCCGAACGGCAGATAGCCGATGTTGTACCTGCCGATCTTCAGCGCCAGCTTGTCGGGCTCGGGCCTGGCGAAGAATTGCGCTGCGGCGGCAAACGTGTTTTCGACCAGCCGCGCCGGGATGCCGTGATTGGCGACGACGAGAAAGCCGGTATCGGCGAATGTGCGCGCCACGGCCGCGGCAAGCGCCGCCGCTGCGCCGGGCTCGCCGGCCAGATACGGCCCGATATCGAGCACGGGTATGCGGCCGCCGCCTGACGCCGCCCTGCCTTCCGATTGGATTGCCGCGCTCATTCGCCGCTCCTCCCGCATCCAAAGCGAACAGTATCGCGGCCAGCCGGATGACGCGAGAGGAAGGCCGCGAAGGGGCCGTTGAGACGGCCGGACGTCGCGCGGGCCGATTGCGCCACGGCGCGCGCACGCTAAGCTCATACAATCGTCTCCCTGGGCGTCTCCCTCGGGCATTTGTGCATGGCTGCGCCGTTGCGAATCTTCATCTCGTCACCGGGCGACGTGCTTCCCGAACGGCGGCGGGCGCAGCTCATCATCGAGAAGCTCGCGAAGGAATTTGCGCGGTTCTTCGACATCGAAGCGGTGTCGTGGGACACCGAGCCGATGCTCGCCTCCGGGCATTTCCAGGACCAGATCGTCCCGCCGAGCGAGACCGACATCGTGATCCTGATCGTTTGGTCGCGGCTCGGGACGCCGCTGCCGGCGAAGACCGAGACGCGCGAGTACCACGGCATCGACGGCCGGGCGCCGGTCACCGGCACGGAATGGGAGTTCGAGGACGCGCTGGCGGCGCAGCGCTCGCGCGGCGCGCCCGACCTGCTCGCGTATCGCAAGGAGGCGGCGCCCGTCGTCTCCCTCGCCGACAAGGCGGCCAAGGCGGATGCCGAGCGGCAATGGGACCAGCTCGACAGCTTCTGGAACCGCTGGTTCGTCGACCGCGGCCAGTTCCGCGCGGCGTTCAGCTCTTTCCCCGACCTCGACGGCTTCGAAGCGAAGTTCGAGAACGACCTGCGCCGCCTGATCGAAACCCGCGTGCGCGGATTGGAAGCCGCCGGAAGCAGGGGACCGGCGCCGATCTGGTATCGCGGCAGCCCGTTCCGCGGCCTCGAGACCTACCGGTTCGAGCACGCCCCGATCTTCTTCGGCCGCAGCGCGATGACGAAGGCGGCGGTCGAGCAGCTGAGCCGCGACGCCGAGGGCGGCCGGGCCTTTCTGTTGATCCTCGGCGCCAGCGGCGCCGGCAAGTCCTCGCTCGCGCAGGCCGGCGCCCTGCCGGCGCTGACGGGGCGCGGCATCGTGCCGGGGGTCGGGCTATGGCGGCGCGCGGTGATGCGGCCTGGCGGGCATCCCGAGGGTCCGTTCGCGGCGCTCGCCGATGCGCTCGTCGGCCCCTCGGCGCTGCCGGAACTCACCGCCGGCAATCAGGATCCGGCGGCGCTGGCGCGCCACCTCGAGGCCGCCGCCGACGATCCGAGCTATCCGGTCGTGGCCGCGCTCGATGCCGTCGAACGCAGCGCGCGCGAGCGCGGCGAGATATTGCGGATCGAGACCGCGCGGCTGGCCCTGGTTATCGACCAGCTCGAAGAGCTGTTCACGGCAAGCGACCTTCCGCCTGCCGTACGCCGCGCCTTCGTTGCCTGCATCGACGGCCTCGCGCGCTGCGGCCGCGTTTTCGTGCTGGCGACGATGCGCAGCGACTACTGGCACCGCGCCGCCGACACGCCGCTCCTCGTCGAAATGGCGGGCGGGGACGGGCGGCTCGATCTGCTGCCCCCGGTTCAGGACGAGATTCTCGAAATGATCCGCCAGCCGGCGGCCGCCGCCGGCCTCGCCTTCGAGCGCGATCCGGTGCGCGACATCGGTCTCGACGCGACGCTGGCGGCCGAGGCGGTGGACGAACCCGGTGCCCTCCCCTTGCTGTCGTTTCTGCTCGACGAGTTGTATCGGCGGGACGTGAGCGAAGGCCGCGGGTCGGTGCTGACCTTTGCGACGATGCGTGGCCTCGGCGGGCTGAAGGAGGCTATCGCTAACCGCGCCGAGGCTGCGTTTGCCTCGCTGCCGCAGCCGGCGCAGGCGGCGTTCCCCAGGGTATTGCGCGAGCTGGTGACGGTCGGCCGTTCCGGCGCCGAGCCGACCGCCCGAAGCGTGCCGCTGACGCGCTTCCCGGATGGCGGGGCCGAGCGGCGGTTCGTCGCCGCGTTCCTCGACCCGCAGGTACGCTTGCTCGTGGCCGAAGGAGACGGCGACGGCGCGCGCATCCGCGCCGCCCACGAGGCCCTCATCGCCAATTGGCAGAGAGCCCGGCTGCAGATCGCGCAGGACCGCGACGACCTGCGCACGCGCACAGTCGTCGAGGAAGCGGAAGCCGAATGGCGGGGGGCGCCCGCGCAGTCCAAGCGCGGCTACCTGCTGCACGACCCGCAACTGGCCAATGCCGTCGATCTGGTGCGCCGCTGGCCCGGGGAGCTCGACGCGCCGCTGGTCGATTTCGTGCAGGCGTCGCGGGCGCGGGCGCGGCGCCGCCAGCAATGGGCGATCGCGGCGGCGGCCGTGTTCGCGATGCTCGCCGTGGCGGCCTCGATCTTCGGCGGCCTCGCTTATCGGGCGCAGCAGCAGACGCTGATCGCACGCGCCCAGGCCGCCAGCGAGGAAGCCGACCGGCGCGCCGCGCTGGCGCAGCAGCTCGCCTCCGCCGGACGGCCCCAACTCGCCGCCGCCGTTACGCTCGACGCCGCTCCCTTCCGCGAGGGCGACAAGAAGCCGCTGACCCCGGCGCTCGCCGCCGCGCTGCGGCGGGCGCTCGGACAAGTGCGGATACCGGTCGAGCGCAATCTCGGCGAGAACGTGTTCAACCTTGCGATCAGCCCGGACGGGCGCACCGTTGCCGCCGGCACCGTCAAGGGCGTCGTCTATGTTCTCGACGCCGCCACGTTGCAGGAGCGCTTCCATTTCACGAGCGGCGACGATGTCGTTTCCGGCCTGTCGTTCAGCCCCGACGGCGCCCGGATCTTGGCGACGGGCGCCAAAATCCCGAACGTCTGGGACGCCGCCACCGGCAAGAAGCTGTTCGACCTCAACCGGCCGGACGTGCGCCGCTTCGCGAAGTCGGCGCGCTTCAGCCCCGACGGGTCGCGGATCGTCGTGGGCACCGCGGAAAACCGCGCCCTGATCTATGACGCCGCGGACGGCACCCTGCTGCATGTCCTGCCGGGAGCCGATTTCGAGGAAATGGTCGAGCGGCTCTCGAAGGCGCACACGAGCGAGTACGGCGTCGCCGATCCGATCGTCCATGCGGTGGCCCAGTCGATGTGGCGGATCTGGGGCGCGGCGACCGATGCGCTGTTCAGCCCTGACGGCAAGTTGGTGGCGGTTACCGGGCCGGCCACCCCCGACGGCTCCGTGCTGCTTTACGATGCGCAATCGGGTCGGCTGGTGAGGACACTCAGCGGCGGCGACGGCACGCTGTTCACGCCGCCGATGAATTATGGGCAGATGCTGTGGTTCAGCCCCGACGGGTCGAGCGTCGTCGCCGACCCGCTCGAACGCACGATCAAGATCTGGAACGTCGCCGACGGGTCGCTGCGCGCCGAGTTCGCCTCGCGCGGCATCACGTCGTTCATGCTGACCGAAGACGGCGAGGCGGCGATCAGCGCGCACGACAACGGCTCGCTGATCGTGCGCTGCCTGTCCGGCCACGGCGCCGTCGTCAGCATCCAGGCGCATGAGGGCTCTGTCGAGACGCTGGTCGCCGACCGCCCGAACCGACTGTTCGCCACCGGATCGACCGATCGCACCGCGCGCCTCTGGCAGATGCCCAAGAGCGCCGACATCTGCGATCTCAAAGCGGCGCGCAACGAAGGCTACGAGCGGCTGTCGGTGGCGCAGCCGATTGCGATCTTCACCGGCCACGGCGCCCGCGTCACCAATGCCGTTTTCTCGCCGGACGACCGGCTGCTGCTGACATCCTCGCAGGACGGCTGGGTCCGCAGCTGGGTCACGGCCCCGGCGGATGTCCTGGCGACGGGGCCGCTTGGCTCCGAGGCGATCGTGTCGAGCGACGGCCGCATCCTGCTGGCGACGAAAGACGGAGCGTGGCGCGCGTGGGACGCGGTGAGCGGCGCCGAAATTCCGCTTCCGCAGGATGTTGCGGCCGTCGCGCCCGGTGCGGCCGGCGAGCAGCCGATCTTGTTTACCGGCCCCTATGAACATTTCCGCCTTGGGCAACGCGCGGCCGGGCCGGCGGGTGGCGATGCGAAGGATGAGCTGCTGGGGTGGGCAGGTCCGGTGTCGCCCGACGGCTCCCGGATCGTCGTCCCGGAACCCTGGTTCAGGGGCGAGAACAGCAGCCCGGTATCGGGCGATGACGACACGCAACTGCTGCTCGACCCGGGCACCAAGAAGGCATTGGCGCGGCTGGCGGTCGCCGAGCGCAAGGCGACGGATTTCCGCTTCAGCCCGGACGGGGCTCGGCTGTTCGGCCGGCTCGAAGGGGTGAAGAAAGACAATGGCGCGGGCGCCGATGGCCTCGCCGTCTGGGACGCGCGGAGCGGGGAGCTCATCGCCACGGCGACTGAGATCGAGGGCCTGCCGACTTTGTCCGCCCTGTCCTTCGCCGCCTCCGGCGAGCGGTTTCTCGTGCCGAACGCGGACACGGGCCTGCGGCTCTTCGCGATTGTCGGGAAGGAGATCAAACAGATCGCGGCGCGGCGGACGGCGCGGCGGCATGGGATGACCGCCGCGGCGCTTTCGGCGGACGGCACGCTGGTCGTCACCGGCGACGCCAAGGGCGCCGTTGCCGTCATCGCGGCCGAGACCAACGAGCTCCGTCAGGTTCTCGATACCCGCGGCGTCGGCATCGGCGTCGTTTCGATCTCGCCGGACCGGCGCTACATCGCGGCAGCCGACGCATCGAATACGCTGTGGATGTTCGACGCGGGCACCGGAGACGTGGTTCATTCGCTGACGTTGGCCTTTCGGCCGGACGACATCCGGTTCTTCCCCACCTCCGACCGGCTGCTCGCCCTCGGCGACGAAGACTCGGTGATCGCCGCCGTGTTGCCGACCGTTGTCGGCACGTCGGCGCCGGATCGCATGATCGACTGGGCCCGCAAGGGCGGTCTCAACCTCGTTTCCGAGGAGGACGCCCGGCGCTACAAGCTCGGCAGCGCGGCGGAGCACGCCGGCTCCAACGGCCGGCGGGGCTGGGCCGCGCTCGACCCGGACAGCGAGGACACGGCACCCGTCGTGTGGGCCGACACGGAGAACGAGGCGCAGACGAAGGCTCTCGCTGCCTGCCGCAAGGTTTCGAACACGTGCAGCAGCAAGGCGGCGGTGACGCAGGATGCCGATGCCCTGTTCGTGACATTGTGCTGCGCCAATCCCAGGCTCGGCTGCATGACCGCACCGGGCGCCGGCGACGAGGCGCTGCTCTCGGCCAAGCGCACGCTCTACGGCGCCGGCTTCGCGAATTGCTGGGTCGGCTCGGTCCGCGCCGCCGCCGACGGCCGGCGCCGCTAAAGCGGTTCCCGATCGAACGGGGTCGCGCTCGACGAGAAATGAACGTTCGGACCTAATCGGAAGCCGCTCTCTCGGACATACAGCTCGGCGGCGGCGCCGCCTCGACCACGTCCAGCGACACGATCTCGTCCGGCTCGCCATGATAGATGACGAGGCTCACGGTTTCGGCGCCGATCAGGGCGCTGTGCGGCTGGCCCTCGGGGTTCAGCGTGTAGCCGCCCGACGAACGGGCGGGACTGCCGGATTTCGTCACCCGGCCGCCTTCGAGGTTGAAGACGTGCTCATCGGACAGCGCCGTCGCGACGATCTTGATGAGCTTGCCGGGAGGCGGCGAGAACTTCGCCAGCCAGGCGATGCCGCCGCCCTCGGCGCGCCGGTCGCTGAGCAGCTTCAACTGGATGATGTCCTTTCCGTCATGGATCGCGTTCGGGCCGTAGAAGGGTACGGCGCTCGTCCACTCCGCAGCCGCGACATCAATGTGCCGGGACGCCATTTGCTGCCTCCGTGGTGGTTTGTTCAGGCAGTATAAGGCCGCCATACTGACAGCGTTCCGTCAGTAGTCGCCGGAGCGTGCGATGCGGCGCGCCGACCGCCTGTTCGACATTATTCAAGCGCTGCGGGCATCGGCGCGGCCGGTGACCGCCGCCGCCCTCGCCGACCGGCTGGAAGTGACAGTGCGGACGATCTACCGCGATATCGCAGCGTTGCAGGCGAGCCGCGTTCCGATCGACGGCGCGCCGGGCGTCGGCTATGTCCTGCGGCGCGGCTTCGACCTGCCGCCGTTGATGTTCACGGCGGACGAGATCGATGCGATCGTCGTCGGCGCCCGCCACGTGCGGCGCCTGCGCGATTCGAAGTTGCAGCAGGCGGCGGAGAACGTGCTCGCCAAGGTGACGACGGTCGTCCCCGAGGGGCTGCGCTCGCACCTCCGCCTCGCGCCCTTCTATGTCTCCGAGGGCAGCGCGCCACCGATTAAGGCAATCGACTTGGCCGAGGTCCGCGACGCAATCCATGCGGCGCGTAAGATGCTGATCGCGTATGTCGACGAGAAGGGCCGCCGCACGTCGCGGACGATCTGCCCGATCGCCGTGGCGTACTATGTCGACGTGACGGTGGTCGCGGCGTGGTGCGAACTGCGGCAGGATTTTCGGCATTTTCGCGCCGACCGGATCGCTTCGGCGCGGTTGCTCGATGATGATTTCGCGCGCGAGAGCGCAAGGCTCACGGCGCGCTGGATGGCGTTGAACAAGGAGCGGCGGGGGTCGCCGGTTTAAGGCTTGTTATTATTATCGTCGTCATGCCGGCCCACGGGTCCGGCCAAAGGCCGGCCCGAGGATGAACTCAGGCCGGCATCCACATGGCCAACAATCGAGCGGCTGATGGGTGGGTCCAGCCTGCGCCGGGACGACGAAAGGGAGCGTGGCGAACGTCGGGACATCACGCGCGTTTGCGGCGCTTCGCGGTTTCGGATTTGGCGGGCTCGGCCTCCTGCGCGGCGGCAGCGGCCTTGCCGCGACCGCCTTGCACCGGCAGTAGCAGGCTGCGCTGGCCCTTCGCCGCCGCGCCGCGCTTGGCGGCCGGCTTGGCCGCCGTCTTTTCGCCCTTTGCCGCCGTCTTGCGCGGCGCCGGCGCTCCCTCGCCCTTCTCCTCGGCGGCGAGGCTGCGCTTCAGCGCGTCCATCAGGTTGATGACCTGCGCCGGCCGCCGCTCCGGCGCCTTCGCGGGCAGGCGTCCCTGCAATTTCTCCTCGACCAGTTCCTTGACCGCCTGCTGATAGTGATCGACGAACTGCTTCGGCTCGAACTTGCGCGTCTTGCGGGCGATGATCTGCTCCATGATCGCGAGCTGGTCCTCGTCGATCTCGGCCTCGCCGATCGAGCCGAAATAATCCTCAGGCTTGCGGATTTCGTCTTCGAACATCAGCGCGTTGGCGAGGAGGCCGTTCTCGAACGGGCGAATCGCGACGACCCGTTCGCGGCCGTTGATGACGAGCTGTCCGACCGCGATCTTGCCGGTCTGATGCAGCGCCTCGCGGATCACGCGATAGCCTTCCTCGGCGACGCTGCCGTCGGGCACGAGGTAATACGGCGCCCCCAGAAACAACGGATCGAGGTCATCGACGAACTCGACGATGTCGATCGTGTCCGTCGTCTCGAGTTTGAGCTTCTTGAGATCGTCGGGGTCGATCGTGACGTACCGGTTCTTCTCGTATTCGAAGCCCTTGACGATCTCGCTGCGCTCGACAGGGCCGATGCCCGGCACCACCGTCTGATAGCGCACGCGCTCGCCCGACGGCTCGTGGATCTGGTGGAAATGGATCTTCTCGCGCTCGGTGGTCGCGGTGTAGAGGCGCACCGAGATCGTCACCAGCGAGAGCTTCAAAAAGCCGGACCAATAAGGCCGGGCGGCGGCAGCCATCACAGCGCTCCTGACGCGTATATCTCAACAATCCGAACGAATCGGCGCACAAGCCCGTTCCGAATGCAAGCCCGCACCGAGCAGCGATGCGACCCGCCGGGCGCCTTTGCCGTCGCATAGCGCCGCCGCCGCCGCGGCCATGCGCCGCCGCCGCGCCCCGTCCTGGACCAGCCGGTGCAGCGCCGCCCGCAGCGCCGCCGGATCGTCGGCGGGGACGACCTCCACCGCGCCGGCCGCGGCGAGGCCGCGGGCGACGCCCTGCTGATTGTCGGCGATGACCGCCAGGAGAGTCGGCAGCCCGAGGCAGCAGCGCTCCCACGACGTGCCGCCGCCGGCGCCGAGGCAGAGATCGGCAGCCGTCATCAATCGCGCCATGTTCGCGGCGTCGACATGCAGCCGCAACCGCGGCGAGGCCGCGACGCGCGCACGCAGCCGCGGCAGATGCGGTGCCGCGCTGCCGATCACGATGTCGATAATCGCGCCGGGTACCGATTCGGCCGCATCGATCAGGGTGGATGCAAGATCGGTCGGGTCCGTCGCGCCGGGTGCGATCAGGATGCGCACGACTCCGGCCTCATCGCGCCGCGCGAGCGCCGCGTCGCGCGTGGCGGCGAATTCGGGCCGCAGCAGCGCATAGCGCGGGCCGAGCAGCAGCCGGCATTCGGATGGGACGAGACCACGATAATCGGCATCGGCGCGGCCGGCGGCGGGATCCAGCAGCAGGTCGCAGTGGTGGCGACGGTCGGCGAGGTCGTCGAGGACAAGGATCTGCCCCGCGTGTCCCCGCCAAGATGCCTCGTAAGCGGCGTCAAGGCGGTAATGATCGACGACGAGCAGTTCCGCGCTCCGCGGCCCCTCGCCCCACGCCGCCTCTCCTTCGTGCACGGCGTGGCCCGCCCGCGCCAGCGCCGGCACTGTCTTGAGCGTGCCGGCGCCGACGAGAAAGCGGCAGGTCCAGCCGCACTCGACCAGCGCCGCCGCCAGCGCGAGGCAGCGCATGACATGGCCGCCGCCGATCTCGGGCGCGGCATCGGCCCGAAACACCGCCTCAGGCACTCGCCTCCTCCGAAAGTTCGAAGCACGTTCTGAAGCTTGTGCGCCCGGTCCCTAAAAGAAGGAGTTAATGCCGTCTATAGCGGTATCAGACCGAACGGACTCTTCGCAAAAATCGACATGGCCGGGCTTGACCCGGCCATCTGCGGGGCGCCCCGAGATTGCCGGGTCGAGCCCGGCGATGACGAGGAGTATGATCGAACCAGCTGGGTTCTGCCCTAATTCGCGGTAATGAAGCCGCCCTCGACATCCTGCGCCCGCTGCTCGCGGCTGCGCAGCGCCGGATCGCCCCAGCCGCCGCCGCCGCCGGATTCGAGCACGAGACGGTCGCCCGGATGGATGGCGATGCCGGTCTCCTTGGTCCTGATCGGCCGCGGCTCCTTTCCCTCGGAGTGGAGGGTGTAGCGGTGCGGCAGCCCGTCGCCGCCGCCGAGGATGCCGCAGGCGCCGTGGCGCACGCCGTCGCCGGCGGTGTTGCCGAGCGCCGGCTCCGCGATCTCGACCGTCATGTCGACGATGCCGCCGGGGCCGCCGCGGAACCGGCCGTCGCCGCCGGAATCGGGGCGGAACTCGTGCTGACGGAAGAACAGCGGAAAGCGGACCTCGGTGACTTCCAGGCTGCCGAACTTGATGCCGCCGGCCGCCTGCCATTCGCCGCCGCCGGGCCAGCCGTCGCCGGCGGCCGACGCGCCGCCGCCGGGCCGGGCCTGGAAGAAGTGCCAGATGAAGGGGCGGCCGTTGCGCGGGTCGCGCCCCTGGATCGCGATGCGGAAGCGCCGGCCCCAGCCGGCCATGGCCCGCTCCGGGCAGGCCGGCGCCAGCGCCTTGACGATCGCCTCGATGATCTCCTGGCCGCAATGGTTGGTGGCCAGGGTCACCGGCGCACCCGGCTTCGCCCAGACCACCGTCCCTTCCTTGGCGACCAGCGTGATCGGGCGGAACGTGCCGTCGTTCTTCGGCGTGTCCGGGTCGATCAGGTAGGACAGCGCCACCACCACCGCCGAATAACAGTTCGGATAGGAGGAGTTGACGAAGCTCGCGACCTGCGGGTGCGAATCCGACAGGTCGATGACGAGGTCGCTGCCGCGCTTCTCGATGCGGGCGCGGATGTGGATGTCGTCGTTGCCGCGGCCGTCGTCGTCGAGCAGCGCCTCGCCGCGATAGACGCCGTCGCGCCACCCGGCGATGACGGCGCGGGTCTGCCGCTCGGCGCCGTCGAGCACCGCCTCGATCGCCGCGTGCGTGACCTCCCAGCCGAATTCGCCGGCGAGCGCCAGCAGGCGCCGCTCGCCGACATGCGCCGAGCCGATCATCGCGGCGAGGTCGCCGCGGAAGTCGCGCGGGTGGCGCACGTTGGTCGAGATCATTTCCAGTACGTCGCGCCGCACCTCGCCGCGGTCGTAAAGCCGCAGCGGCGTGATGCGGATGCCTTCCTGCCAGATGTCGGTGGCGGCGGCGTTATAGGCGCCGTGCGTCGCGCCGCCGATGTCGCTCTGATGGGCGCGGTTGATCGACCAGAATCGCGGCTTGCCGCCCTCGAAGACCGGCACGAAGGCCGTCAGGTCCGGCAGGTGGTTGCCGCCGTGATAGGGGTCGTTGAGCAGAAAGACGTCCCCCTCGTGGATATCGTCGCCGAAGAATTCGGTGACGGCGCGGGCGGCGAAGGGCAACGCGCCGACATGGATCGGCACGTGCTCGGCCTGCGCGATGAGCCGGCCGTCGAGGCCGCAGATAGCGGTCGAGAAGTCGCGGCTGGAGTTGAGGATCTGGGAATAGGCGGTGCGCAGCATCGCCTCGCCCATTTCCTCAACGATCGCGAGCAGGCGATGGCGGACAACGGAGACTGTGACGGGATCGGCGCTGGCGGTCATGACGGCGTACGCCCCTGTTGATCGTATGTCAGCTTAAGCCGCCGCGGCCGCCCGTGCCACCGGCCACCAACCGAGGGGTTTGGGTCACGACCCGAGAAAAATCCCGCGCCAACTTCGCCAGCGCGGCCGGCGCCTGCAAATGCGGGAAATGCCCGGCCTGATCGAGAACCTCGAACCGCGCCCCCGGTATCAAGGCGGCAACCTCGCGGCCGAGCGCCGGTCCCCACAGAAAATCGTGGGCGCCCGACGCGACCAGCGCCGGCGCCGTAATCGTACCCCACACCTCCGGCGTCATTTCCAGTCGCGCCAGCGCCAGGGACAATTCGGCATAGGCGGCCGGGTCGTTGCCGAGATAGATCCCGCGATAGGCGGCGCGCTGGGTCGGGTGGGTGTCCGGAAAGGAATTGGCCAGGCTCGCCTCCACGACGCTGCGCATCCCGGTGCGCCGCACCGTCGCGGCCCGTTCCGTCAGATAGGTGCGGGTCGCGCCCGCCATGTCTGGCGCGACGGCGCACATCATCACGCGCCCCACGCGGCCGGGATGGCGGATCGCCAGCAGCGCGGCCAGCAAGGATCCCAAGGCGGCGCCGACGACATCGACAGGCTCGTTCGGCCGCAGCGCCGCCAGCAATGCCGCCAGATCGTCCGCGGCATCGTCGAGCGTGAACGGACCCGGCGGCTTTTCCGATCGGCCGGCGCACCGGACATCCGGGGCTATGACCCGGCGATCGGCGCTCAACAGCGGCATGACCTCGCGCCAGCTTTCGCTGCTGCCGCCGAGCTCGTGCAGGAGCAGCACAGGAACACCTCCGCTGCCCGCCTCCTCGAAGAAGATGCTGACGCGGCCGGTATCGATGTAAGGCATTGGCGCGGCCTCCTCGGTGTTGCGTGCCTCAGAGCGGTTCCCGATCAGGTGGCAACGTTCTTTTCTCGTCATCGCCGGCTTGACCCGGCGATCTCGGGCGCCCCGCAGATGGCCGGGTC
>Ga0070739_10001767_pt1 | contig 31202 bp, 24 predicted proteins | sample Coa_R1_7_FD_66445 | JGI IMG/M metagenome (GOLD analysis project Ga0070739, IMG submission 66445) | Surface soil microbial communities from Centralia Pennsylvania, which are recovering from an underground coalmine fire - Coalmine... | ecosystem: Environmental > Terrestrial > Soil > Unclassified ...
CGCAGCTGCGGCGCACCGGTCCGACCGCATCAGCCTTCGAGGAACAGCAGCCGTTGAACACCGCCGCCAAGATGACCCTGGTGATCGCCGGCTTTCTCGCCCTGGTCGGCATGCTGCAGCCGGCCTCGGCGCGGCTGCACCGCCCCTATGCGGTGCTGCTGACCCTGGCGGGAATCGCGATCGGCGGCATCGCGTCCTTCCTCCTCTACACGCCGCTCACGAACGTTTTTGACGACATCGTCGCGCCGATCGTCAATCTGCCCTTCAGCGCCTCGACCTTCCTCGTCGTCTTTCTTCCGGTCCTGCTGTTTCATGCGGCACTAAGCGTCGATTTACGGGAGATTGCGCCGGACGCCGCCCCGATCTTGACTCTGGCGATCGTCGCCGTCGTAGTCGCCGCCGCCGCGATAGGCTTCTCGCTGTCGCTCGCCGGAGTGCCGCTGGTCGCGGCGCTGCTGCTCGGCGCTATCGTCGCCACGACCGATCCGGCCGCGGTCGTCGCAATTCTGCACGAAGTCGGCGCGCCGCTGCGCCTGACACGGCTGCTCGAAGGCGAGAGCCTCTTGAACGACGCCGCCGCAATCGTGCTGTTCACGCTCTTGCTGGAGATGCTGGCGGGGACCGCAAACCCGAGCATCGCCGCCGCCGCCGGGCATTTCGCGGTCGCGTTTCTCGGCGGCATCGTCGTCGGCGCCGTCGGCGGCCGCATGTTCGGGGCATTGTTGCCGTTCCTCGACGGCTCGCGCCTGGCCGAGGTGACGCTGTCGATCGCACTCGCCTACATCATCTACGTCCTCGGCGAGCAGGTCTTCGACGTGTCGGGCGTCGTCGCGGTGGTCAGCGCCGGCCTCGCCGCCGGCGCCGCCGCGCGCGTCCGGTTGTCGCCCGGCAACTGGCGCTATCTCGAGCAGGTCTGGGAGCAGCTCGGCTTCTGGGCCAGCTCCCTGATCTTCGTGACCGCCTCGACCCTGGTGCCGAAACTGATCGACGGCATCGACCTGCGCTATGTCTGGCTTTTGCTAATCGCTGTCGCGGCCGCGCTCGTTTCGCGCGCCGCCGTCCTGTTCGGCCTGCTGCCGGCGCTGACGGCGCTGCGCCTGAGCCAGCGGATCAGTTCGGCCTACAAGCTCGCGATCACCTGGGGTGGCCTGCGCGGCGCCATCACGCTGGTGCTGGCGCTGTCGGTCACGGAAAACCAGCACGTCGATCCCGCCATCCGCCAACTCGTGGGAGTCGTGGCGACCGGCTTCGTGCTGTTCACGCTGATCGTCAACGGGCTGACCCTGAGGCCGGTCATGCACATTCTGAAGCTCGACCGGCTGTCGCCGCTGAACCAGTCGCTGCGCGGCAAGGTGCTCGCCCTCTCGTTGAAGGACGTGCGCGACGCGATCGGCCGGGCGGCGCGCGAGTACGGCATTCCGGCGCGGCTGGCCGGCGGGGTGACCGAGCGGATCGAGCGCCGCATCGAGGAACTGGGCGCGGCGCCGAGCGTGGAGGAGGCCATTTCCGAGCGCGACCGGATCAGGGTCGGGCTGGTGGCGCTCGCCAACCAGGAGCGTCGTATCATCCTCGACCACCATGCGCAAAAGACGGTCTCGGGCGCGGCCGTGGAACGGCTCCTGCGCAACACCGGCGTCATTCTGGACGCCGCCAAGGCCGAGGGCCGCATCGGCTACAACCGCGCCGCCCGCGAGTTGCTCGGGTTCAGCCGCGGCTTTCGCTTTGCGAATTTCCTCCACCGTGCGCTGCGCATTTCCCGGCCGCTGCAGCGGGAAATATCGATCCGGTTCGAAACGCTGCTGGTGCGCCGGCTTGCGCTCGACGAGTTGGCTCGGTTCATCGACACGCGCCTCAGCGCCCTGCTCGACGAGCGCATCGCCGGCCTTCTTGCCGAGGTCGTCACCAACCGTGCCGAGGCGACCAAACGGGCGCTCGACGCGCTGCGGCTGCAATACCCGGAATACGCAGAGGCGCTGGAACAGCGTTTCCTGCGCCAGTCGGGCATGCGGGTGCTGCTGGCGCGCTATCACGAGCTCTACGAGGAGGGCCTGATCGGGCGCGAGCTGTTCGAGAATCTTGAGCGCGAACACGCGGCGGCGCGCCGCTTTTCCGCACGGCTGCCGCCGCTCGATCTCGGTCTGCGTACCGAGGACCTCCTGCACAAGTTCGACATGTTTGCCGGCCTCGGCGAGACCGAGCTGAAGGCGTTGGCGCGGCTGTTCCGCCCGCGGCTGCTGCTGCCGGAAGAGCGGGTCATTCGCAAAGGCGACCGCGGCAACGGCATGTATTTCATTTCATCGGGCGCAGTCGAGGTGCTCGCTGGCACGCAGCGCATCCGCCTCGGCAGCGGCGACTTCTTCGGCGAGATGGCGCTCCTGTCGGGGCGGACCCGCCAGGCCGCCGTCGTCACCCTCGGCTATTGCCAAGTGCTGTTCCTGAGCGCCGCCGATTTCCGCCGCTTCCTCAAGAACTACCCGGCCGCCGAGGCCGAAATCTCCGAAGTAGCCGAGGCTCGCGCCCGAGAGAACCGCGAAATGTCCACCCACGCCGAAGCCGATGCAACATGCTGATTGTTATCGTTATTCAGCTTTCCGACGAGCGAGCGGCTGAAGGGCGGGTCCAGGTCTGCGCCGGGACATCCCGCGGCGCCTGGCGCGGCCATTATCTACGCTGCTGACGGCTTGGGGTACCAGCTGCGCTCGCGAATTTGCTCGATCGTGTAGGGACAGGTGAGGGGTAGCCGTGCGGCGGCGGCGTTCTCGCCAAATTTACGCATACCGATATCCGCAAGCTCTCTCGCATCGCGATAGAGCTCGGACAGCATCGCTTCTGCGTCACGCTGCAACGTCGCGGTCAGCTTGTCGGCCAGGACACGTCGCGCCTCGACGATCGATGCCATCCAATCGAACCGCGGGTCGGTAGCCGGCGAGTATTCGAGCTTCAGGAGGTGTTCGAGAATACGAACGATCTGGCTGCGTACCGCATCCCGCTCGCTCTTGCCCAAATCCTCGATCTCCTCGGCGACACGCTCTCGGTCGAGCCGATTATCGGACCGCCGCATAGTTCGCAGCACATCAGCCTGGTACTGCGTCCAGGCGTAGTAATCGTCATCGTAACGAGGACCATCGGGCATCGTCATAACCTCAAAGCCCGCGGAATATACATTCCGCCGGCCGCTTGCGCAGAATTACTGGCGCCGCTGCTCGCTCAGATATCGTGCACGTCCACAATTCCCGGCAATGACTTCACGGCGGCGCGGATGCGCGGATCGACGCGGTAGCCGCCGGGGATCGCGATCTCTACTTCGCTGCGCGGCAGGTCGAGCACGACGGTGACGCGGCCGCGGCCGCCCGAGGCCTCGCGCGAGATCAGATTGTGCAGCCCCGACAGCGCGTCCGGTTCGCCGACGAAGATGCGCAGCCCGGCGGCGGCATGCGCGACGATTGTGTCCAGCGGCTCGATCTTCTGCGCCGTCAGCCTCAGGTTCTCTTCCTCGCTGCGCACGTCAACCGTGACGACCAGCGGCTGCCCCCCGTCGAGGAGAGCGCGCGACTGTGCCAGAGTTTCGGAAAACACGACGATCTCGAACAGACCGCTGGTGTCGGACATCTGCACGAAGGCGAACCGGTTGCCCCGCGCCGACGTGCGCTCCCTTTTGCCGACAACGATCCCGGCGAGCTTGAAGCGGGTGGCGTCGCGCGCCGCCAGCGCCGCCGGCAGATCGATGAATTTCAAAATGCCGGCGCGTTCGAGGCTCTTGCCGTACGGGTCGAGCGGGTGGCTCGACAAATAGAAGCCGATCGCATCGAACTCGTGCTGCAGCCGCTCGACCGGCGGCCAGTCATCGACCAGCGGCAATGACGGCCGCACCATCAGGCCGCGGTCCATCGCCGCGAACAGGCTGGCTTGGCCGTCTTCGCGTTCCTCCGCCGCCCGGCTCGCCTGCCGCAGCAGGATATCGGCGGCGGCAAAGCTCTGCGCCCGGTTCGGGTTCAGGCATTCGATCGCGCCCGCCTTGACCAGATTTTCGAACTGCCGGCGGTTGAAGCTCTTGGTGTCGATGCGGCGGGCGAAGTCGAACAGGTCGCGGAAAGCGCCGTTGGCGCGCCGCTCCGCCACCAGCTCCTTCATTGCCTGCGCGCCCACTCCTTTCACCGCAGCCAGGGCGTAGCGAATCGCCGGAGCGCCCGTCTTGGGATCGGCCTCTACCACGAAGGCCGCGTCCGACCGGTTTACGTCGGGCGGCAGGATGGCAATGCCGAGCCGGCCCGCCTCCTGGCGGTACTGATTGAGCTTGTCGGTGTTACCCATGTCGAGCGTCATCGACGCGGCGAGGAACTCGACCGGGTGGTTCGCCTTCAGGTACGCGGTCTGGTAGGCGACGAGCGCGTACGGCGCGGAGTGGGACTTGTTGAAGCCGTAGCCGGAGAACTTCTCCATCAGGTCGAAGACGAAGTTCGCCTTCTCCCGGTCGATGCCGTTCTTTGCGGCTCCGCCGACGAAGGTGACGCGCTGCGCCTCCATCTCGCTTCGGATCTTCTTGCCCATCGCGCGGCGCAGCAGATCGGCGCCGCCGAGGCTGTAATCCGCCATGACCCGCGCCGCCTGCATCACCTGTTCCTGGTAGGTGAAGACCCCGAACGTGTCTTTCAGGATCGGCTCCAGCAGCGCATGCGGGTAGCGCACCTCCTCCTCGCCGTTCTTGCACCGGATGTAATTGGGGATGCTGTCCATCGGTCCCGGCCGATAGAGCGCGTTCATCGCGATGATGTCTTCGAAGCGGTTCGGCTTCAGCTTGCGCAGGCTGTCCCGCATGCCGGTGCTTTCAAGCTGGAAGATGCCGGACGTATCGCCGCGCGCGATCAAAGCAAAGGTCGGTTCGTCGTCCAGCGGCAAGCGGCCGAGGTCGAGTTCCACATCGCGATCGCGGAGCAGCTCGACGGTTTTGTCCAAAACGTCGAGGGTCTTAAGGCCGAGGAAGTCGAATTTGACGAGGCCCGCCGCCTCGACCCACTTCATGTTGAACTGGGTCACCGGCATGTCGGAGCGCGGGTCGCGGTAGAGCGGCACCAGCTCCTGCAGCGGCCGGTCGCCGATCACGACGCCGGCGGCATGGGTCGAGGCGTGCCGGTAGAGGCCTTCGAGCTTCAGCGCGATTGCGAGCAGCCTCGCCACGGTCTCGTCGCTGTCGCGCTGCTGCTGCAGCAGCGGCTCGCCGGCGATCGCCTGTTCGAGCGTCACGGGATGCGCCGGATTGTTCGGCACGAGCTTGCACAGCCGATCGACCTGGCCGTACGGCATGCCGAGGACGCGCCCGACATCGCGAAGCACCGCGCGCGCCTGTAATTTCCCGAAAGTGATGATCTGGGCCACCCGGTCGCGGCCGTACTTCTCCTGCACGTAGCGGATCACCTCGTCGCGCCGCTCCTGGCAGAAATCGACGTCGAAATCCGGCATCGACACGCGCTCGGGGTTCAGGAAGCGCTCGAAGATCAGCCCGAAGCGCAGCGGGTCGATGTCGGTGATGGTCAGCGCCCAAGCGACCACGGAGCCGGCGCCGGACCCACGGCCCGGCCCCACCGGAATTCCCTGCCGTTTGGCCCATTGGATGAAATCGGCAACGATCAGGAAGTAGCCGGCGAAGCCCATCTGAATGACGACGCCGAGCTCGAATTCGAGCCGTTCCCGGTAGGGCGCCGCCGCTTCGCTGTCGGTCGCGATATCGCTCGCGGCGAGCCGCTTGGCGAGGCCGTCGTGCGCCGCCGTCCGCAGGGCGCTCTGCTCGTCCATGCCGTCGGGCGTCGGGAAGGCCGGCAGAATGGGCTTGCGCGGCTGCGGGATAAAGGCGCAGCGGCGCGCGATGACGAGCGTGTTGTCGCACGCTTCCGGGAGGTCGGCGAACAGCGCCCGCATCTCGGAGGCCGGCCGGAAATAATGGTCCGGGGTCAGGCGCTCGCGTTCCGCGTCGCCGACGACGCGGCCTTGCGCGATGCACATCAAGGCATCGTGCGCCTCGTAGAACTCGCGGTCGGGGAAATACGCGTCATTGGTCGCGACGAGGGGCAGGTCGTGGCGGTAGGCGAGATCGATCAGGCCAGGCTCGGCCCGCGCCTCGTCCGTCGTCCCGTGCCGCGTCAGCTCGATGTAAAGGCGGTCCGGGAAGGCCGCCTTCAGCGCCGCCAATAACGCCTCCGCCGCCTCCCCCTGCCCTTCCGCCACGAGGCGGCCGAGCGGCCCCTTCGGGCCGCCGCTGAGGCATAGGAGGCCCTCGCTCGCCGCTGCGAGATCGCTGAGACCAATGCTCGGCTCCGCCGTCCCCTCGCCGTCGAGATAGGAGCGGCTGACGAGGGCCAGAAGGTTGCGGTACCCGGTCTCGTTCTGCACCAGCAGCACGAGGCGGCTGAGCGGACTCGTCACGCGGCCCGGCCGCCCTCCGTCGGCCTCCGGGCGAGCCAGCGCGACCTCGCAGCCGATGATCGGCTGAACCCCGGCATCACTGCACACGGTCGCGAATTCGAGCGCGCCGAACAGATTGCCGGAATCGGTGATGGCGACCGCCGGCATCGCCTCGGCGCGGCACAGCCGCACCAGGTCCTTGATCTTGATCGCGCCCGCCGACAGCGAGTAGGCGGTGTGGACGCGCAGATGAATGAAGTCCGCGAGCGGCATGGCCGATCTATAGGTAGGGGTTGGATCGCGGAGGCACCATCGCACCGCGCCGGCACGAAATCAGCTATCCTGACCCGCGCCAGCAAAACCGGACGGCTCGCGATCCCCGTAGGTGATCGGGAGTCGATAAAAGCCGCTTTTGGATTCGCCGATGCCGCAGGTGCAGCGAGCAGAAACCGGGGCAAGGAGACATTGTGCGATGGCCACCAACCTTCCTCTCCTCAGCGGCGGTCAGCTCGTCGTCGCGTCGCTCCGCGCGCACGGCGTCGACATGGCGTTCAGCGTCGCCGGCGAGAGCTATCTAGAAGTGCTCGACGCATTCTACGATGCGCCCGAAATCCGCCTCGTCACCTGCCGCCAGGAGGGCGGCGCGGCGTTCATGGCCGAGGCTTACGGCAAACTCACCGGGAAACCCGGCGTGCTGCTCGTCACCCGCGGACCCGGCGCCTGCAATGCCTCGATCGGCGTCCACACCGCGTTCCAGGATTCGACGCCGATGATCGTGCTGGTCGGGCAGGTCGCTCGCCATCAAATCGACCGCGAAGCCTTCCAGGAGGTCGATTTCCGCAAGATGTACGCGCCGCTCGCGAAGTGGGTGGCGCACATCGACCTGGCCGAGCGGGTGCCGGAATACCTGAACCAGGCGTTCCAGGTCGCGACCTCCGGCCGACCTGGACCGGTCGTGCTGGCGCTGCCGGAAGATATGCTGCGCGACCGCCGCGCCGTCGCTCCTGTCGGTCCCTATCGTCCGGTCCAGGCTCATCCCGGCGCGGCGGATCTCGCGGAGATGCGCCGCCTCCTCGCCGCGGCCGAGCGGCCGATCATGCTGGTCGGCGGCGGCGGATGGAGCGACGCCGCCTGCGCGCAGATCGCCAAATTCGCGGAGGCGAACCGGTTGCCCGTGTGCTGCTCCTTCCGCCGCCAGGACATCGTCGACAACCGCCTGCCGGTCTTCGTCGGCGATCTCGGCACCGGCGCCGCGCCATCCTTGACCGCGCGGTTCAAGCAGGCGGATCTCGTGCTCGCCGTCGGCGCCCGCATCGGCGAGATCACGTCGCAGAGCTATTCGCTGCTCGGCATTCCCGACTCCGGCAAGATCCTGATCCACGTCCATGCCGCCGCCGAGGAGCTCGGCCGCGTCTTCCGGCCGACCCTCGCAATCCAGTCGGGCATGGCCGAGTTTGCCGCCGCCGCCGCGGCACTGGAGCCGGTTGCGGCGCCGCGCTGGACGGAGTGGACGCAGGCGGCGCGGGCCGAGTACGAGGCTGGCCTCCTCCCCTCCCCCGCCGTCTCGGGCGGCGCGCTCGACCTCGGCAAAGTCATGGTCTGGCTGCGCGAGCGCCTGCCCGACGACGCGATTGTAACCTCCGACGCCGGCAATTTCAGCGGCTGGCCCAACCGCTTCCTGCAATACCGCCGCCCCGGGCGTCAGCTCGGCCCGACCAGCGGCGCGATGGGCTACGGCGTGCCGGCCGCAGTCGCCGCCAAGCTGGTGCATCCCGAGCGGATCGTCGTCGGCTTCTGCGGCGACGGCGGCTTCATGATGACGGGGCAGGAATTGGCGACCTCGGCGCTCGAAGGGGCCGGACCGATCGTGCTGGTGTTCAACAATTCGATGTACGGCACGATCCGCATGCACCAGGAGCGCCGTTTCCCCGGCCGGGTCGTCGGCACGGCGTTGAAGAACCCCGATTTCCTCGCGCTCGCCCAGGCCTACGGCGCCTACGGCGCGAGCGTCTCGCGCACCGAGGAGTTCGCGCCCGCCTTCGAGGAAGCCGCCGCCTCGCGCCGCGCCGCCATCATCGAGCTGCGGGTGGATCCGGAAATCATCACCACCCGCACCACCCTCTCCGCCCTGCGCGACCAGGCCCAAGCGCGGCAGAAGGAAAAGGCTTAAGCTCTCCCGTCATTCCCGCGGAAAGCGGGAATCCGGGGCCGCCGTGACGGTGCCCGCCGCTCGACCGGAGAGCAAGTCTTCCGACTCCGAAATTTCGCCGGTTGCCACGATTCCTTCCGTCGTCCCGGCGCAGGCCGGGACCCACCCATCAGCCACTCGGTTATCGGCACGGTGGATGCCGGTCGGAGTTTATCCTCGGGCCGGCCTTTGGCCGGACCCGTGGGCCGGCATGACGATAATAATAGCAAGCAGAATTTTACGAACTTCAGGATCAGGACATCAGCGCACTATCCTCCCCGGCCGGTAGACATGCGCCGGCTCGTCGGGATAACCGTTGCCGCGCGGGATGCGCCGCACCATCGCCTCGAAGCCGGGCCACACCGCGAGGAACTGCTGCAGCAGTTCCTCGGGCAGGTCGAGCCCGGCCCGGCGCAACAGCAGGCGAACCTCATCGGATGATGCGGGCGGCAGGTCGCGCAGGTCGTCGCGCATGGTGTCCCCTCACACAAGCATGGGATGGCGGCAGTGCCAGTCGGTGGCCTGCTGGTAAGCGTGCGCGACCCGCAGCACCGTCGCCTCGGCGAATGGCGCCGCCGCGATCTGCAACGACAGCGGCAGGCCCTCGGCGCGGCTGAAGCCGCACGGGATCGCGATCGCCGGCAGGCCGCCGACGCTGAACGGCATCGTGATGCTGGGGGCGCTGACGAGGCGGTCGGGCGCATCCGGATCGGGGCGGTCGGCGACGTTGAGCGCAGCGGCGGTGACCAGCGCGTCCACCCGCTTCAGCGCCATCGCTTGCTCGCGCGCCAGGACGGTGCGCCAGCGCTGCGCCTGCACGTAGTCCTCGGCCCGGATCAGCGCCCCCGGCAGCACGCGGTTGCGCAGGATGCGGCCGAAATCCTGCGGCCGGGAGCGCAGGTCACGCTCGTGGATGGCATAGAGTTCGACGATCGAGATCGTCGTCTTGCAGTCGGTGTAGTCCCGCAGGCTCGACAGCCGCACCGGCTCGATCTCGGCACCGAGGCCGCGCAAGACCTCGACCGCCGCGTCCACCGCCGGCGCCACGTCCGGATGCGGCGCGTCGCGGTACCAGTCCTCGACGATCCCGAGCCGCAATCCGCGCACCCCCTCCCCGAGCGCGGCCGCGTAGTCGGGCACCGGACAATCCTCGCTTCCCGGGTCCTCGGGATCGAAGCCGGCGATGACCTGCAGCATCAGCGCGATGTCCTCGGCGCTGCGGGTCAAGGGGCCGCAATGGTCCATCGTGAAGGTGTTGGGGAAGACGCCGCGGCGGCTGACCCGGCCGTAGGTCGGCTTCAGCCCGGCGATGCCGCAGACGGCGGCGGGGCCGCGGATCGAGCCGCCGGTGTCGGTGCCGATCGCGCCGGGCACGAAGCCGGCCGCGACCGCCGCGCCGGCGCCGCTCGACGAGCCGCCAGGCAGGTAGTCGCGGTTCCACGGGTTGCGCGCCGGCGGCCACGGCAGATCGAAGCTCGGGCCCCCGAGCGCAAATTCCCACGTCGCGAGCTTGCCCATCAGCACCGCCCCCGCCTCGCGAAGGCGGGTCACGAGATGCGCGTCTGCCGTCGGCACATGGTCCTGGCGCAGCTTCGAATGGCCGGTCGTCGGGATGCCAGCCGTCTCCACGATGTCCTTCAGCGCGTACGGGATGCCGTGCAGCGGTCCGCGCCGCCGCCCCGCCGCGAGTTCGCGTTCGGCGGCCTCGGCCTCGCGCAGCGCCACCTCCGGCGTCACCCGGATGAAGCTGTTCAGGCTCGCGTCATGGCTCTCGATCCGCCGCAGCAGCGCCGTCACCGCTTCGACCGGCGACAGCTCGCGCTTGTCGTAAAGCCGCCCCAGCTCGGCAATCGTCAAGAACGAGACATCCATGAGCACCCTCCCCACGCGCCGGCCCTCCCCGCCCGGAGGGGCGGAGAGGGCCGATTTCCCGATGAGAAACCCTACGCGGGATGGAAGACGAGCGTGCGGAGCTCGATGCTCTCGCGCGGAGCCGCGTCGGGTGGGGTCGTCGGATCGGTGAACGACGTGTGCGGCATGAACCGGGCGCGGCCGTCGGTCTTGCTGTCCATGATCTTGAGCAGCAGCGCCTCGTCACGCCGCAGCTCCGGCGCGTAGTACCACTCGTGCTTCGGGTTGTAGGTGACCGAGTAGGTCTCGCCGACCCGGTTCTTGTAGACGAGGTCGGAGGGTACGAGGTCTTCCGGCTCGACGGTGCGGGCGTCGCACAGCGCGAGCGGCGCATCGTGCAGCGGCCCCTTGATCGGACGCCACAGGTTGATGACCTGCACCCGTCCCTTGAGCAATTCATCCGCCTCGTCCGGCAGCAGGTCGCGCACCCGCTGCGGTCCCGAGCGGGCGGTATGGTCGACGTGGACGCGGGTCGCCGGCTGGCGGGGGCCGCTGCGCGAATAATCGCGCACCCCCGGCACGCGGCGGCGCTGCAGATGGTCGAAGATGAAGACCTTGCTGGCGCCGGTGTATTCCTTGATGAAGGCTTCCGCCTCCGGGTAGTAGACGCGGCGCACCTCGTCGTCGTCCCAGAAGTCGCGCACCGCGCTGCGGTGCTCGACGAGGCCGAAGCCCTGTGCGTCGAGGTCGAGCTCGTCGGCGATCGGCCGCATGCTGCTGATACGCACCTTGTGCGTGTCGTACGTCATGTTGGAACGGGCCTCGCCCGGCTCCGGGTCATAGGCGAGGTAGCGCGGCCGCTCCGGCATCGGAACGATGTAGTTCAGCTCGGCCTCGACGTACGGAAGCTGCTGGGTCGTCATCGGCGGGTCCTCCTGTGCTGATCAGAATGGGGGAAATCGGTACCAATCCGGCTCAGGTCCCGATCTGGCCGCGGCACGCGGCGGCGCCGCGGCCCTGGCCTGGGTCGGGGCCAGCTTAGCGAAGCCCTGGGCGAAGCGCTCCAAGAATCGGGCGCCGGCTCCGCCGAGGGCGATCGCAAGGCTTTGGATGATGCTCATAGTCGTCACTCCCTCCAGAACGGCTTACTGCTGAGATGGATCGCCTCGGCGCGGCTGATGCCGATGTCGCGCAGCGCGCGGTCGTCGAGCGCGGCGAGTTCGGCGCGGTCCCGAACCCGGCGGCGCCATTCGCGGAAGGTGGCGGCGAGCGAGGCGGTGGCGTCGGCGAGCGCCGACAGCCCCTCCCGCTTGCGGGCGCGCCGCCGCCGGCCGTTGCTGCGGGCGAATGCGAAATGTGTGGCAGTCATATGAGCTCTCCTTATCCGAAGGAGCATTCTGCTAAAGCGAAGCTGAAGTCTCCTTGTGCAGAAAGCTGGCTCTGACTACCTGCCGCTGCAAACGAGACTTTCTCAGCGACGCTTTAGGAATCCTCATGCCGACAAACGGCCACCTGCCGCCCCTCAGCGCGTTGCGTGCGTTCGAGGCCGCGGCGCGCCTGATGAGCTTCAGCAACGCGGCCGAGGAGCTGAACGTGACCCCGGCAGCGATCAGCCACCAGATCCACGCGCTGGAGCAGGACCTCGGCGTAAGCCTGTTCCGCCGCCTCAACCGTTCGATCGAGCTGACGGCCTCGGGGCGGGTGTTGCTGCCCGGCCTCTCGGACGCCTTCGCCGGCATCCAGGCCTCGGTGAGGCGGCTGCGGGCGCACAACGACACCGGCACCTTGACGGTGACGGTATCGCCTTCCTTCGCCGCGAAATGGCTGGTCTTGCGGCTGCACCGGTTCCAGGAGCGGTTCCCCGAGATCGACGTGCGCATCTCCGCCAGCGACGAGATCGTCGACCTCACGAAGGGCGACTTCGACATGGCGATCCGCTACGGCACGGGGCGCTATCCCGGCCTCGATGTCGAGCTGTTGCTGAAGAACGAGGTGTTCCCGGCGTGCAGCCCGCAATTGCTGACGTCGGGGCCGCCATTGCGCACGCCCGACGATCTGCGCCACCACGCGCTGATCCACGACCAGGCCGTCGAGCGCGACCCGCTGGTGCCGACCTGGCCGATGTGGCTGCGCGCCGCCGGGGTCAAGGGCGTCTCCGGCACCTCCGGCCTCAGCTTCAGCGGCAGTCATCTGGCGCTCGACGCCGCCATCGCCGGGCACGGCGTCGTCCTCGCCTACAGCACGATCGCCGCCGCCGACCTCGCGGCGGGCCGGCTCGTGCGGCTGTTCTCGTTGGCGCTCCCCGACCTCTTCGCCTACTACATCGTGACCGCCCGCGGCGCGCTCGAACGGCCGAAGGTCAAGGCGTTCCGCAACTGGCTCCGCGAGGAGGCGGACGCTTGAGACGGCGGCTCACCGCACCGGCGCCCACAGCACCTCCTCAATGTCGGCGGCACCGGTGCACAGCATCACGAGGCGGTCGAAGCCGAGGGCAATGCCGGCGCATTCCGGCAGGCCCGCTTCGAGCGCGGCGAGGAAATCCTCGTCGATGGGATAGGTCTCACCGTACAGCGCCTGCTTCCTCGCCTGGTCGGCGACGAAGCGCGCCCGCTGCTCGACGGGTTCGGTAAGCTCGCCAAAGGCGTTGGCGAGTTCGAGGCCGCAGACATAAAGCTCGAAGCGCTCGGCGACGCGCGGGTCGGAGGGGCTGCGCCGCGACAGCGCCGCCATCGAGAGCGGGTAGTCGCACAGGATCGTCGGCGCCCCGATCCCGAGCCTCGGCTCGACGCGGTCGAGAAAGATGCGGAAGAACAGCGTCTCCCAGTCGTCGCCCGCGTGCGGCGCGATGCCGATGCGGCGCGCCGCGGCCGCCAGGAGCGCCGCATCGGGGGCGGCGGGATCGGGGGCGGTCGCGAGAACGTCGATGCCCGCGTGGCGGGCAAAGGCCCTGGCCACGGTCAGGCGCTCCGGGGCACGCCGCGCGTCGGCGCGCGCGCCGCGCCAGCGCAGCTCGGCCGCTCCGGCCGCCTCCTGGCATTCGCGCAGCAGCGCCGCGCAATCGTCCATCAAATCGCGGTAGCTCGCGCCGGCGCGGTACCATTCGAGCATCGCGAATTCTGGATGGTGCGCGGCGCCGCGCTCGCCGTTGCGGAACACGCGCGCGAGCTGCCAGATGCGCGGCAGCCCGCCCGCCAGCAGCTTCTTCATCGCGAATTCCGGCGAGGTGTGCAGGTAACGGGTGGCCTCGCGCCCGGCCAACCGGTCAGTAAGGACCGTCCTGAAAGCCTGCAGGTGCGGCTCCAGGCCGGGGCTGACCTGCAACGCCGGTGTCTCGACCTCGACAAAGGCGCGCTCGGCGAAGAAGCGCCGGACGGCGCCGAGAATCCGGGTGCGTGCTTCAAGCTTGTCGCGCCGTGCGGCGAGGCGATCGGGACGCCACCATTGCTCCATTCCCGCGCGCTCCCATATCGGGTTCATTCCGCTTCCCCGCCTTGGTTCAAGCTGCTAGGAAGCCGCAAACCCATAGCCGTCCGAGAATCCGCCGCGATGAAGATTAACGCCATCGATTTGAAGCCGGGCAACGTCCTGGAACACCAGAACAAGCTCTGGCTCGTGCTCAAGCGCGAGCTGGTGCAGCCAGGCAAGGGCGGCGCCTTTGCGCAGGTCGAGCTGCGTGACCTGCGCGGCGGCACCAAGCTCAACGAACGCTTCCGCACCCAGGAGACGGTCGAACGCGTCCGCCTCGATGAGAAGGAGATGCAATTTCTCTACATGGAGGGCGACCAGGCGACCTTCATGGACAATGACACGTTTGAGCAGGTGACGGTGCCGCGCGAGATGATCGGCGAGCCGGCCGACTTCCTGACCGAGGGCATGATCTGCACGGTCATGCTCTACGAAGGGACGCCGCTGTCCGTGGACCTGCCGCCGAGCGTGACGATGCAACTGGTCGAGGCCGACCCCGTCGTGCGGGGGCAGACCGCCTCCTCCTCGTACAAGCCCGGCCGCCTTGAAAACGGCCGACGGGTCATGATCCCACCCTACATCGAGGCGGGCACCCGCATCGTCGTCAGCACCGCCGACGGCAGCTTCGTCGAACGCGCCAAGGACTGACCGGCGCGGCCGGATGGCGAGCGAAGGATCCGCCCCCCTCGTCATGGCCGGGCTTGACCCGGCCATCTGGGGAGGCTCCCTAGATTCGCGGGTCAAGCCCGCGAATGACGATCTCTAAAGTCGAATGGCGGTCCGTTCTCCCGTCATCAATGTCATGGCGAATGCGGCGCTGAAGGCGGCGCGAGGTCTGGTGCGCGACTTCGGCGAGGTCGAACAGCTGCAAGTCTCGATCAAGGGTCCCGGCGACTTCGTCTCCACCGCCGACCTCAAGGCCGAACGCACTCTCAGGGCCGAACTCGGCCGCGCGCGCCCCGGCTATGGCTTGCTGTTTGAAGAAAGCGGCGCCACGCCTGGCAGCGACGGCCGCCACCGTTGGATCGTCGACCCGCTCGACGGCACCACCAATTTCCTTCACGGCATCCCGCATTTCTGCATCTCGATCGGCCTCGAACGCGACGGCGAGATCGTCGCCGGCGTCATCTACGAGCCGACGCGCGACGAGATGTATTGGGCGGAGAAAGGCGCGGGCGCCTTTCTCAACGATCGGCGGCTCAGGGTCTCGGCGCGCCGCCATCTCGCCGATTCCGTCATCGGGACCGGCATCCCGTTCCGCGGCCGCGGCGACCATGCCGCCTATGCGCGCACCCTCACCGCCGTTATGGGCGCGACGAGCGGCGTACGGCGAATGGGTGCGGCGGCGCTCGACCTCGCCTATGTCGCCGCGGGGCGGCTCGAAGGGTTCTGGGAGTTCGGCCTGTCGCCGTGGGACATCGCCGCGGGCATGCTGATCGTGCGCGAGGCCGGCGGCTATGTCAGCGACATCGCCGGCGGCCACGAGATGATGGCGACAGGCGACGTTCTGGCCGCCAACGACCATCTCCACCTGCCGCTTGGCTCGTTGATCAAGGAGGCGTTGCGGCCGCAGCCCTCGGCGGAATGAGGATGCGCCCGCGTGCGGCAGAAATTTCGATGTTCCGGAATCGGCGCATCGTTTAATTTGCTTCGCCAGCGGGCGGTCAGGACGCCGAGCCGTTCCCGCTATGGAGTCGTTCAGTCGGGCATGGACACTGCGCTGGGGCGGCAATCGCGTTCGCGACCCTTCGCGCCCCGCATCCGGCGAACCGGAGCGGCAGGACTAGCCGGCGCCATCGCCCTGCTCGTGGCTGGCGGAATCATTCCGCGCGCACAAGCGCAGACGACCGCCGACGGCGACGCCGGTCCGTTGGAACTACATTTGTTTCCCGGCGCCGCTCCGGATAATGCCGATCGGCTTTTCCGCAGCTATGCCGCCATGCGGCGCGACCGCATCGCTCATGCCGCTTCGGCATCGGCCGCGCCTCCGGCCGAAGGTGCAGCCGCGGCGGCCGCCCCGACAACCCAACCGGCGCCAGCGGCGCCTGCCGCACCTCCCGCCGGGGCGACCCTGCCCACTCCGGGAATTGGGGTCGCCGCCGCCGCGACGGCGCCGCCGCCCGAAAGCGCCCCGGCGCAAAGCCCAACGCCGGTAAGCGTTGCCGTTCCCGCCCCGTCCCCATCACCAACGCCGGCCGAGCCGCCGCCTGCGCCGAAACCGCGGACGCCGGCGGTCGCGCCGCAGATGCCCAAGCTGCACCTGCCGGAAAGACCGGTGCCGCTTGGCAGCGTCATCCTCGTGTCCGGGGTGTTGAACCGCGCGCCGGCCGAACACCCGTCGTTGCCCGATGTACGGGTCGCCGAAACGGAGGCGCCGGTCGCGCTGCCGCCGAAGCCCGGCAACGGGAAACCGGCGGCGCGGCGCGGCGAACCGCCGCCCAGGCCGGGCCGTCCGGGCGAATCCGAGGTCGTATCGGCCAAGCCGCTCATTCCGCCGGCCGATCTATCCGACGGACCGCCGCCGGCGCGGGAACCTTTGTCCCTCGACACCAGCTTCGAGCCCCTTGCGGCGGGCGGCTTCACCGCGGCCAGAAATCCGGTTACGCCGGCCGGGCCGGAACCTTCCGCCGGCAGCAGCGCCGCATCGGGTGCCGCGCCCGCGTCTGCCCCCGACACGAAGCCGGTCGCTGCGGCGCGCCCTGCGCCCCCGCCGCCGGCGTCGCCGAAGGAAACAGCCACATCCAAACGCATCCTGTTCCAGCCCAATGCGACTGATCTGCCTGCGGGCGCGGAGGGCGAGCTCAACGCCATCGTCGCCGCGGCGAACGGCGAGCCGAACAGCCACGTGCACATGACGGCCTATGCAAGCGGCGACGCCGACGGCGGTAACCAGGCCCGGCGCACGTCATTGTCGCGTGCATTGGCGGTGCGCGCCTATCTGATCCAGCAGGGGCTGCCGAGCGGTCGGATCGAGGTGCGCGCGCTCGGCAACCGCAGCGAAGGCGGCCCCGGAGACCGTGTTGATCTTCGCGTCGGCGGTCCGTGAACGCGGCATTGTTTCAGGCGATCGGCGGCTCGGCGGCATGAGCCGTACCCGGCGCTTTCTGATCCGGATGGTGCTGTTTCTGGTGCTGGTCGCGGCGCTGGCGGTCGCGCTCGGCCAGTCGCTTCTGGTCGCCTTCATGGGCAACCCGGCGGTCAACGGCGTCATCGTCGGCATCCTGCTGGCCGGCATCGCCTACATCTTCCGCCAGGTCTTGCTGCTCGAACCGGAAATTCGCTGGATCGAGGCGTTTCGCGAACAGCTCGTTACCCGCGACACCACGCCGCCGGCAGGTCCGCCGCCGCGGCTCCTGGCGCCGATGGCGCGGATGCTCGGCGCGCGCACCGGCAGCCGGGTCAGCCTGTCGCCCAGTTCGTTGCAGACCCTACTCGACGGCATCGCCTCGCGCCTCAACGAGACGCGCGAGACCTCGCGCTACCTGATCGGCGTGCTCGTGTTCCTCGGGCTGCTCGGTACGTTCTACGGCCTCTTGGAGACCGTCCGCTCGGTCGGCGGGGTTATCGGCGGCATGAATCTCGGCTCGGGCGACCTCGCCCGCGCCTTCGCCGATTTGAAGTCGGGGCTTGAATCGCCGCTGCACGGCATGGGCACCGCGTTCAGCGCCTCGCTGTTCGGCCTCGCCGGCAGCCTCGTCCTCGGCTTCCTCGATTTACAGGCGGGTCAGGCGCAGAACCGCTTCTACAACGATCTCGAAGAGTGGTTGTCCAATCATACCAAGCTGTCGAGCGGCCCGTTCGGCGAAAGCGGCGACGGCTCGATCCCCGCCTTCATCCAGGCGCTTTTGGAACAGACCGCAGACAGCCTCGAAAACCTGCAGCGCATCCTCGCCCGCAGCGAGGAGGGCAGGATCGCCGCCAATACGACGCTCGTGAGCCTGACCGAGCGGCTCGGCGTGCTCGGCGAGCAGATGAAGGCGGGGCAGCTTCTGATGGTTCGCCTCGCCGAGAACCAGATGGAGCTGAAGCCGTCGCTGACCCGGCTGGCCGGGGTCGCCGAGAATTCGCTCGGCCAGGACGACGTGCTGCGCGGCCATCTGCGCAACATCGAGGCCTACATGGCGCGGCTCACCGAGGACGTCGCCGAGGGCCGCGCCCAGAGCGTGCACGAGTTGCGCGGCGAAATCCGCCTCCTCGCCCGCACCGTCGCCGCCCTCGCCGACGAGCCCAGCCGGTGAGTCTCGCTACCGTCAGCATCGTCACCCCCGCGAAAGCGGGAATCCGCCGCAACCGCCAACCCAGCGGTTCTGCGTCGCCGCATTCGTGGGGGCGGCGGCGTTTTGCTTTTTGGGCGTGAGACGCAATGCCGCTAGCCAGCCGCCGCACCCGCCGTTCCAGCATCGACATCTGGCCGGGCTTCGTCGATGCCCTGTCGCAGCTGTTGATGGTCATCATCTTCATCCTGCTCGTGTTCACGGCGGGGCAGTTCTACCTCTCGGCGGCGTTGTCGGGCCGCGACAAGGCGCTGGAGCAGCTGCAGCAGCAGGTCAACCAGCTCAGCGAGCTGCTCGCTCTGGAGCGCCAAGCCAAGGACGAGCTGAACCTCAGCGTCGGCAACCTGACGGAGCAGCTGAAATCGACGATCGCGGAGCGCGACGAGCTGACCACCCGGGTTGCGGAACTCGCGGCAAAGGCGCAGGCCGAGGCGGCGCGCGCCGACGAAGCCACGGGCAAATTGCAGGCGATCGACACGACCGTCAGCGCCGACAAGGAGCAGGTCGAGCTCCAACTGAAGGAGCTCGAAAGCTTGCGGCGCGACATCGAGGCGTTGAAGGCGGTGCGCGCCGACCTCGAAACCCGCGTCTCGCAACTCGTCGCGGCGCAGGACCAGTCGCAGCAGCAGGCCGGCACGTTGCGCGACCGCGCCAAGGAACTCGAAGCCCAGCTTGCCTCGGAGAAGGAGAAAACGCTGCTGGCGCAGAAGCAGATCGACGACCGCGACGTGCAGCTTCGCGCCCTGACCGATCGCGCCAACCAGGCGGAGCAGGCGCTCGCCACCGAGAAGGAGGTCAGCCGCAAGGCGCTGGCCCAAGTCCAAGAGCTCAGCGCCAGCATTGCTGCGCTGCGTGACCAGTTGGCGAAGATCGCCGCCGCGCTCGACGTATCGGAGGCCAAGGTCAAGGAGAAGGAGGGGCAGATCGTCGAGCTCGGCCGCCGCCTCAACCTCGCCCTCGTCAACAAGGTCGAGGAGCTGGCCCGCTACCGCTCGGAATTCTTCGGCCGCCTGCGCGACATTCTCGGCAACCGCAAGGGCATCCAGATCGTCGGCGACCGCTTCGTCTTCCAATCCGAGGTGCTGTTCGAACCCGGCAGCGCCGATCTCGGCGACGCCGCCAAGGCGCAACTCGACCAGGTTATCGCCGCATTGAAGGACGTGGCCCAGAAGATCCCGCCCGACATCCACTGGATCCTGCGCGTCGATGGGCATACGGACCACCGGCCGATCAGCACGGCGAAATTCGCCTCGAACTGGGAGCTGTCGGCCGCGCGAGCCATTTCGGTCGTGCGCTATGCCATCGAGCAGGGCATCCCACCCGAACATTTGGCGGCCACGGGCTTCGCCGACATGCAGCCGATCGACACCGGCAGCAGCGACGACGCCTACCGCCGCAATCGCCGCATCGAGTTGAAGCTGACGGAACGCTGAGCGGCGCAAAACACCGCATGCGGGAACGCCCAGGGATAGGCGCGGTTTTCACATTGCCCTATCGGCAGGTTTAGACGCGCGTTGCCCTTTTCCGTACATTCGGCATCAGGCATGGCCGACATCGCAAGCGGCCGCGACGATGCCCCGGCAGAAGCCGAGGCACCGCGGCAGGCGCGCGCCGAGCTGCGCGACAGCATCGAATTTCTGCTCGTCCTGGCCTTGCTCGCCGGCGTGCTCGCCGGCCTCAGCGTCCTCGCGATCGACGCGCTGCTGATCAACCTGCGGATTCTGGTGTTCGGCTCGCCGGACGCCGCGCATCTGAGCGACGCACAGGGGCTGGAGCGCTGGCGGGTGCTGCTGGTGCCGTGCGCCGGCGGCATCGTCGTCGGCGTCGCCTCCACCTTGCTGCGCCGCTGGCGGCCGCGCGAGGCGGTGGACGCGATCGAGGCCAACGCGTTGTTCGGCGGCCGCATGTCCCTGACCGACAGCGTCGGCGTCGTCGTCATGACGATCCTCTCCGGCGGCTTCGGCGCCTCCATCGGGTTGGAGGCGGCCTACACCCAGATGGGCTCTGCCTTCGGCTCGCGGCTCGGAAGCGGTCTCGGCCTGCGCCGCGACGATATCCGCACGCTGGTCGGCTGCGGCGCCGCCGGCGCGATCGGCGCCGCCTTCAACGCGCCGCTGGCGGGCGCGTTCTACGCGTTCGAACTGATCCTCGGCAGCTACACCTTGGCGACCTTGGCGCCGGTCGGGATCGCCGCGCTCGCCGGCGTGCTGGTCGTGCGGGCGGTCGAGGGATCGAACCCGATCTTCATCATCGACCAGCAGCTGCGGGTGCTGTCTTCCGACTACGCGATCTTCTTCGCCATCGGCCTCCTCTCCGCGGGTCTCGGCATCCTCGCGATGAAGGGGGTGACCGGCACCGAGGCCCTCGCCCGGCGCCTCGCGCTGCCGCGCTGGGCGCGGCCGGCGGCCGGGGGGTTGCTGCTCGGCCTCTTCGCCCTGCCCTTTCCGCAGATACTGGGCAGCGGCCACGGCGCGATCGTCCGCGAGCTCCATTCCGGTTTCCCTCTGGCGCTCGTCGCCGGGCTCGTCGCGGCCAAGATCCTCGGGTCGGCGCTGTCGATCGGGTCCGGGTTTCGCGGCGGCATGTTCAGCTCGTCGCTGTTTCTCGGCAGCCTGTTCGGGACCTTGATCGGCGGCTTGCTGAACGCCTTGGTGCCGAGCGTCGCGCCCGACCCGCTGCTGTGCACGCTTGTCGGAATGGGCGCGGTCGCCGCCGCCGTCGTCGGCGCGCCGATCACTATGATCATGCTGGTGCTCGAAACGACCGGCGACTTCTCGTCGACGATTGGCGTTATGGTCGGGGTCGTCACCGCCGCCGTCGCGGTGCGGCAATGGTTCGGCTATTCCTTCGCCACCTGGCGCTTCCACCTTCGCGGCAAGCGCATCCGCAGCCCGGCGGACATCGGCTGGATTGCCGATCTGCGGATCGGCCCGATGATCCGGCGCGACCCCGCCGTCATCGCCGCCGACCTGCCGCTCGGCGAGCTCCACCGCCGCTTTCCCGCCGGCACGACAAAGCAGGTCTTCGTCGTCGACGGCCAGGGACGGCTGACCGGCGTTGCCGATCCCGCCGAGGCGAGCCGCCCTGACATAAGCCATGCCGGCAAGGCCGTGGCCGATCTCGTGCACTCGCCGCCGGCCTTTCTCCTGCCGGGCGACGATCTGCGTACCGCCCTCGAACGGTTCAGCCAATCGGCGCAGGAGACGCTGCCCGTCATCGACGACGCCGAGCACCGCCGCGTCATCGGCTACCTGACGGAAGCCTACGCCTTGCGCCGCTATGCGCAGGAACTGGAAAGCCGCCGCGGCGTCGCCGAGGACGACGCCGGCATCTTCAGCCCGAACAGCCGGCGGGAGGCGTCGCCCTCACGGGAAAATTAGCTGAGGAAATCGTAAGCCTGCATTACAGTGCTTGCACCGCCGCGGAATTTCTGGCTAACGAAGCGGCCTTCACGATGCACCGCCGGCAAATTCCGGCGCCTTGAACGGGGTAGAGAATGGCGCAAGTCGCGCTTCGCAACGTCGTTAAAACCTTCGATAAGACCCCTGCCGTCCAGGGGATCAACCTCGACATCGCCGACCGGGAATTCATCGTGCTGGTCGGCCCCTCGGGCTGCGGCAAGAGCACAACCTTGCGGATGATCGCCGGCCTCGAAGAGGCAACTGCCGGCGAGATCTATATCGGCGACCAGATGGTCAACGACGTGCCGCCGAAGGACCGGGACATCGCGATGGTGTTCCAGAACTACGCGCTCTACCCGCACATGACCGTTTACGAGAACATGTCGTTCGGGCTGCGGCTGAAGAAGTTTCCGAAGGCCGAGATCAAGGAGCGGGTGGAGAACGCCGCGCGCATTCTCGACATCACCGACCTCCTCGCCCGCCGGCCGCGGCAGTTGTCCGGCGGCCAGCGCCAGCGCGTCGCGATGGGCCGCGCGATCGTGCGCAACCCAAAGGTCTTCCTGTTCGACGAGCCGCTGTCGAACCTCGATGCCAAATTGCGCGTGCAGATGCGCACCGAGATCAAGAAGGTGCACCAGAAGGTCACAACGACGACCGTCTACGTCACCCACGACCAGGTCGAGGCCATGACCCTCGCCGACCGGGTCGTCGTCATGAACGCCGGGCGCATCGAGCAGATCGGCACGCCGTACGAGCTCTACCACAACCCGAAGACGCGCTTCGTCGCCGGCTTCATCGGCTCACCAGCGATGAACTTCCTCCCCTGCCGGCTCTTGGAGCAAAACGGCACGCTGACAATCCGGCTTTCCGATGCCTTGTCGTTTCCGGTGCCGGCCTCGAAGGCGGAACGTTACCGCCCCCGCGCCGGCAACGACCTCTTTTTCGGCTTGCGTCCCGAGCACATCACCGAGAGCCGGAGCGATGCGCCGCAAGGATCGGTCCCGTTCAGCGTGCAGCTCGACGTCGTCGAGCCGATGGGCATGGAGACGATGGTCTATTTCATCGTCGAGGGCGTCGAGGTTTGCGGCCGCGTCGCGCCGACCGCCGCCGGCAACGCCGGTGAGACGATGCGCCTTCTCGCTGACCTCAACCACATGCACCTGATCGACCCGCGCACCGACCAGGTGCTGTGAGCCGCTGCCCGGCCGCCCGCTGAAGCCCGGCGAGACGGGGCCGCCGCAAGCGGAATCCGCTCGGCCCTCAGCGCGGGGCGGCCGCTCGAGGTATCGGAGACTGCGATGACCTATGTCCGCCCGGACTCCCTGGTGAGCACGGAATGGCTCGCCGGCCATCTCGGCGATCCCCGCGTCCGCGTTCTCGACTCCTCGTACAAACAGCCGGGAATGACGCCGACGGCGCGCGAGGAATACGACCGCGGTCATATTCCGGGCGCGGTGTTCTTCGATATCGACGACGTCGCCGCCCCCGGCACCAGCCTGCCGCACATGGTGCCGTCGGCCGATTTGTTCGCCCGCAAGATGGCGGAGCGCGGCATCGGCGACGACGACCGGGTCATCGTCTACGATGCCGCCGGCCTGTCCTCGGCTGGGCGCGCGTGGTGGATGCTGCGCCTGTTCGGGCACGACAACGTCGCGCTGCTCGACGGCGGCCTGCCGAGATGGAAGGCTGAGGGCCGGCCGCTCGAAACGACGGTTCCGACGCCGCCCACGCGACGCTTCACCGCGCGCCTCAACCCGGCTCTGCTGCGCGACAAGGAAGCGGTTCTTGCGAACGTGACGAGCCGGCGGGAGCAGGTGGTGGACGCCCGCGCCACCGGACGTTTCGAGGGCACCGCCGAGGAGACTTGGCCCGGCCGGCGCCGCGGCCATATCCCCGGCAGCCGCAACGTGCCGTTCGACAAGGTGACCGATCCGCAAACGCGGCGACTGCGCAGCGCCGACGAGTTGCGCGCGATCTTTGCGGAAGCAGGGGTGGCGCTCGACCGGCCGGTCGTCGCGAGTTGCGGCTCCGGGGTCACCGCCTGCGCCGTCGCCTTTGCGCTGCACCTCATCGGCCACCCCGGCGCCGCCGTCTATGACGGCTCGTGGTCGGAATGGGGCCTGCCCGACGGCCCGCCGATCGAGACCGGCCCGGCGCGCTGATGGCGCTGCTCCACGACACCGTGACCTATCTTGAAATGTTCGAGCGCCCGCCGCCGCGGCCGGCGCCAATGCCGGCCGGCAAACTCGCGCTGATGCGGGCGGAGGACTGCACGGTCTCGTTCTACCGCTATCTTTATGAGACTGTGGGCACGCCATGGCTGTGGTTCGAGCGCCGCCTCCTCGACGATGAGGCGCTCGCGGCCGCGATCGGGAAGGCGACGGTCGAGATTTTCGTCCTCTATGTCGGCGGCGTGCCGGCGGGCTATTTCGAACTCGATGCCGCCCCGACCCGCGAGACCGAGCTGTGCTATTTCGGCCTCGTGCCGAACTTCATCGGCCGCGGCCTCGGCCGCTCCCTGTTGCAGGCGGCGATCGACCGGGCGTGGTCGCGGCCCTTGAAGCGGTTGTGGGTGCATACCTGCACCTTCGACCACCCCCGCGCGCTGCCGCTCTATCAGCGGGCCGGCTTTACCGTGTACCGCCGCCGCGCCGTCTCGTTCGAGGACCCGCGCGAGCGCGGCATCCTGCCCCGCGACCTCACCCACCCGCTCCTCCCGCCGCTGGCCGATTAGCGCCGGGTCACCGTTCCTGTTCGCCCTCGCCGGAGCCGGCCCGGCGATGTTGGAACTGCTCGGAGATGGAGAGGCCAAGCCCAGCGTATGATGGGACAAGCGTATCGACGCAGTCCTGCGGCACGAGGGGTACAGGCCATGCGGTGGGGATCTGCGCTTGCCGGCTTCATGATTTCGTCTGCCATCTCCGGCATCGCCGCCGCGCAGCCGAATCCGTTGGCTGGGACATGGCTCTCGACGATCAACCCAGGCAAGGAGAGCGTCATCTACGTGACGCTGGTGTTCGCGCCGAATGGCCAGATGTCGGAGCGGTTCATGAACCGGCTCGGCATTGCGTACGAGCTGCTGGGCACCTACCGCTTTGACGCCGCCAGCGGCGCGCTGCAATTCGTCTTCACCGACTACGCCCCTAGGCAGTTGTGCTCACCGCTCGGCTGCCAATCCGCGCCGGTGCCGCCTAACCCGCTCAACGTCACGAACACGGCGCAGATAACCTTCCCCAACCCCAGCCAGATGATCGGCAAGGCCGCCGACGGCAGCGTCATGATCTGGGGCCGTTCGGGCTGAACCGGCGGAGCTTCCCGCTCCCGCTTCGTGTCTATACCGCGACGCAGGCCAGGCGGCCGTCTTCGAGCGCAAGGATGCGGTCGAGGCGGTGGGCGAGTTCGAGGTTGTGGGTGGCGATCAAGGCCGCGAGGTCGGTACGGCGCACGAGGTCGAGGAGCGTGTCCATGACGCCGCCGCCGGTGGCGTGGTCGAGATTGCCGGTCGGCTCGTCGGCGAGCAGGACCGCCGGGTCGTTGGCGAGGGCGCGGACGATCGCAACCCGCTGCTGCTCGCCACCCGAAAGCCGCGCCGGGCGGTGCGTCAGGCGCCGTTCCAGTCCGACCGAGGCGAGGAGGGCCGCCGCCCTGGCCCGCGCCGCGCGGCGGGCCGTTCCGGCGATCATCTGCGGCAGCATGACGTTTTCGAGCGCCGAGAATTCCGGCAACAAATGATGGAACTGGTAGACGAAGCCGACGGCCCGGCGCCGTAGCATCGTGCGGTGCTCATCGGAGAGGCTGCCGCAGTCGCGGCCGTGAATCAGCACCTCCCCATTGCTCGGCCGTTCCAACAGTCCCGCAATGTGCAGAAGCGTGGATTTTCCGGCACCCGACGGCCCCACCAGCGCCACGATCTCGCCCGGCCGCAATGTGAGGTCGACGCCGTCGAGGACCCTGAGTTCGGCGCCGCCCTGCCGGAAGATGCGGCGCACGCCGCGCAATTCCAGGACCGGCGCCGCCGGCGGAGCCGTCATTCGTAGCGCAGCCCTTCGACCGGATCGAGGCGCGCCGCGCGCCACGAGGGGTAAAGCGTCGCCAGAAACGACAGCGCCAGCGCCATGCCGACGACCGTGCCGACTTCGGCCGGGTCGATCCGCGCCGGGATGCGGGTGAAGAAATAGAACTCGGCGGAGAACAGCTCGACGTGCAGGATGTTCTCCAGGAACTCTCGGATCGCCTCCAGGTTGTGGGTGATGACGATGCCGAGGCCGAAGCCGGCGAGCGTGCCGACGATGCCGATGCTGGCGCCGCTCAGCACGAAAATGCGCAGGATCATCGCCCGCGAGGCGCCCATCGTGCGCAGGATCGCGATGTCGCGGCCCTTGTCCTTCACCATCATGATCATGCCGGAAATAATGTTGAAGGCGGCGACGACGATGATCAGCGTCAGGATCAGGAACATGACGTTGCGCTCGATCTCGACGACGTTGACGATGCCGGAATTGGCCCGCTGCCAGTCGAGGATGCGCACATGGCCGCCGAGCGCGGCCGAGATCAGCTTTGCCTCGCGGCTCGACTGGTCGGCATCCTTCACGAACACTTCGAGATAGCTGACGGCATCGGGCATGCGGAAGAACAGCTGGGCGGCGTCGAGCGGAATGTAGATGTAGCTGTTGTCGTATTCGTAGAAGCCGACGTCGAACAGCGCCGCGACGCGGTAGGTCTTGAGCCGCGGCATCGTGCCGAAGGCGGTGGCGGTGCCCTCGGGCGCGATCAGCGTGATGTCGCCGCCGACCTTCACACCCAGCCGCCGCGCCAAGCGATCGCCTATCGCAATGTTGTCGTCGCCGAAATTAGCGAGTGAGCCGTCAACGATGTGGTCTGCGATCAGCTTGCGGCTGCGGATGTCTTCGGGACGAATGCCATGAACCACCGCCCCGGCCGCGCCGCCGGCGTCGCTCGTCGCCATGGCTTGGCCGTCCACCAAGGGCGTGACGCTGGTGACTCCCGGAACGGCGCGGACCTTGTCGGCGGCGGCGGAGAAATTGGTCATCGCCGCCTGCTCGCCGTAGACGGCGAGATGGCCATTGAAGCCGAGGATGTGGCCGATCAGGTCGCTGCGAAAGCCGTTCATGACCGCCATGACGATGATCAGCGTCGCCACCCCGAGGGCGATGCCGAGCAGCGAGAAGATCGCGATGACGGAAACGAACCCCTCTTGCCGCCGCGGCCGCAAATAGCGGAACGCCACCATCCGCTCAAAGGTATTGAAGATCACGAAATGCTGTCTGCCTCTGGAAGCGGCTTGAGGGCGGCAAGCATGTCTTCCGTATATTCGATTGCGCCATTCCAATAATCGACCAATGTGTCGAGATTAAGCGCCAACCATTGTTGGACGAGGTCGAACTCCTGGCCGCTGATTTCGCCCCGGAGCACGCGCGGCCGCGGCCGGACGGCGATTGTTACCATCTCGGAGGCTCGCACCCGCGGCCCACGCGCCAGCTTTATCCGCACGTCGTGCCGTGCTCCTCCCCTTTGCGAGACGAAGACGACGAACGGTAAGCCGGTGCGCTCGGGGCGGAGGTTGGCCATGTCGAACAGGGCCTGTCCCGCTGCCTCTTCTGCGACCGTCTGTCCGGCCGGAATCCGAAGCTTGGTCAGGGTCATTACCCCAGCAGCCGTTTGAGCGCGGCGTCGAGCGGTTCTTCGCGGCGCTCGCCGGTGCGGCGGTTCTTGCATTCGACTGTGCCGGCGGCGACGCCGCGCGGGCCGATCACGAGCTGGTCGGGCAGGCCGATCAGGTCCATCGCCGCGAACTTGGCGCCGGGCGACTCGTCGCGGTCGTCGTAGAGCACGTCGATCCCGGCCCCGCGCAATTTGCCGTAAACCTCCTCGGCGGCGGCGCGGCAGCGCTCGTCGGAGGCGCGCAGGTTGATCAGGCCGAGGCGGAACGGGGCGACGCTCTCCGGCCAGATGATCCCGGCGTCGTCGTGGTTCGCCTCGATCAAGGCGCCGACGAGGCGCGACACCCCGATGCCGTACGACCCCATTTCCAGCGGCACGGCCGAACCGTCCGGCTGCGCCACCAGTGCCCCCATCGGCTTCGAATACTTCGTGCCGAAATAGAAGATGTGGCCCACCTCGATGCCGCGCGCGGTCACCAGCTGCGCCTCCGGGATCGGACAGGCGGCGGGGTCGTGCATCTCGTCGGTCGCGGCGTAGAGGCCGGTCCACTGGCGGAAGAAGGGTTCGAGATCGCCCTCGTAATCCACGTGCTCGGCAAGGATGTCGGTGCCGAGCCAGGCGCGGTCGCAGTAGACGGCGCTCTCGCCGGTATCGGCGAGGATGATGAATTCGTGGCTCAGATCGCCGCCGATCGGGCCGGTGTCGGCGCGCATCGGGATCGCCTTCAGCCCCATCCGCGCGAAGGTGCGCAGATAGGCGACGAACATCTTGTTGTAGGAGCGCTTCGCGCCGGCGGCGTCGAGGTCGAAGCTGTACGCGTCCTTCATCAGGAACTCGCGCCCGCGCATGACGCCGAAGCGCGGCCGCACCTCGTCGCGGAACTTCCACTGGATGTGGTAGAGGTTCTTCGGCAGGTCGCGGTAGCTCTTGATCGCGTCGCGCACGATCGCCGTGATCATCTCCTCGTTGGTCGGGCCGTACAGCATCTCGCGCTCGTGGCGGTCGCGGATGCGCAGCATTTCTTCGCCGTAATCGTCGTAGCGGCCGCTCTCGCGCCACAGATCGGCGGGCTGGATCGTCGGCATCAGGATTTCCTGCGCACCCGAGCGGTCCTGCTCCTCGCGAACGATCTGCTCCACCTTCTTCAGCACGCGCAAGCCGAGCGGCAGCCACGAGTAGATGCCGGCGCTCGACTGCCGGATCATGCCCGCGCGCAGCATCAGCCGGTGCGAGACGATCTGCGCCTCGCTCGGGTTCTCGCGGATCAGCGGCAGGAAAAATTGAGAGAGGCGCATGGGGCGGGTCGCTGTTTGGCCGCACTCTACCGTGCCGCCCGGCAAACCGCGACCAAAAGGCGGCGGCAGGACAAAAAACCACGTGACCAATCGGTTACGGCTGCGTAAGATCGCCGCATAAGTTGCGCGGCGCGGACATGCCGCCGCGGCCCGAGTCTAGGGAGGACGTAAGGGCAGACCGGGGCACAGCCCCGGAAAAAACTCGCGGCAGGGTCTTTCGCCCTGCCGCTTTTTATGCGACCCCCTCACCATGACCGAGACGCTGACCCTGCGCCGGCCGGACGATTGGCACGTCCACTTGCGCGACGGCGCCATGCTCGCGGCGGTGCTGCCGTGGACCGCCCGGCAGTTCGCGCGCGCGATCGTCATGCCCAACCTGGTGCCGCCGATCACGACCGTCGCGGCGGCGGTCGCCTACCGCGAGCGCATCGTCGCGGCGTTGCCGGCCGCTGGCGACTTCACGCCGCTGATGACGTGCTATCTGACCGATGGGACGGATCCAGAGGAGGTCGCACGCGGCTTCAGCGACGGTATCTTCACCGCCGTCAAGCTCTACCCGGCGCGCGGCACGACGAACTCGGCATTCGGCGTCACCGACTACCGCCGCATCCAGCCGGTGCTGGCGCGCATGAGCGAGCTCGGCATGCCGCTCCTGATCCACGGCGAGGCGACGGACCCGGAGGTCGATGTTTTCGACCGTGAGGCCGTGTTCATCGAACGGATCTTACAGCCCTTGCGCGAGCGGATGCCGGAATTGCGCATCGTGCTCGAACACATCACCACGGCCGAGGCGGTGGACTATGTCAAATCGGCCGGTCCGAACACCGCGGCCACCATCACCGCACACCACCTGATCATCAACCGTAACGCGATCTTCGCCGGCGGCATCCGGCCGCACCTCTATTGCCTGCCGATCGCGAAGCGCGAGCGCCACCGCCAAGCGCTGCGGCAGGCGGCTACCTCCGGCGACCGGCGCTTCTTTCTCGGCACCGACAGCGCTCCGCATGCGGCCCCGACAAAGGAGACCGCCTGCGGCTGCGCCGGCATCTTCACGGCGCCCTGCGCGCTCGAGCTCTACGCCGAAGTGTTCGCGGAGGAAGGCGCTCTCGATCGCTTCGAGGCCTTTGCGTCGCTGAACGGACCGGCGTTTTATCGCCTGCCGCCGAACGAAGCGCGGGTGACTCTCGCGCGCGAACCTCTGCCCGTTCCCCAGCGCATCGGCGACGGCGCCGATGCCCTCGTCCCGTTCCGCGCCGGAGAAACGCTGCGCTGGCGGCTCGCTCCTACGCGGTAACGCGGGCGGTCTCGGCGAGGGCGGCGAAGGTGTCGGGCGGGAGGTTTTCCTGCTCGATGTGCCGGCGGTGCCACAGCGCGTAGAACAGCAGGCTCCAGGCGGCGCGGCCCGCGCGCCGCTGAGCCGCCGCCGCAAACAGCCGCTCGACCGCCTCGGGCACGCAGATCTCGCGCACCCCCGGCGAGGCCGCGACGAGCTTGCCGAGCCGCTGCGCCCGGCCGGCGATCCAGTGCGTGACCGGTACCGTGAAGCCGCGCTTCGGCGACAGCGGCTGGGCCTGCGGCAGGCAGTCCGACAGCCAGCGCCGCAATAGCCATTTGCCGAGGCCGCGCCTGACCTTCAATTCATCCGGCAGGCGAAAGGCGAGCGCCGCGACGGCCGGATCGAGGTACGGCGTGCGCCCCTCCATGCCGTGCGCCATCAGGCAGCGGTCGAGCTTGACGAGGAGATCATTCGGCAGCCAGTCGGCGCAATCGACCGCCTGCGCGATCTGCAGCCGCGTGCGGTTGCCGACGGCGCCACGCACCTCGGCGGCGGCGATGCCGTCGCGCCAGCCGGCGATCTCGCTGCGCAAGACCCCCAGCCCGTCGAGCACCCCGCGCACCCGCGGTGCCCGCCCGCCCAGCCACCACGGCCGCATGACGCTGCGATAGCGGCCATAGCCGGCAAACAGCTCGTCGCCGCCCTCGCCCGACAGGATCACCTTGAGACCGGCGTCGCGCGCCACCCCCGCCAGCTTGTACGTCGGCACGACCGCGTAATCGGCGGCAGGATCGTCCACCGCGGACGCGACATCCGGCAGCAGCCGCCAGAAGTCGTTTTCGTCGAATTCGACCTCGATGTGCTCGGCTCCGACCGCGCGTGCGGCCTCGCGCGCCGCTGGCCGCTCGTCCGAAACGTCGCCGTCGGTGAAGCCGATCGTAAAAGCCTTCACTGGCCGCTCGGCGAGCCGCGCCATCATGACCAGCACTGCCGTCGAGTCGATGCCGCCGGACAGGAACAATCCGAACGGCACGTCGGCGCGTTGATGCACGCGGACGCTGTCGGCGAGCGCCGCGTCGAGCCGTTCGAGCGCCTCCTCCTCATCGAGCACGAGCGGCTCGCCCTCGGGGAGCGCCTCGTGGCGGCGCCGCTCGACCACGCGCCCCTGCTGCACGACCAGCGTCTCGCCCGGCAGCACGCGGTTGATCCCGGCGAAGATCGTCTCGCGGCCAGTCGTGAACTGCATCTGCACGAGCTCGTTGCGCGCCGCGCGCACCACCTCCGGCGCGACAATGCCGGCCTCGATCAGCGCCGCCGGTTCCGACGCAAAGGCGAAGAAGCGGTCGGTCTCGGTGTAGTAGAGCGGCTTGATGC
>Ga0070739_10001768_pt1 | contig 31188 bp, 25 predicted proteins | sample Coa_R1_7_FD_66445 | JGI IMG/M metagenome (GOLD analysis project Ga0070739, IMG submission 66445) | Surface soil microbial communities from Centralia Pennsylvania, which are recovering from an underground coalmine fire - Coalmine... | ecosystem: Environmental > Terrestrial > Soil > Unclassified ...
CGGCGTTCTCGTGCCGAAGGACAACAACTGGGCCAACGTCACCATCAGCTAACAGACGGACAGTAGTCGATTGATGAAGCGCCGGTCCCAGTGGACCGGCGCTTCCGTCTTTGTTGCCACAGGTAGACGGCCGGTCCCGCCCAAGCTCAAACTCCTGCCCAATCTGGCCGGAGCATACTCAAGTTGGCCGGTCCGGATGATGCCATAGGATTGTGCATGGGAACTGTCAATCCCCCTCAGAATGCCGCCACCTCCCATCCCTTCGAAGGCCGCGTGCTCGATGGTCGCTACGAGCTGCAGTCGGTCATCGGAAGTGGCGGCATGGCGACCATGTACAAGGCGATTGACCGGCGGCTGGCGCGCTCCGTAGCCGTCAAGGTCCTCCATCAGCAGTTCGCAGGGAACCGCGACTTCGTGGCCCGATTCGAGCGCGAAGCGGAGTTTGCGGCTGGGCTATCGGCACATCCGAACATCGTCTCGGTGTACGACGTAGGCACCGACGGCGGCCTCCACTACATGGTGATGGAGATCATCGAAGGCGAGAGCCTGAAGGATGCCATCACGGCCTACGCACCCATGAGCGTCGACCAAGCCTTTCACATCGCCGGAGAGATCGCGTCGGCGCTCGACTTTGCCCACCGCCATGGCCTGGTCCATCGGGATATCAAGCCGCAGAACATCATCATCTCTCGGGACGGCGCGGTCAAGGTCACGGACTTCGGTATTGCCCAGAGCACCGAAAACACCCAGCTGACGAAGGCCGGAACCATCATGGGAACCGCTCACTACCTCTCGCCCGAGCAGGTCCATGGGCGCAGTGCCGGTCCTCAGTCCGACGTGTACGCCCTGGGGTTGGTGCTCTTTGAGATGCTTACCGGCCAGCCTCCGTTCGAGGCGGACAACACCGTCGCCCTGGCCATGAAGCACGTGCGCGAGGCTCCTCCCGCTCCAACCAGCCGTAACCGGCGCCTCCCCAGCTCCGTCGATGCTGTAGTGCTGCGGGCGCTGGCCAAAGACGCGCGGCGGCGTTATTCGACCGCGGCGGAGTTTCGCGAGGCGCTGCAGCGGCCGCACGGCGCTCATGAAGGCGGGATGGTGCGTCCGCCAAAGAAGCGAGGCTGGACGAGATCTCATGCTCCGGCCCTCTTCATCACCACGATGGTGCTGTTTATCTGCGGCGCCGGCGCCTATGCCAGCTACGAAAAAATCCAGTCGCTGGTGGCTGTTCGCGGCCAGCACTCGGCCGCACTGAAGAAGACGTCCCACACGAGCCATCCCGTGCACAGTAGTCACCATCACAAGGCTCCCATCTCGCGTCCGGTGGCTCCCTCGACGCCGGTTCCGCAGAAGACAGTCGTTTCACCGGCCCCCGCACGCCTCCAGCTCACCTACATCCACACCGACAACATCGACGTGCCACCGGGCCAGGCGACAAATTTGATCTACACCATCGTCGATTCCGGGAGGCAGAGCCTACCAGTGATGCTCGGTGCAACATGGGTCAGCGACTCACCAACACGGGCTTCCTTTAGCGACAGTTCCCATGACACTGTGGTCACGGTGACGCCCGGTGCTCACACCTACTCCCGTGAGTTCCAGGTTCCCGTGTCGGCGTCGCCGGGCTCTTATGATCTGGTTGCCAGCATAGACACGCCCAACATGAGTCGTGCCTACGGGACCGTCCGGATCGCGCACCTGTTCAGCGTTCCCGCGGGCAGTGCGACGGATGTCACCACCACCATCCAGACGCCATCACTGGAGGCCATCGCGCCTGCCCAGTCGGTGCTGGTTCAGCCTCCTCAAACCGATGAGAGAGAAGGCCCGGCTCGGGGCGAACGCGCCCGACAACAAACGCCTGGCCGGATCGTGTCCGCCCTCAAACGTCATCGTGGCCGGAACAGCTGAGCTGCCGATCAGCGCATGCGGGGCACAGCTTCAATCAAGCTTCGCAACGGCCCTCAGTGCGCCACGATTGAGCCTCAAGTGTAGCTCTCGGCCGCCCGGAGGTATCTCGGCTCGCCTCTTCCGATGAGGTCCGGATTCAAGCTGCGCGCGAGTGCCACGCGGTAGCTGAGGAGCTGTAACGGGACGATTTGGACCAGCGCACCGAATGCTCCCAGGGGGCCCGGCACTCTGAGCCAACTGGCGTGGCCGGCCGACGCAGCGTCCCCGTCGGTCTGCATGACCACCGGCGTCCCCACAATCTCCGCCGCTCGTGCCAGGTCGAGCCCTCGACCACCGTGTGGCCTCGGCGCAATTTCCCAGATCAGATCCTCTCCTTGGAGGGCAGGAAGATAGCCGTGCAGCATCTGCTCCAGCTCCATTCCCACGGCGACCTGCCGGCTGGTCTCTATGAGCTTGAGCGCCGCCTCTCGGGCCGTCACCTCGTCCGCTCCAGCTCCCACGAACCACACCGAACGTGCTCCCGATACCGTTGGGACCAGGTGCACCACGGCTGCTTCCAGATCCAGGGCGGCACGCATCAGGTCCGGCAGCCCATCCAACTCCTCTTCTAACCTTCTCGCGGTCTGGGTGGTCACAGTCTGAAGAGCTGCTGCCGCGAGTGCGGCGATGACCGTGGTGTAGCTCACGGTGTGGGCCCACGAAAGCTCGGCGCCGTATCCGGTGGCCAGGACGAGGTCGGCGGCTCGCCCGACCGGAGCGTCGACGAAGCCGGTCACCGCAACGGTTGGGATGCCGAGCCGGCGTCCCGCGTCGACGGCCTCGATCGCCATCCTGCTCTCGCCTGCATGCGACACGGCGAAGAGCACGTCGCCCGGCCGGCAAACGGGACGCTCGTGGACGAACTCGTACGCCTGCACTGCCCGCACGTTCCATTCGGGACTCACCTGCCTCATCACCTGAGCAGCCGCTTCTGCGGCATGAAAGGAGGTACCGTTTCCGACTATGAAGATCCGGCTGGATCGGCGCAGAAGCGCGGTCACTTCTTGGGAGGCGGCTCCGCCCTCAATGGCGCGCGTGACGGCCTCAGGCTGAAGCCGGATCTCGTCATACATGAAGTAGGGATGGGCGTGGCGAATGTTGTCCGGCAGGGGCATGACGCTTCTCCCTAGGAGTTGGTAGCCATCTCACGTTCCCGGTAAAGCTCGGGATGGCGCTGGGCGAGGGCTGGAACCGCAACCCGCGCCGACTCCACACGAGAACGATCAACCTCCGCCACCAGGATGTCCTCTTCCACACCTGCCTCCGCCAGCACCAGTCCCATGGGATCGACGATCAAGCTGTCGCCGATGAAACCGTTACCCGTCTGGCCGGGAGCCACCACATAACAGGCGTTCTCAATCGCCCGCGCCATTACCAGGGTCCTCCACTGCTGCTCCTTCAATCGACCCTCTACCCAGGCGCTGGGCACGAGCAGGACCTCTGCTCCATCGAGAACCAATCGGCGCGAGACCTCCGGGAACCTCAGCTCGTAGCAGACGAGCACAGCCGCCCGCCCCAATGGCGTCGGTATGGGCTCGAAGAGCCGGTCGCCGGCCGCTAGATCATCCGACTCGAGATAGCCGAAGGCATCGAAGAGGTGAGATTTCCGGTACGACGCGACCAGGAAGCCGGCGGAATCGAGAATCACGGTGGTGTTGTATGCCAATCCCTCCGGATCGTCGGGCGATTCGATCACTCCGGCGACGACCCACACACCCGCGTCACGAGCCGATTCGGCCAGCCCGTCGACGAAGGCGCCAGACAGTGGCTGGGCCACCGAACGGAAATCGTGTCCCCCATGCCGATTGCGGTGCCAATACATGGTGTATTCCGGAAACACAGCCATCTCAGCCCCGGTTTGAGCAGCTTCACGAACGAAGCGACGGGCAGACTGCAGATTTGCTTCGACGTCTACGCCTGACTGAAATTGACAGGCAGCGACCTCGCCGCTAGCCACGCTGCTCCATGGCCTCGCGGATGAAATACATCAGGTTGAGCGCGACAACGGCCGCCATGACGGCCGCTACCCCGACGCCTCCAGCGATCCCCCCGGCAATCGCTACGATCGGGATCGAGAGTGCCAGACTCGCCGCGACCACGCCTACGTTCTCGCCCGAAGACGATTTCGAAGGCGGCGGCTTGGCCGCTGCCAGCCGCTCATCCACCCGCACGTCGATCCTCTGCTCAATTCGGTCGAGAAAGGCCCCGATCAGATGCTCGTCCATGGCCGGCCCCAGCTCCTGGCGAGCTCCTGTGGCCGCGATCAGGTCTTTCTGAACCTCGAGCGAGGTTAGGCTGGATGCGTCACGAGTTGGAGGGACATCGTCTCCCATGAGGCCTCCCTGGTCGCTAGCTCATGGTAAGCCAGTGTGCAGCCAGATGCACAGGCGCGCATAGGCCCGTTGGTGCTCGCAGCGATCAGGGTACCTGAGGCCCAAGGATGTTGCGCATCCACTCCGACGCATCCGTCAGCTCCTGCGGAGGCACCTCATGGCGAGCAACGTACTCACGGTAGGTGAGGTCCACCGGCGTGCGGAGGAGGTAGTCGCGCGTCATCCTGCCAAGCTCCACCGGCAGCACGTCGTCGAGGGTTCCGTGTCCCTGGAAAATTGGGTGTCCCTGGCATTCCTGTGGACGGTAGGGCAGCTCCGCATGGATCGGCAGATAGCCACTCAGCACGATTGCCCCCGCCACCCGATCGGGGAACATCAGCGCCGAGGCTGCCGACATGGCAGCGCCCATGCTGAATCCCCCGATGAAAAGCCGGCTTGGATCCAATCCGTATGCAGGTACGATCTGATCGAGGAAGCGCGATACCGCTTCGAGGCTGAACTGTATCGATTCCGAGCTCGGGCGCCCCGCGAGCGATGCCTCCAGGTCATACCAGTAGTACGAGCCGGGCATCAGTGTGAAGGGTGCGCGGGCGCTGACGACGAAGAGGCGCGGATCGAGATACGGCCCAATCGACAGCAGATCCGTCTCGTTGCTTCCCCGTCCATGGAGGAGCAGGAGACCCGGATACGGCAGGCTGCCCACCTTCGGAGCGATCGACAGATGAAAGAGAGCATCAGGCCTATCCGGGCCGGTATCGGTCATCTCTTCATCCTACGAGCAGGAAGGGATTATCTCGGCGATTCGACCTGCCCTCTTTCCACCTTGACCGGAGCTTCGAATGTCGCGGCTTCGGTCGACTTGCCTCCTGCGGGATTCTCGTCACGACTTCATCCATCCGTGTGACTCTGTTTCCCCATACAAAAAAGCGGCCCGACGTTCGGGCCGCTCTGATACGGAAGGTGAGGGCCCGTTTACGAAGCCTGCTCTTTCACGGCCTCGATCTCGAGAGAAACCTTGACTTCGTCTCCCACGAGGAAGCCACCGGTCTCGAGGGCAACGTTCCACTTGGCGCCAAAGTCGTGCCGGTTGAACGACGTCTCACCCGTAAAGGCGGCGATGTAGGTGCCGAACGGAGTATTCCCCCGTCCGTTGTCGGTGCAGTGGAGGGTCAGCTCCTTGCTCACTTCCCGGATCGTCAGCTCGCCGATAACGTCGAAGGTGCCGTCCCCGTGGTCCTCGATCCGCGTGCTCTTGAAGGTGATCTTGGGGAATCTCTCGACATCAAGAAAGTCCGCAGACTTGAGGTGCGCATCTCGCTGAGCCGCCCGGGTATCGATGGTGGCGGCGTCGATTTCGACGTCGATGGAGGCGTCTCCAATGTTCTCGTCGATGGTCTCGATGGTTCCGGACACGCCCTCGAAGCGGCCCTTCACGGTCGAGATCATCATGTGCTTAACCGCGAACTCCACCAGTGAATGACTGGGATCGATCTTCCATGTGGTCTTCACGCCTCTGGGAGCTTCTGCAATTGCCATTGTCTTACCTACCTCGTTGATTTCTGGAGCGGTTGTTTCCCGCTCTACACGATTAGTTTAGCACTAAACTATTGACGCGTCAAGTACTAGATTCAAGCTCAGGATGAAAGAGCCTTTAAAGCACCTGCCGCTTCAGAGCCGCCGTATCATGGCCTAGGCATTTTTCACCCCGCCCGCATTCACCGCACCTGTTGAACTATGCAGTATGACGTAATTGTGAGTGGAGCCGGACCGGCCGGCAGTACCGTGGCTCGGGAATGCGCGATACTGGGCTTGACCGTCGCGCTGCTCGACAAGGCCGAGTTCCCGCGTGACAAGCCCTGCGGTGGTGGAGTCAATCTGCGGACGGCCCGGCTGCTGCCCTTTGACCTAACGCCTGTCGTGGAGCGTACGATCCACGGCATGCGTATCAGCCCGCGGCGGGGTTCAGTCTACGTCAGGCGCAGCCGTCAGCCGTTGACCTATCTGACTCAACGCCACAGACTCGACGCGTTCCTCCTAGAGCGCGCGGTCGATTCCGGAGTGCGCGTGTTTGAGAAGGCGCCGGTGCGCGCAGTGGAACGCCACGCGCGCCTCATGCACGTGACTGCCGGTGCCCAGAGCATCAGCGGTCGGGTTCTCGTCGCCGCAGACGGCGCCAACGGTCCCTCGGCATCCCTGGCGGGACTCGCGATACGCCGATGGACGATGGTCGGCATCGAAGGGAACGTCCCCCTCGACGGCTCACCATTTCCGGAGCAGTGGAGCGACGCGATGGGGATTGACTTCCGCGGGATCCGACATGGCTATGCCTGGCTGTTCCCCAAGGACGACCACCTGAACATCGGTTTGGCAGGCATGAATCTCAAGGGAGCTCTGAGAGAACGTCTTCACGGGCTCGCGCGCACTCACGGGTTTGACCCGCGAGGGCTGTGGGGTATCAGAGGCCATCCCCTGCCGGTCCGGCGACCGGAGTCGCCACTGATCGGCGACCGCGTGCTGGCGGTTGGGGACGCCGCCGGCCTCGTCGATCCCTTCACTGGGGAAGGGATATACGCGGCCATCCGAAGCGGGCAGATCGCGGCTGGGTGGCTGGCCGGGTTCTGTCACGGCGACCCCTCGGCCTTGGATGGCTACCGCTCTGAGGTAGAGCGCGAGCTTGGCCGCGAGCTGCATTTGGCACGCCGAATCCATGACCTGTTTCATCTGGCGCCCTGGTTTTGGGCCGAGACGGTGAGGCTTCCCATGGTGTGGCGGATGGGGTGCGGGATACTGCGGGGTGATCAGACCTACATTGATATGACGGAGCGAGCTGGGCCACTTGGATCAGCCCTATCCCGGCTCTACCGGGCCCTGCAACTCACCTCGTCGGACTTCCACCCCTCGGGCCAAGCCTCCGCTCGCGGCCTCCTACGCTACGCCTGTTAGTTCGCGGGTAGATTCCGGCTAGACTGCGAGGGCGAGGCGGCCGCCCCTGCACGATTCTTGCCTGCTCCGTTCCTCACCTCCCTCACGTCGTGATGCCGAACCGGTACCTTATGACTGATGTAACCGATTCCCTTGCCGCTCGCTCCGCCCTGGTCAACAGAACCTCTGTCCTACGGCGTCTGGCCGTGCTGGCCAAACCGCATCGTGTGGCCCTGGCCGGCACGCTGCTGCTCAGTCTGTTGTTTGAGATGGTGGCCCTCAACCAGGAGGGCTACGCCAACACCTACTATGCCGCAGCCGTCAAGAGCATGCTGCTCAACTGGCACAACTTCTTCTTCCTGGCTTTCGATCCGGCGGGGTTCCTGGCTGTCGACAAGCCGCCACTGGGCTTGTGGATTCAAGCCGCGAGCGCCAAGGTCTTCGGGTTCTCCGGCTTCAGCTTGCTCCTTCCGCAGGCGCTGGCGAGTGTGGTTTCGGTGGCGTTGCTGTACCGCCTGGTTACCCGCGCCTTCGGTCATGTGGCGGGCGTGTTGGCGGCTCTCGCCCTGGCGGTCACCCCGGTGTTCGTGGTCGACGGTCGGAACAACACCTCCGACTCACTGCTGATACCGGTGCTGCTGGCAGCGGTTTGGGCGGTGCTTCTGGCCATCGAAACGGGCCGGCTGCGGTGGCTCCTGGTCAGTGCCGTCTGGGTCGGCGTGGGCTTCAACATCAAGGAGCTGCAGGCATACCTCATCCTGCCTCCCTTAATCGGCGCCTATATTGTGGCCTCACGGCACCAGCTTTGGACCCGACTGTGGCATTTGGCCACCTTCGCGGTCGCGCTTCTGGTCGTATCCTTCGCCTGGATCTTCGCCGTCGATGCTACCCCCGCTTCCTCGCGCCCGTACATCACCAACAGCGGCACGAACTCCGAGCTCAGCCTTGCCCTCGGGTACAACGGCATGGGCAGGATCACCTCCAGCATCCTGTCGCATCTGCCGCCCATTCCGTTCCTGCACGAGCGCATCGATCTGGCGATCGTTCCCGGTATCTCGTCACGAATTGGCGACCCGGGGGTGCTGCGGCTCTTTGGTCGTCTGATCGCCGAACAGGTGAGCTGGCTGCTTCCAGTCGCGCTGGTCGGTCTCGGATTCCTTGTCTGGAGGACCAAATGGCGCTTGCCGCTGTCAGCTCAACAGATCAGCCTGGTTGTGTGGGGAATCTGGCTGGTCAGCTCGGTGCTCCTGTTCAGCCTGGCGCGCTTCTATCACCTGTACTACCTGGTGATGCTGGCTCCGCCACTCGCGGCCATGGTCGGGATCGGCCTGGTCGGCCTCTGGCGGGAGTACCGCAGCCGGCTCCCCCGTCCAGGCCCCAAGCCTCTGGGCGCCTGGCTGCTTCCTCTGGCATTCCTGGGTACGGTCATGGCTCAGGTCAACGTGCTGATCAGCTTTGGCGGTCAGAGTGCATGGCCAGGCTGGATCTGGCCGATCTTCGTGGTGGTCGATCTCGTAGCCACGGCGGCTCTGCTCGCCGGCCGCACGAATCGCTTCGGCCCCCGGCTGCTACACCGTCTGGAGTCCAGGTGGTGGGCCTACGGGGCCTTTGCCACGGCCGTGACACTCAGTTTGTTCATCGCACCGGCCACATGGGCCGCCGTCTCTGTTGCGGCGGGGGATGGGGGAGTGTGGCTCCCGCAGGCGGGTCCAAACGCGGGCATCACCCCCAATCCGGAATGGGGGAGCTCGCTAGAGGGTCCGGGGGGAGGCGCCGGAGGCGCTCTGACCTTCTCGGGGTGGCAGGTGCCTCGGATCGATCCGAAGCTCCTCCGATACCTGGACAACCCTCAGAATCGCAGCCGCTACCTGGTGGCGACCACGACCTCGACCTATGCCAGTCTGCTGATCCTCGACACCGGGCGCCCCGTCATGACTCTAGGTGGCTATCAGGGATGGGACCGAATCCTCGACGTCTCGCAGCTCGTCCGCCTGGTGCGCGATAGGACCGTAAGGTTCTTCCTCCTGCCGGCGTTTCGTAATGCCCGAGGCAAGCTGCTCATGGGAGTCTTTACGGGGCCGGGGATCGAGGATTACCGCTTTCCAAGGGCCGACGTGCGTCTCAGCAAAAGCAACAATGACCTGGCGGCCTGGGTGAACGGCCACTGCAGCCGCATTCCCGTCACTCGGTACCAGACAGAGCAAGGGGTTCCGGGGATGGAGCCGGCGAAGCCGGGCCACCCACCCTTAACATCCGTCGGCTGGCTGTACGACTGCGCTCATGCCCGCTCGCTTTCGGATGCCTCGCAGCGAGAGGGCGGTAAACAGCCGGGCCGCCGGAGCGGCTAAACGATACTCCAGACGACCCTGCAGCCTACTATCGTCCGGAGACGACGATGGTGACCGGCGCGGACGCGCGGCCTCACGTCGTCGTCCTTACCTGTCACGACCTTGGCCGTCACCTTGCCTGCTACGGAGTGGACACAGTCGACAGTCCGAACCTCGACGCGCTGGCTGACGGCGGAGTCCTGTTCGAACGCGCCTTCTCGACGTCGTCGGGATGTAGCCCCAGCAGAGCCTCCATTGCCACGGGCCGCTACCCGCACAGCAATGGCGTCATGGGATTGACCCATCCACCATTCAACTGGGACCTTCTTCCGGGCGAGCGCCACACGGCTTCGCTGCTGGCCGACCAGGGTTACAGCACGCATCTGTTCGGGTTTCAGCACGTGACCACCGATGTCGGTCGTCTCGGCTTCCACCGCGTGCATTCTCAGGAGAGCGGAGACGCGGTTAAGGCGGGCATAGGCGCCGAGGTGGCACGAGAAGTCGACGCCTTCTTGTCGACCCTCCCTCCGGAGCGGCCAGCCTACATCGAGATCAACCTGGAGGAGCCGCACCGCCCCTACGACCAGGCCGGCGCATCGGAGCGACGGGACAGGGGCGTCTTCATCCCGCCCTACTTGCCTGAAGGACCCGAGGCGCGTGACGAGATGGCGGCGCTCCAGGGGGCGATAGCCCAGGCGGACGCCGCCGTCGGACGAATCATCGCCGCAGTGAACCGAAGCCTGGGGCGAAACACCATCGTCGTCTTCCTGACCGACCACGGTATCGCCATGCCTCGCGCCAAGTGCACACTGTACGATGTCGGGATTGAAGCCTGTCTCATGATCTGCTGGCCCGAGGCCGGCATGGCGGCTGGGGCTCGGGTCCCGGCCATGGTGAGTCATGTCGACCTGCTCCCAACCCTGCTGTCACTGATCGGCGTCATGCCGCCCGCAAGCCTGCAGGGCCAATCCTTCGCTCACCTCCTTCGGGGTGAGGCCGGGGCGGCCCGCGACACGGTGTACGCGGAGAAGTCCTGGCATAGCTACTACGACCCGATGCGCGCCATTCGCACCGAACAGTTCAAGCTGATCCTCAACTTCGAGACTACGTTGGCGGTGGAGGTCCCCGCCGATGTGGAGCAGGGAGCAATCTTCCGCGGTTTCGTGGAGCGCTACCATGGCGCCACACATGTGCCCAGCGAACTCTATGACCTTGCCTCTGACCCTGAAGAGCTGTCGAACCTCGCCGGGCAACCCCAGGTCGGTGACATCCAGCGCGATCTGGAAGCCAGGCTTATGGACTGGATGCGAGAGACAGACGACCCACTCCTGCAAGGATTCATCGCCTCTCCTACCTCGGAGCGGATGCGCGAGGAGATTCTTCGAGCCTCCACACAGTGACCGGTCTCGTAACGCCGTCTTCAACGGCGCCCATCACCGGGACGTCGTACTCCGCCAGAGTCTTCAGGTTCCAAGGGGGAAGATAGCCTCTACCCGCGTCGCCGAGCAGCACTGCCTCCGCCACTTCAGCCGCCTTCGCCACCGCCGACCCGAGTCTCGTCCGCGTATCTGCATCGTAGAAGGTGTCACCGGCGAGGATGACTGCCCGACGCGCCAGCGCCGGCTCCAAGACCGAGCTGATGTGTGGCGGAGGGAGCCCGTTGAGCGCGGCATTGAGGCGGATTACCTCCTGGGCGATGGGGTCCTGTTCGACCGCTCGCACCTCGGCCGCCCCCGCCAGCAATGCCGCCATGGAGAGAAGGCCCGAGCCGGCCCCGAGGTCTACGACGGGGAGGCCGTCGACAATCTCAGGCCGGTCGAGGACGAACCGGGCCAGCCCCTGACCACCGGACCATGCGAAGGCCCAGAAGGGCATCATTGCGTCGTCGAGCTCCCACATCTCCACCGTCTGCTTCCAGAGCGGGAAAACCTCGTCCGCCGTGTGCAGGCAAATCTCGGGTACGAAGGGTGGTGCGGCTGGAGAGGTCCAGGCTCGGATGAAGTCCCGGATTGCTGGGGCGGCGTTGGCTGCAAGACGATTGGTCACTTCGATGTGGCGCCGGAGTCCGTGGGGACGGTGGGTCGACGAGCCTGAGGCCAGCCGAAACATCCTACCTGAGGAGCAGGAACCATGGCGGCTGCGGCCGATTCTCTAGCAACGGCGACGGAGATCCTCGAATGGCGCCCTCGGTTGTAGGATAGAGCGCCGGCGGCTTCAAACCGTCCCGGCATTGACCAGCCGTGGAGAGGCCGCCCATTGGGCCACGAGCTAAGTGTCCTGCTGACCGAGTACGGCTTGCCGGCCCTGTTTCTGCTGGCACTTATCAAAGCACTCGGCGTTCCACTCCCCGTGCCCGCGGACCTGGTCGCTCTCGCGGCTGCGGGGGCTTCTGCCGGCGGTAAGTTCGTTATCTGGCAAGCCTTTGTCGTCCTTCTGGTGGCCATGGTCGGCGGTGGAACAGTCCAGTATCTGGTGGCCCGAGGCTTGGGCCGCAACATTCTCTATCGTCATGGCTACAGACTAGGCCTGACTCCCGCGCGCCTGGATGCCGCCTTTCGACGGGTGGTGCGCGTGAACGCCCTGGGTATAGCCGTTGCGGTGGTGACGCCGGGCGTACGGACCGCCGCCATCCCAGCATCGGGCATCGCCGCCATACCCATGCCGAGGTTTGTTCTGGGTCTCTTCCTGGGGACGACCGGGTTCCTGGTGTTCCACTTCACCGTCGGCTACACGGTAGTTAAGCTCCTCCTTCGCGAAAGTGGGCCCGAATTCGCTCTTGTCCTACTCGTACTTGCTCTGGCGGTGACTGCTGCCTTTGTCCTGTTCTCGCGCCGTGGCCAGCTTCGCTCGACGGCAGACGCATCATCCGGTCGTCCCCGGCTTGGGCTCTTCTCCTCGAGCAGCACCGCACCCGCGTCGCGAGCCGTGGCGGCAACTATCCGCCCTCCCGCCACCGGTCCAGAACTGACAAGGAGCTTTCGCTCAGATGCCGACCCCCTCGCATCCACCACTGTCAACGCCGAATCTCCGGTCGAGCGTGGCGGCCCGCTACCGTCACCGCGCTCGGAGCGAAACCCCTAGTGCTGCCGGTGGAACCGCCGCTCGAGCCGATGCTGGCTCGGACGGCTACAGATATTCCGGTCGGCGGTGAATGGCGCTACGAGCCCAAGTGGGACGGATTCCGGGCGCTGATCTTCCGCGATGGGGAAGATACGCGTATTATCAGCCGCAAGAACACGACGCTCAACCGGTACTTTCCAGAGCTGATTGACGTGTTTCAGGTAGGCCTGCCTTCACGATCAGTCATCGACGGAGAGATTGTCTATGCAGGTCCCCGCGGGCTCGAGTTCGAGACCCTGCAGCTCCGACTCCATCCGGCTGCGTCACGCGTGGCCAAGCTCTCCAAGGAGATTCCGGCGGCATTCGTGGCCTTCGATATCCTGGCTCACGATGACCGGGATTTGCGCCCCATGCCGCTCCTCGAGCGACGCCGGGAGCTGTCTCATTCCGTGGCCGCCGTCCCCTCCCTCTCGCTGACTCCGCAAACAGCGGATCCTGATGAAGCGCGCACCTGGTTCACTCGGTTCGAGGGCGCCGGGCTCGACGGGGTGATCGCCAAATGCGCCGGCGATCCCTACATCGCCGGCAAGCGTGAGTGGATCAAGATCAAGCACCAACGCACGGTTGACTGTGTGGTCGGCGGCTACCGGCTCAGCTCGAACGGCACCGGCCTGGGATCGCTTCTGCTGGGCCTCTACTCCGACGACGGCGTCCTTCACCATGTCGGGCACACATCGTCGTTCAACGCCCGCGAGCGCCGCGAGCTGCTCGAGCGGCTCAAGCCATATGAGCATGGCGAAAGCTTCGGGAGCGGGCGAACGCCGGGTGGTCCCAGCCGGTGGTCGCAGGGACGCGACCTGAACTGGGTGTCACTGGCTCCGGAGCTGGTGTGCGAGGTAGGCTTCGAAAAGCTGGAGGGTGACCGCTTCCGGCATGCCGCACGCTTCCTACGCTGGCGCGAGGACAAGCCACCGCGGGCCTGCACCTACGATCAGCTGCAGCCACCTGAGCATTTCGATCTCGCTGAGATCGTGGAGCTCGGCCGAGCATCGAACCAGACAAGCTGAGGCCTCTATAGCCGGCTGTCCGTTTCCACCTCTCGCGTAGCAAAGGTAAGAGCCGCTCCCAGGAAGCGGAACGTCCAATCCTCAGCGAGCTTGCGTGTCTCACAGAAGACGATGGGCACGTTGGGATACCGAACCTGCGTCGCCGCGAGAAGCTCGGCGACGAAACCCGGGCGCACGTGCTCCAGTTTGAACACGGCACTGTAGCGATCTTCGACGACCACGGCAGCACGGGCCAACGTCGCCAGCTCCGCCATTGTGAACGGCAAGCTGCCGTCGACGAGAGAACGGGCTAGATTCGCCAGAGACTTGCGCTCCACCGCCGCGACGAGATCCCCGTCAATCTCCACCCCGTAGTCTCCGGCAGCTAGGGTCTTTCGCACCGTGGCCGCCTGTTGCTGGGGGAAGCGGTAGGCGTACTGCTCCCGGGTATCCACCACAATCTCAAGCGCCTTGATTCCTGAGGCACGAAGTCCGGGAACCCTGACTCCTGGTCTAGCCGCTGCAACCGTCTTCTTGGTTTGCCAGAAGATCGCTTCGCGGCCTCCCTTGAGACGGGTGAAGACGATCTGAGAACGATTCTCCTTTCCTCGTCTGAGCACCAGATCTATGGCGGCTCCGCGACGGACGCAGGAGGTGACGGCTACCTGCTCGAGGATATCCGCGTCCTCTGGCCATTCACCACCGGGATGGCAGTAGACTGGCCCCGTTCGGGGCCAGGTCCGCGCGGCATTGAGCACCAGGTCACCGCTCGGGAGCGGCACTCTGATCAGAAAGGGTAGCTTGGAGTCCGGTTCGGGGTTTCGCGCGACGGTGAAAGCTCGAGCGGCGGCCACGAACCATTCTTACGCCGTCAACTGGACGGCGGAGGCCCCAACCTGCTCGATGATCAATGTCACTGTTCAAGTTCGACGTGCGATGTTCCACGACATATAGAGCCAGGTCATATACCTGCCCCAGCGAGCGCATAAGACACGGAGGGGGCCGTCCAAGGACGGCCCCCCCGCGATGTCGCCCAGCTCAGAGGGTAACGCCGGGCCTAATACCCACTCTTCACGACGTACGTGGCGGTTATGGTGCGACCGTCATTCGATCTGGTGAGCACCTTGACCTTGCTGGAGCTCTGACTCTGGTTGGTGTCGGCCGTCTTGATCTTCCATCCGGCGAACGGCCAAGTCGTGGAATCGGTTGGTGTCTCCCGAAGGTGGACGGCAAGACCCGCGGGAACGGCGAACGCGCAGCTCACTTTGGAGCAGGCCCGCCTATACGTCTTGCCTCCGAACTTGTAGTGGAAACGCACCGCTCCCCAGGTCGTCCCACCCGTCGTGGTGATGGAAATCTTGAAGACCACCTGAGGATTCGACGATACCACGTACCAGACGTGGAAGAAGCCCTGGCCTTTTGTTTGCCCCGGCTTGCTGTCGCCCGCGAAGTAATAGAGTGGCCAGCCGTCGTAGGTGACCTGCTTCCCCACATCCTTGCGCGTGATGACGCCCAGCTTCCCCTTGAGTCCTGAGGCACCAGTGGGAGCCTTCATGCCCTTGGGAAGGATCAATGGTGGCCAGGTTGCCAGGCAGCTCTGTGCCTTGGTGCAGTGGATCTGACCGGTGTTCTCCGGAAGCAGGTGGTACAGGGTTAGCCCATTTCGTCCGACCAAGAATTGGCCCAGCCCTTTCTTGCTGCGGATTCCGACCAGAGGCTTCGCTGATGAAGCCGGACCGTATCCACGTCCGACCACGTAGGTCGCGGTCACGGTGTAGCCGTCGTCGGCGTGCAGCGTCAGCGTCGAATCGCTCTTGGGCTCGGATTTTGTGTAGCTCGTGTCGCCAGCCTTGGCGCTCCACCCATTGAAGGGCCAGGTGAGCGAATTGACCGGAGTCTCATGAAGAGTCACGCTGCGTCCGGCCGGGATCTGGTAGCTACACGTCGGCGTAGAGCAGGACTTCTTGACAGTTTTGCCCTGATAACTGTACGAGGTCGTCACGGTGCCCCAGGCAGAGCCGTCGCCAACCGGCGTGATGTCGATGGTGAACTTGACCCTCGGAACGGGCGCCACTACAAACCAAGAAGGACGGCTCTTCTGCGTGGGGAACCGAATGCCCTGCCCATTGGTCTGGCCGGGCTTGCTGTCGCCGACGAAGCGATAGAGCGGCCACCCGTCGTACGTGATCTGGTTCCCGATGCCCTTTCTGCTCACGACTCCAAGCCTGCCGCTCACGCCGACACCACCTGAAGGCTTGGCTACGCTCTTTGGCAAGAGCAGCGGAGGCCAGAAGCTGAGACATTGACCGGTGCAGGCGAACTTACCGTTGTCCTCCTCGGTGTTCTCCTCCACCAGGTGGTACAGCGTGAGATGGCTCGCCGAGACCAGAAACTTGCCCAGTTTGGCGTTGCTGCTCAGCAGAACCTGGGGCGGTGGGCTGGATGCCTGAGCCCTCGAACCGACAACCACACCGGCGGCGGACAGTGGCAGTGACAGCAACAGGAGTGACAAGACGACTTTCTTCAATCTAGCCATGTTGAATCCTTTCCTCGGTGTTCAGCTGGAGTTACATATATTTCTACGCCTGTTCGTTACATCAGCATACTCGACCACGCCAGAATCCGAGCGTCGCGGTGAGGGAGGGGCCAATGGGCGGTGATATAAGGGGAAAGCACCAAATCTGAGCCCTTGACCGGAGGCCGTTTGCCGCTCCTAATTCAGAACGCGACGCTGCTTTCACTGTCTCCTCGAAGCATCCGTCGCGGCCACCTCCTGATTGACGAGGGCCAGATCAGCGCTCCGGATGCTTCGCTCCGGACGGGTGACTACGAGGTCTTCGACGCGGGCGGCCGTGTCGTCATGCCGGGAAACGTGTGCGCTCATACTCACCTCTATTCCGCACTGGCGCGAGGCATGCCGCCTCCGCCCCGGATTCCCACCAATTTTCCTGAGATTCTGGAGTACATTTGGTGGCGCCTGGACCGAGCCTTGGATGAAGATTCCATCCGCTCCTCGGCGGCCGTTGGAGCGATCGATGCTCTGAAGGCAGGCACGACGACCGTGATCGACCATCACGCTTCCCCCTCCTGTATCGAGGGCTCGCTGGACATGCTGGGCGAAGAGCTGTCCCGCGTGGGCATCCGCGGCGTGCTCTGCTACGAGGTCACCGACCGAAACGGCAGCGCCGGCCGGAAGGAGGGTATCCGCGAGAACCGTCGCTTTGCAGCTGACGGTCCGGAACGGTTCCCGCTCATGCGAGCGCTGTTCGGGGCTCATGCCAGCTTCACGCTCGACGAGGACTCTCTCGAGGAGATCGCCGGAAGCGCCCGAGATCTGGGCGTCGGCGTACACATCCATGCGGCCGAGGATCTCTGCGACCAGACCGACTCTCTCCGTCGCTGCGGTCAACGAGTGGCCCAACGGCTGGATCGCCATGGCGTATTGACCGATCGGGTACTTCTGGCCCATGGCGTCCATCTCGATGGGCCGGAGATCCAGCTTTTGGGAGCGCGCCGCGCCTGGCTGGCTCACAACTGCCGTTCCAACCTAAACAATTCGGTGGGCCGGGCTCCTATGGGCGACTTGATGAAGGTTCTCGGTGAACGCCTCACCATGGGCACCGACGGGATCGACGAGGATATGTTCGGCGAGAGCCGCACGGCCTACTTCCGGCTGCGTGAACAGTCACTTGAGGGGTATGCCGAACAGGTGACCGACATCCTTTCGGCTGGAGGTAAGCTGGCAGGCAAATCCTTCGGGCGCTCCTTGGGAACGCTCGACCCTGGAGCCGTCGCAGATCTGGTAGTCCTCGACTACGAGCCGCCGACGCCGCTCACAACTGAAAACTTGGCCTGGCACTGGATGTTCGCCTTCAGCAGCCAGCTGGTGCGGGACGTCATGGTGCAGGGTCGTTGGGTTGTTCGGGACAGAGCTCTGGTGAACGTCGACGAAGAGGCCGTCCGCGCTCAAGCCACCGAGCAGGCGGCAGGGTTGTGGAGACGGATGGAGGTGCTGCCCGTATGAGAGAGCTGCGCGAGTACCTACGTCCGGAGTCGATAGAAGAGGCGGTGGCAATCAAGCGGGAGCGGGGCTGCGACGCGGTCTACCTGGCCGGCGGCACCGATGTGCTGGTGCTGAAGCCCCGCGGAGTCACGACGGTCATAGATATCATGGCAGTCGATGCCGCCGGCGTTCATCAGGATGGGGAGGCGATCGTCATTGGGGCGACCGCGCTGCTGTGCGACATCGAGCAGCATCCCGCCGTCAGAACGGCCGTGGGTGGAGCACTTCGGCAAGCAATCCGGGAGACAGGCCCCTGGCTGATCCGCAACGCCGCTACCCTGGCCGGCAACGTATGCAATGCCTCACCCTCGGCCGACAGCGCTGCCATGCTGCTGACGCTCGACGCGGAGCTGACGCTCTCTGACGGCGCTGTCGTCAGCCTCGATCGCTTCTTCGTGGGACCTCACGAAACGGTTTTGACAGATGAGCTGGTCAAGGAGATCCGCCTCTTTCCTCGCGGGCGCTTGGCCAGGTTCCACAAGCATGCGCGCAGCAAGTCCGACATTGCCCTGGTCAATCTCGCCGTCTCGGCAAGGGCGAAGGACGGCGCACTGCACGATGTTCGCATTGCTCTCGGCTCGGTGGCTCCCACACCGATTCGAGCACGTGAGACCGAGCGTCTGCTCGAAGGCCGCGAGATCGACGCAGCGGTACTGCGGGACGTTGAGGCGTCCGTGCGCAGAGAGATACGTCCCATCAGCGATTGGAGAACGTCGGCCGAATACCGCGCACACTCGGCTGGGCTCCTGGTGCGACGGGCGGTCGAAGGCTTGCTGAGCGACCTGGAACGTCGCTCAGCAGAGGAGGGTATGGATTCGTGATCATCAATCTGTCGATCAACGGGGCCCGCCGGCAGTTGGAGACCGAGGTGTACGAAACCTTGCTGACTGCTTTGAGACGGGCCGGCTACACGGGAGCAAAGCGGGTATGCGAGTCGGGCGAGTGCGGCGCGTGTGCGGTCATCGTCGACGGCCGGGCCGTCGATTCCTGTATCCTGCTGGCCGTGCAGGCCGCGGGGCGGGAGGTGGTGACGGTCGAGGGCTTGGCTCAAGGGGATCATCTCACCGCACTCCAAGAGGCGTTCGCAGGGAACGGAGCCATTCAGTGCGGATTCTGCATTCCTGGGATGATCGTGGCCGCGGCCAACTACATGAAGACGAATCCGAACCCATCCGAGGAGGACGTCAGGCACGTGTTTGTCGGCAATCTGTGTCGTTGCACCGGATACGTGAAACCGGTCGAGGCAGTGATGCAGGCCGCGGCGCAGCAGAGGAGTGGCAATGGCGACTGATCTTCAGATTGTCGGCAGCTCACAGCGAAAGGTGGACGCGGCTAAGCTATCCACGGGTCGGGGCACCTTCACCGACGACATCTTCCTGCCCGGGCTGCTCTACGCCAAGCTGCTGACAAGCCCTCATGCTCACGCGCGCATCGCTAGCATTGACACAACTCCGGCATTAGACATCCCAGGCGTCCACGCCGCCATATCTCATAGAGACGTCAAGCGGATTCCCTACACGTCCGCGGGTCAATCGTGGCCGGAGCCCTCGCCCTACGATCAGTACATCCTCGACAACAAGGTGAGGTTTGTCGGCGACTACGTCGCTGCCGTAGCGGCAGAGACGCCCGAGCTGGCCGAGGAGGCACTGGAGCGCATCCGGGTCGAGTACCAGGTTCTGCCGCCGGTTCTCGACATGCATGACGCCATGAAGCCGGGCGCCCCAACCATTCACGACGAGCCCGAGAGCCACGGCATCTTCGACGTCGATCGGAATCTTGCGGCCCATATCGAGGTCGAGGTGGGCAACGTTCACGACGGCCTTGAAAAGGCCGAGGTCTGCACTGAGGCCGACTACTTTGTCCAGTACCAGCAGCATACCTGTCTGGAGCCTCACGTCACCATCGCCTGGCTGGACGAGGATGGTCGGCTGGTCCTCCGCACCAGTACCCAAATCCCATATCACTGCCGCCGGATGGTGGCCTTCGCGCTCGATATTCCGGTCCGCGACGTTCACGTCATCAAGCCCCGCGTCGGCGGTGGCTTTGGAAACAAGCAGGAGGTGGTGACCGAGCCTCTCGCTGCCGTGCTGGCCCTCAAGACGCGCCGGCCGGTCAAGCTTGAATACTCCCGACGAGAGGAGTTCACCATTGCCCGCATGCGGCATCCGCAACACCTAACGATGCGTCTGGGCGCCCGGCGCGACGGCTCCCTGACCGGTGTGCACATGAAGGTCCTGACGAACACCGGCGCTTACGGCACCCATGCCTTGACGGTGACCGGCAACACGGGATCCAAGCCTCTTCCGCTCTATCGCTCACCGAACATCCGCTTCGACGCCGACATCGTCTACACCAACCTGCCCATCTCGGGCGCGTTTCGGGGTTACGGTGCGCCCCAAGGGTTTTTCGCCCTGGAATCCGCTGTCGACGAGCTGGCGCACGAGCTGAACCTCGACCCGCTGGAGTTCCGCAGGGCCAACCACATCCGCAAGGGCGACGTCGACCCCGTCAGCGCCGCCCTGGCCGAAGGCAGTGCCAAGAAGGCGCGCGTCATGAGGAGCAACGGTCTGCCCGAGTGTCTAGACCGGGGTTCGGCGGCTATTGACTGGGAGCGGAAGCGTCGGGGCGGCCACCCCCTGGTCGCGGACGAGGGACCATTGGTTCGGGGGCTGGGAATGTGCTGCCTCATGCAGGGAAGCGGTGTGGCGGGAGATGAACTGGCCGCCGCCTCCATCAAGATGAACGAGGATGCCTCTTTCACCCTGCACCTTGGCTCAGCCGACATCGGCACCGGCAGCGACACGACACTAGGGCAGATCGCCGCCGAGATCCTCGGCGTGCCGCTGGAGAAGATTCTGGTGCAGTCGGGGGACACCGATCACGTCTCCTTCGACTATGGCGCCTACGCGAGCAGCACCGCCTACATCACCGGTCAGTGTGTCCTGAAAGCAGCCGAGGATGCGCGACGTCAGCTCGCCGATGTGGCGGGCCGAATGCTGGACGAGGATCCCGAGAGCCTCTTCTTCCGGGACGGCAAGGCCGCATCTCTGCGGGGGCGCAGCGTCTCCCTGCAGGAGATCATCATGGAATGCCTCTACGGCGAGGAGAAGACGCTGATCATGGGGCGCGGAACCCATGCCACCAAGGAAAGCCCACCGCCCTTCGTGGCGATGTTCGCCGAGGTCGAGGTCGACGTCGAGCTGGGCACCGTGCGACCGATCCACGTCGTCACGGCCATCGACATCGGCAAGGCCCTGAATCCGGCCATCTGTGAGGGACAGGTGGAGGGAGCGGTCACGCAGGCGCTCGGCTACGCGCTCACTGAGGAAATCGTGATCTCACCCGAAGGCCGGGTGCTCAATCCGAGCTTCATGGACTACAAGATCTTCTGCGCCGACGACATGCCCAAGCTCACGACGATCCTGGTCGAGGATCCGGAGCCGACAGGCCCCTTCGGCGCCAAGAGCGTGGCCGAGGTGGCAATCAACGGGCCCGCTCCGGCCATCGCCAACGCCGTGTACGACGCGGTTGGGGTTCGCCTGCGAAGCCTCCCTCTAACACCTGACAAGGTGCTCAGGGCGCTGGGACGCATGTAGTCTTGCACCTGCTACCGCGCGGGCCTCGAATCTCGTGAACTCAAGCCCCTCCTGCCATCCATAGGCACTGAAGCTCATGGCACTAGACCTAGTCGTCCGGAACGGGCTCGTAACCACGAGTCAGAGTGAGGCGCGGCTGGACATCGGAATCGCCGGAGACGACATCGTGGTGCTGAGCCCGGACCTGTCGGGCCAGGAGGCGGGGCAGGTGATCGACGCCGGCGGTGAGCGGGTGTTTCCCGGCTTCATCGATCCCCATACTCACATGGAGCTTCCCGTTTCGGGGACCGTCAGCAGTGACGACTTCTACACGGGCACGGTGGCGGCTGCCTGCGGCGGAATCACAACCATCGTCGACTTCGCCGGAGCGGTTCGCGGGCAGAGCCTGGTGGAGGCTATGCAGATCTGGCGCCACCGGGCGGACCCCAAGGTCGCTATCGACTACGGTCTGCACATGATCGTGCCGGAGCTCGAGGACTGGCAGCTCGACGAGATCCCCAAGCTGGTGGAGGCGGGCATCACCACGGTGAAGTGCATGATGGCCTACAAGCGAGGCCCACACGGCTCGGGTGACGCCACTTTACTACGCGTGATCTGGAAGGCCAGGGAGTCGGGTGCTCTTCCCATGGTTCATGCCGAGAACGGCGACGCCATCGACGTCACGGTAGACCGCCTGTTGGCGGAGGGATGCACGGAGCCACGATGGCATCCGGTCAGCCGGCCGGCCGAGCTGGAAGCGGAGGCCATCTACCGAGCCTGTGTTCTGGCGTCACTGGCCGAGATGCCGATGTACATCGTCCATCTCTCGAGCGGCGCCGGTCTAGAGATGATCAATGCGTGCCGCCGAAATGGTTGGCCCGTCCTCACCGAAACCTGTCCGCAGTACCTCACGCTTACAGCTGAGGAGTATGAGCGTCCGGGCTTCGAGGCCGCCAAGTATGTCTGCTCACCGCCCCTTCGGACTGACGCCGATCGTCGCCGCCTTTGGCAAGGCCTTGAACGTGATGAAATCTCACTCGTGGCCTCCGACCACTGCCCGTTCTTCTTCGAGGGACAGAAGGAGCGGGGCCTGGAGGAATTCTCCGGCATACCAAACGGCGTCCCCACCATACAGCCCATGTTCAGCCTGGTCTTCTCGGAGGGCGTCGGCTCCGGCCGCATCTCCATGCGCCGCTTCGTCGAGCTGTCTTCGACCAACGCCGCCCGCATTTTCGGTATGTATCCACGGAAGGGTGAGATCGCGGAAGGTTCAGACGCCGACTTGGTCATCTTCGATCCCCATCGGGAGGTCAAGCTTAGCCGGTCAATCGGGGTGCCCAGCCCGCTGCGCGAACGTGTCGACTACACTCCATACGAGGGACGTGTCGTCACCGGCTGGCCGGATACTGTCATCGCCCGTGGCGAGGTGGTGGTCATCGAGGGGGAGCCAACGGAGGGCATGAGCGCGGGTCGGGGGCGGTATGTGAGTCGCGGTCGGTTTGATCCGGCCACCGTAGCCCTGGTCGCCGGTCGATAGGAAGGGAGAAAGAGCCTGATGCCATCGCAGACTCACGCAGTTGAGATGTCCGACCCACGCTTCATCGGAGACCACCATGACTGACTGGGCTAGACGGCGCTCGGTGTACGACAGCATCCTGGATACGGCCGGGCTGACTCCGATGGTGCGGATCAGGCAGCTGGCGAAAGACGTTCCGGCCGAGATCCTGATGAAGGTCGAATACTTCAGCCCCAGCGGGAGTGTCAAGGATCGAATACTGCCGCGCCTTGTTCGCGCGGCAGAGTCTCGCGGCGACCTCCGCCACGGAATGTCGATCATCGAGGGGACGACGGGGAACACCGGGATCGCCACATCCATGGTGGGGGCGGCCTTGGGCTATCAGGTCGTCATCGTCATGCCCTCGGGTATGAGTGACGAGCGCAAGAAGGCCATCCAGGCATATGGTGCTCAGCTCATCCTCACGCCGGGTGGGGAGAGTGACGTCGACCTGGTGCTCGACAAGGTGCGGGATCTGAAGCAGGATGCGCCGGGGAAATACTGGGAGGTCGGCCAGTTCGACAACGCCGACAACGTCGAAGCGCACTATGAGACCACCGGACCCGAGCTGTGGGAGCAGTGCGAGGGAAGCCTGGACGCCTTCGTGGCATCGCAGGGAACGGGAGGGACTCTGACCGGCGTGGGCCGGTATCTCAAGGAGCAGTCATCCTGCGTTCAGGTGTACGCGGTCGAGCCGGCGGAGTGCCCGATCCTCGCGGGGGGTGGCTGGGGACCCCACCTGATCGAGGGGATCGGCGACGGGTTCGTCCCGGCAAATCTCCACCTGGAGCTGCTCGACGGGGTGATCGAGGTCGCTTCCGAGGAGGCGGTGGAGATGGCCCGACGTCTGGCACGGGAGGAGGGAATCTTTTGCGGCATCTCCTCGGGTTGCAATCTCGTCGCCGCCAAGAAGCTTTCTCTGGCCAATCCGCAGATGCGGAAGATTTGCACCATGGTCAACGACAACGGCCTGCGGTATCTGTCCACAGAGCTGACGGGCGAAACCGTCAAGCTGGATGTGCCCGACCGGTCACACGATCTCAGCGCCGAGGACCGCCGGAAGCTCGCCGCTCACCCGCTGGCGGTAATCAGGTAGACGTTTCGAAGCTTTTTAGACCAAGACGGCGAGGCCAACGTCGGGCGGGTCCTTCTGTGGTCACGTTGTAGCACTTGGCGCGCGCCTCAGCCTTCGAAACGCGTCTAGAACCGGCGAATGCCTATAATCCTCCGATCGTACGAGGATCCCTGTTTGCCGGGTTGGCCGGCCTTCTGAACTCCATGTCTTGGGAATGGGCCCACCGTGCCCGGTCACAGGGGCCGGGCTAGTTCGGAGCGGAGACACGACGTTCGGAGCGGAGACACGACGTTCGGAGCGGGAGTGCCGACTCGCCCATTCCGAATCGGAGGAAAAGCCGATTCTCGGAATCGCAGGAAGTTCCAACGTGGGGCGCCTGAACCGTAGGAAAAGTCGACGCAGCCCGGCCTTTCGGTGGCCGGGCGTCGTGCGACTCGGCGTCCGTTACCAGGTGAAGCCGATTGTCTGATTCGAGTACCCTGAAGCCTGATCGGACCTGCCGAGCACTGCGAGCGCCGAAACGGTAACGGAGGCCTTCGTACCCGTGGAGACGTACGTGCTGAGACTGTACTGTCCACGGGGTTGATTGGCCACATAGCTGAAGTGCTCAACCTGACCAATGAGCCCGTCCGTCGGTACGAAGAGGAGAACTGAAGTGCCGACTGGTCCATGAAGGGTGTAGGTGACGCTTCTTAGATCGGAGCTGGAATCGAGGATGTTGGCGCTGATGTCAAGCGTCGTAAGGTTGCTCAAGGTGACGACCGGGTCACTCCTGCAACCCACAATCGCGAATGCGCTCGGACTATCCACCATTGTGAAGAGTGATGCAGACAGACTCAACAGGCCCGCCGCCACGGCGAGGTGGGCAATGCGCGCTACCCGACTTCGGCGGGGGGTTAAACGTTTCATGAAATTGACTCCGTAAGAAGGGGGATGGACTGCACGGGGAGACCCATTCGGCCTAGCCCGTTCAGCTTCAGTACGATAACCGTCGGCATCTAGCTGCGTGGTTGCGAACCGGTTGCGAGAGTTACGGTTCGGTCTCAAGGGGAGTTGAGCTCGAGTCTTGAGCCTGCAATTTCGAGGGGATTCGAGGCGAAGCCCGAGACTCGAAATTCAAAGCTCGAACTCTCGTGGATAATGGCGAGACGAACTCGACGTGCCGATGGGGAGCCATAGCATGATCACTACGCTTCGCGGCAAGGACTACATTGCCACTCAGGACTGGACCACGGAGGAGATCGAGAGCCTTCTCGAGGTGGCCGGAGACCTCAAGCGGAGATTCGCCCTGGGCGAGCCCACCCGCCTGCTGCCCGACAAAACGCTCTTCATGATCTTCTTTGACAAATCGACCCGGACGAGGAACGCGTTCGAGGCGGGTATGACCCAGCTTGGAGGTCACGCCCACGACCTCAACCCCGACATCATGCAGATCTCTCACGGTGAGACTGCCAGGGACACCGGTATCATCCTCTCTCGGTACGGCCACGGTATCGCCGTTCGGCATGATCTGGAGCCAGGAGCCGGCGACGCGTACATCAGGGAGCTGGCCGAGCATGCCGACGTACCGGTCATCAATCTGCAGTCGGACGTCGACCATCCGACGCAGACCCTGGCCGATCTCATGACCATGCGGGAGAAGTTTCCCGAGGGCTTGAGGGGGCGGAAGGTGGCCGTCTCCTGGGCCTACGCTCCCTCCTACGCCAAGCCCATGTCGGTCCCCCAGGGACTCATCTGGCTGTTGACTCGATTTGGGCTGGAGGTGACACTGGCGCATCCACCGGAATACTCATTGATGTCCAACATCGTGGAGGACGCGCGCGAGAACGCGCGGAAATCAGGCGGGTCCTTCCAGATCGTCGACGACATGGACGAGGCCTTCCGCGACGCCGACATCGTCTACCCGAAGAGCTGGGGCGTTGAGTCGCTCTTCGGGCAGCCGGAGCGGGCTTTAGAGCTGAACAAGAAGTATCAGAGCTGGATCTGCAACGTCGAGCGCATGAAGCTTGCTAAGCCGGACGCGATTTACATGCACTGTTTGCCGGCCGACCGGGGATATGAGGTGACGGACGAGGTCATCGACGGGCCGCAGTCGGTCGTCTTTGACGAAGCTGAGAACCGTTTGCACACTGCCAAGGCGATCATGGCGCTCACCATGGGGGGTAGATGAAAGGCCGCCCCATGACCTGCGCGACCCCACGGAGCGTTACGTCGTGATGGACACTGCGGAGCTGTCGGGTTCAATTCAGGAGCGAAGTCGGTGGATTGCCATCGCCCGCGGCACTGAGCCGGCAGACCTGGTCCTGAAGGGTGGGAAGGTAGTCTCGGTGTTCACGGACGAGGTCTTTCCGGCGGACGTCGCCATCTCCGGCGGTCACGTCGTCGGTCTCGGGGAGTACAACGGAGTCGAAGAGGTCGATGTCTCGGGACAGTTCGTCCTGCCGGGATTCATCGACGGCCACTGTCACATTGAAAGCTCGAAGCTGGACGTGGACGAGTTCGCCCGGGCTGTCCTCCGATGCGGCACCACCGCGGTGGTCGTCGACCCACATGAGATGGCCAACGTGCTGGGAGTGGCCGGAATCGAATACGTCCTCGAGCGCAGCGAGGGCATACCGCTGGACGTGTTCGTGATGATCCCCTCATGCGTTCCCGCAAGCCCCTTCGAAACGGCGTTCGGCCCTCTTGAAGCGACCGAATTTGGCCCCCTTCTGGAGCATCCCCGAGTCCTGGGTATCGGCGAGATGATGAATTATCCGGCCGTCATCGGCGCCGAAGATGCGGTGTTGGAGAAGCTGGCCCTCACCAATTGGGAACGGATCGACGGTCACGCACCGGTGGTGAGCGGGCGAGAGCTCAATGCGTATCTGGTAGCCGGCCCCGCCACGGACCACGAATGTACTACCCTTGCCGAGGCCCTGGAGAAGCGCCGTCTGGGGATGTGGGTGATGATCCGTGAAGCCTCGATGATCCGGAATCTCCAAGATCTGCTGCCGCTCGTCCGAAGTCATGGAACGGAGAATACGCTCTTTGTCACCGACGATCGTGAAGCCGACACCCTCCTGCACGAGGGCCATATGAACGCCATGGTGCGGAATGCGGTTGCCGCCGGGCTCGACGTCTCGCAGGCAGTGAAGCTCGCCTCGCTCAACGTCGCCCGGTGTCACGGACTGACCCGGGTCGGTGCCGTAGCGCCCGGCTACGTGGCCGACCTTTGCGTGATGCCCGATCTGACCGAATTCTGGCCCTGCCTGGTGCTCAAACGGGGTCGGGTGGTAGTCGAAGATGGTCGTGCGGCGAGCTTCGCGGCACCGTCGAGTCAACGGCCCGTTCGCCATACCGTGCACCTCCCCGAGGCATCCGCCATCGACCTCTCGCTGGCTTCCGGGCGAGACGGCATGGTTCAGGCAGCGGTGGTCGATCTGGTATCAGACCAGGTTGTCACGGGGCACGGAATCGCCACCATGAAAGCCAGCGAGGGAGTGATTCAGGCCGATCCAGACCAAAACATCGCCAAGTTGGCGGTAGTTGAGCGACATCACGCCTCCGGCCGGGTGGGCAAGGGGCTCGTTCGAGGTTTCGGCCTGAGGAAAGGTGCTTTTGCCTCGACTGTTGCACATGATGCCCACAATGTTGTGGTCGTGGGAGTCGACGATCTGGACATGAGGCAGGCTGTCATCCGGCTGGGCGAGATGGGCGGCGGCTTGGTCGTCGTAGAAGACGGGCGAGTTCTCGGGGAGATGGCCCTTCCCATTGCCGGGCTCATGAGCGATCGGGACGCCAACACGGTTGACCGGGGAATCCGGGAGCTGGAGGCCAACCTCTGCGATCTCGGAGTCGATGTGGCGACGCCCTTCATGTATCTCAGCTTCCTGGCGCTTTCTGTCATACCGGCGTTGCGCGTGACCGACCAGGGCATCGTCGACGTCGAGCGCTTCGCGATCATACCGCTTGAGACCGAGGGCGCTTGATTAGGATGTTCTCCCGGCCCCGACCTTGACCTCACTGCTGATCCGCGACGCGGCGTACATCCTGACTATGGATGAGGATCGGCGGGAGCTTGTCGACACCTCCATCGAGGTGCATGATGGTTGGATCACGAATATCGGATCCGAGACCGGGGCGAAGGAATTCGACATGGTCATCGATGGGTCGGAGATGCTGGTCCTTCCAGGGTTCGTCAACGTGCATCACCACCTGTACCAGAACCTGACGCGCGGATTCCCCGAGTCTGAAGGGCGAACGCTCTTCCCCTGGCTGCGCATGCTCTACCCGGTCTGGTCGGGGCTCGACGAGGAGTGCATTCACGTCTCGACACAGGTCGGTCTGGCCGAGCTGCTCCTTACCGGTTGCACCACTTCTTCGGACCACCTCTACGTCTTTCCGAAGGGCGAGCGTCATTTCATCGATGTCGAGGTCGCGGCGGCCACCGAGATCGGAGCACGCTTCCATGCCACCAGAGGAAGCATGGACCTCAGCGTGGAATCGGGCGGCCTGCCCCCCGCTTCCGTCACTCAAGAATGCGACGAGATCCTCGACGACTCTGAGCGTGTGGTCAGGCAATATAACGATCCCGAGCCGGGAGCCCTCACGCGTGTCGCAGTGGCGCCGTGTTCGCCGTTCTCGGTCACTCGACGGCTGATGGAGGAATCGGCCACCCTGGCTCGCCGGCTTGGTGTCCGGCTTCACACTCACATTGCGGAGACGCTCGACGAGGAGCGGTACTGCGAGGAGGCCTTTGGGTGCCCTCCGATCGAGCTGCTGGAGCGCATGGGCTGGCTCGGTGACGACGTTTGGCTGGCGCACTGCGTGCACCTGGCGGATGACGATATCCAACGGCTGTCGAGCACCAGGACGGCGGTCGCGCACTGTCCGACCTCGAATATGCTTCTGGGTTCGGGTATGGCCAGGATCGTCGACCTGTTAAGGGCGGAGGTGGCCGTTGGACTGGGCGTCGACGGCAGCGCCTCCAACGACTCCGGGTACTTTCCCGGCGAGATCAAGCAGTCGCTCTTGATGGCGCGCACCCGCGACGGGGTGGATGCAATGACGGCTCGACAAGCCCTCTGGCTGGCAACGCGAGGGGGAGCTGCTGCCCTCGGCCGTGACGACATTGGACATCTTTGCCGCGGAGCCTGTGCCGACATCTCAATGTTCAGGCTCGATCGGATCCAGTACACCGGAGCCGAGCGAGACCCGGCCGGCGCCTTCGTACTGTGCGGTCCGGCTCGGGCATCGCACGTCTTCGTCCATGGCCGACAGGTCGTCCGTGACGGTCAGCTCACGTCGCTGCAAGAAGATGACCTGGCTCGCCGTCATCGCCAGGCCTCAAGCCGCCTCTTGAGGCGGGCCGGCCTGTCGTGACCGCCCAACGGAATGGCCCCGAGAATGGTGCATGTGTCAGGCACCGGCCCAAGAGGGATTAGGGGCAAGAAGATCGCCCGCGAGGTTGCGCATGGGGCGGACTAAGCCGGGCCGGCCTCGCGCGTTCGACGGTCAGGATTCGGTCGGGCGCCATGATTGACACCGTTCCGGGCTTCCCGTAGCATGAAGCGTCGGGCGATTTTCTCTACCAATACTTCAAGCATTTGGGACCGAAAGGAGACGCGAGAAGTGAATGGAAGGTTCTGGCATCTAGGGAAGAAGTCCACCTTGCTCTTGTCCGCCGTCACGCTCCTTGCCTTCGTTGTAGCCGGTTGTGGAACGGCCGCGGGAGTCCCCCAGGGAGCCGCTCCGGCGGCAAAGCACAAGCCGGTCGTTACTGTTCAGATCCAACTGAACTGGCTTACCAACGTAGAGTTTAGCGGTCTCTGGATGGCCGACCACTTCGGGTGGTTCAAGAAGGCGGGGTTCAAGCTGCAGGCCAAGGCCTGGGCCAACGGCATTAATCCCGAAACCACGACGGCAAGCTGCTGGCAGAGCGCCGGTAAGAACAAGCTCTGCCTTGGCTTTGATGACTCCTCAGCCATTCCCATCGCACGCCAGGCAGGCAACAACCTCGTGGGTATCTGGGCGGGGTCGCAGAAGACTCCGTTTGGCTTCATGTCCTGCTTCGTCCCGAAGAAGCCCAAGGTCAACAAGAAGTGCAAGTCTAACACCGGGAAGAACATCACTAATCCAAGGCAGTGGAAGGGCTTGACCGTCGGCTACCAGTCTCATGAGCTCTACGTGCCTCAGATCATGCTCTCGAGCGTGGGTCTCAATCTTGGCCAGGTTACTCCGCACAACGCTGCGTTCAACATCGGGGAGCTAACTTCAGGCGTCGTGGATGTCTATGAGGTCTTCATCAACAACGAGCCCATCGCGGAGAAACTCTCGGGTATCAAGGTCAACGTTATCCCAGCGTATAAGTGGGGAATGGCCTCCTTCTACGCCGACGTTATGTTCGCTCCACAGAGCGAGATTGGGGCACGCAAGAGCAAGCTAAAGGCGTTTGTGAAATTGGTGGACCGCGGCTGGAAGTGGGCGATGGCTCATCCAAAAAAGGCGGCCGATATCGTCGAGAAGGATTACTTCAAAGCGACGACCCCTAGCGTTGCGTTCAACCGCAAGCAGCAAGAGATGGAGGAAGGTGTCTTCGCGAAGACGCTGTCACGGCAGGGCGGCAAGGTCGACGGCCAGATGACGCTTGCCCGTTGGAAGCAGATCATCAAGGTCCTACGCAAGTCGAAAACCGATGGTGGAACGCCCATCCTCAGCAAGAACGTGCCGGCCAAGGACTGCTTCACCAACCAGTTCACACCTGCGCCCGGAGGCGCCATATAGCTCGCGGAAGCTCGTCGACAGTTGTGTCGGAGACGGGGAGCGGCGGGGTAGCCGCCGCTCCCCGCTCCGCTCCTCCGACGCCGGTCGATGTCGACGGCGTGACCTACTACTATCCCGGACGTCAGCCCTTACTGGCCATCGACCGGGCATCATTTCACGTAGCCGACGGCGAATTCGTATCTATCATCGGCCCCTCCGGATGCGGGAAGTCAACAATGCTCCGCCTTATAGCCGATCTCTTGCATCCCACGGCAGGGACCATTCGCATCGCGGGACAAAGTCCAGAGAGGACGAGACGAAGCCGTGAGATCGGCTTCGTGTTTCAGGATGCGGCCCTCATGCCGTGGCGATCCGCTCACGCCAACGCCATCCTGCCACTTCAGGTCATGCACAGAGCCGGCCGAGAGGGCAAAGCCAAAGCCGATGCGCTGCTCGAGCTGGTCGGACTGGGAGATTTCCGCGGGAAGCGTCCTTCCGAGCTGTCGGGGGGCATGAGACAGCGGGTTTCCATCGCCCGGGCGCT
>Ga0070739_10001769_pt1 | contig 31141 bp, 24 predicted proteins | sample Coa_R1_7_FD_66445 | JGI IMG/M metagenome (GOLD analysis project Ga0070739, IMG submission 66445) | Surface soil microbial communities from Centralia Pennsylvania, which are recovering from an underground coalmine fire - Coalmine... | ecosystem: Environmental > Terrestrial > Soil > Unclassified ...
CCATGATTGCATCTCCCGGCGCGCCATCGTGGCTGTTGGGCTTTCAGCGGCATTTGCGACGGACAGAGCCGTTCGCGGAAGAGTCGCCGCCGGCAGCGAGCGCATTCTCCCGCCACTTCCCTTATCCTGGTGAACCCTGATCACGCCGTCTTTTGTTGAGATGTAGCTCGGTACCCAGCGCGCCCCTCTTATTGCCGACTCTCGCCAGGCTGATGACGTTTGAAAATGCAGATGGTCCGGGATGTCTCCACGCTTGATATACGCGAGCTCTTCGCGGACAAGTTCCAGCGAACCGACGGTACGCGTTGCGTCCGCCTCCCGGTACCGAATTGCAACACCATACCGGAGGAAGGTGCTGCTGGCGTGTGCGGGCTGGCCAAGGTCATCCGCGCCGGATCTCGGCACGATCATTTCCGCCTCGAAAGCGATCTCCTCGGAATACGCATTTCCAACGTGGTGAAACAGACTGCGAACATCGCCCGTTCGGCCGCGATCATCTCTCACGGAAAGTGCCGCTTCGACGAGCGGTTTCTCCGCAAGTGCACTCAGGAAAGCGATCGCATCGAAGAGATTTGATTTCCCGACGCCATTCGCGCCTGCGATGCATGTGACGGGACCGAACCAGACCTCGGAATCAAGGAGGTTCTTGAACCCCTGGACCTTCAACCGCGTCAGCATAGCTTGGATGCTTTGAGTATCCTACAGAAACAAAACCCCGCCCGCGCCTGCGCGCGAGCGGGGTCACGTCAACCAACCAGACTGTCAGGCGGACCTTAGTAGTCCATGTCCGGACCGTGCCCGCCAGGGCCGGCCGGGGCCGGGGCCTTCTTCTCCGGGATCTCCGCGATCAGAGCCTCCGTAGTCAGCATCAGAGCCGCGATCGAGGACGCGTTCTGCAGCGCCGAGCGGGTCACCTTGGTGGGGTCGATCACACCCGCCGCAACCAGGTCCTCGTACTGCAGGGTGGCCGCGTTGAACCCGAACTTCGGATTCTCATTGGCCCGCACCTTCTCGATCACGATCGCGCCTTCGTAGCCGGCATTGCCCACGATCTGGCGAACCGGCTCCTCACAGGCGCGCTTGATGATCTCCACGCCGATCTGCTCGTCGCCATCGGCCTTCACGCCCTCGAGAGCCTTGGCCGCGCGCAGCAGCGCCACGCCGCCGCCCGGAACGATGCCCTCTTCCACCGCCGCGCGGGTGGCATGCAGCGCATCCTCCACACGGGCCTTCTTCTCCTTCATCTCCGTCTCGGTCGCGGCGCCGACGCGAATCACCGCCACACCGCCGGCCAGCTTCGCCAGCCGCTCCTGCAGCTTCTCGCGATCGTAGTCGGAAGTGGTCTCCTCGATCTGCGCGCGCAGCTGCTTGATGCGGCCCTGGATGCCCGCCTCTTTGCCGTTGCCTTCCACGATGGTGGTGTTGTCCTTGTCCACGACAACGCGCTTGGCCCGGCCGAGGTCGTCCAGACGAACGCCTTCCAGCTTGATGCCGGTCTCTTCCATGATGGCCTTGCCGCCGGTCAGGATGGAGATGTCCTCCAGCATGGCCTTGCGCCGATCGCCGAAGCCAGGAGCCTTCACCGCGCAGGCATTCAGCGTCCCGCGCAGCTTGTTGACCACCAGCGTGGCCAGCGCCTCGCCCTCAACCTCTTCCGCGATGACCAGCAGCGGTTTGCCGGACCGAGCAATCTGCTCCAGCACCGGCAGCAGATCCTTCATGTTGCTGATCTTCTTCTCGTGGATCAGGATGTACGGATCCTCCAGCACGCACTCCATGCGGTCCGGATCGCTGATGAAGTAGGGCGACAGATAGCCGCGGTCGAACTGCATGCCTTCCACGGTCTGGAGCTCAGTGACCATGGTCTTGGCTTCTTCCACGGTGATGACGCCGTCCTTGCCCACCTTCTGCATCGCTTCGGCGATGATGTTGCCGATGGTGGAATCGCCATTGGCGGAAATGGTTCCCACCTGAGCGATTTTCTGCTCGTTCTCCACCTTCTGCGACTGCTTCTTCACTTCCTCGACGACCACGTCAACAGCGCGCTCGATGCCGCGCTTCAGGGCCATCGGATTTGCGCCCGCGGCCACGCTCTTCACGCCCTCGCGGAAGATGGCCTGCGCCAGAATGGTGGCGGTGGTGGTGCCGTCGCCGGCGATGTCGCTGGTCTTGGAGGCCACTTCGCGCACCATCTGCGCGCCCATGTTCTCCAGCGGATCCTTGAGCTCGATCTCCTTGGCCACGGTGACGCCGTCCTTGGTGATGGTGGGGCCGCCGAACTTCTTCTCCAGCACCACATTGCGCCCCTTGGGACCCAGCGTTACCTTTACCGCGTCGGCCAGCTGATTGACGCCGCGCAGGATCGCCTGGCGCGAATTCTCGCTGTATACGATTTGCTTTGCTGCCATGAATCCTCTCTCCTTCGAATCTGGAATTGACGCTGCTTACGCGGCCTTCCCGGCCGGCTTCGCTGCGCCCTCGAGCACGCCGAGAACCTCGTCCTCGCGCATGATCAGGTACTCTTCGCCATCGATCTTGATGTCACTGCCGGAATACTTGCCGAACAGGATGCGGTCGCCCGCTTTGACGTCGAGGGGCACGACTTTGCCATCCTCGAGGCGCTTCCCCTTGCCAACAGCGACAACTTCGCCTTCCTGCGGCTTCTCTTTCGCCGAATCCGGAATATACAGGCCGCCCTGCATCGTTTCCTTCTGCTCGATACGGCGCACGACGATGCGGTCGTGGAGCGGACGAATATTCATGCGTTTAACCTCCGTCATTCAATTCAGTGGATATGGACTACGACGAGCTTCCGACCCGCCGGCCCGCGACCGTCTGTTGCCGGCCGGGCGGATCTGCTCGTGTGAAGCTCACTTCATTTATTAGCACACTTCCTCGTCGAGTGACAAGATTATGGTGGAAGCTGTTCATAACGCTGGACATATTCCTGTTGACACTCGGAGCTGCAGACTGCTTTTATGGCCGTTAGGGAGCTTTACATCCTCCCGCCCCCCTAACCGATAGAATGATTGCAGATGCGACGGAGCGGCCCGCTGATTCTCATCGTGATCGTGGGCATGCTCGCTTTCCTGGGCAGTTCATGGCTGGTGCGCCGCAACGAACAGCACAAGGCGGCCCCCCACATTCCCCGTGTGCTGCCGCCCGGCACCGAGTCCACCGCAGAAGAATGGTCGTGGCATCAGATGAACGGCACCAACCCGAAAGCGGAAATTCACGCCAGGGATTTCCGCGAGCTCAGTTCATCCGGCCGGTTCGAACTCAGGCAGGTGGAGCTGGACATCTACAACAAGGAGTACACCGAGTACAACAGGGTGGTGAGCGCCAGCGCCGACTTCGATACCTCCAGCAACATGATGTACTCGGATGGGCAGGTCTCGATCACGCTGCGCATTCCGGTGGGCAAGCAGCCCGATAACCAACTGATGGTGGTCACATCGTCCGGCGTGCATTTCGACATCAAGAGCGGTCGCGCCTGGACCGATCGCCCGGCAGCCTTCAAATATCCCTTGGGCGAAGGGACTGCGGTCGGAGCTTCGTACGATCCGCAGGCCGGCGAACTGTTGCTCAAGAGCCAGGCGGACATGACCTGGCGCGGCCGGAATCCCGACGCTCTCCCCATGCACATCCAGGCCGGGCAGGTGACGTACAAGGAAAAGGAGTCGAAGGTCTGGCTCGGGCCATGGACGAAGTTCAGCCGCGACACGCTGAGCATGGTTGGCGGCTCTACAGTTGTGGCCATTGACAAAGAGCACATTCGCAGCGTGGATGCGGATCAGGCCACGGGCGTGGACAACGACCCCGATCGCCGGCTCGATTATTCAGCCGACCATCTGACCATGAACTTCGATGACAAGGGCCAGGTGGCGAATATCCTCGGTGATCGAAACGCGCACCTCGTGTCGACTACCAAAGCCGGCCGCACGGTGGTGAGCACCGATCGAATCGACCTCGCGTTCGCTGACGCGACCGGCAAGTCCAGCACACTCAGGAGCGCAGTGGCGACGGGTCACTCCGTAGCCGACTCGCATCCGGCCGCCGCGCCGGGTAGCAATCCTCCCGAGGAGCGCGTGCTGAAAAGCGACGTCATCCACGTCGCCATGCGGCCGGATGGCAACGAAATCGACAACGTGGAAACCAGCTCGCCCGGGACGCTGGAGTTCATTCCCGTGCGCGCCGATCAGCCATACCGCATTATGCGCGGCACGCAGATGTGGATTCGATACGGCCCTTCCAATCAGATCGAGTCGTTCCGCTCGGTAAACGTGACCACGCGGACCGACTATCCGAAACCACCCGCAGGCAGGAAGCCGCGCGCCCCCGCTCTTACCTGGAGTAAAGAACTGACTGCCGCGTTCGCGCCGAATTCGTCACAGCTCTCGCGGATTGAGCAGACCGGCGCGTTCCGCTACGAAGAAGGCGACCGCCGCGCCAGCGCCGACAAAGCGGTGCTCGAGCAGCAGAAAAACGTAATCACCCTGACCGGCGGGGCGCACGTTTCTGACGACACCGGCACAACGACGGCGAAGCAGATCGTCATCGATCAGGATTCGGGCGACTTCGTCGCCGACGGAAGCGTGAACTCCTCGCGCAATGCCGACAGCAAGTCCGACAGCGGCATGCTGTCCGCCGGCGAGCCGGTGCACGCTCGCGCCCGGCACATGAGCAGCACCGAGGACAATACCGTGATCCGTTACGCGGGCGACGCCGTCGCGTGGCAGGGCGCCGATCGCGTGCAGGCCGATGTCATCGAGATCAACCGCGAGGACGGCAGCTTCGTTGCCCACGGACATGTCATCAGCCAACTCGTGGACAAGAAGAAGGCGAACGCGCCGAACGCAAAGGGCAGTCCGGCGTTCACCATCGTCCGGGCGCCGGAGCTGATCTATACCGACGCGAACCGGCTGGCGTATTACAGCGGCGGCGCCGTGCTGGAACGCCCGGACATGACCGTGAAGTCCCGGGAGCTGCGGGCCTTCCTTCGGGCCAGTTCCTCACAAACCGCCGACCCGCACAAGGAGGGCGTTCCAGTGGTCCCCGCCGCCGCCGTCACTCCCGCGGGGAATGCACAATCGCCCGCGCAGCAGAGTCAAAGCTCCTCGCTCGATCACGCGTTCGCCGATGGACAAGTGGAGGTGGTGTGGACCTCGGCCGCGCGCAGGCGCACCGGGCACGCCGAGCATGCCGAGTATTATGTAGACGAGGGCAAAGTAGTCATGACCGGCGGCGAGCCGGAGTTCACCGACAGTCAGAAAGGCAGTACGCACGGCCGGCAGCTGACGTGGTTCGAGGCCAATAATCGGCTGATCGTGAACGGAGGCGAAGCTTCCGAACAGGCGCACTCCCTCATCCAGCGAAGATAAACGACTCCGGAAATGATTCTAGAAGCCCTCGACCTCAGCAAGACTTACCGTGGCCGCAAGGTTGTCGACAACGTCTCCCTTTGGGTAGAACAAGGCGAAGTGGTGGGACTGCTGGGTCCAAACGGGGCGGGGAAGACAACCACTTTCTACATGATGGTCGGCCTCGTGAGCCCCGATTCCGGCAGCGTCCTGCTGGAAAAGGAAGAGATCACGCGCATGCCCATGTACCAGCGCGCGCGGCACGGCATCACCTATCTTCCGCAGGAGCCCTCCGTTTTCCGCAAGCTCAGCGTCGAAGAAAACCTCATGGCCATTCTCCAGACCATGCCGCTGAATGCTGACGAACGCCGCACTCGCCTGAACCAGCGCATCGAGCAACTCGGGCTCGAGACCGTACGGCACTCCAAGGGCTATATGCTGTCCGGCGGCGAGCGGCGGAGGGTGGAAATCGCGCGCTCGCTGGTGATCCAGCCGCATTTCCTGCTGCTCGATGAACCGTTTTCCGGCATCGATCCCATTCAGGTCCTCGAACTGCAGAAGATCATCTTCGACCTGAAGGACAGCGGTATTGGCATTCTGGTAACGGATCACAACGTGGAGAAGACGCTCAGCGTCACCGACCGCGCCTACATCATCGCCAGTGGCCGGATCCTGAAGGCCGGATCGCCGGGTGACCTCAGCAGCGACCCCGAGGTCCGCCGCGTTTACCTCGGCGAGGATTTCAATCTGGGCGTCACCGCCCGCCACCAGTAGTTCAGAGACGACGCTGCCGCCGGCCGCCGCTGCCTTCAGGAAGGCTTCTTACAACTTTCTTTCTCGTCGCGCCCAACCACGTCGATATAGAGATCTAGAGGCTGTCGTGGAGGAAGTGCGGGAAACGGAAGAACTGCGCCTTTCGCCGGCTGCGGAGGCGCGGGCTGGTCACGCCCGTCGTGTGGCCATGTGGTGCGGCGAACTGGCGCGCGTGTTCTCGCTCGTGCCGAACGATCTGCGCCTGCTGGAACGCGCCGCACTTCTGCACCAGTACCCCCGTCTGGTGCTTAATGACGAGGCAATCGCCCGCCTGCTCAACGACATGGGACTGCCGCAGCCGGAGCGCTCCTCAGCCGACCAGGACGTAATCCGCCTCCTCTCCGCGTTTGAGCGCAGCCGCCCGGCCTCCGACGCGCGTATGGCCCGCCTGGCTTCCATTCTCGAAATGTGCGACGCCTTCGACGAAAGCTTCGAAGCCGAAGCGCTGGCGCCGGCCGAAGATGGCGGTGAAACCGCGCGGAACCTTCGGGAAGTGGTGTGCTCCATGCTTCAGGGCTCCTGCCGCGCCGATCTGCTCAACGCCCTGGACAGACTTCCCGTATTCCCGCTGGTCGCCCAGCGGGCGCTGGTCATGCTGGCCGACGAGAACTGCTCGTTTCCGGTGGTGGAGAAGCTGGTGTCTTCCGATGCCGTCCTTGCCGGACAGCTGGTCGCCGCCGCGAACTCGGCCGCGCTTGGCGGCGCGGTGGCCGTGAGCACCATCCGCGCCGCCCTGGTTCGCGTTGGACTGACCATGGCGCGGCGCATCGTACTCTCCGCTTCACTGCGGCCGATGTTCGCCTCGCGCCGCCTTCAGAAGCTCTGGAATCACTCTCTGGAAACCGCCGAAATGGCGGCATCGCTGGCGCGCCGTTCGCCCCATGTCGATTCGGATCAGGCCTTCCTGGCGGGCCTGGTGCACGACATCGGGCAACTGATGCTGCTGCGTCTTCCCGCGGATACCGCCAGCCGCTACGTGCGGCTCCTGGACGCGAATTGCCCTCCGGTGCTGGCGGAAACCGCGCTGTTCGGCAATACCCACGCGGAACTCGGGGGCGAAGCTCTCAAGCGCTGGAACTTCCCGGAACCGATCCTCCTCGGTGTGACATGGCATCACGCGCCGGAGCGAGTCGATTCCGCGCTGGCCGCCGTGCTTTACCTCGCCGAAGAATGCGCCGATGCGCCGGAGCACCTTCCCAGCGCGTTTCGCATCGAGTATTCCTGCGAGAAGAGCGGCGTCACGTACCAGGAGTTCCTTGCTGTTCGTCCCGAAGCCGGCGCGCTCGGCGTTCTCCGCTTTCCCGCTCAGGACGCCAGGCTCTGATCGGTAACCTCATAGGGCTCCTCGATGCGGATGCCCTTCATGCGCCCGGTAGTAAGCAGCGACGCGGAGTACTTTCGGCGATTGTTCACCAGCAGGTCGATTGGCCTGTCCACCGGATAATCGAACGTCAGGATATCGCCCTCGCTGAGATCGAGCAGTTGCTGCACTTCCAGCGTAGGACCCTGGAGTCTCGCGTCCAGCAGCAGTGACGCCGGCTTGATCAGCCGCAGCATGCGGGCCTGCTCGTCGGCGGTCGACGTCGTTTTGCGCACCGACCACTGCTGATCGAACTTCTGGCGCAGCATTTTGACAATGATGGAGGGTACGCCGAGATTCATCATCCCGGAGTTTTCCCCAACCCGCACCTCCATGCTGATGGCCACCACCGCCTCGTTCGGCGCCAGAATCTGCAGCAGCTGCGGTTCGGTCTCATGCCCGGTGATGCTGAAATCGAGGGCCACCACCGCGCCCCAGGAGACATGCAGATCGTGCAGGATGATGCGATACAGACCTTCCAGAATGTTCTGCTCGATTTCGGTGATCTCACGGTTCATGCGGCTGGTGCCCTTGGCCGTGCCGCCCAGCAGCATCTCCAGAATGGGGAAGATCAGCGTGTTGTTGATCTCCAGCACCGCGTTGCCCTCATACGGCTTCATTCCCAGAGACACCAAACAACTCGGCGAGGGCAGGCATTGCGAGAACTCCATGAACGACAGCTGCTCGACCGACACCAGGTTTACGGCGATGTAGGCGCGCAGGTACGCCGACAGGCTGGATGCGAGGGTCCGGGCGAAGTTCTCGTGCAGGATATGGATCGCCCTTAGCTGGTCTTTGGCGATACGGTCGGGACGCCGGAAATCGTACGGCTGAGCTCGTTTACCGGGGTCGTCATCGCCGGCCTGCTCGCGCAGGTTCCGAAACGCATTGTCGATTTCTTCCTGAGAAAGAACGCGTTCACCAGCCAAGCGAATGCTCCCTGCCTGTCTATCGGCATGTTTCGCTTTTTCTTTACTTCATCCCCGGCTCATCTGCTTTACAATACAAAGCACTATGCCGTTCTCCCTCGCCCGCTTCGGCCGCAGGTTGATGGTATTCATCGCGGGCCTTGCGGTCGCCCTCGTTGGGGCCGTTGCCGTACTGCTGCTGACGATGTGGCTGGCGCACAGGGCGCCGATTACCCTGCCGGCCCCGACCGGCAGGTTCGCAGTCGGCCGCTCCATGTTCGTCTGGACCGAAGGCGAGGCGGGGAAGGTCGCGGCCCAGGCAGCATCCCCGGGCCGGCAGGTAATTGTGTGGTTCTGGTATCCTGCCGTCCACTCGCGCAATCGAGGCGAATATGTTCCTGCGTCCTGGCGGGCTGCGCTTCTTCAACAGCAGGGCCTGCTGATGCGGACCTTTTTCAAGCGGGATCCGATGGTCGTGCAGACTCACAGCGCGGCGGAGGCGCCCGTCTCGCTGGAACGGCGCGCGTATCCGGTTGTACTGCTGCGCGCCGGCGGCAGCGCACTGACAACGGATTTCACCACGCTAGCGGAGGACCTCGCCAGCCATGGTTTCTTTGTTGTTGGCTTCGACGCCCCCGGCCGCTCGTTCGTGGTTGTGCTTCCGGACGGGCGAGTCGTTGCGCGCCTGCCGGCGCTGAATGTCGAAAATGCGAATGGCAACGTGGCAGATCCGGTTATCGGCAAGCTCCTGGGCTTGTGGGTTTCAGACACTGAATTCGTCGTCGACCAGTTGCACGCCCTCGACGCTCAGACGAGTGGAAAATTCGCTGGACGAATGGACCTGCAGCGCCTTGGCATGGTGGGGCACTCGTTCGGCGGCGCGGTCGCATTGCAGTTCTGTCACGAGGACCCGCGGTGGAAAGCCGCAATCGATCTCGACGGCATTCCCTTTGGAACGGTTGTGCACGACGGCCTCGCAAAGCCGGCGATGTTTCTACTCAGCGATCACAGCCGGGAGATGTCCGACCCGGCCACCTACGAGGTTCTCGCCCGAATCAAGTCCATTTACAGCCGCCTTCCCGAGGGCCGCTTATACGCGGTCATCCGAACGGCGAATCACTTCTCATTCAGCGATCAAATCCTGTTGAACAGCCCGATCGTCGTCAGGCTTCTCGGGCTGGCTGGATTTGGAGCACTGGATCGCCGGCGCGGGCTCGCCATTTCCGCGGACTATGTGCGCGCGTTCTTCGAAGTGCACTTGAACGGGGCGCCGCCAGGTTCACTAACCCGGCTTGCGCAGGAATATCCGGAGGTTCGGACAGCCGGAGAATAGCATCAACAAGCCCCTGGCGAGTAGGATCAGAGCATGAGTTCGCGGACGTACCGCGGCGGAGGCGAGCCGAACGACAGCATGCGGTCGTGAAACGCCTGCCAGTCGCGAATCGGCCCGTTTTTCTTCTGATAGTCGGCCCGCAGCTGCAACAGCGCCGTCGCGCCCACGTAATACGTCGGCAATTGCGCCGACGTAAGACACGCCCGCCGCCATTTGCCGGCCGCTTCGCTCTGCTCCTGGAAGCCTTCCTCGGTCATCAGCCGCATGGCTTCCTGCTCGGTCATGCCGGCGGTGTGAATGCCCACATCGAGGAGCGCGTTGATGATGGTGCGCAGCCACATCTTGAGCTGTTCCATGCGCACTTCGGGCCCGCCATAACCGTGCTCGGCCATAACGCGCTCGCCGTACACCGCCCAGCCCTCGACAAAAGGCCCGCTCCAGAAGACCGTCCGGACCAGCGTGCCAGCCCGGAAGCGATTTGCATGCGCCAGCTGGAGGTAATGACCCGGCATGGCCTCGTGCACGATGAGGTCCTGGGTCATGGAGTTGTTGTACTCGCGGAAGGAGGAATCCACCTGCTTCGCGGTCCAGTTTGCGGGTGGAGGGGAAATGTTGAGGAACGTCTCACCGCGCTTTTCGAGAGGCCCCGGCGAGTTGCAGTTGGCCACCGCCACGCCGCGCTCGAACTCCGGCATCACCACGATCCGCAGCGGCGTCTCCGGCACGCTTACCAGCCGCTGTGTGCGCACGAAGTCGGTTGCCTGCTGAAGGTCGCGCTCGGCCAGCGGGACGATGGTGTCCGCCGTCGGACGATTTTCAGCGAGCTTGTCGAGAACCGTGCGCACCACGCGTTTACGGTCCGACAGATCCGGTCCCAGAGACCAGCGCCGCCACAGTGCCGCAGCTGTCGTGTAGATCTCGTCCTGCGCTCGCCGCAGGTCCGCCTCGGCCCCGCTCCGAATCTGCGCCCCCGTCAGGTCCGAATCGAGCGCGTACCGCAGCTTCGGCGCGTATAGGTCGCCGCCCAGCCGGAAATCGCGATTGGCTTTCGGCAGAATGTCGCTCTCCAGCCAGCGTCCCCAGTCCTCCAGCGCGGCGGCGGCGCGCTCCTGAGCCGGCCCCAGCTTTTCGCGCATGCCGGACACTTTCGCCGCGTGCTCGTCCACCGTGTGGCGGACCAGCGCGATGGTTCCGTGGTTCTGCTGCAGCGCGGTCTCGGTGTGGATGTGGGTGGCAGTCTTCAGGTTCTGTTTCGCTGCCTCGAGCATCCCTGGGATCGCATCCAGCCGTCCCCGCAGGGATTCCAGCCGTTGCGGCAGCGGGGCGAAATCGCGCTCCAGCAGCACGTATAGCGCCCCGCCGGGATTGTACACCATCGGGTTCCACTCGAATTCGCGCAGCGTGGTCTCATGCCAGACGCCAGATTCTGCACGATTGCGCAGAATCCGCGAGTCAATGCCGTTTTGTTTCTGCAGCCGGTCCGGGGCAATCGGGTCGAGACGCCGCAGGCACTCCCGATCGTTTGCGACCCGGCGTTCCCGGCCCGCGGGGCTTACGTCGTTCAGGCGATTGTCGAACCGATGGTCGCCAACCCGCGTGGCGAACTCCGGTGAATTCTCCAGTGTTTTCTCGATGTAATCTTCGGCGGTGCGCACGAACTGTGCGTCGGGCGAATCGGCCGCGCGCAGGCCCGTGGCCGCGCAGGCTGCCATGAAGCTTCGTCGATCGATCATTTCCGTAAAGCGCTGTGCCGATGCCCGTGCGTGAAATAAAGCACCAGGCCAATGGTCATCCAGATCAGAAACGCGGCCCACGTGATCGCCCCCAGGCCCGCCATCAGCGCCAGGTTCACCACCACGCCCAGAATCGGGACCAGCGGAACCATGGGCGTCCGGAACGGCCGTGGCAGATCGGGCTGGCTTTTGCGCATGATGATGATCCCGATGCAGACCACGATAAAGGCGAAGAGAGTGCCGATGCTGGTCAGATTCCCCAGCCGGTCGATGGGCGTGAACGCCGCGCCAATGGAAACGAATACCATCAGCAGCAGGTTCGATTTCCACGGCGTGCGATACTTCGGGTGCACGTCGGAGAACAACTTCGGCAGCAGCCCGTCGTTGGACATCGAATAGAAGACGCGCGACTGCCCCAGCAGCATCACCAGCATCACCGAGGTGAGGCCGCACAGCGATCCCAGCTTCATCAGGAACCCGACCCAGGGCAGCCCTTTCATGTGATCCACCGCGACCGCCAGCGGGGCCGCGACGTTCAGGTCCTTGTAGTTAACAACTCCGGTCAGCACCAGCGAGTACAGAATGTACAGAACGGTGCAGATCAGCAGCGACCCGATGATGCCGATGGGCATGTCCCGCTTCGGATTGCGTGCTTCCTGCGCTGCTGTCGAGACCGCGTCAAAGCCGATATAGGCGAAGAAAATCTGCCCGGCGGCGGCCAGCACGCCCGACCATCCGAACGCCCCGAAATGGCCCGTGTTAGGCGGCAGAAAGGGATGGTAATTGCGGTAGTTTATAAAGAAAAACCCGATGCCGATGAACAGCACCACCACGGTGACCTTGATCACCACGATGAGGTCGTTAAACTTCGCCGATTCGCTGATGCCGCGGATGAGGATGCCGGAGATGATGCAGATGATAATGACCGCGATCAGGTTCACGCTGCCCGGCATGGGCGCAAACGGCGACGCCACGATGGCGCGCGGCAGCTGGATCCCGAACGACTGCAGGATGGAATCGAAAGTGGCCGCCCAACTCACCGAGACCGTCGCCGCGCCTACTGCGTACTCCAGCACCAGCGCCCAGCCGATGATCCACGCCACCAGTTCGCCCATGGTCGCGTACGAGTAGGTATACGCGCTGCCGGCGATCGGGATCATGGTGGAGAACTCGCTGTAGCAGATCCCCGCGAATGCGCAGCCGAACGCCGCCAGTATAAAGGAGTAGACCATTGCCGGCCCGGCGTGCGTCGACGCCGCTACTCCGGTCAGCGTGAAAATGCCCGCGCCGATGATGGCGCCGATCCCCAGCGCCACCAGGGACATGGCTCCCAGGCTGCGCTTCAGCGCGTGCTCGCCTTCGCTCTCGGCCAGCAGCGCTTCGATTGGCTTCTTCGCAGTCAGATGCACGGCAGGGTGACGCTAATCGCCGGCAACCTCGAGCACCGGCTCCTCATTGAGCTTACTGTGGCTGCGGCCGTAAAGGAAGTAAATCACCAGCCCAACGATCATCCAGCACAGGGCCGTAAGCTGGGTTCGCCGGTCGAGCGACACGATCATCGCTCCGCACACGACGATGCCGAGGATCGGCACCACCGGCACCCACGGCGTGCGGAAGGGCCGGTGCATGGCCGGCTGCAGGCGGCGCATGATGATCACGCCGATGCATACCAGAGTGAACGCGAACAGCGTGCCGATGGAGGTCAGGTCGCCGGCCAGCGATTCGGGCAGGAAGCCGCCGAACAGCCCGACGAAGAAGAAAAGCGTGACATTGCACTTCCACGGCGTGCGGAATCTCGGATGCACGTCGGAGAACAGGCGCGGCAGCAGGCCGTCTTCGGCCATTGTGTAGAAGACGCGGCTCTGGCCCAGCAACATGACAAGGATCACCGACGAGAAGCCGAGGAGAATCGCGAACGAGATCGCCGGCGCCAGCCATGTGTAGCCGGGCATGTAATGTTGAACGGCATAAGATACCGAAGCTTCCTTGCCGGCGATGGCGAATTCCTTCCAGTTGCAGACGCCGGTCAGCACGTAGCCGAAAAGGATATACAGCACCGTGCAGAGCGCCAGCGAGCCGAGGATTCCGCGGGGCATATCGCGCCCTGGATTGCGCGTCTCCTGCGCCGCAGTCGACACCGCGTCGAAGCCGATGAACGCGAAAAACACAACTCCCGCGCCGCCGAGTATACCGCCCCAGCCGTGCTTGAACGCTCCTTCGTGCCCGGGCGTGCCTGCGGGAATGGTGTAAGGATGCAGGTTCGCCTGGCTGACGAAATGCCAGCCAACGACAATGAAGACAATAACGATTGCTACTTTCAGTGTGACGATGATGGCGTTCACCGTCGCCGACTCCTGCGTGCCCTTGACCAGCAGCAGCGTGAGAATCAGCAGTATGAAAAGGGCGGGGAGGTTGATGATTCCGTGCACGCCCGTGCGTGACATTTCCATCGGCGAGTGACACCACTCGTATGGAATTCTGCCGCCCAGCAGGTTATTGAGGTACTCGCTCCATGAGATAGATACGGTTGCCGCCCCGAGTGCGTATTCCAGCACCAGCGCCCAGCCGATAATCCACGCCACGAACTCGCCCATTGTTGTATAGGCGTACGTATACGCGCTGCCCGCGATGGGGATCATGGAGGCGAATTCGGCGTAACACAGGCCCGCGAAAACACACCCAATGGCCGCCACGACGAACGACAGGGTGACGGCAGGCCCCGCGTTCTGGGCGGATGCTGCCGCGGTGCGCACGAACAGGCCGGCCCCGATGATCGCGCCGACACCCAGGGCCACCAGGCTTTTCGCCGTCAGGGTACGTTTGAGATCGCCGTGGTCGGCCCGCGCGAGCAGGACATCCAGCGGTTTTCGTCGGGTAAGGCTCATAGTTTCCAGTTAGCTTAGCAGGTTGAGCTTTGCCTTTGGCCCGCGCCCGATCACGGCGCCGGGGAATTCCCGCCAGCCTCCATGACTTCCAGCCGCGGTGCGATTTTCCGCGCCGCCTCCTCCGAAGTAATCACCCCATGGACCTCAAAATCGACGATGTCCGCCCACCTCGCCATCCACTCCTCCAGGAGCGTCGGGTCTTCCGTTTCCATGACCTGGTAGCAGCGCTCGAGATCCGTATCCACCCAGCTGCATACATAACGCAGACCTTCCGGCGCGAGCCGCCCTTGTTCCCGAAACCGCCGGTAAACAGGAACGGCATCTCCATCTCTGAAGTGCTCGACCACCATATATAGGTTTCCGCTCATTGCGCGAGTGCAATCCTCCCTTACCACGCCATCACGGCCGCGCCGAATTCCCGGGAATTGCCGAGGGCGCCCGCGACACCTTCCCCTCGTATGCCTCTTCGAGCGACACATCGTGCGCCGACAGCGTCCGCCCCATCGCGCGCTCCAGCGCAATGCTCGCCTTCGAATACGAGCTCCGCGCCGAAACCTCCGCGGAACGCGCCTGCGCCAGCAGCGCCTCATACTGCGTGATCAGAAACGTGGTCGAAAGCCCCACGTCGAACTTGGCCTGCTCCAGCTCGAGCGACTGCTGCTGCAGGCTGACCGTCTGCCGCGCCGCCTCGATCGCCGTGCGGGCGCGGTCCAGCGCGATGAGCGAGTTCTCGATCTCCAGCCGCACCTCATTGCGGATCTGCTGCGCCCGCGCCTCCGTCTGCCGAACCTGCAGCTCATCGCGCACCATGTCGGAGATCGCAATCCGGTTCCGCAGCGGCAGCTGAAGCTCCAGGCCCACGCTATAGGCTGGATACGTACCCCGAAACACCTGGCCGACCGCCGTCCCCACCCCGCCGATGTTGCCCGGCGCCGGTCCGCCCGTCAGGCCACCAGTCTGTACCGGAACATAGGCCGAATTCACTGAGCCCGCCAGGCCGCTGTTCAGCACCGAGCCCACCAGATCCAGCTGAGGCAGGATGTCGTTGCGCGATCCCTCCAGGCTGATCCGCGAATTGTCGATCTGCAGATTCGCCGCCGCGATCTCCGGCCGGTTCCGATAAGCCTCGCTCACCAGCTCGTCGACCGGCGCAGCGGTCTCCTGCGGCGGAACCGATATCGTATCGGTTGGAATCACGCGCACGCTTCGAATCAGCGGATCGGCCGTGCCGCGTTTCGTCAGAAGCGTCTTTAGCAGCAGCTCCTGTTGCAGAACGTAGCCTTCGCTGGTCGACAAATCCTGCCGCGCGGTGGCCACCTGCGCCTGCGCCCGGACCAGCTCGATCGGCGCCAGCGTCCCGGCCTCCACCTGGTTGCGGTTATCTTCCTCCAGCCGCTGCGCCTCCCGCAGCGTCTCCCGCTTCACTGCGACATCTTCGTTCAGGCTGACCAGGTCGTAATAAAGGTTGATGATTCCCGATACGGTTGCCACCACCTGCTGCTCAAAAACCAGGCTGGAGATTTTGCGGTCGTTCTTCGCGATGCGGATGAAGCGGCGATTCAGCCGCACGCCAAACCCGCGCAGCAGCGGCTGAGTGACCGTTAGCCCGAGGGTGGTCTGGTTGAAGGGGTTGTAGAAATTCCGAATGCTGTTCAGGCTGGAGTTGGTTTCACTGCCGGTGACGCCGATCTGCGTGCCGGGGCTGAAACCCTGCTCGTATCCGAAACCGCCCCCGATATTGCGCCCGATCAGCGAGTTCGTACCCGTGCCCACGGTGTTGGTCTGTGGCGTCTCCTGGTGCTGCCACTGGACGTTGCCGGTCAGCGCCGGATCGTACAGCGGAATCGGCGGCCCCGGCGAGAACGGGAACGTGGGTGTTACCTCCAGGTTCACCGGCTGCCCGGTTACCGGATCGATAAGCGGCACGCTGGTCACAACCGCCGATGACGTGGCGATGGTCCCGCTCGCCGGCGAGGTCACCAACGGCGTCCCCAGCACAGTAACGCTCAGCGGCGTCTCGTTCACCACCAGAGGAACGCCGCGTAGCGTGCCGCCGCCTTTGGCCCGCATCAGGTCCATCTCGGCGATTCGCGGGTTATAGCGCTGCACTTCGATGTCGAGGTTGTTCTCCAGCGCCAGCGCGATCGCGTCCTGCAGCGACAGATAGACATTGCCGGCGCGGATCAGCGAACGAAAGCGCGGTGAATTCTCCAGCGGCGCCTGCGATACGGAAGGCGCGCTGTACCGAAACCACGCCGGCGGATGGGGCGTCTCCGGCAGGTTCGGCCCCTGTGCCGCGGCAAGCACCGGCACCGCCAGCAGCGCCGCGACCCTCATTTCTGCTTCTGCCCTGCCGATGGCCGGTTCGCCTCTCCAGGCGTAGCGGACTGAATCCCGCCCGTGGAACGCCCGCCCGGCGCGCCTCCGCCAGGCTGTGCGCCCTGGTGTCCTTCGCCGCGCACCACCGCGCCCTCTTTCACCACATCGCTGGGATTCACCACCACGTACGCGCCCGGCTGAAGCCCGGTGAGGATCTCCATTTCCGCTCCGTAATCGCGCCCTACCGTCACCTGCTGGAGATGGATGCGCCGCGGCGGCGACTGCGGCTTTTGCTGGTCCCCTTGCTCCGCCCCCCGTTCCGCCTCGGCCAGTTTGCGCTCACGTTCCTCCACCTGCTGCTGCTCCTCCGCGGGCAGATTTGCGAGCACGGCCACCCGTAATCCCGCGGCGTCCGCGATTACGGCATCGCTGGGGATCAGCAGCGGCGGCGCCGCCCGGTCGGTCCGCAGTTGGATCTGTGCGTACATGCCCGGGAGCAGAAGCTGCTGCGGATTCTGCACGTCCACTTCGGTCAGCAGGGTGCGGCTGTTCAGGTCCACGGCGTTGGCCGTGCGCGTGACCTTTCCGTCGAAACGCCGTCCCGCATATTCGGCCACCAGCACATCCGCTCCCATGCCCACGTGAATGTCCGGCGTCACGCTCTGCGGCACGTTGATCAGAATTCGCAGAATGCCGATCTGCGCCATTCGGAACAGCTCCCCCGATGCTGAACCCGCGGAGCTGTTGGGCGTGCTCCCCGGCAGCGGAGTCAGTCCGCCCTGCGGACCGCCCGTCGTCGATACCAGCGCTCCAAGGTCGAAATTGCGAGCTGTAATCACGCCCGTAAACGGCGCCCGGACGTTCTTGAAGTCCCGCAGCGCGATCAGACGGTCCAGATTGGCGCGGCTGGCCCGCACATTGTCCTCGGCCGCGCGCACATTGGCCTCGAACGAATTCACCGCCGCTTCCTGGGTGCGGTACGCGGTTTCTTGGTTGTCGCCTTCCTGCCGCGACAGCGCGCCGCGCTTCACCAGCACCGCATAGCGGTCGCGCGTGATTCGGTTCAGCTCCAGCTGCGCGCGATTCTGTTGCAGCTGCGCCTGCGCCTGGGTGAGCTGCTGCTCCGCCTGCGCCAGCGCCGCGCGGCCCTGCGCGACTTCCTGATCCAGCTCCGGCGCGTCGATCTCGGCCAGCACCTGGCCCTGCCGCACCCGGTCGCCGATGTCCACATATCGCCTGCGAACGTAGCCCGCCGCGCGGGCGAAAATGGACGCCTCCGTCACCGCGGTAATGTTGCCGGGCAGCAGCAGTTCCGAGATTGCCGGCGCGCGCTTCGCCTCGGCAACGGTCACCGTCGGAATCGACTCGCGCTCCACCCGCGCCGCTTCCGCCGCCTGCTGCTCGCGCCGATGCCGGGGAATGTAGCCCAGCAGCAGCAGCGCCCCGAACACCACCACGAGCACCACCACCGCGACGAGAACGAAAGTGCGCCCGGGATGTCCTACGTCGTGCCGCGTCCACGCCGCATCCTCGCCGCCCTCCTTGTGAGCAGGCTGCTGCTCCTGCTCCCGCCCGTTCCCGCGACGATAGCCATCCAGCGGGCGTTGCTCGGTCTCCGCGCGTGGGACCTCGGTCTGCTCGGGGATCCGCCGCTCGTCAGGCATCGCTCCGCTCACCCATGCTGCGGCTCAGGCTCGCCTTCGTAGTGCTGATGGTATTCCTCCTCGATCTGGCGATCCATATTGACCGGCGCCGCTTTCCGAAGCCAGGTGTAAACGATGGGCACGATGAACAGCGTGGAGAACGTGGCCACAATCAGCCCGCCGATCACCGCGCGGGCCAGCGGCGCGTTCTGCTCCCCGCCCTCGCCCATCCCGAAGGCCATCGGCAGCATGCCGATAATCATCGCCAGCGCGGTCATGATCACCGGCCGCAGGCGCGTGTAACCGGCCGAAAGAGCGGCATCGTGCGCGTCACGCCCGGCGGCGCGCTCGTCGTTGGCGAACACCACCAGCAATATGCTGTTCGCCGTGGCCACGCCGATGGCCATGATGGCGCCCATCAGCGATGGAACGTTCAGCGTCGTCTGCGTCGTGAACAGCAGCCCCACAATCCCGCCGAACGCGCCGGGGATCGCCATCAGAATAATGAACGGGTCCAGCCAGCTTTGGAAGTTGACCACCATCAGGAGGTACACCAGCAGAATGGCGAACACGATTCCCAGGCCCAGGCGCACGAATGAGCTGTGCATCGTCTCCACCTGGCCGCGCATGCTGATCACCGTGTCCTTGGTCATCAGCTTCTTCACCGAGCCGAAGGTCTTTTGAACATCCCCCGAAACGCCGCCGAGATCGCGGCGGTCGGTGTTGGCGTAGATGTCGAACACCGGCTGCACGTCGTAATGGTTCACCAGCGCCACCGTGCTGGCGCGCTGCACGCCCGCCACGTTATCGAGCAGTTGCGTCGCCGCCGCGTTCCCGGCCGACAGCGACGTGATCGGGGTGCGCAGCAGCGCATCCAGCGAATCGATGCGGTACTGCGGCGTCTGCACGGAGACGTTGTAGTTTACGCCGTTCTTCGGATTCAGCCACTGATTGGGCGCCACCTGCAGGCTGGAGCTGAGGGAAATGAGCAGGCTGCTCGCGACGTCGCGCTGCGTCAGCCCTGCCTGACCGGCGCGGGACCGGTCCACCAGGATGCTCAGCGCCGGCGTGCTCACCTCCTGGCGAATGTACACGTCCACGGCTCCGGTGATGCCGGCGATCTTGTCCCGCAGCACGCGCGCGATCCGATAGTTTGCCTCCGCGTCCCGGCCGGTCACTTGCACGTCAATCGGCGCGGGCAGACCGAAGTTGAGGATCTGATTCGTCATGTTCGCCGCGGTAAAGAAGAACGTCTCGTCCGGAAAATCGCGGCGCAGCATGACCCGCAGGCGCCGCTCGTACTCCTGCGTATGACCAGGCTCCTTCAGGGCGATGAGGATGTCGCCGTCCGATGCTCCAATCACAGCCGCATCGCCGAACGCCAGGTTGATGCCGCTGTTCGGCAGCCCGATGTTGTCAATGACCGTGTCGATGTTCTCCGGGCCAAGGCAGCGCCGAATGGCGGCATCCACCTGGCCAAAGATTTGCTCCGTCTCCTCGATGCGTGTGCCCTCCGGCGCGCGCACGTGCAACCGCAGCTGACCGGCGTCGACGTACGGAAAGAAGTCCGTGCCCACGACGAATGTGAGCGCCAGCGAGGCGATCACGAACAGCGCAAAGATCGCACCCACGGGCGCGCGATGATCGAGCGCCCAGTTCAGCCAGCGGCGGTAATGATCGCGCAGCGAGTCGAAGTGCCGATTGAAGCGGTGATGAACGCGCCAGATGGGTCCGGCCGAGCGCGGATCGATGTTGTCCTCCCCCCGGGCGTAAATGTCCACTTCGGACTTCAGCATGTAGTGCGCCATCGTCGGCACCAGCGTTCGCGTCAGCAGGTAAGAGGTCAGCATCGCGAACACCACGGCGAAGGCCAGCGGCGTGAACAGATATCGCGCCGGTCCGGTCAGCAGGAACACGGGCACGAAAACGATGCAGATGGACAGTGTCGAGACGAATGCCGGCACGGCGATCTGCTGCGCGCCGTCCAGAATCGCCCGTACGATCGGCTTCTTCATCCCCAGATTGCGGTGAATGTTCTCGATCTCCACCGTGGCGTCGTCCACCAGAATGCCCACCGACAGCGCCAGCCCGCCCAGCGTCATCACGTTAATGGTGTAGCCCATGATGCTGAGCACGATCAGCGAAGTCAAAATCGACAGTGGGATGGAAATAGAGACGATCACCGTGCTGCGCCAGCTTCCGAGAAAGATCAGGATCATCAGCCCCGTCAGGCCGGCCGCGATTGCCGCCTCCCGCAGCACCCCGTTGATCGAAGCTCGCACGAACAGCGACTGATCGAACAGCGGCTTCACGATCAGGTCGTTCGGCAGCCCGGCCAGGATTCGGGGCAGCGCCTTCTTGATGGCGGCGACGATGTCCAGCGTGGAAGCTTTGCCGTTCTTCAGAACGGTCAGCAGCGCGGCGCGCCGGCCATTCTGGCGCACGATGTTCGTCTGCGGCGTGAAACCGTCGCGCACCTGCGCCACATCGCGGATGAACACCGTGCCGCCATTAACGGTCTTGATCGGCAGATCGTTGAGCTGCGACACCAGGCCGGGGCTGCTGTTCACCTGAATCTGATACTCCCGCGCGCCGATCTTGGCCGTGCCCGCCGGCAGAATCAGGTTCTGCAGGTTCATCGCATTGGAGATGTCCGTGGCCGACAGGCCGTTGGCATACATGGCGTTCTGATTCAGATCCACCATGATGGTCCGCACCTTGCCGCCGTACGGCAGCGGTATCGAAGCGCCCTGCACCGTGGCCAGACGCGTGCGAATGAAGTTCTGGCCGTAGTCGTACAGGTCCTGCTCGGGCATGGTGTTGCTGGCGATGCTCAACTGCAGAATGGGCACGCTGGACGCATCGTACTTGACGATTCCTGGCGGGAAGAAGCCCGGCGGCAGCGCGCGCAGGATGGTCTGAACGATAGCCGTAATCTGGGCCATCGCCATCTCCACCTTCACGTTAGGGTGGAAGAAGACGCGCACCACCGCGACCCCCGTGTAGGAGGTCGACTCGATGTGCTCGATGTCGTTTACCGTGGTGGTCATGGCGCGCTCGCTTACCGTGACCACGCGGTTGGCCATGTCGCTCGGCAGCAGCCCGGGATAGCTCCAGATGACGCTGATCACCGGAATGTCGATGCTCGGGAAGATATCCTTGGGCATCGAAACGATCGCGATGGCGCCCAGCACCGCCATCAGCACTGCCATCACCACGAAGGTATAAGGGCGCCGCAGCGCCAGCTTTACAATCCACACAGCCCGGAAGGACCCCTCGGGAAGCCTTTACTGCGCGCACCAGCCCCCGTCGATAAGGATATCCGTTCCCGTGATGAAGCCGCCCGCTTCCGAGCACAGATACACGGCCAGCGTCCCGATATCTTCCACGCGGCCCCAGCGGCCGGCCGGAATCTTCGACACGAACTGCTGGTTCACCTCGGGGTTGTTCAGCAGCGGCAGGTTCATCTCCGTCGCGAATGGGCCCGGGCTGATTCCTACCGCGGTAATGCCGTCGCCGGCCAGTTCCAGCGCCAGCGCGCGCGTCATGCCCAGCAAACCTGCCTTGCTGGCCGAGTACGCCGCGCGGCCGCCCAGCGACACGTGGCTCATGATCGACGTCATATTAATAATCCGGCCGTAGCCGTGACCTTTCATATGAGGAACCAGTGCGCGGCAGAGCAGGAAAGGCGCGGTCAGATTCGTCTGGATGACGCGATTCCACTCATCCGCTGTGAATTCGGTCACGTTCTTCCGTACGTTAATTCCAGCGTTGTTGATAAGGATGTTGACTGCTCCGAACCGCGCCACCACGTCGGACGCGAGCCTCGCCACCTGCGCCTCGTCGCTCACATCGGCGGTGAAGTCCTGCGCTTCGGCGCCGCGCTGGCGGGCTTCGCCGGCAACGGTCCGCAGTTGTTCGGTATCGCGCGCCACCACCGCCAGCTTCGCTCCCGCGGAGGCCAGCGCCAGCGCCATGGCCTTGCCCAGCCCGCGGCTCGCGCCGGTGATGAGCGCAACGCGCCCGTATGGGTCCTTCTGCTCGGTTGGCATCTCTCCGATGCTACTTCAGCTTCAGGGTGACCGGCTGGCCCGTGGGAGGTTCCCAGACCAGTTCGAGCGTGCGGATCTTCTTCACTTTGCCATCGAACTGGAAACAAAGACTCCCGCCGACCGGTCTGGAAAACGCGCCTTCCGGCAGCGTCGCATGCTTCACCAGGTCATCGATCGAGAGTCGCGGGGGTGTGGCCACGCCGTTGTTCTCGTCCGGCGCCGGTTGCGGCAGCGGTCTGGGCGTCGTCGGGTCGCCCGGAAAACGGCCAGGCGACTGCTGCGGTCCGATGAGGACCGGACCGGCCTGACCCTCCAGCCGACGGCTCTGTTCCCAGTCGGGATATTGGATGCTGGCCGCCACCATGCCCGCGCTGTCCGGAGTTCGTAACGGCTTGCCGTTCACGATCATCTGGAAGTTGGCGGCATTGACGGTGGCGTCGCTGCCCTTGTGCGGAAAGATGCCGATATCCACCACGAGATAATGGCGCGCGGCCAGCATCCCTTCCTCAGTCGGTATGCTGTGGACCATGTAGTCCACGCCGATACCGGCCTCAGCAGTGTCGCCATGGACCGGATAATCCGCGGGCGCCCCGCGAGGCTCGGCTGCGTACGCGCCAACGGCGACGGCAAGCAGCAGAGCGATGCGCATCTGGCGGAGTATACGTCCCCCGGGCGCTCGCCGTTGCGTGCTTTCCACCATCACTGTTCATCCGCGGCTGATTCTGTCTTCGGTCGCCCGAACTCCGCCGCCACCAGTTCCAGCCCCTGCTCTCTCGAACCAATCCGTCCTTCCAGTTGCGCATCCTCGGCCAGCTCCAGCATGCGGCTGAACTGCGGGCCGGGGCGATAGCCGGCGGCGATCAGATCCCGCCCGCTCACCAGCCTCGGTGGGCGCAGCTCTTCCTCCGGCGCGTGCTCGAAGCGGTCTTTCATGTACTCATACGACGCCAGCATGCCGTTGCTGCACAGACAGTCCAGGCGATTCAGCTCCAGATGCTGCTCGAAATGCGGCAGCCGCAGGAAACGCTTCACCGTGCTCTCGCGCATGTTGAAGACCTCGGCGAAGCGCATGTGATTTGCCACCAGCGCCTGCACCTGCTCCACTTCCGCATTGGAGTAGTGCAGCCGGCACAGGATGTCGTGCGTCATTCGGACGCCCGCCTCCACGTGCCCGTCGAATCGAATCCGCTCGGCGATGCGGAACGTGGGCGGCTTCCCCACATCGTGCAGGAGCACGCCCCACGACAGCGTTAGCGGAGGATCTGGCGGCACGCGTTCCAGCATCATGAGCGTGTGCGTCCACACGTCACCTTCGGGGTGATACTCCGGCGGCTGCTGAACGCCTTTCATGGCCGCGACTTCCGGCAGGATATCCGTCAGCAGGCCGGATTCGTCCAGCAGTTCGAAGCCCCGCCGCGCCCCGCCCTCGGTGAGGATGCGCGATAGTTCGTCGCGAATCCGCTCCGGCGAGATCCGCGCGATCTCGCCATGCAGCGCCTGAATCGCCGCCAGAGTCGCCGGCTCGATGGTGAACCTGAATCGGGCGGCGAAGCGGACCGCCCGCAGCATGCGCAGATGGTCCTCCTCGAAACGCGCTGCCGGATCGCCAATGGCTCGTATCAGGCCCCGCTCGAGATCCTGCCGGCCGCCGGTATAGTCGATCACCTCGCCGCTGAACGGGTCGCGCATCAGCGCGTTGATGGTGAAGTCCCGGCGCAGGACGTCCTGGCGCGGATCCGTTTCGAAACGGACACCCTCGGGGTGGCGGCCATCGTGGTACGCTTCGTCACTGCGAAACGTAACTACCTCAACGGACTCGCCGCCGTCCGTCACCAGCACGACCCCAAACTTCGCTCCCACCTGCTGGGCCCGCGGCCACAGCGCCAGCACCTGGTCCGGACGGGCGTCGGTGGAAACGTCGTAATCTTTGGGGTCGCGGCCGAGCAGCGCATCCCGCACGCAGCCGCCCACGAACCATCCCTGGAAGCCGTGCGCCCGGAGAGTGGAGACGATGGAGCGCGCCAGCGCCGCGCTGCCGGCCATGCGACTAGTAGAATAGCAGTGAGTAATGCGCTCTCCGAATGGCTTCTGACACCGTCGGCGTCAACCAGGCCCTCCCGAAATCGAACACAACCGCCAAGGTGGTTGTGGCCACAACCGTAGCGCTTTCCTTCATCAGTTTCTGGCGCGGCGCTGCGATTGTCTTGAGCGATCTCGCCTCCTCCTGCTTCTACGCCGGCGGTATCGCGGAACAGGCCATCGGCGCCTCCGCTCCGTGGTTTGTCCTCGGGGTCATGCTCTTCAGCTTCGCCGTGCGCTCGGTCTACATGGAAAGCTGCAGCATGTTCGTGCGTGGCGGCGTGTACGTGGTCGTCCGCGACAGCATGGGCCGCATCATGGCCCGTCTCTCCGTGTCGGCGCTGGTGTTCGACTATCTGCTTACCGGGCCCATCAGCGTCGTCAGCGCGGGACAGTATCTCGGCCGCCTGCTGAACGAAATGGCGGACATGGTCCACGAGAGCTATCACCTCGACCCCAATCACTTCGCCGCGTTTTTCGCCGTCGGCGTCACCATCTACTTCTGGTGGCAGAACATCAAAGGCGTGCACGAATCGAGCGGCAAGGCGTTGCGCATCATGCAGATCACCACCGTCATGGTGGTGATGCTGCTGTTGTGGTGCCCGCTGACAATGCTGCTGGACCCCGGGAAAGTGCATCTGCCCCCGGCGCCGCTGCCGCGCAACCTGCAGTTCAATGACTCCTCCCTCGGCTGGTTCAAGGGCACCTTCTGGATTCAGATCCCGACCATCGCCTGCATCGTGGCGTTCGGCCACGCGCTGCTGTCCATGAGCGGCTTCGAAACGCTGGCCCAGGTATATCGCGAAATTGCGTATCCCAAGCTCCGGAACCTGAAGTTCTGCGCCAACATCGTCTGCTGGTACGCGGTCATCTGCACCGGCGTCATCACGGTGCTCGCGGCCATGATCCTGGACCCCGAGAAGATTCGCACCGAGTACGCGGCCAACCTCCTCGGTGGCCTCGCCATGAATCTGGCAGGGCCGCAGCTGCTGCGCCTCTTGTTCCACGTCTTCGTGGTCATCGTCGGCGTTCTGATCCTCTCCGGCGCAGTAAATACATCAATCATCGGCGCCAATGGCGTGCTGAACCGCGTGGCCGAAGATGGCGTCCTGCTCGACTGGTTCCGCAAGCCACAGCGCAAATTCGGCACCACCTACCGGATCATCAACGTCATCGCGCTGCTCCAGATCGCCATTATCGTTATGAGCCGGGGCGATATGTACCTGCTGGGCGAGGCTTACGCGTTCGGCGTCGTATGGAGCTTCTTCCTTAAGTCACTGGGCGTTCTCGCGCTGCGGTATCAGCGTAGCGATCAGGAATACAAGTTCCCGCTCAACCTGAAGCTGGGCAATTTCGAACTGCCCATCGGCCTCGGCGTAACCACGCTCATTCTGGGCATGGTCGCCATCGCCAACTTGTTCTCGAAGGAGTACGCCACCATCTACGGCGTCGCCTTCACCATCATCCTCTTCCTTGTGTTCACCGTCTCCGAACACATCAATGTTCGGAGGAAGAAGGAAGCAGCTCACGAGAAGCCGCTGGAAGAGTTCAACCTCGATCATCAGCCGCAGATCAGCGCCGAAACCATTCACGCCAGGCCAGGTTGTGTGCTGGTCGCCGTTCGCGATTACCACCGCATGGACCACCTCCGCCAGGTTCTGGAGAAGACCAACCTGCGCCGGCATGACATCGTGGTGATGACCGTTCGAACCCTGTCCGCCGGCGCCGGTGAGTACGATCTGGCCGATGAGCAGATCTTCTCCGATTACGAGAAGGCGCTGTTCAGCCACGTTGTGGAAATGGCGGAGAAGCAGGGAAAACCCGTGGAACTGCTGGTCGTCCCCGCCGTCAATCCCTTCGACGCCATGGTGCAGGCCGCGGCCAAAGTGAAGGCCAGCCGCCTCGTCACCGGAGTATCCCCACGCATGCCCTCCGATGAACTGGCCCGGCAGATCGGCCTCGCCTGGGAGCGGCTACCCGAGCCGCGGCATGCCTTTTCCCTGGAAGTGATCAGTCCCGACCGGCCGTCGGTGTTCGTCAACCTCGGTCCGCATCCGCCGCGGCTGTGGCCGGAGGACGTCGGCCGCCTGCACGACCTTTGGCTGCGGCTGTCGGAAACCGAGGGCGTCGGCTCGAAGCTGCATCACCGCGATGTTGTCGGCGTGGCGCTCAAGCGCCTGGAGAAAGAGCTGGAAAGCGAACAGCGGGAGCAGGTGCTCCGGGATCTGAAAGGGGAAATGCGGCGCGGCTGAGTCTCAGACGTTGCGCGCTTTGCGGGACTTCTTCTTTGGGGCCTCGGATGTCTCCGGCTTCGCCTCGTCATCGTTCGCCGCTGGCGCATCCGCTGTCTCCGACGGCTGCGTGACCGCGCCATCATCCGTCTGTGCCTCGCCGCCGGGATGAATGGTGGCCAGAACTTCGTCGAAAAGCGCCTGCTTCTTCAGGTCCTTCTTGGATGGCGGCGGTTCTTCGTGCCGATAGTCATGGTCGTGATAACAGGTGCGGCAGCGAACCTTCGCCACCGCTCCGTCCACGATCGAGACCACCGAGTGATTCGTCAGACGGCGGCACTTGACGCACCAGTCGTCAATTACATCTCCGAGGCGTAGATCAGCCATAGGCGGCGCAGAAACCGAAAGTATATCACCTCGATATAATCTCAGCCATGCCCCGAACCGCCGCGACGTTCAACCATCTGTGCTGTTTCCTGTCCCGTGGGGCAGGCGGTTTCGCCTGCCGTCGGGCTTTAGCCCGACTTTCTTGCCCGTCTTCCCAGCGTCTGGCGCTGGCCCTGGTATTCGGCGTATGCGTCGCTTCCGCTCAAACCCCGCAGTCGGTCACCACCCGGCTCGACCACCCCGGCGGCCCGCTGTATGCGACCATCGCCGGCAGCGAGCGCAAAGTGGCCGATTCCGCCGAAAAGGCGTGGGTCCTGCACGACAACAGCGGCGTCCTGTACTCCGGCCGCGACGGCGCCGGCGGCAACGACAACGAAGGTCAGTCGCTGTGGTTTTACGACGCCAAAAGCGGCGACCGGCGCAAGTTAATGGCCGAGTATTACGTGGTCAACGACGTCAAGGAGGCCGCCACCACCACCGGCAGGAGCGCGCTTCTTGTCGAAATGATGGATACGAATATCGACGCCATTCACGTCGCCGTTGTGGACCCGGCGCGCGGCGAGGTCTTCTGCGAAGACGGCGCGAAACTTGCCTCTGTTGATGGCGACACGATCAACCTCGCATTCTATGGCGATGATGACTGGGACAATCTGGCCGACCATCCCGATATCAAGCCGCAGAAGACAGAAAAGCACGATCTCAAAGAACTGCTCGCGCGCGAAGTAATGAGCAACTCCCATACCTGAACAGGCCATGAAACCGCCACCGGTTTCCCTCGAGCAGATCGCCGAGCTCGCGCCGCCGTGCCTGCGCATCACCGTGCCCGAGCAATATCGCGACGAAAACGGGCACATCAACATGCGCTGGTATCTGGCCATTTACGACGACGCCGGATACCCGCTCCAGGAGCGATTCGGTCTGACGCAGGAGTATCACGCGCAGCATGGGACCGGCGGCTTCGATCTCGAACACCACATCCATTACCTGAAGGAAGTGCTGCCCGGAGACGAGGTCTCGGTCTATGCGCGGATGCTCCAGCGCACCGGGAAGCGCATTCACTACCTGATGTTCCTCGTAAACGAGACCCGCGGAACCCTGGCCTCGATCTTCGAGTGCGTCAACTCGTACGCCGACATGCGCGCCCGCCGCACAGCCCCGTATCCGCCGGAGATCGCCGCGCGAATTGATGCCGTCCTTGCCGAGCACGCCGCCCTCGCCTGGCCGCCCCCCGTCTGTGGCGTCATGCGCGCCTGATCCGGTGGATCGCTCATCAGCACCGTTCCCACGCAGGCTGCTGGGCGGCTGCGTGCGCCGTTCACCTTCTGAACTGGGGGCGGGCCCTCGGCCTGCGGCGGGCTCACAGCCCGCCTGGCCAGTAGTCGTCTAATCTGAAGCTTTCGAGGAATGTAAATGCGAAGAATCTTACCCGCTCTGCTCGTGTCTTCTCTCATTGCGTGGTCCGCGATCCCGACGGCGCCGCCCGCGCCAAAGCCCGATGAGCGCTTCAAAGCCGACATCCTGGTCGTCGTGGCGCACCCGGATGACGAAACCATGGTGACCGGCTACCTGGCGCGGGAGATCTATGAGCAGCACAAGCGCGTCGCCGTGATCTACGGTACGCGCGGCAATGGCGGCGGGAACGCTGTCGGCAATGAGCAGGCCGCCGCTCTCGGCGCGGAGCGCGAAATCGAGGCGCGGCGCGCGCTCGCATCGCTGGGCATCATGAACGTGTGGTTTCTGGGCGGTCCCGATACGCCCGGCCAGGACGTGCTGCGCTCGCTCGAAACATGGAGCCACGGCGCGGCCCTCGATCAGGCCGTGCGTCTCATCCGGCTCACGCGCCCGGAGGTCATTCTGAGCTGGTTGCCACTGTACGTCTCGGGAGAGAATCACGCCGACCACCAGGCTGCCGGCGTCATCGCGACGGAGGCCTTCGATATGGCCGGCGACCCGACCGCGTTCCCGGAGCAGGTGGCTGCCCCGCGCGACGCCAATAACATCTACAACCTCACCGAGGGCCTTCAGCCCTGGCAGCCCAAAAAACTTTATTACTTCTCCGACGCGTCACATACGGAGTTCGAGAATGGCAAAGGCCCGCAGTACAAGGTCGAGGGCGTGGCGCCCGGCCGCAACGTCCCGTATGACCGCCTGTCCGCCGAAGAGATGAGCGCGCATCTCACGCAGGGCGATACCGGTCAGGTCGCGAAAGAGGCGCTCGACAAAGGCGATTTCAAATGGTTCCGTGAGCCTGAAAAGCTCGTTCTCGGAAAATCGCTCGTTGGCGGCACGATTACGGGAGACATTTTCGAGGGCGTGGAACCTGGTCGCATCGCATTCGCACCGCCCACTCCATGGAAGCCTGTTGCGCGCACGGGTGTGTCCACCGAACTCGGCGGACCGTGGGCGTTCTACCATGACTTCTGGCGCGTGCACGATCTGAAGCAGCTTCCGGGCCTGCTGTCCGGAAACGAAGTGCTCCTTGGCGCCGATGAGGATCTGAACGTGCCCATCCTGATCCACAACGACACCGGCGCGCCGGTCTCGGTGACGCTCACCAGCACGCTTCCGCGGGGCTGGAAGGAGCGCCGCGGCATGGCCACTTACCCCGTCGCGCCGCACGAAACGTATCCCGTTTACTACGTGGTGCGGTCGCCCGAAAACGCAGCGGCCGGCACGTATGATGTCGCCTTCAAAGCCGCTTCGGGCGATGCCGAGGTCGGCGTAATCCGGTTCCGCGTCACCATCGCCAGCGGCGGCCTTCCGCAGTAGAATACGGACCATGCCGCTCGAAATCGCGAATCTCGCCGAAGCCACGCGTGACGTGAAAAAGGCGCTGCGGAAAGGCGCTGCCTGACTATGCCGGGGTCTTCCGTGAAGTCGAGGCGGACCTGCGCCGCCGCGTCGAGGAGATCGTCGATGACCGCGAGACGGGACGACCGGTCGTACCTGTGCTCGAGTACGCGGATATAGAAGCCGGCCGCGTGCCTGCGCAACACGCGGACCTGGTGCGCCGGCGCGGCGCCTGCGTCATCCGTCGCGTCTTCGATCCCGCGCAGGCGACGGAATGGGATAACGAGATCGCCGCGTACGTCGAGGAGAACCGGCTCGACGAGAAACTGGCGCATGCCGCCGAGGACAAGTACTTCGGGACGCTCCAGGCGAGCAAGCCTCAGATCTACGGCATCTACTGGTCGCGCCCGCAGGTGATGGCGCGGCAGTCCGAATCACTGACCCGGGCGCGCGTGTTCCTGAACAAGCTCTGGACCAGCCAGGGCCACTTCGATCCGGAGCAGGTCCCGGTTTACGCCGACCGCATTCGCCGCCGGCCACCCGCTTCCCAGTGCCTCGGGCTCTCGCCGCACACCGACGGCGGCTCGGTGGAGCGCTGGCTCGATGACAACTTCCGCCAGGTTTACAGGCACGTGTTCGCGGGCGACTGGAAGCGTTACGATCCGTTTGACGGTGCGTGGCGGCCCGAGGCGAGAGAGATTCCGTCGCCGGCGGTTTGCTCGATGTTCCGCACCTTCCAGGGCTGGACCGCACTGACCCGGCAGGGCAGGGGAGACGGCACGCTGCAGCTGATCCCGATCGCCAACTCCATGGCCTACGTCCTGCTTCGGGCGCTGCAGGATGACGTGGCCGAGGACGACCTCTGCGGCGCGCAGCCGGCGCGCGCGTTGTCGATCAAGCCGGAGTGGCATGCCGTCCTGCTGCGGGCGCTCTCGTCCATTCCGCTGATGGAGCCTGGTGACACGGTGTTCTGGCACTCGGACGTGGTCCATGCGGTGGAGGACATCAACAGCGGCACGGGATACAGCAACGTCATGTACATCGGCGCCACGCCGGGCTGCCCGAAGAACTCGGCCTATCTCGAGCGGCAGGCGCCCGCATTTCTGAGCGGCCGTACCCCTCCGGACTTTGCGCCCGACGATTTCGAAGTCGACTTCAAGGGCCGCGGTACGGAAGCAGACCTGACGCCGCTCGGCCGCAGCCAGCTGGGGCTGCCGGCGCTCAGCGGAGCACAGGCGGGTTAGGATC
>Ga0070739_10001771_pt1 | contig 31135 bp, 20 predicted proteins | sample Coa_R1_7_FD_66445 | JGI IMG/M metagenome (GOLD analysis project Ga0070739, IMG submission 66445) | Surface soil microbial communities from Centralia Pennsylvania, which are recovering from an underground coalmine fire - Coalmine... | ecosystem: Environmental > Terrestrial > Soil > Unclassified ...
GCTCCGGGCTGCATCAACGCGTTGCGCGCCGCCTTCTGATTCGCCGTCTCGTGTGGCATGTCTCCATCGTGGAAGGTTGACGCTGCGTCAAGGTCAAGCCCACTTTTTCGCTCGTGCCGAAGGGCTCCGGCCAGCCGTTACGAAACCCGTACGCGCGGCATGTACGGACGCGGATAGACTCCGACCGGCTGCTAGGGCGCGGGGCTCAATTCCGTGCTGCGGGGATCATCTTGGGGAGGGACACGGTGCACATGCGCCGTTTCGCGGTCGCGTCCGCGTTGTTGATCATGTCGTCTGCCGCGGTGCCGAGCGCCGCGCACGCGGACACACCCTCCGGCTCAACGCTCTACGTGAGCAGCGGTACGTCGTCGCAGTGCTCCGACTCGGCGGGCTCCGGAACGCAGGCAACGCCCTACTGCACAATCGAAGCGGCCGTCAACGCCGCCAGCCCCGGCCAGACGGTGTACATCGAGCCCGGCAGCTACCCCGCGACCACCATCACGCACTCGGGCACCGCGGCGGCACCGATCAACATCGTCGGCGCCCCCGACTACCGCCATGGCTCCTTTCATCAGGCATGGATCGGCTATCTGGCAACCGGCGTATCGCTGACCGTCTCCGGTTCGTCGTACCTCAACTTCGAGGACATCGGCGTCGAGACCGGACCGACCGGCACGGTCTCGGTTTCGGGCAGCTCGCACATCACCTTCGACGACACGACTTTCGGCTACGGCGTCGCCCTCAACGCCCCGCTCGCCGAAATCACCGGTTCCTCGCAGGCGATCACCATCGGGCATTCGTACCTCGTCGAATCGCATACGCCGGCGGTGGTGGTGAATGGCGGGTCCGCCGGCACGGTGATCAGCACCGACTACCTGACTTCGACCGATTCGGTGGCCGTCTCCCTGGACGACGCACCGGGCGCGGTCGTGACCAGCAATACGGTGCGGGCGTACTGCAAGAGCGGCCTCAGCCTGGGCGCCGCCAGCACGGCCGCGGTGATCGAGAACAACATGTTCACGGACAGCGCCGACGCCTGCCCGAACGGCTCGTCGCCGCAGATCTCCGTCGACCCGGCCGCGTCGCCGACCGCAACCGAGGACTACAACACCCTCGCCGTCACCGGCACCCAGCCGTATTACGACTGGGGCGGCGCCGATTACGCCACGATCGCGCAGTTCGCCGCGGCCACCGGCCAGGGCGCGCACGACACCGTGTACAAGAACACTTACACGCCGGTCGACTCGGCGAACAGCGCGGCTCCCGGCGAATCGACCACCGACCTGCTGGGCAATCCGCGGATCGACCTCGCCTCCGTCGCGAACACCGGTTCCGGGCCGGAGAGCTACTTCGACCGCGGCGCGTTCGAAATCGTCTCGCCCTTGCAGAGCGCTGTCTTCCTCGCCTCCGCCAGCCAAGCGCCGACCGGCTCGCCGGTGACCTTCACCGCCAAGGGGTTCACCGGCCTGGCGGACGGGCTGAGCTACGGCTTCGACTTCGGCGACGGCACGACGCAGACCACGGCGAACAGCTCCCTTTCGCACACTTACACGCAGGTCGGCACGTACACGGCGACGCTCACCGTCTCCGGCGTCACCGGCGTGATCAAGAAGTCGACGCTTCAGCTCGCGGTCGTGCCGCCCGCGCCGTTCGTCGCCGCCATGTCGGTCGCGGCCGCCGGCACGATGACCGCGGTCGCCACGAACAAGAGCACCGACGCCTGGGACGTCACCAGCTACACCGTCGACTTCGGGGACGGTTCGACGCCGATGCAGGCCGCCGTGTCCACGCCCAGCGTGACGCACTCGTATAGGAAGCTGGGCACCTACCCGATCAAGATCACAGCCACCGACTCCCAGGGCAACACCGCCACGACCTCGCAGCAGTTCACCACCGCGGGCTCGGAGTACAGCGCCTACGGCCCGGTCCGGATCCTCGACACCCGCCACGGCATCGGCGGGGTGACCACGCCGCTCGGCGCGAACGCGACGCTTCGCCTGAAGATCGGCGGCACCGGAGCGATCCCGGCGAACGTCAGCGCCGTCGCGCTCAACCTCACGGTCACCAACCCCAGCGGCACCGGGTACATCACCGCGTACCCGGACGGCCAGGCGAAGCCGCAGACGTCGAACATCGACTACTCGCCCGGCCTGACCAAGGCCAGCAGCGTGCTGGTCGGCGTCGGCTCCGGCGGCGAGATCGACCTCTACAACGGCAGTTCCGGCACCGCCGACCTGATCGCCGACGTGACCGGTTACTTCACCGCGACCACCGCGGACGGCTACACGCCGCTGTATCCCGCTCGCATCCTCGACACCCGCAGCGGACTGGGAACCGGCGGCACCAAGTCGAGTGTCGGCGCGGGCAAGACCCTGACGCTGACCGTCGCGGGCACCGACTCCGGGTCGCTTCCCGCCAGCGGAGTCAACGCCGTCGCGCTGAACCTGACCGCGGTCAACGAAGCCACCGGCGGATACGTGACCGCGTACCCCGACGGCGCGGCGACCAGGCCGCTGGCCTCCAGCCTTGACTTCGCGGCCGGCCAGACCGTGCCGAACACGGTCATCGTCCCGGTCGGCGCCGACGGGAAGATCGACCTCTACAACGGCAGCGGCGGGACGATCGACTTGATCGCGGACGTGCAGGGTTATTTCAGCGCGGGCAGCCTGGACGCCTATCTCCCGGTCGCGCCGGCCCGCCTTTACGACAGCCGCACTTCAGGCGGGCCGCTGACCAACGGCAACGGCCCCTACCTGCAGCCGCTCGGGCCGAATCCCGCGATCAACGGCACACAGAGCACGGCGGCGTTCGTGTACAACGTGACCGTCACCCAGCCGACCGGCTCCGGCTTCGCGGTGGTCTACCCCGGTTACGGCCCGATCCCGCAGACCTCGAACGTCAACTTCGCGGCCGGCCAGACGAACGCGAACACCGCCATCGCGCAGGCAGGAGCCAACTACACACCGGACAACACGTTCACGATCAAGTTCAACGCGCCGTCCGGCAACTCGGCGCAGCTGATCGTGGACCTGTTCGGCTACTTCAGCGCCGAGTAGGCCGCGCCGCTACCGCTCAAGGTTCTGCTTGAGCCGATCGAGCGCGCCGACCTCGACCCGCATCTGCTTGGCGATCCGGCCCGCCATCAGCCGCGCCATGCCCTTCGGCTCCAGGTCCAGGCTGAAGGTGACGCTCGTGCGGTCCGGTCCGTCCTCGGCCAGCGCGAACCGGCCGGCCGGGCGCGCCGGGCCGGCGATCACCTGGAACTCATAGCGGGTCGGCGGCTGGTAGGCGGTGATGCGGTAGTCTCCGCGCATCTTCATCCCGCCGGGGCCGCGCAGCACCTGACGGATCGTCGCGCCCTCGCCACCTTCCGGCGAGACGCGCCTGATCTCGACGACGCCCGGGCGCCAGGCCGGGTCGTTCTCCTCGTCCGCGAGGTATGCGAAGACCTGGTCGATCGGCCGGTCGACGGTGACGGTGTGCTCCTCGTGTGGCATGGCGGTCTCCTCTCCCCTCCCATCTCAGCGGGTGGAGCCCAATCTGGCCACCCAGCGGGCCAACTGGTCGAGCAAGGCCGCGGCGCTGTTGTCGAGTGCCTCGTTCGCCGTGAACCGGCCCTCGACGGTGACGCGCTCGCCGATCTGCGGGATGTTGACCTGGATCGGCATCGGGATCATGCCGAGCACCGAGACCACCTGGATCAGCATCTCCACCGCGCGGGTGCCGGCCGCGATGCCGCCGTAGCTCACGAAGCCGACCGGCTTGTCCGTCCACTCGTGGTTGAGGTAGTCGATCGCGTTCTTGATCGCGGCGTTGTAGCCGTGGTTGTACTCGGGCACGACGAAGACATATGCGTCTCCGGCACCGATCCGCCGGCTCCAGGCCTTGGTGTGTTCGTGCTCGTATTCGGCGAACCGCGGGTGCCTCGGCTCGTCGAGCAGCGGCAGGTTCACCTCGGCCAGGTCGATCAGCTCGACCTGGAATCCGCCGTGCTTCGCCGCGTGCGCGTGGAACCAGTCGGCGACCGGCTTCCCGACCCGGCCCGGCCGGGTGCTGCCGATGATGATCTGCAACGTGGGCTTCACCATGCCCCAACGCTAGTGGGTCACCCGCCCGGCGCCGCGCCGGTGAACCAGCCGCGCCGAGGATCCGTTCCCGTTGCGTCACGCAGAGCGCGAACCGGTTCGGGCACGACTTCACCTTCGTCAGCGGATCACCGCCAACGACAGCGCCTTCTGTCCAAGGAGAGCACTCATGGCACGACGACGAACGCTGCACCCTGCCCGACTCGCGGCCACCGCACTCACCGGCACCGCGCTCGCCTTCGCGGCGACCGTGCCGCCCGCGTCAGCGCAGGCCGCCGGCTCGGCCTCACCCGTCGACACCACCATCACGCAGATCGCGTCCACCGTCCCGGCCAACGGCGACGTGAACCCGTACGGCGTGGCCGTGGTCCCGGAATCGACCGGCGCGCTGCACGAGGGCAACGTGCTGGTCAGCAACTTCAACGCGGCATCGAATCTGCAAGGCACCGGCACCACCATCGTGCAGGTCTGGCCGAACGGCCAGGTCAGCACCTTCGCACAGATCAGCGCGGCCCACCTGCCCGGGGCCTGCCCCGGCGGCATCGGCCTGACCACCGCGCTGGTCGCGCTGCGGTCCGGCTGGGTCGTCGTCGGCTCGCTGCCCACCGCGGACGGCAGCGGCGCCACCGCGAAGGCCGGCTGCCTGCTGGTGCTCGACGCGCACGGCGTCGTGCGCGAGACGCTGTCCGGGTACGGCATCAACGGCCCGTGGGACATGACCGCGCTGGACGGCGGCTCCTTCGCGGAGCTCTTCGTCAGCAACGTGCTCAACGGCACGGTCGCGGCGAACGGCGCGACCGTCGATCACGGCACTGTGCTGCGGCTCGGGCTGGCGATCCCGGCCGGGCACGCGCCGCGGGTGGTGTCGCACACCGTCATCGGCTCCGGGTTCGGCGAGCACACCGACCCGGCCGCGCTGGTGGTCGGGCCGACCGGGCTCGGTCTGGCCGCGAACGGCACGCTGTACGTCGCGGACAGCGTCGGCAACCGGATCGCCGCGATCCCGAACGCGCCATGGCGCGACGAGAGTGCAGGCACCGGACGGACCGTCACCTGGGGTGGGGCGCTCAACACGCCGCTCGGCCTCGCCGTGGCCCCGGGCGGCGACATCTTGACCGTGAACGCGGGAGACGGCTTCCTCGTGGCGACGACGCCTTCGGGCAAGCAGGTGCAGACCGTGCAGCTCGACTCTTCCGGCGACCCGGCGGGAGCAGGAGCGTTGTTCGGCCTGGCCACCGTGCACAACGACGACGTCTACTTCGTGGACGACGCCGCGAACACGCTCAACCTGCTGCACTGAACCGGAAGCACCGCAATACGGGGACGAATCCGATTCGAGGGAATACCTGAATCAGGGGCACACCTGAAACGGTGTCACCCCACGCAGCGCCGTGAGGCATGGTCGCGCCTCGCGGCGCTGCCGTGTCTTTGGTCCGGCCCCGTTTGATGAAACGGTGCCGATCGATACCGCGCGGCAGTCACCGGGCCCGCAGGCCGTCGAGGGCGATGTCGAGCACCCGCTCCATCTGGCCCTCCTCGGTGAACGTGGCCATCGTGATGCCGCTGACCATCCGCAGCACGTCCTCGAAGGTCACGTCGGTGCGCACCGCCCCGGCGTCCTGAGCCCGCGTCAGCAGCGGCTCCCCTTCGGCGAACAGCGCCTGGCGGCATTGGCCGAACACCTCGGTTGGCGCGCCCAAGGCCGCGGTCAGCTGTTCGGCGAGCGCCCGCTTGGTGCCCACGTATCCGACGTACCGGTGCAGCCAGCCCACCAGCGCATCCCACGGCGGCAGCACCTCGGTGAGCTCGCGCGCGCTGCGGCAGAGCTCCTCGACCTGCTCGACGTAGATGCCCTCAAGCAGCGCCGGCCGGTTCGGGAAGTGCCGGTAGAGCGTCCCGATGCCGACGTGCGCGCGCCTGGCGATCTCCTCGAGGGTGACCGCCGAGTCCTCGGCGAACGCGTCCCGCGCCACCGCGAGCAGCTTCTCGTAGTTGCGTCGTGCGTCGGCACGCTGCGGACGGCGCCCGGGGACGATCGTCACCGCCCCGGCATCCGCGCTGGTCATGGCCCAGTTCCCCTTTCCGGCTTGCTAAGTGGAGGGCACCTCCGTATAGTTCTGGAGGGCGCCTCCACTTTACCACTCGTCGAGCTCCCTCCGAAAGGCTCGCCGCATCATGCCATCTGCTTCTTCCCTGTTAACCCGTCCGGCAGCCCGGCATTCCATAGGCCGGACCCCGGACCTGCGCACCGGGCGCGGCACCCCCTCGCCGCTGGTCATGGCGATCATCCTGACCAGCCAGCTGATGATCGTGCTGGACGCCTCCGTCATCATCAGCGCGCTGCCTAAGATCCACGACGCCTTCGGCTTCTCGCCGACGAGCCTGTCCTGGGTGCAGAACGCCTATACCCTCGCCTTCGGTGGCCTGCTGCTGTTCGGCGCCCGAGTCGGCGACATCCTCGGCCGCAGGCGCGTCTACCTCGGCGGCATCGCCCTGTTCACCCTCGCTTCGCTGCTCGGCGGCCTCGCCCCGAACGGCGCCTGGCTGCTGACCACCCGTGCGATCCAGGGCCTGGCCGCGGCCATCGCCGCGCCGTCCACGCTCGCCCTGCTGATGATGAGCTTCCAGGGCGCCCGCGAGCGGATGCGCGCCATCTCGCTCTACGCCGCCGCCTCCAGCGGTGGAGCCAGCGTCGGCCTCGTGCTCGGCGGCCTGCTCACCGACCTGGCCTCGTGGCGCTGGGGACTGTTCATCAATGTGCCGATCGGGATCGCGCTGGTGCTGCTGGCCCCGCGCTACCTGCCGGAGACCGAGCGCAACCCGGGCCGCTTCGACCTGGTCGGCGCGGTCAGCTCCACCCTGGGCATGACCGCCCTCGTGTACGGCTTCGTGCGGGCAGGCTCCTCCGGCTGGACCGACCACGCGACGCTCGCCTCGTTCGCCGGCGCGGTACTGCTGTTGGCCGGATTCGTGCTGGTCGAGCTGCGCGCGCCGCAGCCGATCATGCCGCTGCGCCTGTTCGCCAGCCGCGAGCGCTCCGGAGCGTATGTCGCGCGGCTGTTCACCGTGGGCGGCATGTTCGCCTACTTCTTCTTCCAGACCCAGTTCCTCCAAGAGGTGCGCGACTACAGCGCGCTGAAGGCCGGATTCGCGTTCCTGCCGATGACCGCGGTGCTGTTCGCCACCTCGCGCCTGGTGCCAAAGGTCGCCGGCGCGGTGAGCAGCGGCAGGCTGCTGATCACCGGCCTGTCGGTGGCGCTGATCGCGATGGCCTGGACCTGCCGGCTGTCCGCGGACACACAGTACTTCCCGCGTATCGCGCTGCCGATGATGCTGCTCGGCCTCGGTATGGGCATCGCGTTCATCCCGCTGACCTCTTCCGGCATCGCCGGGGTCGACCCGAAGGACAGCGGCGCGGCCTCTGGTCTGGTCAACGCCTTCCACCAGGTCGGTGGATCGCTCGGACTCGGGGTTCTGGTCACCGTGTTCGGCACCGCGGCCCGCAACGCCGCCGGGCAGCACAGCGCCGGCGTCCCGGCCGCGCTGGCCGCCAAGCAGCATCTGGCCCATGCGATCTCCGCGGCGCTCACCGGCTCGGTCGTGTTCCTCGCGGTGGCCTTGGTCATCGTGCTGGTGACGGCGCCCGGCATCTTCCGCAAGCCGCAGCCTTCCGTGAGGTGACCATGCGCGGTGCAGCTTGCACGCACGGGCCGCTGCACACAAAGGAAGACGAACCAGCACCCGGCTGCAACAACGAGCGCGCCCCCGGCTTACCGCACTCAGCGGCAGGCCGGGGGCGCTGCTTATTCACCTAATGCAGCTCACGGATAACTGACCACGTCACTCGGCCCTCCGAACGAGGAGTTAACCGCCGCGCCGGTTCCGTTGACTACCGACTGAATGCCGCCGGAGCCGTTGAGGAACACCGTCAGGATGTCGTGGAACTGCACGCCGGGGGCGTTCGGGCTCTGGAAGGCCATCGCGTTCTCGATGTCGACGCCCTGGTCGAAGTACGAGTAGCTGCCCATCCCGTAGCCCTGGAAGCTGGTGACCCGGTTCGGCAGGTAGAAGGCCGGATAACCCTTCTGGGTCGGGCTCGCCATCCACGAGGCCTGATCCGGCACCTCGTACGGGTTCTCGTTCTGGAAGAAGATCACCGTGCCGGCCTGGCCGTTCCACACCGTCTCGGTCTTCTGGAAGTGCTCGACCGCGAGGCCGTAGGCGGTGACGTGGTCGCCGTTGACGATCAGGCCGGTGTCGCCCGGGTCGCCGGCCCAGGTTCCGGCGCCCGCGCCGTGGTCCGCGCGCCAGATCCAGACGTCGTCGATGATCGAGTCGTCGCTGTTATCGACGAAGGCGTCGGTCACCGAGCCGGCCTGCTCGCCGCCGACCCGGAAGAACACGTCGTCCACGGTCACCGGGTCGGCCGCGTGGCCGAGCGGGAAGCCCTTCCAGCCGACGGTGAGCAGCGACGGCGACTTGACCGCCCCGGCGTCGAAGATCAGGCCGGAGAGATTGACCCCGCCGACGCCGGCCACGTCCATGGTCACGTTGCCGTTGGTCGGTACGAGGGTCGGGAAGCCGAGGCCGATGATCTTCGTGTTCGGCCACAGCACGTGGATGGTCCGCGGGAGGTTGTAGACGCCCGGGGTGAACAGCAGGTTGTCGCCGAGCGCGAGCGCGAGGTTGATCTGTGCGACCGTGCTGCTCGGATTGACCACGTAGAAGGAGCTGAGCGGCAGCGAGGTCCCGGCGGTCTGCGTCGTGGCGGACCAGGTCGGCCCGGTCGAGTCGTGCTGCACGGAAGGCACGAAGACGCGGTACTTGCCGGCGGAGTCAAGGTACAGATACGGCTCCTCCTGCGTGACCGGGCAGGTGGCCAGCGTCGTGTAGGGCGCGGGGCCGCCGGAGAGCCCGGAGTTCGAGGCGAAGCTTTGCGCGGGCGCCCCGGAGTCGCCGCAGAACACCTGGTTCCACACGCCGTTGGTCCAGCCGTCCAGCGCGCTGTCGCGGGTGATGTACTGCTGCTGGGAGCCGTTGATCACGGTGCTGCCGGTGAACTGCGAGTCGGCGATGAACCCGCCGCTGGCGTAGTCCGGCGAGCCGTCGCAGTAGTCCATCAGACTCACCAGGCCGTTGACGTGCACCCGGCGCAGCGGCGCGGCCTGCGAGACGGCCCAGAACTCGGTGTTGCCCTTGCAGCCGGACTGGCCGGCCACGTTGATGGTCAGGTTGGACAGCGAGCGCCAGAAGTTGTCCAGCGCGACGCAGTTGTTCGGCGCGAAGCACTGGTTGTACACGTCGATCGAACCGTTGATCACGGTGTCGCCCGGGTTCAGGCCGAGCCCGGCGACGCTGGTGTAGAAGCCGACCTGGAAGACCAGTGGGTCGGCGGCTGAGCCGTAGCTGCCGGGGGCGAACAGCACGGCGTACCGCTGGCTGCCGAACTGGTTGGGGACCTGCTGATCGGCCAGGTTGTCCAGGGTGGTCTGGATCTGGCTCTGCGGCATGTCCGGGGTGAACACGATCACGTTCGGGCCCAGGCTGCCGCCGGTCCGCAGCCCCGGGATCGAGAGGTCGGGTCCGGTCGCGCCCTGGGCCGCGGTGCCCTGTGCGGTCGCGCTCTGTGCCGCGGTGCCCTGTGCCGTGCTGCTCTGGGCGGACGCCGCGGCGTTCGCGGCACCCGCGGTGACCGCGCTGCCCGCGACGAGAGCCAGCGTGGCGACTGCTACCGCCAGCCATCGAGGTCTGATCATGTTCACAGCTCCGTAAACGATTCCGGTGACAAGCGTGCTGAACGGTACTGCAGGAACGTGCAGCTCGGACCCCCCGAAAGTCCCGGATCGGCGCTCTGGCTGAGCCGACGGCGGCGGAGAGCGCTCTCCATCGCGACAGTGAACACTTGCGTTACAGGCGTGTCAAGAGATGGCGGCGCGCCGCCGAGTCACCTGCATGGACCGGCCACCGTGCGACCCGCCGCGAAGGCGGCGAGTCTCGATCTGTCATCGCCCAGCGACAGAAAGGACAGGGCATGGCCGGGAAGTTCGAGCTCTACACAGACGCGAAGGGCAAGTTCCGCTTCCGCCTCAAGGCCAGCAACGGGGAGATCATCGCGGTCGGCGAAGCCTACGAGTCCAAGACGGCGGCGATGAACGGCATCGACTCGATCAGGCGCCACGCCGCGGAGGCCTCGGTCCAGGACCTGACGGCCGCCTCAGCCAAGCCGTCGCCCAAGCCCGCACCGAAGCCCGCGCCCAAGGCGACCACCAAGCCGGCCGCGGCGCCGACCGCGTCAGCGCCGATGTCCGCGGAGCACATGGCCCACCACTAGCCAGCAACGCTCCGGCGCATGAACGGAGCCGGGTACGCCGAACCCAAACCGGCGTACCCGGCTCTTCGGTGTCAGGCGCGGGGCCCAGCGCGCACTCCAACACCGGGTCGGGCTTCAGCGGTAGCGGCGCGACTACCAGCCGAAGCCCGACGTGTAGGCGCGGACGTCGGCGACGCTCCACCAACTTCCGCTCGATGCGGTCAGCGTGATGCGGACGTAGCGCACCGGCGCGCCGGTCAGCTGCGCCGTCGTGAACTGGCCGGTGCCCTGACCGGTGGCCACCGCGGTCGTCCAGGTCGCGCCGTCCGCGCTCGTCGTGATCGTGTAGCCGCGCGGGTAGTCGCCGGTCGACGCGCCGGTGTCGAAGACCACTTGCTTCGCGCGGACCTGCTTGCCGAAGTCCACTTGGAGGTACTGGCCTGGAGTCTGACCGGCTCCGGTCGAGTAGCGGGTGCTCGCGTCGGCGTCCACGGCGTTCGCGGCCACGTCGCCGGTGCAGCAGGAGTTGGTCGGGCCGTTCGGCTGCGCCGTGGCGGTCCATCCGGTCGGATCGACCTGCCTGAGCGCGTAGGCGCCGGTCGGGGTGCCGCGCCAGGTGAACGTCGCGAGGGCGCCGCCGGGCAGGGTGTAGGTGAACGCCTGGTCGCCCTCGCGCACCGCGAAGGTCTGCGGGTTGTCGTTCTCGTTGTGCGCGACCAGGACCGTCGTGCCGTCCGGGTCGCGGAACGCCACGTCCATCACCTGGCCGTTCCAGCCGGTCGTGCCGAACGAGGTGCTGGCGATGCGCACCGCGCCGGGCTTTACGAAGCGGGCCAGGTGCCCGAGCGTGTAGTACTCGGCGTCGTTGGTCACCGTGCCGTCCGCGGCGACCGTGACGATGCCGGTGCACGTGCCGCAGCCGCCGACGTGCGGGCCGCCGTCCGGGTTCAGCGCGAGATTCCAGTTGATCACGGTCTCGGCCCAGTTGCGGGTCGCGCCGATGATCAGGTTCCTGGCATGCCACTTGAGCGTGTCGGAGAAGGTGTTCGCGGGGTTCGCGGACTGGCTGCCGGAGCACTCGGTGAAGTAGATCGCCTTGTCCGGGAACTGGTTGTGCAGCGCGGTCATCGCGCTCGGGTCGCCGTAGTAGCAGTGATAGGCGACGCCGGTAATCCAGCGGCTCGCCGAGGAGGAGAGCACGTTCTGGGGGTACGCGTTAATGTCCGCGGTCTCGTCCGGGGGCGTCGCGGCGGCGTCGTTCGGGTGCTCGGTCCAGTTGTGGTCGTAGGCGAAGATCTGTGTGTCCAGGCCGGCCGCGCGCAGCATCGGGCCGAGGTCCTCGATGACCTTCTCCTCCTGCGTGCTGGACATGTCAGTGCCCGGATAGCCGTTGGGCGTGCGGTTCTGTGGCTCGTTCTGGACGGTGATCGCATTCACCGTCACGCCGTTGGCGCGATAGGCCTCGATGAACTTGAGCAGGTACAGCGCGTAGGAGCGGTAGATGCGCGGGTCGTCGATCAGCCGGCCGCCGTCGAGTGAGCCGCCGGTCTTCATCCAGGCCGGCGGACTCCACGGTGTCGCGATGATCTGAAGGCGCGGGTTGATCGCCTTCGCCTCGCGCAGCAGCGGGAGGATCTGCGCCTGGTCGTGCGCGATGGAGAAGTGCCGCTGCTGGTAGTCGGTCTGTCCGGCGGGCAGGTCGTCGTAGGTGTAGGCGGCCGTGGCCACGAAGTCGGAGGCGCCGATCGGCTGGCGCAGATAGTCCAGGCCGTCGCCGGTCGCCGGGTCGAACAGTTCGCGCATCGTCGCGGTGCGGGCGGCGGGAGCGAGCCCGTAGAGCACGGAGGCCGAGGAGTCGGTGATCGCGCCGCCGAAGCCCTGCATGGTCTGGAAGGTCCGGGTCGGATCGACCACGATCGTGGGCGCAGTGGTCGCCGCGCCGCCGCCCGCGCCCGTGTCGGCAGCGCCGAACGCGACGGTGCCGAGGTCGCTGAGCTTGTCGGTGCCGTCCGGGGTGGTGACCCAGACGTGCGCGGCGACCGGAGCGGGGGCGCCTGCGCGGTCCGGCGTGTTCGCCGCCGACGCGCCGGCCGAGGCGCCGACAGCGGCGATCGCCGTGCCCAGTGAAACCGCGATGAGCCTGGAGCGGGCCATGTCTGTCCTTCCTTTCGCGCCGCCCTGTAACAGATGTAACAACGTTGGAACATTGACGACAGCCGTAGAAAACCAGCGGTTCCGGCAACTGTCAACGGGTAGTCGAGCACCGGTATGCTGCGACCATGAAACGCGGTGCTGTAACAAGCGCGGTGGCACATGGTTAGCCCGGCGACACCGCGCCGGGTGACAGTCCGCGATATCGCGGCGCACACCGGCGTTTCGATCGCCACCGTCTCGCGGGTCCTCAACGAGCAGGCGAACGTCGCACCGCGCACCCGCGATCTGGTGCGGCGGGCCGCCGAGGAGCTGGGCGCGCAGACGGACGCGGCAGGCCGTGCCACGGCTGTGCGCCAGGGCGCGGTCTTCGTGCGTTGCCCGTACGTGCTCACCGACTACTTCGGGCTCATCGTCTCCTCGATCGCCGAGACGCTGGAGCTGCACGGCAGGACGCTGATTCTCAACGCCGGTGAGGCCGCGCAGCAGGCCGCCGTGTTGCCCGCGCTGCCCACGCGGGCCGGGGTCGGCGGTGCGATCGTGATCCTGCCGCCGGAGCCGAGCGAGCAACTGGTCGCACTGCGCGGGCGCGGCTTCCCCTTCGTCGTGGTGGATCCGCGTACTGCGATGCCGCGCGACATCGCCGCCGTGTCCGCCGCGCATTTCGCCGGTGCCCGCAGCCTGACCGCACACCTGACGCGGCTCGGGCACCGCCGGATCGGGGTGATCGCCGGTCCGGACAACTGGCTGGCCAGCGAGGCGCGACTGGCCGGGCACGCCTCGGCGCTCGCCGAGGCCGGCGTGCTGCCCTCCCCCGAGCTGGTGCGCGCTACCGAGCCGACCACCCGCCACGGGTATCAGGCTACGAATGCGCTGCTCGATCTGCCGCAGCGGCCCACGGCGCTGATCGGCTTCAACGACAAGGCCGCCGTCGGCGCGCTCACCGCCGCCGCGCAGCGCGGGCTGCGCGTGCCGGACGACCTGTCCATCGCAGGCTTCGATGACATCGATCTGGCCCAGGCGACCAGCCCGATGCTCACCACAGTGCGCCAGCCGCTGGCCGAGATGGGCCGGATGGCTGTCAGCCTGTTGATCCGACTGCTGGACGGCCACCGGGTGGACGCGCTGCACGTCGAGCTGGCGACCGAGTTGGTGGTGCGGGGCTCCACCGGTGCGGCGCCGGCCCGCTGAGGCCCGGCGCGTAAGTTTCGGCGGCCACCCTCGGCTGGACTGCGCGATGATCGACGGCCCGGTCACGCCCTTGACGATCAGCGCCGCCGGACCCAATCCTGCGGTTTCGGCCGGGATAAGCCGGTTGAGCTGCATTCCCCACTCGATGGAGGGCACCGTCGATGACCATCGCAGGGCGCCGCACTGACCCGGTGCGCGCACAGGTTGATACAAGACCTCGGATACGCCGCGGCGTGCTCGCGGCGGCCGTGCTTCCGGTAGCGGCGGCGGCCGCGTTCGCCGCGGCGGCTGTGCCGGCGACCGCCGCGACACCGAACGCGACGAGCGCCGCGACCGTCAGCATCAACACGGGGCAGACGCTCGCGACCGTGCCCGCCACCGGGGTCGGCACCAACGGCTCGGTCTACGACAGCAAGCTGATCGACGCCGCAGTGCCCGGACTGATGAAGAACGCGGGCATCGGACTGATCCGCTTCCCGGGCGGGACCTCGTCGGACACGTACAACTGGAAGAACAACACCGATGTGCTTTCCGGCCAGGCGCAGTCGGTGAACTTCGACCAGTACGCCACGCTCCTGAGCCAGAGCGGCGCCCAGGGCATGATCACGGTGAACTACGGCACCGGCGACACCGTCGGAGCGACGCAGAATCCCGCGGAAACCGGCGCGCAGTTCGCCGCGGATTGGGTGCGCTACGCCAACGTCACGCACAACTACGGCATCAAGTACTGGGAGATCGGCAACGAGATCTACGGGAACGGCACGTACGGCGGCACCGGCTGGGAGCCGGACAAGCACTGCACCTCCGCTACCAGCCCGACCAACTGCGGCCCCGCGGTCTACGCGCAGAACGTGAAGGCCTATATCAGCGCCATGAAGGCGGTGGACCCGAGCATCGTCATCGGCGTCGTGCTGACCGCGCCCGGCAACTGGCCCGACGGCGTGACCAACAGCGCCAGCCCGCAGACGTGGAACCAGACGGTGCTCTCCGCGCTGGGCAACCAGATCGGCTTCGCCGACGTGCACTGGTACCCGCAGAACCCGAGCACGGTCACCCCGCCCGGGCCGACCGACGCCGGCCTGCTCAGCGACACCTCGCAGATCCCGACGATGGTCTCGAGCCTGCGCTCCTCGCTGAGCCAGTACAGCGGAAGCGCCAACGTGCCGATCATGATCACCGAGACCAACTCGGTGTCCTCGAACCCCGGCAAGCAGACCCTCAGCATCGTCAACGCCCTGTATCTGGAGCAGGACTACCTGGGCTGGCTGCAGAACGGCGTCTCCAGCGTCGACTGGTGGCAGATCCACAACGGCATCGTGACCACCGGCGACAACGGCTCCTCGCTCTACGGCACCGCGACGTACGGCGACTACGGCGTGCTGGCCGACGGGAGCTGCGGCACGATCAACGGCGCGCAGGTCTGCGAGCCGGCCGCCGACACTCCCTTCCCCGCCTACTACGGCATGCAGTTGCTCAGCAAGTTCATCCACCCCGGTGACACCCTGGTCTCGGCGACCTCCAGCCAGTCGCTGGTCAAGTCGTACGCCGTCAAGGCCGCCGATGGCTCGCTGCGGGTGATGTTGGTCAACGACGACCCGAGCAACAGCTACTCGGTCGGGCTCAGCTACTCCGGATTCACCCCGGCCTCCGGCGCTCCGAGCGTGGCCACGCTGGCTCCACCCGGCACGTCCATCACCACAGCGGCCAGCGGTAGCGCGGCGGCGCAGACCATCGCGCCGTACAGCGCCGCGGTCATCACGCTGCAGCCCGGCTCGACCGTGACGCCGCCGACCACGCCCGGCACGCCGACGGCTTCCGGCGTCACGTCCACCTCGGTCAACCTGAGCTGGACCGCGTCGACGAGCAGCACGGGTATCGCAGGGTACGACGTCGTCAGCGTCAACGGCACCACCGAGACCGTGGTCGCGTCGCCGACCACGAACTCGGCCACGATCAGTGGCCTGACTCCCTCGACGAGTTACACCTTCGCCGTCTACGCGAAGGACACCGCGGGCAACCGCTCCGCGCGCTCCGGCACGGTCGCCGTGACCACGAGCGCGTCCAGCTCCTCCGGCGGATGCAAGGTCACCTACGCGCCGAACTCCTGGGGCGGCGGCTTCACGGCGAACGTGACGGTCGCGAACACGGGCACGACGGCGTGGAGCGGCTGGACGGTCGCCTGGACCTGGCCCGGCGACCAGAAGGTCACCAACGCCTGGAACGCCCAGGTGACCCAGAGCGGCACCAAGGTGACGGCGACCAACGTCAGCTACAACGGCGCCGTGCCGGCCGGCGGCTCGACCTCGTTCGGGTTCCAGGGCACCTGGTCCAGCAGCAACGCCTCGCCGACCGCGTTCACCGTCAACGGAAACGCTTGCACGGTCGGGTGATCGCAGTTAGCTGACGGCGGTATCCAGTCAGCCGCTCAGCGCAAGGGTCGAACAACGCGGGGCCGGTGCGCACCAAGCACCGGCCCCGTGCCGCACCATCCCGGCTTCGGACGGCTCGCGCCCACCGCCGACCGATGGGAAGGTGGACCGGTGGGATTGCATGAGGGACACCGCAGCGACCGCCGCCTAGCCGTCAACCCGCTACTCTCCGAGGCCGATCCGCTCGGCCCGCTCGAGGTCGCACCGCCCGCGCACCGGCTGCCCGACGGCCCGATGCCGCCGTCGATCGCATACCGCCTGGTGCACGACGAGCTGATGCTCGACGGCAACGCCCGGCTCAACCTGGCCACCTTCGTGACCACCTGGATGGAGCCGCAGGCCACCGCGCTGATGGCGGAGTGCGCCGAGAAGAACATGATCGACAAGGACGAGTATCCGCAGACCGCGGAGCTCGAACGCCGCTGTGTGTCGATCCTGGCCGATCTGTGGAACGCGCCGGACCCGCAGGCCGCGGTCGGCTGCTCGACCACCGGTTCGAGCGAGGCGTGCATGCTCGGCGGCCTCGCCCTCAAGCGCCGCTGGATGCGCGAGCCGCGCAACGCCGACCGATACGCCTCCGGCCAGGCCCGGCCGAACCTGGTCATGGGCATCAACGTGCAGGTCTGCTGGGAGAAGTTCTGCAACTTCTGGGAGATCGAGCCGCGGCTGGTCCCGATGGAGGGCGAGCGCTACCACCTCGACGGTGAGCGCGCCGCCGCGATGTGCGACGAGAACACGATCGGGGTCGTCGCGGTGCTCGGCTCGACGATGGACGGCAGCTACGAGCCGGTGCCGGAGATCTGCGCGGCGTTGGACGCGTTGCAGGAGCGCACCGGGCTCGACATCCCGGTGCACGTGGACGGCGCCTCGGGCGCGATGGTCGCGCCTTTCCTCGACCCGGAGCTGTCCTGGGATTTCCGGCAGCCGCGGGTCGCCTCGATCAACACCTCCGGCCACAAGTACGGCCTGGTGTACCCCGGCGTCGGCTGGGCGCTGTGGCGGGACAAGGCGGCGCTGCCCGAGGAGCTGGTCTTCAAGGTCAACTACCTCGGCGGGGACATGCCGACCTTCGCGCTGAACTTCTCCCGCCCCGGCGCCGAGGTCGTCGCGCAGTACTACAACTTCCTGCGGCTCGGCCGGGACGGCTACCGCGCGGTGCAGCAGGCGGCCCGCGACGTCGCGCAGCACCTCGCGCAGGGAGTCGAGGCGACCGGGGCGTTCCGGCTGCTGACCCGCGGCGACGAACTGCCGGTCTTCGCGTTCACCACGCGCGACGAGGCCACGGTCTTCGACGTCTTCGACGTCTCGCGGCGGCTGCGCGAGCGCGGCTGGCAGGTGCCCGCGTACACCTTTCCGGCTAACCGCGAGGACCTGGCGGTGATCCGGCTGGTATGCCGCAACGGGTTCTCCATGGACCTGGCAGACCTCTTACTCGCGGATCTGAACCGGCTGCTGCCCGAACTCCACCGGCAGCCGGGACCGATGAGCGAGCACGGCGTGAAGAAGCGCACCGCCTTCCACCACTGACGCCGAGATCGGCGGCTGTCTGTAAGTAGCTACTCGGCCAGACCCGCGCGACGCAGGTATTCGAGGTCTTCCAGGTATTGCGCGAAGTTCTTGGACCGGCGCGGCGCGATGGCCACCAGCGAGTCGAAGGGCGTCAGCTCGAACCGCGAAACGGCGATCCCGGCGTACACCGGCAGCTCAACGCCCTGAGTCTTGTCCACGACGTCCCGGTGCAGCAGGAACTGCGTCTCTGGATTCCGCCGCACCAAATGCCCCGGCACCATATAGAAGTCCGCGTCGCTGAACTCGGCTTCTGAGATGTCCAGCGCCCAATCCACGTCGCGGTAGTACGACTCGATCGCGGCGTTGAACTCGGCCTGCAGGCGCTCCTCCATCCCGTAGTTCACCGGCGTCGTCATCAGAGGGCCGATCCGGCCCTTCAGTGTGACGTGCTTGAAAACGCAGCCGGAGAGTTGGTGCAGCTTGGCCAGGGAGAGCCCGTCGACGGTCACGTCCTCGAAGCGCACTCCGTGCACCGAGCAGTTCGCCGCCGAGGAACGGCTGATCGTCACGTCCCGCACGACCAGCCCGAGCCCGGGGTCGTCGTGCTGCGCCAGAATGCACGAGTCGAACTTGACCCGATCCAGGTCAAGCCCCTCGAACACGCGCCCGCTGCCGTACTGGCGCAGCCGGGTGAAGGTCTCGCCGCCGATCTGCTGTCGCATGCGCCGACTCTACTTGAAGATCTGTTTCAGGTCGGCGTCAGAAATCGTCGGATATTGCATGATCTGGTCCCCGTGGTCGATGTACGGCCGGTTCATGTGCGTGTTGTACGAGCTCGCGCTGCCTCCGGTCACATCCACGTTGTAGTTGCCGCTGCCTATCTGGAAGTCGGCCACCTGCTGACCGGGTGACGAGGTGCCCAGGTGGGTGATGTTCGGGTCGCCGAGGACCGCGGGGTCGTTCGCCGCGCCCTTTTCGATCTCCGAGCCGACGAACATCCGCTGCAAGTAAGGCTCCTGCTGACCGCGGGCGATCTGCGCCGGGCTCAGGTTCGCGCGGATCTGCGCCGGGGTCCGTGCGGCAGAGCGGTCGACAGCTTGCCTCAGCGTGTCGTAACTCGCCTGGTCGGCGGCGCTGAGGCTGGCTTTCGAGCCGGGCGGCGGCGTGTACGGCGCGAGACCCAGCGGGTCGAACGCGGCGAGCGGGTTGTCGACGTAGCGGTAGTGGTTTGGCGCGGGGCCAAGGCCGAGCGGGTCGGGTGAGGCGTAGGCGCCGGTCGACGGGTCGTAGTAGCGGAAGTAGTTGTAGTGCAGGCCGGTTTCGGCGTCGTGGTACTGGCCCGCGAAGCGCAGCGGGCAGTCGGTCTCGGCGCCCGGGGCGGTGATCGGGGTGCCCCAGAGGCTGGTCGTGGTGTGCCAGGCGATCCGGCCGTCTGGCGCGACCAGCTCCGTGGGCATGCCGGACTGGTCGGCGATGATCGCGTAGAACGCGGCGTCGATCTCGGTTTGCGGGGCGGTGGCGGCCCAGCTGCGCCGGGTTTGCGTCACGGCGCGGTAGCCGCCTGGCTCCCAGTCCCAGCTGACCGCCGTCGTAGTTCCGTCTACTGCAGTCGATGCCTGTTCGGCGAGACGCGACCCGTCCCACGCGAAGGTGATCTCCTCGACTACCGCGCCCGCCGCACCCTCCCCATCAAGGCGCTGCTTTGCGGTGCGGCGGCCGATGGGGTCATAGATGTAGCGCCATGTGGCGTCGGGCGTGATGACCTGCGTGATGCGGTCGTCTGCGTTCCAGGTGTACTGCCACTGCTTCGTCTGGCCCGACAAGGTGCGCCGCGTTGCGCGCACGAGGCGGCCCTGTCCGTCGTGCTCGAATGTCACCCGGCCGGCGCGGCGCACAAGGGTGCCCTCGTGTTCGAGTTCGCCTCGGCTCTCTTCATCGCCGGGCGCCGTTGCCTGCGCAAGGTTGCCGAGCGCGTCATAGGCGTACGTCTCGGACCAAGTCGCCGCTTGCACAGCCGTGACGCGGCCAAGCGGATCGAGGTTAAAGCTGCGGGCACCGCGCAGTTGATCGGTGAGCTCCGTGAGGTAGCCGTCTGGACGGTACGTGTACGCACGTTGCTGAAGTAGCGTGGGTTCCTGACCGGATCCGGTCTGGTCATACGCCCAAACCGACTGTGCGGCAAGACGGCCCGCTGCATCGAAACTCTGCGCGATCGCGGCACCGGCGCCGACGTACCGGAGCGTTTCCTGGCCGATCGCATCATGTTGGAAGGTCAGGGCACTGTTCGCGGTGGTGAGAGTCGCCGGAAGGCCGACCGCGTCGTACGTCCACTGCGATACCGCGCCTGACGGAGTCGTGCGGCGGATTCGGCGGCCGGCGGCGTCGTACTCGTTGATCAGGGTTCGGCCGTCGACCGTCTCGGTGAGGATGCGGCCGAGTGCGTCGCGGGTGTAGTCGAGGGTGGAATCCGGGCTTTCAGCATGGATCAGGTGGCCAGCAGGGCTGTACACGAGCCGGTAGACCGAGCCGTCCGCCTCGCGCTCGACAACCCGGCCAAGCGAATCGCGGCTGTAGGTAACGACCTGCCCCGCACCGTTCACCCGCTCGATCAGCTGGCGTGCCGTGTCGTAGCGGTATGTCAGAGCACGACCGTTGAAGTCGGTCTCGGCGACCAGGTTGTCGGCGGCGTCATACTCGTAGCGCCAGGACAGGCCGGCGGCATTCGTGACGCTGACCAGCCGCAGTTCGGTGTCGTAGCCGAAGCGATAGACCGCGCCGAACTGGTCGGTGCGCGCAATCGGCTTGTCGAAGGGCCCATACTCGGTCCGCGCCGTTCCGCCGATCGGGTCGCGGTATTCGACAAGGTTGCCCTCGCCGTCGTACGTCCACTCTTGGCGTGTGCCGTCCGGCAGGACGCGCCAGGCAGGAGCCCCCTCGACGGTCCACCCCATAGTCGAGACCGCGCCGAGCGCATCCGTCACGCTGCTGACTCGGCCGAACGCGTCGCGTTGGAGCCGGGCGTGTGAGCCGTTCGCGGCGGTCGTGGCGACGGGAAGCCCCGCGCTGTTCGCCTCGAAGCGGGTGACCTGACCCAGTGGGTCAGTCTGCGCGATCATCGCACCGCGTTCGTCGTATTCGTACGTGGTGACGGCGCCGTCCGGGGCGGTGACGACGGTGAGATTTCCGCGCTCGTCATACGCGTACTGCCATAGCGCGCCGCCCGGAACGAGGACCGCTGTGGGCAGCCGCGATTCGTTGTACGTGATCTGCAAGGCGCTGCCGTCCGGGCGCTCGATTCGCACCGGGTCGCCGTGCTCATCGCGCACGTATCGTGTGGTGCGGCCGAGCGCATCGGTGACGGCGAGCAGCCGGTTGTAGCGATCCTGCTCGGTGACGGTCTCGGCGCCGAGCGGGTCCACCACGCGGACCGTCTGGCCGCGCTCGTTCCAGTGGTAGACGGTCGGGTAGCCGAGCGAGTCGGTGACGGTGGTGGTGCGTGCTTCGAGGTCGTAGGCGAAGGTGGCGGCCAGGTAGCCGCCGGTGCCGTTGGCGCTCACGACGCGGCCGGAGTCGTCGTACTCGTATTCGTACCGGTTGCCGTTGCGGTCGATCCAGCCGGTGACCCGGTCGTCGCGGTCGTATTCGAAGACCAGCGGGCGGCCGGAGGAGTCGAGCAGATCGGTCAGCCTGCCGAGCGGGTCGTAGCGGAAGCCCACGAGCGCGGTGGCGTCTCCCCCGCCCGGATCAGCGAGCCTGAGCCCTGATATCCGCGGACCGGCGCTGGTCAGCTCGCTGTCCACGATCACGTGGTAGCCGCCGGTGTGGTAGACGTCGGTGGGCAGGCCCTCGTCGTCGTGCACGAAGGTGATCCGGTTGCCGTTGCGGTCGCTGATCGCCTGCGCCGGCCGGGACACCTCTGGCGTGGGGCCGGGCGGGAAGTGCAGCGTGCGGCCGGATTCCGGCTGCGCGATCAGGATCGTGTCACCGGCCCGGTCCCAGCGCAGCGGCCAGCGTGCGCCCTCGCTCGGCAGCACCTCCTGGCCGGGCTGGGTCGGCACCTGGTAGTGCAGCACCACGCCGTCCGGTGCCGCGTAGTGGATGCCGTCCTCGTCGATCTCAACACGCTGATCCAGCGTGGAGGCCCAGGAGCGGCCGAACCAGCGGCCCCGGCGATAGTCCGAGCGGTGCATCCGTTCCAGCACCAGCGGCAGCACGCCGGGCAGCGCGAGATCCTGCTGCGGGAGGAACATCTGCCCGCTGACCAGGTCAACTGGATCGTCGCTCGCGCCCTGCGCTCCGGGCACCTGCCCGTCCGTCACCTCGTTGCCGCCGCCGAGCGGCTCGGGTTCACCGCCGCCGCCGGACAGCCCGCCGGACCCGGTGACCTCGGATTCCGCGCCGCTGAGCGAGCCTTCCGCGTCGCCCTTGCCGATGCCCTCGATCTTCGCGACGATCCCGGCCTCGTTCTCCACGTGCGCCGCGGCGGACTGCTCGAGCTTCTCGCCGATCTCCCCGAAGTGCTTCGGGACCGCCTCGCCCACCTTCTCGATCGACTCCAGGACCGGCTTGGCCATGTCCTGCTCGACCACCTCGACGATCTCGTCGCTCATGAGAAGTTCAGCGCTCCCGCGTTCGCCGCGAAGGTCTGCGCGTGCCCCGCGACCGTTTCAGCGTGCTGTCTCATCGCGGCGGCGTGCCCCTTGACCAGTTCGGTGTCGATCGAGAAGCCGGCGCCGACGGATCCGCCGCCCCCGGACACGCCGAGCGCGCTTGCCGCCGCCTGGAATACCAAGCCGCTGACCGCCGCGGAAACCTTGTCCATCAACGGTTTGACCGTCGCCTCGATCACCTCGGCCACGATGTGCTGGATCAGCTGCTGCTTGAGGAACTCGACGATCTTCTTTCCGGCCTCGATCACCAGGGCCTCGGCGGCCTCCGCGATGCCGAGGGTGGCCACCGCGGCGGCTTGGTCGGCGATGAACGTCGCGGCCATCACGACCAGTTCCGCGATCGCCTCGACCTTCATGCCGATGATCACGTCGGCGGCCGCATCGAGCGCGTCGGCCACGACGTGGCAGCCGTCGACCAGTTCGGTCAGGTGCTGCGTCGACGTGCTCGACCACTTGGCCAGCAGCGCCTCGTATCCCGCGCCCTGATACGCCTGGCCGAGTTGTTGCACCGTGTTGTGTGCCTGCTGGTGCGCATCCTGGAGATTGGTGGCGAACTCGCGCACGTGTTGTCCGAATTCGCGCACCTTGTCCTCGTTGATCATCGGCCAGTTGATGCCGATGAAGTTGAGAAACTGCGCCACCTCGCTCGGAAGCTCGATCGCCATCCCGTTGCCTCCCCGTTGCGCTGGCGAACGACTGCTTCCGGCGAGTCTCGCAGAGTGCTCCGTTGCTGTCCACGGTTCTGAATCCGTTGCTCGGCGCGGGAAAGAGCGATATGTCAGCCCACTGAGATAGGCGCGGGAGCAGGACGGCGGCCGACGAGTTCGGCGTACTGCGGGCAGCGCGCGGCAAGCTCCGCGTGGGTGCCGAGTTCGGTGCGCTCGGCGTCGAGCAGCAGCACGCGGTCCGCGCGCCGGGCCGAGCCGAGGCGGTGCGCGACCAGGACGACCGCGCCTGGCCTGCTGCGAAAGGCGGCCTCGGCGCGGCGTTCCGCGGCGTGGTCGAGGTGGCAGGTGGCCTCGTCGAGCAGCACGATCGGCGCTCGGGAGAGGTGCGCGCGGGTAAGGGCGAGCAGCTGCCGCTGGCCGGCCGAGAGCAGCGCGGGGACGACGCGCGCGTCCAGGCCGCCGAGCGTGTCGAGCAACGCAGTCGAACCGACCAGCCCGGCGGCCTCGGTGATCTCAGCGTCCGTCGCGTCAGGGCGCAGATAGGCGAGATTCTCGCGGACCGTGCCCGCGAAGACGTACGCCTCCTGCGGAATGAGCACTCGAAGTTCGGGGAGCCGGTCCTCCGGGATCGAGGCGAGCGGTGCACCGAACAGGGCCACGCTGCCCGACCCGGGAGGCAGCAATCCGGCCAGCAGGTTCACCAGGGTGGACTTGCCGGCTCCACTCGGGCCGACGATCGCGAGGTGCTCGTGCCGGCCGATGCGCAGATCGAGATTCTCGACCACGGGATCGGAGTGCGGGCCGTAGCGGAAGCAGAGGCTTGATATGTCAACGGCCGCGGCGGCAGAGGGGATCCGGAGCGAGGGAACCGGGGGCGTCGCGTCGCTCGGTCCGGGTGCCGGCTCGGGCGCTGCGACCAGTCCGCCTTCGGCAAGGCGCCGCACGGCGACCGACAGCCGCAGCGCGGACGCCCCGACGCCCTGAACCAGCGTGCGTAGCGCGGGCTCCAGATTGACGGCGACGTAGGTCAGCGCTCCGACCAAGGCCCCGGCGGTCAGGCCATGCCGCAGTAACGGTCGCGCCGCGAGCAGGATCAGCAGCAAGGGGACGTTGCCGCCGAACACGACGATTGCGCGCCGCGCCGCGCCGAAGCCGGCGAGCGCGCGGCTGAGCCGGTATTGCTCGTCGACGGCCGCGCCGACGCGCGTCGCGATGAGCGGCTCGACTCCTGCGGCAGCGATGTCACGCAGCCCTTCGATCGCCGTTCCAGCGAGCGCCGCGACCCGCTCCTCGGCGAGGAAAGCAGCACGCTGCCGGGAGATCATCGGGCGCAGTAACACCGCGAACCCGAGCAGCGAGAGCAGCAGCGGCCCGACGACCAGCGCGGCGAGCGGCAGCGCGAGCGAGGCGAGGCCGATGCACACCGCGATGGCCGTGACCGCGAATTGCCGCACCACGAGCAGTTGACCGGCGACGACGTCCCGCACCGTCTCGACCTGCCGGGTCAATCGCGCCACCGGTGCCGCGCCGAGTGGTCCGTGCTCGGCGTCGCCTCTGCACGCGCGCTCCAGCGTCCCGTGCACAAGCGCCGTGACGAGGGCGTCCCGCAACGGCTCGACGACATCGCCGAGCCGGGGATACATGGCGCGAGTACCGAGTGCGCCCAAGGCGGTGACAGCGCCGAGAGCGAGCAGCCACACCAGTCCGGTCATCGCCCGCCCGCGAAGGAAGCCCTCGTCGAGCGCGGCGGCGACGAAGCGGCCGGAGACGAGTGCGGGGGCTGATTCGAGCAGCGACCAGGCGAGTAGCGCGGTCAGTGCGCGGCGTCGGCGCAGAACCTCGGCCGTGATGAAGCGGAATCCGGCCGAGGCGGGCGAAGAGGCGGAGGCTGAGGCTGAGGCAGAAGTCACCGGGCCTGGCGTGGTGCGGCTAGTCATGCTCGGCTCCAGCACCATCGACTTCACATCCGCCGTCTAGTTCCGGCTCGTATTCGCCGTCAAGCAGCGCCCTGTATTCGGGTTCTGCCCAAAGCTCGTGGTGTGGTGCCAATGCGCGCAAGGCGCCGTTCTCCAGCCAGGCGACCAAGTCCGCGCGAGCCGCGGCTGCTGCTCGACGTGCGATCACGATCCGGGTCCGACCTGCCGTCGCTGACTCCATCGCCGCGCCGACCCGCGCCTCGGTGACCGTGTCCAGTGCGGCGGTAGCGTCATCGAGCACGATCAGGCGAAGCCCGGCACCGGCGCGAGCCAGCGCGCGGGCGAGACCGAGGCGCTGGGTCTCGCCGCCGGAAAGCGGAGCCCGCTCCAGGGGCGTCTCATAACCATCCGGCAGCTTCCTGATAAAGCCGTCCGCGGCCGCGGCCACGGCTGCGCGCTCGACGCGCTGCGGTTCCGCGCCCAAGCCGATCGTTTCGCCGACCGTTTCGCCGAGCGGCGCGGGGCGCTCGAACGCATAGCCCACCGCGCCGCGTAGCGCCTCGTGCGAGAGCTGCGGCAGTGCGACGCCGTCGAGCGACACCATTCCGGCGTCCGGATCGATCAGCCGCCCGGCGAGCGCGGCCAGCACGCTCTTCCCCGATCCGGACGCGCCGACCACGGCCAGTTCGAGGCCGCCGGGAACCGTTAAATCAAGGTTCTCAATGACCGGGCCGTCGGTGCCCATGACCGTGACCCGTTGAAACTCCAGCAGTCCGCCGCCGGATGGAGGCAGGTCGCGGGCGCCGTAAGACCTGCGCGGCAGGTCTTCGGTCTCGGCCAGGCGCATGGCCGCACCCCGGGCCTGCGCGAGGGCCAAGGCAGCCTGGGTGGAGGAGAAGAACCCGAGGCCGAGTGCCGCGTAGCTGGCAGCGGCGAGCACCTGGCCCACCGCGAGGCGACCGGAGATGAGGCCGAAGCCCGCCACGGCCAGCACGGCGGTCTGGGTGAGCGCGAAAAGCAGCATGCTGCGCCAACCGGCGACGCGTTGAGCTCGCCACAGCGCCTTGCCGGTCGTCGACAGTTCGGGCACCGGCGTCAGGACGCGCGCGGCCTCGGTGTCCCTGGTGCCCGAGGCGCGGATCGTGCGGATCCCGCCGAGCGCGTCGAGCAGCCGCGCCGCGATCTCGCTCTGCGTGCGCTGATATGCCGCGGCCAGATCCCCGGTCTGCCGAACGAAGGAACGCAGAATCAGTGCTCCGACAGGCACCGTCACCGCGAACGCCGTTACCAGGCGCCAATCGATCAGCCCGAGCGCGACAAGGCCGCCTGCCGACATCACGAGGTCGGCGGTCGCGTTGACGATGGCGACCGGGGCATTGGCCGCGTCCGGCGCCGCGCCGACAAGCCGGCCGACCAGGTCGCCCGGGGCGAAACACCGGGTGGCGGCGGGACCGGCGGTGAGCAGCCGGTCCATCAGCCGTCGGCGCAGCGAGGCGGTGGCGGCGGCGCCGCAGTAGGGCTGGCCGAACTCGGATACGAGGTTTGCGACAGTCAAAGCAGCGAGCACGACGGCGAATTGCAGCACGGCACGGGTCGAGTCGTGGGACGAAGCAGCGGCCGGGGCTGGGTTCGAGATCACGGCGTCGACGGCGTGCGCGAGGGCGGCTGGGAGGAGGACTACGAGAGCTGATGCGGCGAGCGTGGAGATGGCCGTGACAGTCGTCCAGCCGAAATGCTGACGCGCGACTTCGAGCAGCAGGCGATCGGCCCGCCGTCGGGCCGCCGGGCCGGAAAGCGTCTGCGCGTTCGCCGTGCCACCACTCATCGCGACACTCATCATCAGACTCCTTTCCGGACGCGACCGGGCGTTCCCCGCGCCCGGGAGCGCGGGGAACGCCAGTCTGAGTGCTAGACCTGCCGCGGTGATCCGCGCTCAGGTCTCTCAGGCCACTGCAGCCGTCAGACGCAGAGGATGACGCTCGCGGCGGACACGCAGCTGAGCAGGCTCACGGTCGAGGCGCCGCCGTGGCCGCCGTTGCGCTCGGTCGCCGGAGCTTCCAGACCCTGCAGGTCGAGGATCGCCATGATCTTCTGCCTTTCTGGTAGGGAATCAATCTCTTGCCATCTCACGGCCGGAAGGCCGAGAGTCTGTGTGGGCACCGCTGTGTGCCCGTGCGCCGACACCGGTGCCGGCGCGGTAGGAGGTGCTGAACGGCAGTCCCGTTCCCGTTCCCAGCGCCGCGTTGAGCGCCAGCAGGACGCCGGCGCTACCCGACGCGAGATCCATCGAGAGCCGCAGGAGCTGGTCGCCGGGGAACGCCAGGTGCCCCTTGTAGGACACCGCGTGCCACATCAGCCTGCGGATTTGCCGGTCGAGCACCGCTGCGGCATCCAGGTCGCCGAGATCGACGTCCGCGTCCCGCAGCCGCGCCAGGTATGTGATGAGACCGGCGCGCCCGTTGAACAGGCCGGGCTGGATCACGAAGTCGACGTCGCAGGCTCTTGCGATACCAGGTTCGATCGCGGTCAGCGGCGAGTCTGGGCGGTGCGCGAGGTAGTCGCGCAGCACGATGCCGATTCCGGTGCTGCCGATCTCGAGGTAGGGCAGCACCCTGTCTCCGTCGGCGACCTGGACCGTGCCATCCGCCATGTTCCGGCAGGCGTCGAGGTCGCGGCGCAGCGCGGTCTCCGCGAGGTCGAGCAATCCGGTATCGCCGGTCTCCTCGTAGAGGCGCACCGCGAGCAGGGCCGCGCCGGAAGCGCCGTGCGCCAGGCCCTCGCGCGCCTCGCCCATCCGCTCGGCCTGTCGCGGACCCCGCACGGCCAGCTGCTCGGCGAGCCGGTCGGCCGCTCGCAGCGCCGAGTCGCGCCACCCGCTCTCGCCGGTCGAGCGCGCGAAATGCAGGTCCACGAGGCCGATGCCGGCCAGGCCCTCGGCCATATCCAGCAGGCCGTCCTCGATCCCGGCGCTGGTCAGCTTCGCGTCCGCGAGCCGGTCAAGCAGCTGCAACGCCTCGTTCTGCCGCCCTATGACGTCCAGGGCATAAGCCGCTCCGTGCGTTCCGATGAGCGCCCCGGGCTTCAGCGGGTCGCGCCAGCTCGCCTCGATCAGCCAGTCCGCCTGCTCGGGGTCGATCTGCACGCCTGCCGTATGCAGCGCGTACAGCACGCCGGCCGCGCCGTAAGCCAGGCTGTGACCGTGGCCGCCGTGGCTGAACTGCTCGATGTCGCCGGGGAAGAGCCGGTCGGTGCGATCGGGCGTCGCGGCGGCGGCGATCCCGGCGCTGAGCGACGCGCGCAGCGCGGGCCAGTCGTGTGAACCGGCCGGGTCGAGCAGCATGGCCGGGTGCGCCGGCCTTACAACGCTTTCGTCGCTTTCGTCACGTCGGTCATTCGCTCCGGCTCGCGCGGTGGAATCGGCCGCGCGGGAGCTGACTGTCTCGAACGTCGCGGAGTTGAAATACCGTTCGTCGAAGTAGTTCTCCGGCAGCGGGAACACGGCACGGATCGCGTCCATGAGCTGCCCGGCCTTCTGCCGGTCCAGGTGCATCATCGCCACCAGCGGCATGAACAGCCAGATCCGCAGGCTGGCCAGCGCATACCGGTCCACCTCGAAGCCGCGCAGCGTCCGCGGCGCGGCGAAGCCTCCGGCGCCGAGCCGCGGCGGCGTGTAGTCGTCCGCGGGCGAGGCGAGTTCGAAGTCGAGGAAGACCACGCCGCCGTCCGGCCGCACCATCACGTTGTTCGGGTGCAGGTCGCCGAAGACGATGCCGCGCTGGTGCACGGAATCCAGCGCCCGCTCCACGTTGTCGGCGATCCGCACGGCCCATCGCGCATAATCCGCGAGCTTCTCAGCGCCCTGGCTCGGATGTACCAGCGGGAAGTCGCGCACGAAGGCGGCGTTGAGGGTCTCCCCTTCTACGAAGGTCTCGACGAGGAAGTGGTGCTCCCACGCGGTGGCGTATTCGACGACCTCGGGCACGCAGTCCAAGCCGCGCAGCCGGTCCAGGATCGCGTGCTCGTGCCGCAGCCGGGTGATCGCGTCGACGCCGCCTTGGTCGAGCCCTGAGTGCGGGCGGCCCTCCTTGAGCACGACCTTCCCGCCGCCCGCCACCTGTGGATCGTTCGGCCGGCCCAGGTAGATTCCGCCGCCGTTGGAGAAATGCAGCACCCGCTCGATCTGGTAGGGCAGGTCGAAACGCTGGGCGTCGCGCGCCGCGAGCTGCGGTTCCAGGCAGACGGGCAACTTCACCCAGTCGGGCAAGGCGAAGACCGGTCCGCGCCGGTCGCTTTCCATGGTGCCGTCCGGACGGCGCAGCGCCAGTTCCCGCGAGCCGTCGGCGCCGACGTGGTAGAACTCCGCGAACGCGCCGAACCGGGTGTAGAGCGGGCCCTCGTTCCATCGCAGGTCACTGAGTACGTAGGGCCCCGGCTCGCCGCCGACGATCGCGTCCAGCTCGGTAAGAGTGCGCTCGAGCGCCACTTCGTCCAACGGGTATAGAGTGAGAAGTTTCCCACTGGCACCACGCGGCGCGTATTTGCTGTTCTGCATCAACAGGGCGGCCGGCCCGCGCAGGAACTTGAACGCGACGCCTCGCTCGAAGCAGTATCCGCACACTTTCTCGAGGACTCGCTCGGCGTTGGCCGGCGTGGCGGAGACGTGAATCTTCCAGCCCTGCAACGGAAGCCGCACGCCTTCGGGCTGGTAGACGGCCCACAGGTCGCGGTCCTCGCGGCGCCAGCCGGCCGGGACGGGGCCGGCGGCCGCCGCGAAGTCGGCGACGGTGCGCTGCCAGCGCTCCGGGGTGTCGTAGAACACCGGATCGGCGAAACAGAACGGTTCGTAACGCGCGTCCATCGCGGGGCAAACCCTCCCAAGACCTTCGGTGCCGTGTCCGGTGCGTGCCGTTCGGCCCGCACTCGAAGTGGAGCACCTTCCTTCCGCGATTCGCGCCGCTCCCGACCAAACGCCGTCCAACCTCCGACCGCTCACCGACCATCCGAACCGCGTTTCGGCGGCCGGGGGCACTCACAAAATGAAACTAAGCGGGCGAATGCGCCGCCCTATCGAGTGAATCTGAGCCCCCCGGGGCGCGTCCGCGACACGATGCGAATCCCCCGCTTACGCGCAGTACAGAGGCATTCGGTGCGGTATCCGCCCCAGCGCACCGATGCGCGGACCACGAGGTATGCGCCGCGCAAGGGTCTTCAGCGCACTATCAGCGTTCTCCTAAATTCAGTCAGGTGACTCGTGACGCCAACACCGACTGTCGTCCTCGTAAGGAGGTGCCGGGAATGGGCTCCACGCAAGCCGATAACTCCACCGCCGAGAGATCCGCGGCGTATCGGCTCGGAACCGCGCTGCGGCTGCGCCGACTCGAACTGGGGATCTCGCAGCGGGAGCTGGCCCGCCTGATCGGCCTGTCAGCACACAGCAACCTCGGCGACTACGAACGCGGGCAGCGCATTCCGCCCGGTGACATCGTGGTCGCCTGCGAGCAGTTGTTGTCCGTGGAGGCGAACTACCTCCAGAAGCTGCGCCGCGAAGCGCTGTGCGAAAGGGCCAAGCGGCTGTGCAGCTACCGGGATTGAGCGCGGGGTCAACAGGGCTCTGACATGACGGCAGCGGTGCGCGGCCGGAAACTCAGACCGCGCACCGCCACGCCACCCCGTCCCCCAGAACCGGTCGGCGCCCCGGGTTCGCCGCCGGCGCCGGCTTCAGCGTCGGACTGTACTTACTCAGACAGCATTGGCTTAGCCAGCGTTCGCTTAGAACGTGTCGGCCTAGACGGCGTTGACCTAGCTAGAACGCGCTCGCTCAGTACGCGCTCATCGCCTGCCCGAAGGCGCCCGCGGTCTGCACCACCGAGGAGCAGGTCGCGCTGGCGAAGGCCGCCGCCCCGCCGGCACACTGCTTGTCGCGGGTCGCCGACCAGAACGAGAGCCAGGCCAAATTCTTGCTCTTGGCCCAGCTCGCCAGCGCGGAGGCGTCGGCGACCGAGAAGCTCTCCGAGTTGACGTCGTTGACGCCGATCATCGGGGTGACCGCCACCTTCGCAAGGGCCTGCGATGCCGAGAGCGAGGTCCACACTGACTGGATCTGGCCGGCCGTGGCGCTTGCCGCCTGCTCGGCGAGGGTGGCCATGTCGCCGGTGAACGAGGCGCCGTAGTCCATCGCCATGACGTTGACGGCGTCGAGGTTCACA
>Ga0070739_10001774_pt1 | contig 31122 bp, 27 predicted proteins | sample Coa_R1_7_FD_66445 | JGI IMG/M metagenome (GOLD analysis project Ga0070739, IMG submission 66445) | Surface soil microbial communities from Centralia Pennsylvania, which are recovering from an underground coalmine fire - Coalmine... | ecosystem: Environmental > Terrestrial > Soil > Unclassified ...
CAGCCCGCCTTCCGTTTCGCGCGCGGTCCAGACGCGCTTGTCGAAGCCGCGATTGCCGCCGTGCAGCGTGTTGTTGCCGTCGTTCTTCGGCAGGTGGTAGGTCTTGCCATTCAGCGTGAACTGCGCGTTGCCGATGCGATTCCCGTAGCGGCCGATGAGCGCGCCGAAATACGGCACGCCCTTCAGGTAGCCATCCAGGTCGTCCATTCCCAGCACCACGTCGGCATAGCGGCCGGCGCGGTCCGGCGCGGTGAGCGACACCACCGCGCCTCCGTAAGTCATGATGCGCGCCTGCATCCCTTTCGAGTTGGAGAGAGTGTAGAGATCCACGGGTGTTCCATCCGGCAATTTTCCGAAGGCTTGTTTCTGCACGCGGTTGTTCCTTGTTGACGAGCTGGGGCGGGTCTGCGCCAGGCAGGCGACAGCCATGGCCGCGGCGAGCCCGCCTGCCATCCATCGAACCATATTCATATGAATGAATTTTACGCGATCACCAGCGGCTGCGGTGCCACGCGCCTCCGCCCAGGCCGCCGGCGTCGATCACCACGGCCAGAATCATCACAATCAGGCCGGCCGGATCCGCCACCGGTATGTGTGAATGTAACAGCCACGCATACGCCAGAGTAGTCAGGGGCAGGAAGACGAAACCCAGAAGAGGGATCAGCAGCCCGTGATACGCATACTGCAGGTAGTTCGAGAACAGGAACAGCAGCAGCAGCACGAGGCGCGGAAACGCCAGCACCAGGATCAGCAACAGGCACGCCATAAGCGTATGTTCGCAGAACCAGGCGCGTGCAAACCGTGCGCCGCGTCACCGTTGCGCCAGCACCACGGTCGCTTCGAGGGGCTTGCCTTCGCGCAGCACCTTCACCCTCACGGCATCGCCCGGCTTTTTCGCGCGCAGGGCGTAGGTGAAATCGTAAAGATTGCCGATCGGCTTGCCGTCGAATTCGGTCAGGACGTCGCCCGCGCGCAGGCCGGCCTTGGCCGCGGGCGATCCGGCGGTCACGTCCGCGAACTTGACGCCGTTGACGCCTTCGCCGAAATCGGGCACCGAGCCGAACCACGGCCCGTAGCCGCTCGCGCCCGAAACCGGACCCGGGTCGCCGGCGCCGTGCCCCGCCGGCGCCGCGGGCCTGTGGAACTCGGGCCGGCCGGGCTCCTCGCGCAGCTCGTCCGTGACCTCCGCCACCAGCGCCAGCACCTTGGCCGCATCCGGCGCGTCGATCTTGTCCCAGGTGTCGCTCGGCTTGTGATAATCGCTGTGCAGGCCGGAGAAGAAGAACAAGGACGGCACCTGCTTGGCGATAAACGACGTGTGGTCGCTCGAACTGGATTCGGGGCCCTCGGAATAGTCGACGGTCAACCCGCCGGAGTGCGCCACCAGGCCATTGAGCAGCTCGCGGAAGTTCGATCCGGTGGCCGTTCCGCCGATATACAGCTTGCGGTTGCGCACGCGCCCGATCATGTCCATGTTCACCATGGCGACGGCCTTTTCGAGCGGCAGCTCCGGATGCGAAGCCCAGAACTCCGAGCCGAGGAGCCCTTCCTCTTCCCCCGCGAACGTCAGAAATAAAATGCCGCGTCTCTGCTTCGGCTGCGTGGAATACCACCGCGCGAGCTCGATCACGCCGGCGGTGCCGCTGGCATTGTCGTCGGCGCCGGGATGCACCGTGCCGGTCATCGAGGGCGCGAGCGAATACTCGCCGCCCAGCCCAAGGTGATCGTAGTGCGCGCCGATGATGACGTACTCATCGCTCGTCCCCGGCAGGTACCCGGCCACGTTGTGCACGGTTTTGACCTCCCGCTCCAGATCTACGTTCGCATCCACGGAAAGCGAGCGCGGGAACTCGAACGACTCGGGCTTGCCGTCGCGGTCGATCGATGCTACGACGGCATCGATGGGCTTGCCGGCCTCGGCGAACCACTGCGCGGCAATCGCCTCTTTCACCTGCACGAAGGGGATGCCGGCGTCCTCGGGCCCGTCGACAATCGAGAACCGCTCCAGTTTGTCGCCGCCCTCGGGGCGGTGCGGCACGTCGTTGACCAGGATGACGGCCGCCGCGCCATGCATCTTGGCGTTCGACGCCTTGCTGGCGAACTCCTCGTGCGCGCCGAAATTGTGGCTGCGGGGCGCATGCCGCAGGATCAGCACGACGCGGCCTTTCACGTCCAGCCCGGCGTAGTCGTCATACTGGAATTCCGGAGCCGTGATGCCGTATCCGGCGAACACCAGCGGGCCGCGGAAACGGCCGGCGTGCGAGAAGTTGAACAACGCAAAATCCTCGGCAAGCCGCAGGTTCGCCGTCCGGCCGCCGTCGGTCACCGTGAGCCGGTTGTTGTTGCCGGGATGCGCCGACGCGGTGAAATCGAAGGCCTGGTAATAGCTCTTGCCGTCGGGGGGCTCCAAGTGGAACTCGCGGAACTTGCCCGCGATGTACGCCGCCGCCTGCTCGGCTTGTGCCGTGCCGGTCTTGCGTCCCTGAAGCTCGGGCGAGGCCAGATACTTAACCTCCTCCAGGTAGACTTTCGGATCGATCGCCGGAGCGGCGCCAAAGGCGAGGCACGCCGCGGCAACGGGCAGCAGCGCGCGATACGGCAGTTTCATGCGGGGAGCTCTATTTCTTTACCGGCGTCAGCGGCAGGGTCTTGTCTTCTTTCGCCATGCCGGGCAGTTGCAATTGCAGGTCGCAGCCGCAGTTTTCGCCGGCGTTCTTGGCGGTCTTCTGGTATTCGATCTCGTAGTCGATGATGGAGCGCAGGTTCGGCCAGTCGATGGTGGAGTTGATCCGGCGGCCGTTGATGAAGATGGTCGGCGTGCGGTCCACCTGCAGTTCGCGGCCCTCGGCTTCGTCGCGGTTCACTTCCGCTTCGGTGGCCTTCGTATCCATACATTGGCCGAGTTGCAGCGCGTCGATGCCTTTCTGCTGCTTGGCCCAATCCATGGTTTTGTCCTTCAGGTTTTCCGGGAAGACTTCCGACTGGTGGGCGAAGATCCAGTCATGGAAATCCCAGAACGCCGCGGGATCCTGCCGGTATACGCACTTGCTCGCGATGGCCGCCGCCTTGGCCCACGGGTGCAGCGACTCGATCGGGAAGGTCTTGAAGTACAGCCGCACCTGCTTGGGATAGGCGCTGAGCAGGTTCTGACGCAGCATGGTGGCCTCTTCCTTGCAATACGGGCACTGGAAATCGCTGAACTCCACCAGCACTACGTCCGCGCCGGGGGTTCCCATGCTGGGCTCGAACTGCGTTTTGAGCTTGTCCAGTTCCTTCTTGAACGGGTTCGAATTCACGTCGTAGACCGTGCCCTGCAGGATCTTCGAGCCGTCCTTCGACACATAGAATGGGAAGTCCTGCGACTGCACGCCCATGGAAGCGTGCACGGTGACGTCATAGAAGCCCGGCAGGTCGGCCGAAGGTTTGGGGTCGGAGACCGTGATGGTAATCCGCTTGTCCATCACGTAGAGATGGCGCACATAGGCCTCGATGGTTGCTTTATCGAGAGCCGATTTCTTCGGCGCGTTCTGCGCGGACCCGGCCATGACCACGCACAACGCGGCGGCAAGGGAGAGGGCGAGCGGTTTGGACATGCTTGACTCCATTGTACTGCGGCCCCATTACAAAACCGGGCCGATCCGCCACGGAACGAATTCGTGATGGCCCAAACGTTCGGCGCAGGTCCGGCGGCCGGAAGCGACTTCAAGAACCATCTCGAAAATCTCGCGGCCCACCTGCTCCACGGTCTTTTCGCCATCCGCGATCGCCCCGGCATTGATATCCATGTTGGCGGTCATGGCGCGGTAGGTGTTGCTGTTGGTCGCGATCTTGATCACCGGCACGGTCGGAAAGCCGATGGCGCTGCCGCGGCCGGTGGTGAACGCGATCAGGTTCGCACCGCCGGCGGCCAGGCCGGTGAGCGAGATCGGGTCGTAGCCCGGCGTGTCCATGAAGGCGAAGCCGCGGTTGGTCACGCGCTCGGCGTATTCGTAGACCTCGATCAGCGGCGAGGTCCCGCCCTTGGCGACCGCGCCCAGGGATTTTTCGAGAATATTGGTGAGGCCGCCGGCTTTGTTGCCGGGGCTCGGATTATCGTCGAAGCTGCTGCCTTCGAACCGCTGGAGGTAGCGCTTATAGGCGGCGATGCGGGCCAGCAATTTCTCGGCGACCTGCCGGTTGCGCGCGCGGCGCACCAGCAGGTGCTCGGCGCCGAAGATTTCGGTCGTTTCCGCGAGCACCGGCGTGCCGCCGATTTCGGCCAGCAGGTCCGAGCAGCGGCCGAGGGCGGGATTGGCCGTGATGCCGGAAAACGAATCGGAGCCGCCGCAGTTCAGCCCGAGCACGATCTTCGATGCCGGCGCCGGCGTGCGCCGCTCGGCCGCCGCCTGCTCGATGAAGCGCGCGATTTCGCGACGCGCCGCCTCCACCGTGCCGCGCGTGCCGCCGCTCGATTGCAGCGTGAGCCCGGCCAGCCGGCCGCCGCGCGCGATTCCAGGCCCGAGGTAATGCTCGATCTGATTGGTCTCGCAGCCGAGCCCGACGATCACGGCCGCCGAGACGTTGGGATGCACCAGCACGCCGGCCAGCGTGCGGCGCAACTGGTCGAGATCCGGCCCGATCGTGTGCGCGCAGCCTTCGCCGTGCGGGAAAGCGACCACGCCATCCACATCCGGCGGCAGCGTTTCGCCCTCGTAGCTGCGCGCGATCTGTTCGACCGTATGCGCGGCGCAGTTGCTGGCCGCGACGACCGCAATATAGTTGCGCGTGCCGACGCGCCCGTCCTCCCGCACATAGCCGAGGAAGGTGGGGCAATCGGCAGCGCGGGCCGCGGGCGCCTGGTCCCCCGCCGGGAATTCGTATTGCAGGTGCAGTTCCTCGAAGCCGAGATTGTGGGTGTGGACGTGCTGCCCGCGCGCAATCGCGACCTTTGCGCGGCCGATGGCCTGCCCGTACCGGCGCACCATGTCGCCCGCCGCGATGGGCCGGAGGGCGATCTTGTGGCCGGCCGGGACCGCCTCCGCCGCCGTGACCACTGCACCTTCGACGCGCAGCTCCGTCCCGGCCGCGATCGGCACGCGCGCAATGGCGACATCGTCCGCCGGGTGCAGCCGAATGGCTGAATTTTCGGCGGTGGGGAGTTTCGCGATCTCGACGAGCATAAGCCATGGTAGCGCGAGCCCACGGCCGGCGCGCGAACCGTGATTCTATGCGTTGGCGGCTGCTGGCGGCGGAATCGCTTCGCTCTTGAACAGGAGGCGATAGCATGCCTCGAAGCGTGTGGTTTTTCGAATCCAGGTTGCAGTGTCCGTGCAGATCCAAGTGGTCGCCTCGATGATATCCCGGTAATCCTGCGCCAAATTGCGGTTCAGGATGCACTCGTGATGGGCGACCGAGTTTCTGAGCAGCCTGATCGCAGAGAGTCTCTCAAATGCGGAGCGCCTGCCCAGATTCTTTCGTGGAAAAGCCTTTCTGAGATGTGGAATCCACAGTGGTGCATCATAGCGCCTGGCCGTCAACGAGACCCAAAATCCAAATGTCAGTTCAGCAACGATGCGAGAGGGAGTCACGGCCTTGCGCTTTATGGAGATCTTTCGCCTTGCGGATTCAATGCTCTCCCTTTCGGAGTTATTAAGCCGGAATTTCTCGTACCACTCCGGCGTGCCGATCTCACGTGTCAGGGTGTCGTGAATCGAATTCCGCAGCGCCACCTCGAAGCCCTGGAGGACTCCCTAGCAGGCTGCTGAAAAACTAAGTTTTCCCCACCTGCGCCGACACAGAATCAACAACTTGCGGCGGCGATTTTGGCGGCTGCAGGCGTTTTTCAGCAGCCTGCTAGAGGGATTCGGACAGGGCAGTATTACGCTCGTACTGGCGAATGGCGGCAAGCTCATCCCCTTTTGCAGTAGTCAGATACCAGCAAAAGCGGTCGGCGGAGATAAGAGAGCAAACACTGGCGATTTGCTCTGGTGTGTACGTAAACCTGCTGGGATGGCATTGACTCGTCATGGGCGTTTGCTTAGTACATGAATGTACGCCCCGGTGCACCCCTGCGAAAGCATGTGCCCGGGGTAAAGTTTTTTGGGGCCTCGAGAACTAGCGCTCCAGCAGCAGTTCCGGCGCGGGGTCGCCCGTATGCGCGTGCAGCTTGCCGCCGGCGGGATGCACCCACAGGCCATCGCCTTCGCGCGGCAGCGGGATACCGGCCGGGCCGTCCACCACGGTGAACGATTCGTTCTCCACGCGTTCCCGCAGCTTGCCGATGTGGATGTGCATGTGGCACTGTGTGCGGCGATCGGTGCTGTTGACAGCGAGGCCCCAGGCGTCGCCCCACAGCTCGCGGGCCTTGGCGATAGTAGCCGTCCAATATGCCGTGCGCTCGGCAGCGGTCATTTCCGAAAAATCCTGCGGGTTGTGGCGGTGAAAGCGGGGCAGAGCCAGCCAGCGGTTGGGCTTGTTGGGATTCGCGTCCCGGATAAAGAAAAACGGCGGCTTTTCGGGCTGCGCGTCGGCGACGCGGCAGAGCGAGCATTCGCGTGCGGCCATGGTCTCCGGGCGAGCGGAATCGCAGATGCAGGAGCGGACGTCGGCCAGGCCGGCGGGGAGGATGAGGACACAAAGCGCGGCGAGGGGGATGCGCATTGACTCCGATTATAACCAGCGGGTCATCAAGTGACGATCATGGAGGATGAAGCCGGCTTTGCGGTATAGGTTCTGGGCGGGCAGGTTGTCGTGACCGGTTTCGAGGCGGAGGGCATTGAAGCCCCGGTCGCGTGCCCACGCGACGGCGAATTCGAGGGCCTGGGCGCCGATGCCGCGGCGGCGCCACGGGTCGTCGATGTATAGCTCATCGAGGAGGGCGAAGGGGCCGCCGAATTCCAGGCTGACGCATGCGGTGAGGACCAGGTACCCGGCGGGCTCCTCTTCCACTTCGATGATGCGGATTTCGCCGTGGGCGGGGTTGGCGGCCAGCCATTCCGCGGTGCGGCGGGCACGCGCGGGGTCGAATGGGATGGCGTCATAGGCATAGAGGCGGGACATGAAGGAGAGCAACAGGTCGAGTGCAGCAGCGCTGAAGGGGCGAAAGCCGGCGGGCATGACTCCACGAGGGTAGCAGGCGGCGACCCCTATAATTGAAGGGAATGAGCAGAATCCCGCGCCTGCTCTGGCTGGCCCTGCCGGCGGCGTATCTTCTCTACTTTTTTCGCCTCGGCGCAATCGGGCTGATCGGGCCGGATGAGCCGCGCTACGCGGCGATCGGCAGGGCCATGGCGGCGTCCGGGGACTGGATCACGCCGCGGCTCTGGGGACAGCCCTGGTTCGAAAAGCCGGCCCTGCTCTACTGGATGAGCGGAGCGGCATTCCGGTTCGGGCTCGGACCGGACATCGCGCCGCGGCTTCCCGTGGCGCTGCTTTCCGCAGCGTTTCTCGCTTTTTTCTATTGGCGCGTGCGGCGCGAGTTCGGATGCTTCGCGGCGGGCGCCGCCAGCGTCATTCTGGGCACCACGGCTGCGTGGATCGGTTTCAGCCAGGTCGGCGTGACCGATCTGCCATTGACCGCCGCCTTCTCCGCCGCCATGTTATTGGCGCTGCCTTGGATCGCCAAGCGCGAGACCCGCGCGCTGCCGGCGGCCGCCGCGGCCATGGGCGCCGCGGTGCTCGCCAAGGGGTTGCTGCCGCTGGTCCTGGCCGCGCCGCTCGTTCTGCGGATGCGGTGGTTCCGCGACCTGCTCCGGCCGGTGGTGATTTTGCCCTTCCTGGTCGTCGCGCTGCCGTGGTATGCGCTGTGCTACGCGCGCAACGGCGCGGTCTTCCTGCACGATTTCATCCTGGTGCACCATTTCGAGCGTTTCACTTCGGGCGCGCTGCAGCACGTCCAGCCATGGTGGTTCTACCTGCCGCGGCTGCCGCTTCTGCTGCTGCCGTGGACGCCGCTCCTCGTAACGCTGCGCCCGCGGGCGATGTGGGCGGAGCCGAAGACGCGCTTTCTGCTGGCCTGGACCGGCTTCGGCCTCGCGTTCTTTTCCGCGAGCACCAACAAGCTGCCAGGTTACGTGCTGCCGCTCGTGCCGCCACTCGCCATCCTGATGGCGCTGGGCCTCGAGCGGACGCGGCGGGCGGGCCTGCTGCTCGGCTGCTGCGGAGTGCTGCTGGCGGCGTATGCGATTGGCGCCCCGCTCGCGCCGGCGGCGCTGGCCAACCAGTGGGCCGGGGCGCCGCGGCTCACCTTCGGCTGGACGTGGCTGCTCGCGCTGATTCCGGCCGCGGGGGCTTGGGCGCTCGGCCGGCGCGGGCGGGCACTGGCCGGCGCGGGGCTGATCGCCGCATCGGCAGCGGTGGCGGTGGCGGCGGTCAAGATTACGACGGGACCGGCGATCGCGCGGATCGCGACCGCGCGCTCGCTTTCGCTCGAGGTGGCGGCGCACCCTGGGCAGGTGTGCCTGGGCGAAATCCGGCGCGATTGGCAATATGGGCTGGATTATTATGCCGGTACCAGTCTGCCGGCTTGCTCCGTCGCGTCCAAGCCGTTTCAGGTCACCGAGAAACCCGGACAGCCGCCGGAATTGACCCCGGCGCCCGCCGAAACTGGTACTGCACCCGTGGCAGGCGCGGTTGACCGGCGCTGATCCCAAGGTGTAACCTCAGCTTTTTCGACGACTTCCATGATACTGGCGCAAAATCAACTGCAGGCCGTCCTGCTCCTAGTCCTGAGCGCATTTTGCTGGGCCCTTTGGGCCGGGATGCACCGGCTGACGCGTAAATGGCGTTACGAGATGTTTTACGTCGATCTGGCGATCGGGGTGGGGATCGCCGTGCTGGTTTACGCGTTCACGGTGGGCAGCCTGGGATTCGACGGCTTCTCCTTCACCGACGACGTGATGCACGCCGGCAAACGGCAATTGCTGTTCGCGCTTGCCGCGGGGGTGATCTTCAATCTGGCCAACATGATCCTGATGGGCGCCGTGACCGTTGCGGGCCTTTCGGTGGCCGTGCCGGTTGGGGTGGGGCTCTCGACTTTTTTCGGCCTCGGCCTCAGCCTGCTGCTGCACCGTTCCGGACACCCACTGCTGGTTTTCAGCGGCTCGGCTGCGTTCCTGGTGGCGGTCATCCTGACGGTGGTCGCGTACACGCTGCTGATTTCCGCGCGCCAGGACAAACTGGTGCAGGAAGGCAAGGTGAAAGTGGCGGCGAACGTGCCCGGTTACAGCAAGGGCATGATCGTTTCCACGGATGCGCCCAGCTCCATCAAGGGACTGCTGTTGTGCGGCGTGGCCGCGGCGCTGATGTGGATCATGTACCCGCTGATCGATAAGGCGCGCGCGGGCGACATCGGGCTGGGCCCCTACTCGGTGATGGTGCTGTTCGGCATCGGGATTGTGGTTTCGACCTTCGTTTTCAACCTGTTTTTCATGAATCTGCCGGTCGAGGGCGAGCCGGTCGAGCCCTTCGATTACCTCCGCGGGACGCTGCGGGATCACGCTATCGGCCTGGTTGCCGGGGTGATTCTGGCGACGGGTCTCCTGGCCGAACTGGTGGTGGCGGCGGGTCCCGCCGAGGCGCAGCTCCGTCCGGCGATGTTCTACGGACTCAAGCAGCTCGCGCCGCTGATCGCGGCGGTCGCGGGCGTGGCGGTTTGGAAGGAATTCGAGGATGCCGGTCCGCGTGTGAAGGTGTTGCTGTTTGGCATGATCGCGCTCTTCGCCGTGGCGGCGGCGTGCCTGGCGGCGGGCGCGAGCCTGGGCCGGTAGCCGGCCGGCCGGCAATGGGCCTGCATCACGTGTAACTTGAGTTACAAGCCGATGGGGCCGATCAAAAGTTTCGATTGGACCCCCGCCCGGAGCCTGGATAGGATGGCTATAGGCTCCCTATGGCTACTGTAATGGCTTTGGAATCTTCGGTTTCCCTTCTACATCGCGTGAGCAGCATCGTGAGCTCGGACCGTTCGCTCGACGAAATGCTCGGCGAGATCATCGGCATGACGGTCCAGGCGACCGAGTGCGATGCCTGCCTGGTCTACGTGATCGATCACGAAGCGAATGAAATGGTGCTGCGGGCATCGCAGGTGCCGCATGCCCAGGATCTTGGCGAGTTGCGCATCAAGATGGGCGAAGGCGTGACGGGCTGGGTAGCGGAGCATCGTTCGGTGGTGGCTCTCCCCTCGAACGCGGCATCCGATCCGCGCTTCAAGCGCTTTCAGGCGCTGGTCGAGGACACTTATGAGGCGTACCTTTCCGTTCCGATCGTCAGCGGCGGCGCGTGCATCGGCGTAATCAACGTGCACCACCGCGAACCGCACGCCCACTCGCAGGAGGAGATCGCCACCCTGATCTTCATCGGCGAGCAGATGGGCGCGGCCGTGGCCAAGGCGCGGCTGATGGAAGAGGCCGCGAGCGTGCGGCAGCAGCTCGAAGACCGCAAGCTGGTGGAGCGCGCCAAGGGAATTCTGCAGCAGAAATACCAGACCACGGAGGAAGACGCTTACTTCCGCCTGCGCAACCAGAGCCGCCGCCTGCGCCGCCCCATGCGCGAACTGGCGGAGGCGATCATTCTGGCCGAGGACATCGAGAAGCCGTAAATTCCGGTAAGCTGGAGAGATGCTCGCGCACTTCCCGAAGGCGGTGCCGGAAATTCCGGTGAGCAACGTGGACACGGCGGCCGAGTATTACGTGAAGGCGCTCGGGTTCCATTTCGACTGGGGCAACGACGAGGGCGGCATCGGCGGAATCTCTCAGGGCGAGTGCCGCCTGTTCCTCACCAACGCGCCCTTCCGCCAGGGCTACGGCAACGGTGGAACAGTCGTCGTCTGGCTGAATCTGGAGAGCAGGCAGGAAGTCGATGAACTGTACCGCCGCTGGCGGGATGCCGGGGCGAAGATCCTCGCCGAGCCGGAGGACAAACCCTGGCGCCTGCGCGAATTCCGCGTTGCCGATCCGGACGGCAATCAACTGCGGGCTTTTTACGACTTTGGCCGGGACTTGACGCAGGATTAGTTCGCCGATGGACGGGCGATCCGGTCGATGACCAGGACTTCGACCGTGCCTCTGACCGGCCGCAGCCTGAGGCCGAGCTGTTCTTTGAGAACGGTGTTCAGCGACGGGTCGACGGAGTCGGGAGTTTCCTCGGGCGCCCATTCGATCTGGAAATCGAAGCTGCCTGCCAGGCCGGTGTGGTCCTCGACGGGATGGCCCGTCTGGCGGCTCAGCGCGGCGGCAACGTCCGCCATGGACATCTTCGAAGCCCTCATGACGGCCTTTGCTCCGTTCGAGTCGGTGCTCAGGCTGGGCTGCGATTCGTGAGCGCTCGGATTCAGTGTGGGTCCAAGTTTTCCGGGTCTGTCCCGTTCGAGCCAGTAGACGAATCCCGGCTTTTGCTCGCGGTGAAACTTCAACCGGAAGCGCTCTTCGAGAAGCGAGACGAGAAGCTGCTGCAGTTGCTGCGGATTCTCAATTTCGGCATGATCGGCGGTGGCCGCGGTGATATCGAAGGCCTCGCTATCGGCCCAGCCCGGCGCACCGGACATGCGGCGGTCGTCGGCGCCAAATGCCATGCGGAGGAGCGTGCGGACCGTGGTCGCCGTGGCGACGAAGCGCCCACCGGGAAAGACCCGGCGCTCGGACGGTTCATCGCCGGTCAACCGGTGCGGGCGGATGGAGATAATCTCGAACCTTAGGGGCTGAGCTGCCGGTTGCGCGCAAAGATCCAGCGGCCCGATCGCAAGCGAAACCAGCAGACCGAGGGAGCGAAAAGAGTTTCCGGGCAATCCTGCCATCACCATCATCCCTACGGAAACTCGCGCAGAAAGTTCCGTAGCGGGTCAGGCGGGCGCCGCCCGCTTACTCCTCCTGCGCGCTCAACCGCGCGATCACCGAAAGGTCTTCGAGCGTGGTGGTGTCGCCTTTGACCTCGCCGCCGGCGGCGATTTCCTTCAGCAGGCGGCGCATGATTTTGCCGCTGCGGGTTTTGGGAAGGGCCTCGGTGAAGCGGATATCATCCGGCTTGGCGAGCGATCCGATCTCCTTGGCGACCCACTGGCGCAGTTCTTCCTTCAGCTCCTTGCCGGGCGCGTTCCCGCCCTTCAGGGTCACGAAGGCGACGATCGCCTGGCCCTTGATGTCGTCGAGGCGCGCCACCACGGCCGCCTCCGCCACCTTGTGGTGGGCCACCAGCGCCGACTCGACTTCCATCGTGCTCAAGCGGTGGCCGGAGACGTTGATCACGTCGTCGATGCGGCCCATGATCCAGAAATAGCCGTCGGCGTCCTTGCGCGCGCCGTCGCCGGTGAAGTACATGCCGGGGATCTGCGACCAGTACTGCTCCTGGTAGCGCTTGGGATCGCCGTAGATATTGCGCAGCATGGCCGGCCACGGTTGTTTCAGCACGAGGAAGCCGCCGCCTTCGGGCGGGACCGGCTGGCCTTCGCGCGTCACCACGTCGGCGATCACGCCGGGCAGCGGGCGCGTGGCGGAGCCGGGCTTGGTCGGCGTGGCGCCGGGCAGCGGGGAGATCATGATCATACCCGTCTCGGTCTGCCACCACGTATCGACAATCGGGCAGCGGTTGTGGCCGATGTTCTCGCGATACCACATCCAGGCTTCGGGATTGATGGGCTCGCCGACGCTGCCGAGCAGCCGCAGGCTGTCCATCTTATGCTTCCGCGGCCACTCGACGCCGAAGCGCATGAACGCGCGGATGGCGGTGGGCGCGGTGTAGAAGATGTTCACCTTGTGGCGGTCGATGATGCGCCAGAAGCGGTCGGGCTCCGGAAAGTTCGGCGCGCCTTCGTACATGAGGCTGGTGGCGCCGTTCTGCAGCGGTCCGTAGACGATGTAGCTGTGGCCGGTGACCCAGCCGATATCGGCGGTGCACCAGTAGACGTCCTCGTCTTTGAGATCGAACACCATCTTCGTGGTGTAGTAGGTGCCGACGGAGTAGCCGCCCGTGGTGTGCAGAATGCCCTTGGGCTTTCCGGTGGTGCCGGAAGTGTAGAGCAGGTAGAGCGGATGCTCGGCATCGAGCGGCTCGGCCGGGCATTCGTCGCTGGCGGCGGCCATCAGATCGTGCCACCAGTGGTCGCGGCCGCCGTACATATCCTGCGGCGTCCCGGTGCGGCGGTAGACGACGACGTGCTTCACGCTGGGGCAGGAACGGAGCGCCTCATCCACGGCCGGCTTGAGCTTGACCTCCGTGCCGCGGCGGCAGGCGCCGTCCTGCGTGACGACGCAGCAGGCCTGGCAGTCGTTGATGCGATCGATCAGCGCGTTCGAGGAGAAGCCGCCGAAGATCACGGTGTGGGGAGCGCCGATGCGCGCGCAGGCCAGCATGGCGATGGGCAGCGCCGGGCACATCCCCATATAGATCGCGACGCGGTCGCCCTTGGCCACGCCGAGAGACTTCAGCACGTTGGCAAATTTCGAAACTTCGAGCAGAAGCTGCTGATACGTCAGCGTCTGAATTTCGCCCGGCTCGCCTTCCCAGATGAGCGCGGCCTTGTTGCGGCGCGGGCCGGCCACATGGCGGTCCAGGCAGTTGTAGGAGAGATTCAACTGGCCGCCCTCGAACCATTTCGCCCAGGGGCAGTTCCATTCGAGCACCTTGTCCCAGTGCTTGAACCAGTGCAGCTCGCCGGCGATCGCGGCCCAGAAGGCCTCGGGATTCTCGGCGGCCTGCCGGTACAGGCGCTCGTACTCCTCCATGCTGCGGATGCCCGCATGCGAACGGAATTCCTCGGAGGGTTCAAAAACACGCTTCTCCTGCAGAACGGAATGGATATTGGCTGCGGCAGGCACGCTGTTGGTCGACATGATTTTTCTCTCCGCGAACAAAAATTATCACACGAGTCGCCGGCGGCGCAGGCCCATCGCCAGCCCGCTGGTAGCCGCAGGTGGCTTACGATAAGCCACTCGGAGGTTCGCGGGATTGCAATCAAAGGACTTGCACCGCGCGCTGGCTTACGCGTAAGCCACCTGCCGCTTTCGGGCGCAGCTGGCCACGGGCCTGCACCATCGGCACTCCGCGGTGAGCAGGGAGACGGAGCAGAGTTATCGGACGTATACGACTTACCCCTTTCATCTGACTGAAACGGCAATGCAATAACCTTCATACAAACTTTCGATTGCGGCGCCGCCGCCCCGTTGCTACCCTGAAAGTGTAAGTAAGCGGAGTCCTCGCCACAGACCCCTTACGGACTTCAAAATTCCCCCGCCGGAACAACTCAAAAGCTACAGGAGGATTACTTGAGCTCTCCGTGTGTGCGGCGGAATGCCGCGTTTCTTATGATTCTGTTCGCCTGTCTGCGGGCCGGCGCGCAGGAGGTGCAGACGATCGAGGTCAAGGGCACGGTACATAGCGATGAGCCGTTCCTCTACGGCTATGTGGTGGAGTTAACGGGCCTGGCCTCGCGAACCGATACTTTCCGGACAGATATTCATACCGATGGCAGTTTCGACCTTCGCGGCGTCCCGCCCGGCGATTACATGCTACGCATCCGAGGCGCGCGCGGCGGCGGCACAGTCACCGAGGAACTCGTATCCGTATACGCGCATCCCGCGACTCTCGATATCAACCTGCCGCGGGCCGAGCGTCCCGGCCCGCCGGAAACGATTTCCGTACGTCAGTTGCAGCACCCGCCATCTCCCAAGGCCTTGGAGGCGGCGGCCTCCGCGCAGAAATTCGTCGAGTCGGGCAAGAACGAGAAGGCGCTCGAGCAGTTGCGGAAGGCAATCCGCCTCTCGCCCGATTTCGCGGCGGCGCATTCAAATCTCGGCGCGCTGTACATCCGCATGGGCGATTCCGCCGCGGCGCGGCCGGAGATCGAGCAATCGCTCGCCATCGCCGGGCCGAACGCGATCGACCTCACCAACCTGGCGTTCGTCGATGCCTGCGACCGCCGGTTGCGGGAAGCCGTGGAACACGCGCGAGCCGCACTGCGCGCCGACCCGTCCAACACCCACGCGCATTACGTCCTCGGCGCTCTGCTGGTGCTCGACCGGCGCACCGCGGCCGAGGGCATCCGCCACCTCCAGCGCGCCGCGGAGGAGATCCCCAGCGCGCGCGCCGCGCTCGAACGCGCGTGCGGCGCGGCGGGGCCGGACGTGTGCGGCGCCCAATGAGTGAGCGCGTCTTCCGCGCCTCCGTCAGGAGCGCCGTGTGAGATTCCCCGGCCCCGCATCCGGGAGCGGGGCCGGGCGTTGCCGCCTCGATCCGCCGGCCCGCATCGGCTAGAATTGCTGCATGCGACGCGAGGACCTGCCCCGGCTGTGGGAAGAGCACACCCGGCACGAGTTCGCCACCAAGGACACGGAAGCGACGCTGGCCACGATGGTGGAAGACGCCTACGTCAATCACGTTCCCGTGCTGACCGGCGGCTCGGGCAAGGCCGCCTTGCGCCAATTCTATTCGCGCGACTTCATTCCGGCCATGCCGCCGGACACGAAGCTCACGCCAGTCTCGCTGACGGTTGGAGATGACCAGCTTGTGGAGGAGATGATCTTCTCCTTCACCCACACGCAGGAAATGCCGTGGATGCTGCCCGGCGTCGCCCCGACCAACCGTTACGTCGAGGTCGCGATCGTCGCGATCGTGAGATTCCGCGACGGCAAACTGGCGCACGAGCACATCTACTGGGACCAGGCTTCGGTGCTGAAACAGATCGGATTGCTGAACGATCCCGCGCTGCCGGTCGTGGGTGTCGAATCGGCGCGCAAGGTGCGGGCGGGCGGGTAGGGGCGCTCTGTGCCACAATTGAACTTTCGGCCCTAACCGCATGCTCGCGACCGACATCCTCTCCTGGAAGCGCCTCTCGCGCCGTACGCGCAAGCCGGTCCACCTCATCCTTTTCATTACCGACCACTGCAACGCCCGCTGCGGCACCTGCTTCTACTGGCAGAGCCTCAACCAGGGCGAATCGCTCAAAATCGAGCAGGTGGAGCGCATTTCAGCGGCGATGGAGGAGATGGTCTGGCTCGATCTCTCGGGCGGCGAGCCCTTCCTGCGCAAGGATATCGACCGCATCTGCCACATCTTCATCGACCGCAACCGCGTGCGTCACATCAATATTCCGACTAACGCGATTCAGACCAACGTCATCGCGAATTCGGTGAACGGGATTCTGGCGAACCCGGCGGCATTCCGGCTGAATGTCGCGATCTCGCTCGATGGCGTCGGCCCGGAGCACGACCGCGTGCGCGGCGTCCCCGGCAACTACGCCAAGGCGATGGCGACCATGCAGGCGCTGCGCGAGATCCGCGCGCGCGATTCGCGGCTGGCATTAAGCGTGGTCACCACGCTCATGCGGCACAACGTGGAAGACGTGAAAAAGCTGCTGCAGCTTGGCCTCGAGGAATGGAAGCTCGATTACCACTCGGTCAACATCCTGCGCGGCTCCTGGATGGACCCGAACCTGCAGCCGCCCACGCCCGAGCAGTACGAAGAGATCTCCGAGCTGCAGTTGCGGCAGTGCCGGCATTATTTCCGCGGGCGCTGGGGAGTCCTCAGCGGGATGCTCGCGACCGCCGGCCGTTCCGTGCTGAACGGCTACTATATGCGCGAGATGCAGGGGCATCCCAAGGATATCGCCTGCAACGCCGGGGACGTGAGCTGCGTGATCGACGCCAACTGCGACGTCTATTTCTGCGAGCTGCTGAAGCCCATCGGCAATTTGAAGGCCTACGATTTCGATTTCGACCGGCTATGGCAAGATTTCGAAGCCACGGCGCTGCGCCAGAAGGTCGGCCGCGGCTGCCATTGCACGCACGAATGCTTCCATACGAAAAATCTGATCTTTTCGCCGTGGCGGTTGCTGTGAGGCGGGTCGCTGTGAGGCTGGCAAGCCTTGTTTAAGCCCGGGTTCCGCAAGCGCGTCGAGCCGTTCATCCCGCGATTCGTGATGCGCTGGATGGACCCGTTCCACACAGCGCTCAACGAGCGGCTGCGCGCGGCCGCGGCCGCGGTGCCGAAATCCGCGCTGGTGCTCGATGCCGGCGCGGGCGAGTGCCCGCACGCGGCGCTGTTCGCGCACACCCGCTATATCAAAATGGATCGCGGCATCGGCGACAAGACCTGGGACTACTCGCGCATCGACGTGCAGGCCGATATCTGCGACCTGCCCTTCGCTTCCGGCGTGTTCGATGCGGTGGTCAACATCCAGGTGCTGGAGCACATCAAGGAGCCGGCGGTCTCGGTGGCGGAGATGGCGCGAGTGCTGAAGCCGGGCGGGCAACTCATCCTCACCACCGTGCAGGATTGGGAGATCCACCAGCACCCCAACGATTTCTTCCGGTACACCCGGTACGGTCTCGAATACCTGTTCGCCAAGGCGGGGCTCGAAAGCCGCGTCGAGGCGCTCGGCGGCCTGTTCTGGAACATCAGCTTCCGGCTCATGGCCGTGCTCGGCTTCCTGCAGAAGGGGTGGCGCTGGCTGCTGTTCGTGGTGCTGGCGCCGGTCTTCGCGCTGATCGTGCCCGCCCTCTGCTATCTTCTCGATCCGCTCGACCGGCGGCGCGATTACACGCTCGGCTATTTCTGCTGGTGCCGCAAACCGCGCCCGTAGGTCGCCTGATCCGATGACGTCGCTCATCATCATCACGCTGCGGCGGGCGGCACTACTCGATCGAACGCTCGAGTCCCTCGGCCGGCAGACACGGCCGGTGGATGAGATCGTCGTTATCGACAACGGACCGGATGCGGAGACGGAGGCCGTGGCGCGGCGGCACGGCGCACGCTATATAGCGGAGCCGCGACGCGGCTACGGCTGCGCGCGCAACCGCGGGCTCGCGGAAGCGCGCGGCGACGTGCTCTATTTCCTCGACGACGACTGCGTGGCCGAGCCGGACTGGGCCGCCGTGCTGTTCGATGCGCTGGCGGCCGGCAGCGCCGATTTCCTCTGCGGATCGCGCGCCGCGGGCCGCCGCGGGCTTGCCGCGCGCCTCGAGTATCTTTCTACCGATGGGCCGGTGCTCTCACCGCGGCTCCCGGCCGGCCCGCAGGGGCATCTTTCAACCTCGAACCTCATCTTCCGCCGCGAAGCCGCGGCGCGAACCGGCGCGTTCGACGAATCGCTGGCCATGTGCGAGGACCGGGACTTCACGGCGCGCGCGCGGGCGCTCGGATACCGGCTGCGGTTCGAGCCGCGCGCTCGCGTGACGCACTACTCCGGCGTCTTCCGGATGCGCGATTATCTCGCGCGTATGCGGCATTACGGCTTCGGGACATCGCAGTACTTTGCGCAGCGGCCTGAGGAGCCGCTGGCGCGCGCGTTCCCGCGGAGTCCGGCCGCGCGCCTCCTGCTGTTGCCGCTGCTCGCGGCAGCCGGCACCGGGTATCTCGTGCTGCGCAACCTGCCGCAGCATTGGGATGCAATCCCGCTCAGTCCGCTGCTGTTTTTGGGGCAGCTCTGGTGGCATTGGGGCGGATTCCAGGCCATGCGGCGGTGTACTCTAAAACCATGAGAGCCTGGAACCGGGCCAAACTCCTCTGGGCTTACCTTTCGGGAAAGACCCGGCTCAATGCGCTGCCGGTGGAGTACATCGTCGAGACCACCGCCAAGTGCAATCTCTATTGCCCGATGTGCCCGCGGGAGGTCTACAAGCAGCCCAAGGCGGATATGTCCGACGCGGTTTTCGAGCGCCTGGTCCGCGAATCCGCCGCGACCGCCGAGCACATGATGCTGATCGGCCTCGGCGAGCCATTCATGGACCCCAAGATCTACGACCGCATCGAGTTCTGCCACCGCCATAGCGTCTCCACGCTGCTTTCGACCAACGGCACGTTTCTCGACGAAAAAGTCTCCGACCGCCTGCTGCGCACGCCGCTCGAACAGCTCACCTTCAGCTTCGACGGCGCGAAGAAGGAGAGCTTCGAGTTCTACCGCAAGGGCGCCAATTTCGAGAAGGTGCGGAACAACTTCGTGCGCTTCGCGAAGATGAAGCACGAGCGCGGCTCGAAGCTGCAAATCGTGGTACAGATGATCCGCATGGAGCGCAATGCGGGCGAGGTCGAGGAATTCCTGAAGTTCTGGAGCGCGGTGCCGGGCGTCGATCAGGTGCGGATCAAGGAAGATGAGACCAACATGCTCCGCCCCGCGGCCGGCCACGCCGGCGAGGACTGGCAGCACCCTTGCCACTACCTGTGGCGCGGACCGCTCTACGTCAAGCAGAACGGCGACGTGTATCCCTGCTGCCAGAGCTACATCATGGGCGGCGGCCCGGTAGGGAGCCTGGAGACGGAATCGCTCGATGCCATCTGGAATTCCGAAGAGATGCAGCGCATGCGCACCCTGCACGTGGCGCGGCGCGCGGGAGAGATCGATATCTGCGCGAAGTGCTGCACCACGATTCCGCACCCGGTTCTGGTGTTCGGCAGCCTCATCTTTCACGGCAAAACCGTGCGGCGGCTGCTGCCGGCGGTCGAGCGGCTGACATATCTTTCCAAGCTGCCGCGCGCGCTGCTGAAGCCTCCGCAGGCGAAGGCACGGGCGGAAGAGCTGGTGCAGTTGAACGTGAAATCCGGCTCCGAGCCGCGATCGTGAGGGAGCGGGTTTTTCGGTTCCGGGCGACGCCGCCCCGCGGATTTTCTCAGAGACGGGCGTGATACCGCCAGCTGCCGCGAAGTACGTTGCAAGAATGGCCAGGCTATTCGTGCAACAACCCCAGAAGACGTTATCTTAGAAGCGGTCAGACCATAGAAGGGGCAATCCAACTCTTCCCAGCCGCACTTGGCCGCATCGTCGCCTCACCGGGCAAGGGCCTGTGGCCGCTCCCGGCTGGGGTTGCCCTGCTACTGTGGCCTATTTTCCGGCCAGCGCCAGCACGAACCCGCCGGCCGATTCACCGGCAACATGGGCGGCCATCGAGGCCCGATAGCTCTCGGGCAGCAGAAAATCGCTCTGCGGGCGCGCGGCGATCATCCGCTCGACTTCCTCCCTCGACCGCGCCACGATCGCGGTCGCAATCGGTTCGGCGGAGTCCAGTCCCCATTGCCGCAGGCGCGCGCGCCACACCGGCGCCAGTGCGTCCATGTGCGCGAACTCGTCGGCGCTGACCACGATGCCGAGCGCGTGCAGATCGAGCGGGCCCTGCGGCGGCACGCCCGCGGGGCTCACGAAGCAGTACCGCACCTTCGGCAGCGCCAGAACCGACGAGTAGAAGCCATCGAAGGGGTCGACCAGGATCAACTCGCGCCCGCGGCCGAGGCGCGTGTAATCATCGAGCAGCGCCACCGAAGGATGCAGGATTCCGGGCCGCAGCTCGATGCCCCACGGCCGGCCGGGCGCCGCGGCCTTCGCCACCAGCGCCACGGCCGCCAATGCCAGCAATACCCGCGGCGGCAGCGCGCGCGCGGCAAGGATTGCAAGCGCCGGGATGGCGGGCGCCAGGTACGTCACATTGCGGTAGCTCCAGGCGAACGCAGCGGCCAGCACCACGGCCAGCCACGCCAGCAGCACCGCGGCCGGCGGCTCGCGCCTCCGCCACGAGCGCCACAGCGCCGGGAGCGACGCCAGCGCGAGCGGCGTAAGCACCGGGTCCATCAGGAACAGCCGCTTCAGGTAAAACAGCGCCTGGTTTTCCTGCGTGGTCTGGATGGGGCTGTTCACGCCGTAGGTGAAGATTTCCGAGAGCACGAATTCGCTCCAGAACCAGCGCAGATGCATGGCTAACTGGTAAAGGCCCCAGGGGGCGGCCAGCGCGGCAGCGCCGAGCAGCACGCCACCGATGCGGCGCCAGGCCGGCCGCTCGCCCGGCTTCGCCAACGCGCGGAATGCGAGCAGCACGAGCAGCGGCAGGATGCCGGCCACGCTTTTCACCATCACGGCGGCGGCGGTCGCGAGCGTGAATCCCCAGCGCGCGGCGCGGGTCTCGAGGCGCGGATCGCGCATGAGGCAGAAGGCCGATGCGGCCACGAAAGCCGCGAGCAGGCCATCGGTCAGGCAGAGCGAGGAAAGGACAAACCAGAGGCGGTCAGAAACCAGCAGCAGCACGGCGGCTGCGCCGGCCGCGAACCGGCGGGACGGGCCTGCGCCACCAAGGAACACCAGGCAGGCGGTGAATGCGGCGAAGAGAATCACAGGCAGACGAAGGACCAACGCGGAGGAGCCCGCGATCTTCGCCGCCGCGCCCGCCATCCACGCGAGCAGCGGCGGTTTGTAAAGACCGTAGCGGCCCTGATAGACGGGCGTCATCCAATCGCCCTTTTGCGCCATGTGAATGGCATTGGAGGCGTACATGGCCTCGTCCTGCGCGTCCACTCTGCCGATCGGGTCGAGAAACGTATCCGCGATGTGCAGGCGCGCGGCCCGCACCGCAAGCAGCGCGGCCGCGCCGCAAAAGACGAGCGCCAGCGCGGCCTTCACGCCACTTCCCTCCACGGCAGCCGGTAACGGAAAATCAACCGCCGCACTTCCGCGGGCGGAAGCTTGCGAATGCGGTCGACCTCCGCGCGTTTGCGCCACACGCGGCCGGCCATGCGCAATGCCGCGAGGTCGCCGCGAGCCAGGGCACCCAGGATCGCCAGCTTGCCCGCGAGGCCCGGGAAATGCGCCGTATCCCCGGCTCCATGCCCGGCCAGCACCGCTCCGGCTGCCAGCCGCAGCGCGAAATAGAACGGGTTCAGCCACAGCAGGCTCGCCGGAAAAAGCTTGAGCGCCAGCAGCACGCGGTTGCGCTCGATCAGCGCCAGGCGCTCGGCCGAATCCTTGCCCATGGTGGCGCCGCGATGGTGCCGCACTACAGCGCGCGGCGCGTAGACGCAGGTCCAGCCGGCGATGCGCGCGCGCAGCCCGAGCTCCGCGTCGTCGCCGTAGGCGAAGAAATCCTCGTCGAAGCCGCCGATGCGGTCGAGCATGGCTTTACGGTACAGGGCGGCGCAGCCGTCCGGCCAGGCCACTTCCTCCTCGCGGTCGAACTGTCCGCAGTCGATCGCGCCGGAGCCGCGGCCGCGATTCTGGCCGTCCGGGAAAATCAGGTGGCCGGCCTTATCGATGCGGCGCGGGTCCTCCCACACCAGGATTTTGCTGGCGGCCATGCCAATCTCGGGCCGGCCGGCGCAGGCGCGATGGAGTTCGGCCAGCCAGCCGGGCTCGGCTTCGGCATCGTTATTGAGCAGGGCCACGAATTCACCGCGCGCGGCGGCGATCCCCTGGTTATTGGCGGCGCAAAAGCCGCGGTTTTCGGTATTGCGGATCACGCGCGCGCCGAATTCCCGCTCCGCCATCTCGGCCGATCCGTCGGCAGAACCGTTGTCCACGACGATGGTCTCGAACGTCACGCCCGATTGGCGTTCGAGCGATGCGAGACAGGCGCGCAGCAGCTCGCGGCGGTTCCAGTTCACGACCACGACCGAGATCAAGTGCTTATCCTAACAGCTTGTCCGAACGAGCGAGGCCGGACCGGCGGAGGAGCCGCGAGGTATCCGTGCGCGCGCCGCCGCCCGCCGCCGATTGACACGGCAATTCCCTTCGTGCCCGTGCATCTCCCGGTGTACTATGGACTTAGGGGATTAGGATAGCCCGCCCTTATGACCTCCCTTGGCGAGACGTTACGCCGCGAGCGGCAGAAGCGTAACTTCGATCTCGATCAGATTTCCCGCGAATTGAAAATCTCCTCGCGTTTCCTGGAAGCGATCGAAGAAGAGCGATTCGATCAGCTGCCGGCGCCGGTGTTCGCCAAGAGCTTCGTGCGCCAGTACGCCACGCTGCTGGAACTGGATGCCGAGGAACTCGTCGCGGAAGTGCAGCGCCGCATTGCTCCCGAGCCGCCGCCGGACCAGCCGCTGAAGCCGCCCCACGAGGCGCTGGGCTCGGTCGAAGAACTGCATCTGCCGCGCGTCGAGGAATGGGAATCGGTGGGCGACCGCCGGGGCTGGTCTTCGTCGCTGCCGGCTCTTGCGATGGTGGTCGCGGTCATGATGGTGTGCTCCGGTGTGTACGCCTTCTGGCAGCATTCGCGTCGCCAGTCTTCGCCCCAGGAAACAGCGCGCACGGCCGAAGTGACGCCGCCCCCCATGCAGCCGGTGCCGCAAGCTGCGCAGCCGGCCGCGCCGGGCGCTCCACCCGCCGGGAATGGGCCCGCTGCCGCCACCACACCGGCGGCAGGTGGCGCGGAGCCGCATCCGGGCGAGATGGCCGCCGCAGAACCCGCCGCCATACCGCCGGCACAGCGCGCGGCGACGCCGTCTGCGCCGGCCCCCGCGCAAACCGCTGCGGCAACGCCTGCGGCGCAGCAGCCGAATCCCGCGCCAGCCGCCGCCCCGCCCAATGCGGCAGCGGTTAACGCGGCTACGCCCGCCACCACAGCAGGCGCGGCCCCCGCGACAGCGGATGCGAATCGTGCCGATCCCAACGCCGCGGCCGCAACGCCGGCCAAGGGCCCCGTGAAAATCGAGATCACCGCAACCGAGCCCGTTTGGGTAATGGCGCGCTCCAACGGGAAATACATTTTCTCCGGCACGATCGATGCGAACCAGACGAAATCGGTCGAAGCGGATGGGACCTTGCTGTTGCGCGTCGGTAACGCGGGCGGAGTGAGCATCAATTTCAACGGAAAAACGCTCAACAACCTGGGGCCGAAGGGGCAGGTGCGCGATATTCAGTTCACTTCCGGCGGCTTCCAGATGGTGGCCGCGCCCAAACCGCCCTCGCCTCCACCCGCTCCGGGCGAGCCGCGCTGACGAAGCAACTGCCGCTGCTGGCGCAGGAGATCGCGCTGCCTGCGGCGCTCGAGAGCGAGGAGTTCGCGGCGCCGCCTGCTCTTCACGCGTTCGTCGATCTTGTGCCAGAATTTGCGGAAATAACTCACCGCGGAGAGGATCGCGAAGAAGATTACGGCCCACATCATCGCGATCGCCGGCGCGTGGAGGGCGCGATGGCGGATGCTCAGCAGCAGGCAGGCGATGGCCGCCACCTGCGCCGCCATTTTGGTTTTACCCAGATCGCTGGCCTTGATGGTGTAGCCTTCGGCGGCGGCGATGCTGCGCAGGCCGGAAATGGCGAACTCGCGGCCCACCACCAGGATGGCCATCCAGCCGGGGAGGATGCCGATCTCGACCAGCGAAATCAAGGCCGCGGAAACCAGCAGCTTATCCGCGATAGGATCGAGCAGAGTGCCGATGGTCGTGACCTGCTTCCATCGGCGGGCGAGATAGCCATCCAGAAGGTCCGTTCCGGCGGCGGCGAGAAATACGGCCAGGGCCAGCCAGTCGTTGGTGACGAGCACGCCGCCGACCTGAAACGAAAAGAGGTTTTCTTCTACCATCGCTGCCACGAGCAGCGGGACGAAGAAGATACGGAGGATGGTCAGCGAGTTGGGAAGATTCATCGCCCACCCCAAATATAAGGCTTTCGAGAGCCCGGCAACAACTGCGGGCGGCCGCGTACGGTTTCGGGCGCCGGGCGGCGGATAGCTTCGAGGGAGGATCGTGCCCTGTGACGCGGTGGCAGTGTTCAGGCGGCGCCGGCGGCCCGCGCAACGGCTTCAGGACCGGAAGCGCAGTTGGGCAGACGGCGGGGCTTATACTGGGAGTTCACCCATGCCTGTATCGCGCCGCAAGTTCCTGGCCGGCAGCCTGGCGCTGCCTGCGATCGCCGCCAAAAAGAAGGCCTCCGCTCCGGAGCGGCCGAATATCGTGCTGCTGGTGGCCGACAACGTGCCCGACTGGGTCCTCGGAACTTACGGCAACAAGGACATCCGCACGCCGAATATCGACCGGCTGGCGCAAATGGGGCTGCGGTTTCAGAACCATATCACGGCGTCCCCATCCGCGGCGCAGGGCCGCCAGGCGCTGTTCACGGGCCGCACGCCGATGCAGCAGGCCGAGAACGCGCCGAAAATCGACACCGTGCTCGGCGGCGCGGGTTACACGTGCGAATGGGCCGGCATCCCGGCCGTGCCGAAGTTTCTGGATTCGCAGGCATCCGGGAAACCGTTCTTTTTGGGCGTCATTCTCCCCAGCCCGCGTCCGCCTTACACGAACATCCCGCAGAACTATACCGACCTGTACGCCGCGGCGAAATTCGACACATTCAGCCACGACCGGGCGGCCGCGAATGCCGCGGTGGGCAAGGAGATGCTGGCGGATATCACCGGCAGCCTCCGCAAATACGCCGCCGCGCTGACGGCCATGGATGCCGATCTCCAGACGGTCGTCGCGAAAGTGTACGAGCGCAAAATCGCGGACAACACGCTGATCGTCTTCACGTCGACCTGCGGCGCGCTGCTCGGACGCCACGGGCTGTGGGATGCGGGCGATGGCTCGCAGCCGCCGAACATGTATGAGGAATCGGTCAAAACGCCGATGATCTGGAGTTGGCCAGGGCGCGTGCCGGCCATGGGGGAGCGGCCCGAGGTGGTCTCCAGTTGCGATTTCCTGCCCACCCTCTGCGATCTCACCGGCGCGGCGGCGCCGGCCGGTCTGGGCGGAACGAGCTATCTGCTGCTCGCGACCGGCAAACCGCTGCCGAAAAAACAGCGCTGGAAGAGCGCGGTTTTCGCGGCGCTGGGGAACACCGCCATGGCGCGTGCCGATCGGTATAAGCTGGTCGAGCGCGACGGCGGCAAGGGTCCGGGCGAATTGTACGATCTGGTGGCGGACCCAGTCGAGGCGGCGAACCAGTACGACAATCCGCAGTATCTGACCGTGCGGCAAGGGCTCTCCGGCGAGCTGGCCGCGTGGAAGCAGAAGTACGGCGGGTAGAAGCAGAATCGGGCCGCAAAAAAACGCAAAACCGCTAAAATTAGCGGTTTTGGAATTTTGGGTTTCGTGGAATCAGTAACTTAGCGCAAAGAACCGCTAATCCTTAGCGGTTTTTCGTTTGTCAAACCGCCTGGGCAGCCGCGAGTCGCCCCGCTAATCCCGCGCTTTCGATAGCGCCAGCAGGTTCGCCATCAACTGATACGCGCCGTCGGTGCCCGCCGGCAACTGCCGCCAGAGGCCGAGGCCGAGGTAAATCCAGCGGCCCTTGCCGACCTTGGCTTCCACCAGCGAGCCGAGCTTTTCGCCGGGATTGTCTTTGAACGGGTCGGTCATGGCGATCAGGTCGACGAATCGCTGGTCCTTTTCGCCAAGGAAGTACAGGCCGCGCTCCTGCACCCAGCCGGCCCATGCGGCATTCCCGATCTGATTCGGAAAATGGAAAACGGGGTTCGCCGGAACCAGTACCTTCACCGGCGCATTTTCGTCCGTAATACGATTGGCGCTGACTTTTGCTGGATAGGGAGCGAAATCGATATTGTTGAAGCCGGTCTTGTTGTACTGCACGATCAGCGTGCCGCCGCGCGCCACGTAATCGAGCAGGCGGCGGTTGTATGCCCGCAGGTCGGCGCGCTTCTCATAGGCGCGGACGCCCGTGACGATGACGTCGTGTTTGGAGAGATCGCCCCAGGCCAGCTCGTCGGTATCGATGTAAGAGAGCTTCGCGCCGAGCTGCTCGATGGCGGCGGGGACCTGGTCGCCGGCCCCGACGATATACCCGACATCGAGATTCGGCACCGTCTTCACGTCGATCACTTTGAGCGCGGCTTCGGCGGGTTTCATCACCTGGCGGCGCTCGATGTGCGGGTACTCGATTTCCTGATAGCCTTCGGCGAAGCGGCGGCCGGGCAGCGTAGGCGACGTGACGGCGGCGCGCAGCATGTACTCGCCGGGCTTCGCGCCGGCGGGCGCGGTCACCTGAAAGCGGGCGGAAAGGGATTCGTCCTCGTGCTCGAATTCGAGCGGAACGCTTGCGGGCGAGGCCTTCCAGCCCGGCGGAAGATCGAGCGCCACGGCGGCCTGCGCCTTGCCTTTGGCGCCGTTCGTGACTGAAACGAAGATGTTGCGCTCGACCGGCTTCGCGCCGCCCGCGGGAATCACATTGAGACCGGGCGTGACGCGCACCGAGAACTCGGGGACGACGTTGAGCTCCATCCGCTTATCGCCGGTGAAAGCGTCCTTCACGTACCGGAACTCGACGGGGACTTCGCGGGTGAGATCGACGCTGCCCGCGCGGATGTGGAAGACCACGCGGAAGGGAGTGGGCGCGAAGGGGACGCCGAACGGAACGCCGGGGTCGAAGATCTGAATGGCGTGGCTGGCGGGGTGCTTCCAGTATTCGTCGTGGAAGTAGGGGGTGGTGGGGCGGGCATCCCTGGGGATGTGCGCTTCGGTGGTGCAGGAAAACGGCGTGTTCGTCTTGAGGACCGCGGGCTGGCAGCGGCCGGGCGCATCGAAGCCGGCGATTTCGACACCGGTGATGCCCACTTCGGAGGCGCCGCGGTTCATGGCGGCGATCGAGAGGTGAACGGGCTGGCCCGCGATGACCAGGCCGTCGTCGGCCAGGGCGTCGAACGTCAGATTGTGGGCTGCGAGCACGGCGTCTTCGTAGTCGCGCTCCTTATGGGCGAGGCGGACGTCGACCTCGTAGCGGGCGGAATCGCTAAGGCCCATGCCGGCGAGCTCGCCGCGGAGCGCGCGCAGCGCCGCGAGAGCATGCTCGACGGGTTCGGCCGTGGCGGCGTCGTTGCCCGCGGCGAAGGCAGCCTGGGCGCGCCGGGCGTCCGCGAGAATCGCCGCCAGCCCATCGGTAAGGGCGCGCGGCGGGTTGGGAGTGGCGTATTGCGCGATGCCGGTGAGCGTGACATCGACGCCATCGAGCAGCGAGGTCTCGGTCCTATCCTTTTCGCCCGGGATGCTGGTTTCCACGAGTTGATAGCCGCCGCCCCGGCCGCCCATCATGCCGGCGCGTCCGCCGGCGGCAATGCCCGGGATCGGCGGCAGTCCTCCCATGCCCTGGCACTTATGGCTGCTGCGGGCATCCGAGCCGATTTCGGCGTAGGTGCGGCCGAGCAGCGGATCGTAGGCGGCGGTATCGACGGGCGTGAGCTTCACCGGCGGACCGGCAGGCGGTGCGGGCGGGGGTGTGGGCTGGGCTTCGCCGCGCCCGCCGCGTCCTCCGCCGGGAGGTCCGAAACCGGCGGCGAAGTAGAGCTTCTTGGCCTGCCAGGGGCGCAGTCCTTCGCGGAGCTGCTCGGGGTAGGCGTTGGGGTCGGCGGCGGCGCGGTAGCCTTCGCGCACGAGTACGGTGGTGGCTTCGTGGGCGCGGTCGCCGCCGCGTCCCTGAATGTTCATGGTGACGATGATATCGGGACGTAGCGTGCGGAAGAGGCGCGCGTAATCGCCGACGATCGCTTCCCTGCCCCACTTGGCGATGACTTCTTCGGGGTCGAACGAATAGCCGTAATCGATGGCGCGGGTGAAATACTGCTCGGCGCCATCCAGGCGGTGGGCGGCCAGCAGTTCGCTGGTGCGCAGGACGGCCATGTCGCCGAAGAGTTCGGGGCCGATTTCGTTCTGGCCGCCATCACCGCGGTTATTCTGCAGATCGATCGTGCGCAGGCCCTTGCCGTGAGCAAAGTAGGCCAGCAGCGCGTTGGTTTCGTCATCGGGATGGGCGGGCGCCTGCAGGAACGTGCCCGCGACCGTCAGCTTGCGCAGCGCGAGGCCGAGGGCCACGTGGCCGTTATCCCCGGCGACCAGCGGATAGGAGAGGCGGACCTGCGCGGAGATCCAGGGGAGCACGGCTAGCGGCAGCAGGACGAGGAGTCGTTTGCTCATAAGCGGGCGGTGAGAAAAGTATATCAGGCGCGTGGTTATTGGCCCGCGCCGAATCGGCGGCTCGCCAGCGGGTGCGGCGCGTTACTGGCCTGCCGCGGATCCGGCGGTTTGCCACGGCAGGAAGGCGGCGCCGTACAGCCCGGCATCGCCGGCGAGAGCGGCCTGCGTGATGCGCGCTTCCCCCTGCGTGGCGCGCCAGGTGAAGGAGCGGCGTTCGACCGTGCGGAACATTTCAGGCGCGAAGAGGTCCCAGGCGGCGACCACGCCGCCGCTCAGGAGATACAGCGGAAAATTGAAGGTGTTGATGAGGGTGGCGAGCGCGATTCCGACGGCCTCGCCGAAATGCTTCCAGATCTCCCGTGCCTTGCCCGCAGCCTCGCCCTCCGATTTGGCGAGGTCGTAGACCTGTTTGGAGGTGAGATTGTCGCCCAGGTGCATGAGCCGGGCCATCGCCGTGACGGCCGTGGCCGAGGCGTGCTTTTCGAGGCAGCCGCGGCTGCCGCAGCCGCAGGGATTGCCGTTGGGGTAGATGGTCGTGTGGCCGATCTCGCCGGCCATGCCGTCGTGCCCGTGGAGGATGTGCCCGTCGACGATGATTCCCCCGCCGACGCCCGTGCCGAGCGTGAGCAGCACGAGATTCGCCACGCCGCGGCCGGCGCCGACCCACGCCTCGCCGAGCGCGGCGGCATTGGCATCATTTTCCAGAATCACGCGGGTGCGGAGCCGGCGCGCGATTTCGTCGCGCACCGGGAAGTTTTCCAGGTACGGCAGGTTGTTGGAGCCGGTGACGAAGCCATCGCGCATGCGGATGAAACCGGCAACGCCCACGCCGATGCCGGCGAGATCGGCCGCGCCGTGGCGCTCGCGAAGGGTCTCGACGGCTCGGACGAGATCGGCCAGCACGGCGTCGCGGCCTTCGGCATAGTTCGTGGCGCCGGCGATTTTGTCGAGCATCGTGCCCGAGCGGTCGACCGCGGAAGCGCGCAGGTTGGTGCCGCCCAGGTCGACACCGATGGTGTAGGCGGGCATAGAAAGGGGAATCATAACATTGCGATTGCGGCCGGAGAGCGCCAGCACAGAAGGATTGTTAGCAGCCGGACGCGAGTGCTAAAGCCGTGATTCGCAGTATGTATGGCGGCAATCGAAAACATTTTTAACTCACGTTGGCATGGGCTGTGCTACAACAGTGAAACAAAGGAGGGGCACTGAGACGTCTTTAGAAGTGCCGGGGGTTACGAAATGAGCCACGGACGGTACATCGAGATACCAGGGAGCAAGACCCACGAGCTGCCGCCGCTGCTGGTACATGCCGGGTACGGCGAGCCCGGAGAGAACGATCTGACGTCGCGCGTTCTCGAGGAGGCCGATGACATGCTGCCGGCGACCGGAGCGGATGCGGAGGTGATCGAGCAGCGGCGCTTCGAGCTGGCGCTGCAGCTCATCGAGCAATACCGCGGCATGCTGGCGCACTGGCTGTGGGGCGATTCGATTCTCGAGTGGGTGCGGCAGTGCGAGATCACCTTCGAGTGCGAGGAGAACCTCAAGAAGCTGCTCCACCCGGATGTTTGGCCGCATGCCAGCCGCGCGAGCTTTGTGAATCTGCTCATGGAGAAGGAAGTGCCGACGCCCGGCGTGGCGCTGGACCGGGCGGTCGGGCTGCGGCTGACGTTCCGCCAGCCGCCGCCGATCGACTGCGTGTCCGGCCAGTTTCTGTTCTACCTGAACTCGAAGGTGGCGGACACCGCGTACCAGACGTGGTCGCACCTGGCTCCGGACGAAACCTCGCTGCTGCCGCCGGACCGGTTCCATTTTGAAGTGCTGAACATCGAGAATTAACGGCCGCGGCCGCCGCCGTTCGGGTCCGAAGTCATCCGGAACTCGCCGTTATTTGCGGGATCGTCGAATTCCACGACGATGTTGTAGCCGACACCGGAAATGAAGCGGTATCGCCACTGCTCGTACGGAAACGCGTGCGCGCCGCCGCCCTGCGGGTGGGATTCGATTTCATCGGGCGGGCCGTAGACGATGTAGACCCGGCCGCGGTCGGTCTTCCAGCCGGCAAGGCCGGTGGCGGGGGCGAAGTGCTGATTGGCGTACGCGATGCGGCGGTAGTGCTCCTCTTTGAATTCGTTTTCGGCCGTTCCCGGCGTGGGATCGCGGCGTTCCCAGAACTGCTCGATGAAGTGCTCGCGCTCGGCATCCGTCTGCAGGGCTTTGAACGCGGCGCGCTCCTGGTCCGTAATGATGTAGGCGACGTCTTCGTTAATCCACTTGCGATAGGGCGTTTCCAGCTCTTTTTTGAGCTTCTGCTCGCGTTTTTGGCGCTCTTTTTGAGCGATGGGGCCGGGGGCGGTCTGCGGTTGATCCTGCGCAGGCTTCGACAAGGCCAGCGCGGCGAACGCGGCGCGCTCCTGTTCCGCGATGATGGAGGCCACGTTATCGTTTAGCCATTTGCGGTAACGTGTCTGCTGCTCGCTCGGCAACGTCTGCTCGGGTTTGTCGCGCTCATTTTCGACAACGGGGCCGGGAGCGGTCTGCGTCTGG
>Ga0070739_10001775_pt1 | contig 31120 bp, 33 predicted proteins | sample Coa_R1_7_FD_66445 | JGI IMG/M metagenome (GOLD analysis project Ga0070739, IMG submission 66445) | Surface soil microbial communities from Centralia Pennsylvania, which are recovering from an underground coalmine fire - Coalmine... | ecosystem: Environmental > Terrestrial > Soil > Unclassified ...
TTCAGCGCCGCACTCAACTTCCGTCTCGTTCCCTTCGTCATGATCCGCTCCGTCTAGCACGACGGAACGGTCCGCGTTCCAATCAAGCCGCTGGTCCCAAATCCGGGGTCCACTTCAATCGGCAAGACCCAGGTGATCAGCGCCCATAAGCCCTTCGCACGGATCGCCCTGCTGGATACCGGGCCGATCACCAATCACGTGAACATCGTCCGCAACAGCCATGGCCAGTTCGCCTATGTCTCGATCGGCGGCGAGAACGCGGTCAAGGTCTTCACGACCGGCGCGCATCCGAAGCTGGTGGCCACCATTCCGACTCCCGACCTGCCGCACGGCCTGTGGCCGTCCGGGGACGGCAAGCGGATCTACGTGGCGCTGGAGAACAGCACCGGGGTCGTCGCGATCGACACATTGACCAACAAGGTGGTCGCGGTGATTCCCGGCGGGCAATCGCCGCAGGCCCTAACCTACGTACCCGATGCCGTCCCGAGCGGAAGCGGTACGGCGAATTTGCAGCCGCTCGGTCTCAGCGGCCTGGTTGGCCATCTCGCACTCGGGCCGGTCGGCTCGAGCAAGGTGGCGACCACGGTGGCCGTCAACGATCAGGGGCTGACCGATCTCGTCGAGGCCGCGGTGACCGGACTGCAGCCGAAAGCGAAATATCAACTGGCCTTGAGCACGGCCACTTCCGCACCTTGGGGGAAAATCGAGCCGATTGCCGATTTCACGACCAATCCGGCCGGTGCCGCGATCGTCACGGCGCTGACCCCGGTCAAGACAATTGTGCGCCCAAAAGGCCAAGTGGAGCCCGCCGACACAGCCCGGCGCTATCTCGTGATCCGGCCAATCGGTGCGGCCGGGCCGGGGACGCCGGTCCAGGTGCAACTCCCCGCCGCACCCTAAGTACTACAGCCGGGTTTTATGGCGGCGCGTTCGCCGCTGCCAGTGGCGGCGGCGGGCGCGTTGCTGGTGGCGTCGGCGCCACAGCGAGCAGGCGAGGACATGCTCGGGATCGGGCGGGCGCGCCCACACCAAACGCCACAGCAGCCGGCGCAACTCGGGCACGGTGTGCGGCAGCAGATCCAGCCGTAGAGCGAGGTCGATGCCGACTTCCGGGGCTGATTTTTCCCCGGCTGCGGTCTTGCGCAGGACGGTGAGATAGGCATGGGCCAGCATGGCCAGCGTGATGTGGCGGTGCCAGCCGGTCCAAGAGCGCACCTCGTACTGGTCCAGCCCGACCTCGCCCTTGGCCGCCGCGAAGCACGCTTCGATGGTCCAGCGCGTGCCGGCCACCCGCACCAGTTCGACCAGCATTGTCGCCGCCGGGGCGAGCGTCAGATAAAAGGTGAACTCCACCGGCTTCTTGATCTTGCGGCGGATCAACAGGCCCTTCCGCCAGCCCGGGGCGGCCGCGGCGCGCCGCGTGGGATCGGTGGCCCACCGCTCCGGCAGATAGAGCGCCCGGTCGATCGGCGCTGTCCGTGCCGGCTGGCATAGCCGAGAAAGACGCCGATCTGGCAATTCTCGATGCGCCCGGCCGTCCCGGAATACGGGCGCTGCACCCCGCAGGACTTGTTCCCCTTCTTCAGAAAGCCGCTCTCGTCGAGCACCAGAACCACTTGTTCCTCGCCCAGGTGCTCGACCACGTAGGCGCGCAGATCATCGCGCACCCGATCGGCCTCCCTGCGCACCCGCGACAGAAAGTCCTGCACCCCGTCGGGCGTGCGATCGCCCGCCATCTCGGCCAATTGCCAGCCGTTCTTGCGCTCCGCCGGCGATAGCAGCCCGCGCAAGTACGCCAGCGCCCGCCGCCGCGGCGCGACCCGCCCAAAGCGCGCGCCAATCCGTGAAGTGGACCCCGGATTTGGGACCAGCGGCTTGATTGGAACGCGGACCGTTCCGTCGTGCTAGACGGAGCGGATCACGGGCGAAGCGCTGCGGTTCCTTCTGTCCACAGCTTGCAGATGTATTCGTAGGGGGTGAGTCCTTTGAGGGTCTTGAGCCGCTTGGCGAAGTTGTAGGCGGTCACGAAGTCGGCCAAGCGGCTGCGGAGCTGGTCGTGGGTTTCGTAGCAGCAGCGCTTGACGGTGGCCTCCTTGAGGGTGCGGTTCATGCGCTCGACCTGACCATGGGTCCAGGGATGATGAGGCTTGGCGAGACAGTGGTCGATGCCGCTGCGGACGGAGGCCATCACAAAGGGATGAGCGCGGAAGAGCTGCCCGCGGGCAATCATCTCCCGGATGCGCTACGCCCCGCTTAGGGCGGCGTCGGCAGGCAGCCGGCCCACCGAGCCGCAGGGAAGGTGCATGGCCGATCATTGAAATCCTTGAAGAATCTTGTCCGCTACGCATGCCCACCGATCGACATGCGCGGAAAAAGCCAAGCCTCGTCAGAAGCTTGGCGGCCACCCGTGGGCATAGCCTTTTATCTCGCCCTCATCCCGGAAGCCTTTCCAAACCGAAGCGGCCCCTTGCCGAGCGCCATATGACAAGTTACATGTAACTTATTTGGAGGACCGAGGCATGGCCCAAGCGAGAGGCGTCAAGCCCACCAAGGTGAAGGTTCGGGAACATCGCGACCGGCTGCGCGCCCAGGGCCTGCGGCCGATCCAGATTTGGGTGCCGGATGTACGCGCGCCGTCCTTCCGCTCGGAGGCGCACCGGCAATCCTTGGCCGTGGCGACAAGCGCCCATGCGGCCAAGGATCAGGCGTTCATCGACGCAGTCTCCGACTGGGACGATGAATGAGACGAGGCGAGGTCTGGACCGTCTCCGGCGGCAAGGACTGCGCGGGCAAGCCGCGCCCCGTCGTCATCGTGCAGGACGACGCCTTCGACGCGACGGACTCGATCACGATCTGCGCCTTCACCACCGACCCGACCGAGGCGCCCCTGTTCCGATTGCTGGTGGAACCGAGCGAACGGAACGGCTTACGTTCCTCCTCCCGGCTGATGGTGGATAAGATCACCACTGTCCCGAAGTCCAAGGTCGGCAAGCGGATCGGACAGCTGGACGATGAGGATGTGGTCCGGCTCAACCGGGCCGTGATGGTGTTCCTGGGCTTGGCGGTGTCGCCGAGAACGAGCCGGAAAGGGGAATGATGAGAAGCGCCGCGACCGAAGTGTGTCCGGGCGTGTCGTGGCGCAATGAGCAAGAAAGTGGCGGATGGGGTGGGATTCGAACCCACGGCGCCCTTGCGGGCGCGCCGGTTTTCAAGACCGGTGCCTTAAACCGCTCGGCCACCCATCCGGATGTCGCGGCCCCGCGACAGGCCGGCCACGCGCCGGCCGTTGCGAATGCGGCGGCCCCGCCGACGCCCGACCGGACCGGGCTTTTCTATGTAGCGGCATGACGGCGCGTCAATCCCGCGGCGGCTTTGCGGGCGGCGGGATCGCGCCGAATGCCGTCCACGCGCCGCCGCGGCGCCTCAGGGCGGCGCGCCGCCGCCTTTCCCGGGCCGCCCGAAAGCGCGCCGCTTCAACCGCCGGCCCCAGGGCGAGGCGGTCAGCAAATACCACAGATTCGCCCCGGGCTCGGCCCGCAACGCGATCGCCCGCAGCAGCAGCCGCGCCCCGACTATCGGCTGCGACAGATAGACGTTGCGCCCGATCTGGGTGTAGCGCATGCCGAGGATCTGGCGCAATTCGTCGCGCCCGAGGCGATCGCGCAGCGCGCGGCAATGGCGCAGGATCATCGGCAATGTCGTCTCGTGCTCGCGCGAGACAAAGCGGCCGCTGAAGCTCCCCGGCTGTTCGTGCATGACGGTGAGGACCTCGTCGAGAAACCCGACCTCGCCGATCAGCGCCATGCGGATAAAGAAATCCTGGTCCTCCTCGGCCGAGCGCAGCGCCGCGTTGAAGCCGCCGATACGGCGGACGGTTTCGGCGCGCGCCACGACGACGCTCGGCACCAGAAAGTTCTCGCGCAGCATCGCCCGCCAAGCCTCCCGGCCGACCGGCGGGCGGCGCTGCGGGTTGACCGGCACGCGGCTGCCGTCGAGCCGGATCTCCTCGGCCCGACAGCCGATCATGACCATGTCCGGACAGCCGGCGATGACCGCGATCTGGCGGCTGAGCTTGTCGGGATGCCACTCGTCGTCGGCGTCGAGAAAGGCGAGGAACTCGCCCCGGGCGATCGCGATGCCGTCGTTGCGGGCGGCGGCGGCGCCGCCGTTGCGCTCTCTCGCGACGACGCGGACGCCCCGGGCTTGTTCGCCGCGCAACAGCGCCAATGTGTCGTCGCGACTGCCATCGTCGACGGCGATGATCTCGAGGTTGCGATAGCTCTGCCGGCGGACCGAGGCGATGGCGCCCGCCAGCGTCCTTGCGGCGTTGAAACAGGGGATGATCACGCTGACCAACGGGTTCATCGGCTCGCCCGCCCGACCGCGACGCGGCCGCAACCGCGATCCGTTTGCGGCGCCGGTTTGCGGCCTGTGCGGTTATATGTTGACGGCGCGGCGGAATGCAGTACCGTCGCCGGCCTTTACCATCCGTTGATGACGCCGCATTATCGTTGCCGGCGGCCGTCGGACGGCTCTCCGCCCGCCGTTGCGGCCCCCGTCCCGGCGGGCCGCCGCTGGCGGGAGCGCAGGGCCATGCCGCAATGACCGCCGCCGTAGACACCGCCGTCCGCCAGCCGAACATCGCGGTCGCCTGCTCCGGCCTCGGGCACGTGCAGCGCGGGGTCGAGGCGTGGGCCGCCGATCTGGCGCGCGCGCTGCGGCGGCGGGGGGTGCCGGTGACACTGTTCGGGGCCGCCGCGACGGACGCCCCCGTCGTGCCGCTGCCCTGTCTCAAACGCGGCGGCCGCGCCGCCGGCGTGATCGGTCGCTTCTTCCGCCCGCTCGGCGGCTGGCGCTACGGGCTCGGTTCGGCCTATGAAGTGGAGGAGACGACCTTCTCGGTGTCGTTGTGGCGGCGGGTGCGGCGGCAGTTCGACATTCTGCACGTCCAGGACCCGCTGATCGCGACCCTTCTCAACCGCCTGCACGGGGCCGGGCTGTCGCGGCCGCGGGTCATTCTCGCCAACGGCACCGGGGAGAGCGTCGAGGCGCTGGCGCATTTGCCGGTCATCCAGGAACTGACGCCGGCGGCGGCGGCGCGCTGGCCGGCGCGGGCCGGCGGACCGGCGATCTTTACGGTGCCCAATTTCGTCGATCCCGCGGTCTTCACGCCCGGCGACGGCGCGGCGGCGCGCCGGCGCCTGGGCCTTGCGGCGGCGTGTTTTGTCGTGCTGTGCTGCGCCGCGATCAAGCGCTATCACAAGCGCATCGACTATCTGATCCGCGAATTCGCCGATTTCGCCGCCTCCTATGACGGGGAGGCGGTGCTCGTCGTCGCCGGCGCGCGCGAGCCGGGAACGGAAGCGATCATCGCCGAGGGGCGCGAGCGGCTCGGCGCGCGCGTGCGGTTTCTGACCGATCTGCCGCGCGCGCAGATGCCCGATCTGTACCGGGCCGCCGATCTGTTCGTGCTGACCTCGCTGTGGGAGACCTTCGGCATCGTGCTGCTCGAGGCGATGGCCACGGGCCTGCCGGTCCTCTGCCACGATGCGCCGAGCTTTCGCTATGTGGCGGGCCCCGCCGGCCATTATGCCGATCTCGCGCAACCGGGCGCGCTCGCGCGCGCCCTGACGGCGCTGGCCGCGGCGGAGCGGCGCGCCGCGCTGGCGCGCGCAGCGCGCGCGCATGTCGTCGCGAACTTCGCGGAAGCGGTCGTTCTCGACCAGATCCTTGCGATGTACCGCTCGGTCGCCGGCCTCGGCATGTGAGAAGCGGAATTATCGGCGGACAGATGCGCATCGCCGGCGCCGCCGTTCCTCTCCGCCAAAGCCGCAAAGGGAGCGGCCGGCGCCGTATTCTTAACCTTGGTCCGGTCACGTTTCGAAATACTTGCAATTGAATCTTTTTCCAGATTGTGCTAGAAGATGCCGAGATTAGCCGGCGCCGCGGTTAAATTTTAATTTTTGTGGGGATTCCCAATGTTGGATCCTGCAACTCTGGTTAAAGCTTATCGCCGGATCAACAGCCGCAAGGCCAAGGCGGCCGCCTTCAACGCCTTGCGGTGGGGCGGGTTGCGACATCTGGTCGTGCGCATGGATACGATCAATCTCTGCAACCTGCGGTGCAAGATGTGTTACTATTCGTTTGATTACCGCCGCAAGCGGGAACAGATGGATCTGTCGTTGTTCCGCAAGATTGCCGCGGAAGTCTTCCCGAAGACGCGGTTCCTGTATTTGAGCTGCGCGACCGAACCGTTGATGAACAAACAATTTGCCGAGTTCGTGCGCATCACCGGCCAGCACAAGGTGCCGTTCACGTCGTTTTGCACGAACGGGCAGCTGCTGAGCGAAGACGTGGTCGCGGCCAGCATCGAGGCCGGGCTGTCGGAAATCATCTTTTCGATCGACGGCGCCACCGCCGCCACCTACGAAGCGATCCGCCGCGGCGGGAAATGGGAACGCCTGCTCGCCAATCTCGAATTGCTGGTGGCGATGAAGCGGCGGGCCGGAACCCGCACCCCGGCCCTGCGGATCAACTTCACCTGCATGGACAGCAATATCCGCGAATTGCCGGCGATGGCCGCGTTCGCCGCCGAGCGCGGCGCCCAGAGCCTGCATGTGCGCCATCTGGTGGCCTATGGCGACGAGACCGGCTCCTACAAGGACGAGGTGGCCTACCGCCATCTCTTCAACGACATGGCCGCCGAAGCCAGAAAGGTGGCGGCGGCGCGCGGCTTGGCGTTGTTCCTGCCCGATCCGGTGCCGGAACGGCCGGTTGCGGCCAAAAGCTGCGTGACCGACGGCACCCGGATCACCCGGCCGCGGGAAGCCAACCCCTACTGCATGCTGCCGTGGTTTCAGGCCATCATCGCATGGAACGGCGACTACCGCATCTGTTCCTGGCACACTCTCGGAAACCTGCGCGAGCACAGCTTCGAAGAGCTCTATAACAGCCCGAAGATGCGCGAGATCCGCAGCCGGATGCTGTGGCGAAAGGCCGATTCATGCTCGTGGAACTGCCATCTGGAAGCCTACGATGTTCCCGAGGAGACCGATGCGGCCGCGGTCCCGGCCGCGGCCGAGGCCTCCTGAGGCGCCGGGCGGCCATGGCGGCGTCATGAGGCCATGATCGCACGCCTCTGGCAGGCCTTGAGCGGTTCGCGGGCCGGCCGGCATTATCTGCGCCGGCTCGGCAATACCGCAGGGTTTCAGGAGGTCTTCAACGTTCTCGCCAACCGCGTCGCCTGGGGTCTGAACGCGGCTGCAGGGCTCGGCCTTGCCCCCGACGTGATCGTCGATATCGGCGCCGACAGCGGCGGATGGACGCAGATGGCCTTGTCCGCCTTCCCCGCGGCCAGGATCGTAATGATCGAGGCGCGGCCCGAACGCGAACCGCGACTGGCGCGGGTGCGGGCCGCCGCGCCGGCGCGGGTCGTTTACGAGCTGGCCCTGCTCGGCGATCATTGCGCGCCGGAAATCCCGTTCTTCGTGGCCGGTACCGGATCCTCGCTCTATGTCGAGAACACCTCCTTCCCGCAGCGCCGGATTACCCTGCCGATGACCACCCTCGATGCGGTGATGACAAAGCATGCCCCGAGCGGAGAAGTGTTCTTAAAGCTCGACGTCCAGGGCGCGGAACTGGACATTATCAAGGGGGCTCCCCGGACTCTCGAACGGACTTCTCTCATTCCGCTTGAAGCCTCGCTTGTCGAATACAATCAGGGGGCGCCGCGCCTCGCCGAGGTCGCCGCATTCATGCGCGAGCGCGACTATCTGCCGTTCGATATCTGGGATCTGCGGCGCATCGGACCGGTGCTGGCGCAGGTCGATCTGGTCTTCGCGCGCCGCGGCAGCGCCCTCGAGAAGCGGGCCGCCGCGATCATCGCCGCCTACGGCGCCGCCGCGGCGGCCGCACCGCGACGATCGCCGGCCGGCGGCGCCCGCGCGCAATAACCGCAAGGAGTGCCGTTAAGCCTTGCGATACCATCGCTGCCGCAGCCTTCGCCGGCGCCCGAAATGCGCCCCGGCCCGCCGGGCGGGCCGCGACAGTCAAGGACACGTCCAGCCATGGGGCTTTTTCTCGTAACCGGCGGCTGCGGCTTTATCGGTTCGCATCTGTGCGAAGCCCTGATCAAAGGCGGCGCCGCCGTCCGCATCCTCGACGATCTGTCGACCGGATCGCCCGACAACGCGCCGCCGGAGGCCGCAATCCTGCAGGGAAGCGTGGCCGATCCGGAGATCGTCGAGGCCGCGATGGCGGGGGTGGAGGGCTGTTTCCACCTCGCCGCGATCGCCTCGGTCGAGCGCAGCACGCATGAATGGCTTGGCGCCCATCGCACCAACCTGTCGGGCACGATCGCCGTCTTCGACGCCGCCCGCCGCGCCGGGCGCCGCCCGATCCCGGTCGTCTACGCCTCTTCCGCGGCCGTCTACGGCGAATGCCGCGACCTGCCGATCACCGAAGCGGCCGAGGCGCGGCCCCGCTCGGCCTACGGCGCGGACAAGCTGGGCTGCGAGCTGCACGCCCGCGTCGCCTCCGAGGTCTATGGGGTGCCGACCGTCGGCCTGCGATTCTTCAACGTGTACGGGCCGCGCCAGCACCCCTCCTCTCCTTATTCCGGCGTCATTTCGCGGTTCTGCAGGCGGCTGTCGCGCGGCGAGCCGATCGAGGTCTATGGCGACGGCGGGCAGACGCGGGATTTCGTGTTCGTCGGCGACGTGGTGCGGGCGTTGCTGGCGGCGATGCGCAGCAATACGGGGCGGCCTGCGGTTTTCAACATATGTTCGGGCACCCGGACCTCGGTTCTCGGCCTCGCGCGGCTGATCGGGGAATTGTGCGGCCGCGAACCCGAAATCCATTTCCGGCCGCGGCGGCCGGGCGAGATCGCCCATTCCTGGGGGGATTGCGGCCTCGCCCGCCGCGCCCTCGCCCTGCCCGCTCCGGTGGCCTTGCGCGAGGGGCTGGAAATGACGCTGTCATGGATGGCGGCCGTCGAGCGGGCCGGCGCCAGAGCCGGGGGATACCTGCTCCCGGTCCCGGCGGCGATATCGCGGTGATGATCGCCGACGGATGCGCCGACGGCCTGATCGCCTGTCGCGACCTTGAAGACCTGCCGGCGCGCTGCCAGGCCCTGTTTGAAAACGGGCGGGATTTCTGCCTGGGCGCGGCGTGGTTCCGCAACCTTGTCGCAAACGGGCTGCCGCCCGGGGCCCGGGCCTGCTTCGGCGTGCTGATGCAGGACGGCGAGGCGGCGGCCGTGCTGCCGCTGCAGCAAAGCGCCACCGGCGCGCTGGCCAGCCTGACCAACTGCTACACCTGCCTCTATCACCCGCTGATCGCGGCCGGGGATCATGGCGACGCCCTTGCGCGCCGGCTCGGCCGCGCGATCGGACGCCTCGGTTTGCGCCGGCCGCTGATGCGGCTCGAATGCCTGCCCGCCGACTGGCCGGCGCTCGACGCCTTTATCGAGGGGCTGCGCGCCGGCGGCCTCGCGGTCCGGCATTTCGAGCAGTTCGGCAACTGGTACGAGCCGGTCGGCGGCCGCCTCTGGGAGGAGTATCTGGCCGCGCGGCCGGGCAGCCTGCGCGAATTGCTGCGCCGCCGCGGGCGGCGGATGCGGCAGGACGGGATCCGGTTCGAGATCATCGCGGCGCCGCAGGATGTGGCGCGCGGCATCGCCGCCTATGAGGCGGTCTACCGCAGGAGCTGGAAGCCGTGCGAGCCGTTTCCCCGTTTCAACGCCGGCCTGATGCGGGAAGCCGCCCGCGCGCGGGCGTTGCGCCTTGGGCTGTGCTGGCGGGGCGATGCGCCGATCGCGGCGCAGCTATGGATCCTCGCGCACGGCCGCGCCGTCGTCATGAAGCTTGCGCATGACGAAGCCCACCGGGCGTTGTCGCCCGGCACCTGGCTGACCGCGCAGATGATCGCGCGGCTGCTGCAGGAGGGGGCCGCCGAAATCGATTTCGGCCGCGGCGACGACCCCTATAAGCGCCTCTGGGCCGGCCGCAGGCGGCAGCGGATCGGGCTTTTGATCGTCGACCCGCGGCGGCCCGGCGGTCTTTTGAGCCTGTGCCGCCACGATCTCGGGCGGGCGTTCAGGGCCGCCCGCCGGCGGCTTGCGCGGCCGGGCTCGCCCGAGGCCGACCCTCGGCGTGAGCGGGCGCCGTCGCCCGGCATATCCGCGCGGCGATGCCGCTGCCGCCCCGCGCCTTTCCCCGCCGCAGAACCCGGAGCGACATGAATCTGCTCTTTGTTTTCGGGACACGACCGGAAGCGATCAAGCTCGCCCCGCTGATCCGCGTGCTCTCGGCGCAGGCGGATTTCGCCTGCAAGATCTGCGTGACCGGCCAGCATCGCGAAATGCTGGCCCAGGTCCTCGATCTGTTCGACATCCGGCCGCATTGGAACCTCGACGTCATGCGCCCCAATCAGTCGCTGGCATACGCCACGGCGGCGATCCTGTCGGGGGTGAATGCGGTTCTCGACGAGTTCCGCCCCGATCGGGTGATCGTCCAAGGCGATACGACATCGACCTTGGCCGGGGCGCTGGCCGCCCTTTATCACCGCGTCCCGGTCGCCCATGTCGAGGCCGGATTGCGCACCGGCAACCTCTACGCCCCCTGGCCCGAGGAGGCCAACCGCAAACTCGCCGGCCATCTTGCCGATCTGCATTTTGCGCCGACCGAGCGCGCGCGCCGCAATCTGCTCGCCGAAGGGATCGCGCCGCAGCGCATTTTCGTCACCGGCAATACCGGCATCGACGCCCTCTTATGGGTGCTGCGGCGCCTTGAGGCCGATCCCGATCTGGCCCGCCGGGCCGAGACAGGCTTCAGCCCGCGCATCGCCGGCAAGCGCCTGATCCTGGTCACCGGCCACCGCCGCGAAAGCTTCGACGGCGGCCTGGCGCGGGTGTTCCGGGCGGTGGCGCGGATCGCCGGGCGCCCGGACGTGGCCGTGATCTTTCCGATGCATATGAACCCGAGCGTCAGGCAGGCGGTCGCGCCGCTGCGCCGGCGCGACAACGTCCTGCTGGTCGAGCCGGTGGATTATCCGCAACTCGCCCTGTTGCTGAAAAAATGCTGTTTCGTCGTGACCGATTCGGGCGGGATCCAGGAAGAGGCCCCTTCGCTCGGCAAGCCGGTGCTGGTCACGCGCGAGCGCACCGAGCGGCCGGAGGCGGTCGAGGCGGGTTCGGCTATGGTGGTCGGGACCGATGAGGGGCGGCTCTTCGAGGCCATGGAGCGGCTTCTCGACGACGAGGCGCTCTATCGGCGGATGAGCCGCGTGCGCAATCCCTACGGCGACGGATTTGCCAGCCTGCGCATCGCGGCGCGGCTCGGCGCCGCCGTCGCGCCGCCGGACGAGGGGTCCGCATGCGCGGCGGCGCCCCGGTCATGAAGCGCGCGCCCGACCCACCCCGCCGGGCATCGGCGTCCGCATGCGCGGGCGGCGCCGGCCGCAGCCGGCGGGAGGGCGCGCAGAGCTGAGGGGTGCCTTGCGTATTCTCTACAGCCATCGCGTCCAATCCCGGGACGGGCAGAGCGTTCACATCGAGGAGCTTGTGGCCGCTTTCCGCCGGCTCGGGCATGAGGTTCTCGTCGTCGGGCCGCGCCTTTATGAGCGGGCCGAATTCGGCGGCGACAGCCGACTGATTGCCGCGCTGCGCCGCCATCTGCCGGGCGCGCTGTGCGAGATCGCGGAGATCCTCTACAATCTTCCCGCCTTCCTCAGATTGCGGCGCGCCTGCCGCCGCTTCGCGCCCGATATCGTCTACGAGCGCTACAATCTCTACTACCTTGCCGGGACATTGCTGCGACGGCGGTATCGCATTCCCTATTGCCTGGAGGTCAACGCGCCGCTGGCGCAGGAGCGGGAACGCTTCGGGGATCTCGCGCTCGCCCCGCTGGCGCGGCGGCTGGAACGCCTGGTGTGGCGCTCGGCGGACCGGGTTTTTGTCGTGACCCGGGTATTGGCGGACAGCGTCGCCGCAGCGGGGGTTCCGCAAGAAAGGATCCTCGTCACGCCGAACGGCATCGATCCCGAGCCGTTCTTCTCGCCCCCCTATCGCGCCCGGCCGGGGGCCGCGGTCACGATCGGTTTCGTCGGCTTTGTGCGCGAATGGCACGGTCTCGACGGCGTCATCGCCGGGCTGGCCGCCGACCCCGCCGACCCGCCGATCCGCCTCCTGATCGCCGGCGACGGCCCGGCGCGGCCGGCGCTCGAACGCCAGGCCGCTGCGCTCGGCGTCGCCGCCCGCGTGCAATTCGCCGGCTTTCAGCCGCGCCGGGCGATCCCGGATCTGATCCGGCAGTTCGATATCGCGCTGCAGCCGCGGGCCGTGCCCTACGCCTCGCCGCTCAAGCTGTTCGAGTACATGGCCTGCGGCCGGGCGATCGTGGCGCCCGACCAGCCGAATATGCGCGAGATCCTCGAAGACGGGGTCAGCGCATTGCTGTTCGATCCCGACGAGCCGGGCGCGCTGTGGCGGGCGATCGGGCGCCTGGCGCGCGACCCGCAACTGCGCGAGCGGCTCGGGCATGGCGCCCGGCAGGCTCTCGAGGCCCGCCAGTTCACATGGCGGGAGAACGCCGCCCGCGTCATCGCCGCGGCCTCCCTGCTGCGGCGGGCGGCGGAGGCGGCGCCCGGCGCGGATCAATCGCGCGCCCGCGACCGGCATGCCAGGCCGTGATAGACCGCCCGGTAACGGGCGACGCTGCGCGGCCATGTCCGCTCGCTCTCGACGAACCGCCGCGCCTGCCGGCGGATCTGCCGATGGCGCTGCGGATCCTCGCCGATCGCCTCGACGACCCGCCGCGCCAGGCTTGCCGCGTCGTCCGGCTCGAACAGATATCCGGTCTCGTTGTCCCGGATCAGTTCGAGATGCGCCGTAACGCGCGAGGCGATGACGAGCCGCTGCGCCGCCATCGCTTCGAGCGGCTTTAAGGGCGTGACCAGCTCGGTCAGCCGGGACCGGCGGCGCGGATAGACAAAGAAATCGATCAGGTCGTAATAGCGCTTGACTTCGCCGTGCGGCACCCGGCCGGTCAGGCGCACATGTGCCGACAGGTCCATCTCGGCGATCTGCTTCCGCAGCGCCTCTTCCGCCTCCCCTCCCCCGACCAGCAGAACGCAGGTCCGCGGCCATGCCCGCCGGATCGCGGGCAGCGCTTGCAGCAGCAGATCGAGGCCTTCGTAACGATAAAAGGACCCGATGAACCCGAGCACCGTCGCCCCCTCGATCCCCAGACGCTGGGCCAGTTCGGGATCGCGCGCCGGGGGTCGGCCGAAAGCGTCGAGATCGACGGCGTTCGGCACCACCGTGATCTTCCCCTCGGGCACGCCGCGCGCGGCGATCTCCCGCCGCATTCCCTCGCACAATGTCACGACCGCGTCGGCGCGCCGCAATACCGCGCTCTCGAGCCGCCGGACTAGGCGGTAATACGGTCCCCATTCGCGCGCCTTCCCCTGGGTCACCGCGGCGTCTTCCCATAAGGCGCGCATTTCATAGACAAACGGCACGCCGAGGCGTGCCGCCGCGCGGCCGGCGGGAAGACCGACCAGAGCCGGCGAGTGGGCGTGCACGATGTCGGGAGCAAACGCCCAGATCAGCTCCTGCGTGCGCCGCAGCAGGGCGCGCATTTCCAGCACTTCGCGAGCGAGCGGCCACGCCGCCGCGGCGCCCCGCGGCGCCGGCGTGCGATAAAACGCCCACCCGTCGACGCTCTCGACCGCCGCTTCGCCGCGGTTGAAGCGCGGCGAGGTCAGATGTGCGGTGTCCCAGCCAAACGCCCGCTGCGCCCCTAATATGCCGAGCGAGCGATATACATAACCGCTCTGCAGCGGCAGGGAGTGATCGAAGACGTGGAGTATGCGCATCGCCCTTGCGGGCAATTCACCACGCGCCGCGCGTATCGATCAGGATCTTGTCCTTGAGCCGCTCGCGGTCGACATGCATGAAGCTGGTATGATCGACGAGCAGCAGCACGATGTCGGCGCGTTCCAGGGCCTCGTCGAAATCGCTCAGGGCAAGGCCGAGCGCGGCGAGTTCGGCGGGCAATGTGCGGATATGGGGCTCCACCACCAGGATCTCGCCGATCCCGTCGGCGGCGAGCCGCCGCACGATCGCGACCGCCGGGCTCTCGCGCAGATCGCCGACATCCTTCTTGTAGGCAAGACCGAAGCAGGCGATGACCGGTTCGCGCAACGCTTTGGCGCGTTCCTTGACCTTGTTGTAGACGAAATCCGGCTTGGCGTCGTTGACTTCCCGGGCGGTGCGGATGAGCCTTGCCTGCTGTGGGGCGGCGGCGGCGATGAACCACGGATCGACCGCGATGCAATGTCCTCCGACCCCCGGCCCCGGCCGCAGAATGTTGACGCGGGGATGCAGGTTGGCGAGCCTGATCAATTCCCAGACATTGACCCGCAGGCGCTCGCAGAGGACGGACAGTTCGTTGGCAAAGGCGATATTGACGTCGCGATACGCATTCTCGGCCAGCTTTGCCAACTCTGCGGTGCGCGCATCGGTGGTCTGGCATGCCCCCTTGACGACGATCTTGTAGAGGTTGGCGGCGCGCTGCGCGCAGCGGCGGGTCATGCCGCCGATCAGGCGGGGATTGTTGACGACCTCGTCGAGGATGCGGCCGGGCAGCACGCGCTCGGGGCAGTAAGCGATCTGGATCATCGCCATCTCCCGGTACTGGTGCGGAAAGGTCAGGTCGGGCCGACATTCCGCCAGCAGGGCGGCGAGGCGCTCGGTCGTACCGACCGGCGAGGTCGATTCCAGCACGACCAGATTTCCCGGCTCCAGGGCGCCGGCGATTGCGCGGGCCGCGGCCTCGACATATGACAAGTCGGGCATGGCGGCGCCCTCGGCCGTCCGGCGCAGCGGCGTCGGCACCGCAATGATGAACGCCTCCGCCGGCGCGACCGTGGCGGTCGCCTTCAGCTTGCCCGTCTCGACCACCCGGCGCACCAGCGCATCGAGATCCGGCTCGCCGAAATGCGGACGTCCGCTGTTGACGGTTGCGGTCACGCGGGGATCGACGTCGACGCCGATCACTTCGACGCCGTTATCGGCAAAGATCGCCGCCGTCGGAAGGCCGACATAGCCGAGGCCGATTACGGCAATTCTGTGAAAAGAATCCATAATCAGATGTTAATTTTTGTGAGATTGAAAATATTACTATGATTTTGTTGTCGGAGCAACGGTCGGCTTGGCCGTGCCGCCGCCGTGCGGCGGGCCGTTCGTTCTGCCCGGGCGCCGGCGCGCCCGCGCCGCCACCTCGTAATCGCGCTGAATGACCCGGACCACGATAAAGATCAGCAGGACCGTCAGGAGCAGCAGCAGAATCGTCTGAAATTGGTCGACCATATCTTTTCCCGACCCGCTTTTCCCGATCTGCTGCCGGCCCGGATGCGACAATTTCTCCCGCATGAGTGCGGCCGCCGGCGGTGCGGATCCCGGCCCCGCCGAGGCCCCACTCTTGCGGAGAACGCATTGCCGGTCAATACCCTCGCGGCGCGCCCTCTCGCTTTTCCGGCCGTTCAATGTTAGAATAAAGCGCAATACGTTAGCGGAGAAAACCATGTGCGGGATCGCCGGCATTTTTACCGCCGATTCCGGCCGTCCCGTCGCGCTGCCCGTGCTGCGCCGGATGACCGCGGCGCTGGCGCATCGCGGTCCCGACGGCGAGGGGTTTCATGTCGAAGCGGGGGTGGGGCTCGGGCATCGGCGGCTGGCGATCATCGATCTTAAAGGCGGCCGGCAGCCGATCTTTAACGAAGATAAATCGGTCGCGATCGTCTTCAACGGCGAGATCTACAATTACGCCGCATTGCGGGCGGAGTTGCTGGCGCGCGGTCATGTCTTCCGCACCGACAGCGACACCGAAACGATCGTGCACGCCTGGGAGAGCTGGGGGACGGCCTGCCTCGACCGGCTCAAAGGGATGTTCGCGTTCGCGCTGTGGGACGGCCGGCGGCAGCAGCTGTTCCTGGCCCGCGACCGGCTCGGCAAAAAGCCGCTCTATTACGCGTTCCTGCCCGACGGGACCTTTGCCTTCGCCTCCGAACTGGGCGGCCTGTTGCGGCATCCGCTGGCGCCGCGGCGGCTGCTGGCGGCGGCGATCGACGATTATTTCGCATTCGGCTATGTGCCCGACCCCCATTCGATCTATGACGGGATCCTGAAGCTGCCGGCGGCCCATTATCTGCTGCTGGGGCGGCAGGGCGCCGCGGCGCCGTGCCGCTACTGGCGCCCGCGCCTGGCCGAGCGGCCGTGCGACAAGGCGCAGGCGGTTGCGGAATTGCGCGCGCGGCTCGCCCAGAGCGTCGCCGCCCGCCTCGTCGCCGATGTGCCGCTTGGCGCCTTCCTGTCCGGCGGGGTCGATTCGAGCGCCGTCGTCGCGACGATGGCGGGTCTGCGCGCCGATCCGATCGCGACGTTCACGATCGGCTTTGACGGCGAGGAGGACGAGACGCCGTTCGCCGAGGCCGTCGCCCGCCGCTATCACACCAACCACCGCACCGAGCGGGCCGGCGTGATCGATTACATCGAGGCGGCGCGCGAACAGGCGGCGATGTTCGGCGAGCCCTTCGCCGACAGCTCGTCGGTCCCGACCCACCTGGTCTCGGTCATGGCCCGGCAGAACGTCACGGTGGCGCTGTCCGGCGACGGCGGCGACGAGCTGTTCGCCGGCTACCGGCGCTACCGCTGGCACAGCCTCGCCGAGGCGGTGCGCGCCTATGTGCCGGCCCCGCTGCGGGAGCGGGTGTTCGGCGGGCTGGCGCGGATCTACCCGAAGCTCGACTTCGCGCCGCGCTGGCTGCGGGCCAAATATACGCTGTCCGAGCTGAGCCTGGAGAGCGCCCTCGGCTATTACCGCATGCTGTGCCGGGTGCACGACGCCGAACGGCGCCGGCTTTATGCGCCCTCCCTGCGCAACGCCCTTGACGGCTACGAGCCTTCCCGGCGCATCGCGCGGCTGATGGCGGAGGCCGACAGCGACGATCCGCTGCGGCGGGCGCAATATGTCGATCTCAACCTCTATCTGGTCGGCGACATTCTGACCAAGGTCGACCGCGCCAGCATGGCGACCGCGCTGGAAGTGCGCGCGCCGCTGCTCGACCACGAATTTGTCGAATGGGCGCTCTCCCTGCCGCCGGCGCTGGCCCTGCGCCATGGCGAGGGCAAATACGTGCTGAAGCGGGCGCTGGCGGACCGCCTGCCCGAGACCATTCTGTACCGCCGCAAGCAGGGCTTTGCGAGCGCGCTCGCCGGGCGTTGGCGCGGGCCGGGGGCGGCGCGGGTGCGCGCGCGCTTGACCGGCGAAAGGATGCGCGACTGCGGCCTGTTCGACCTCGCCGCTATCGAGCGCCTCCTGAAGGCGCACGCCGCCGGCGCCGATCACAGCGCGGCGATCTGGTCATTGCTCGTCTTCGAGGGGTTTCTCGCGGCCGGCGACGGCGCCCTCTCGGCGTATGGCATGACGTCGCGGAGCGCCGCGCCGGAGCCGAGCCGGGCGGGGCCGGCGTAGCGCCGAAGCGGCCGCGCCTTTCCGGTTCCTCCCTGCGCGCGCAAAAAGAAAGCGGCGCCAGAAGGCGCCGCCGAGATCGTCGCGTTATGGTCTCGCAGGCGTCGGTTTCTTTTACACCCGCCTGCGGCGCAGGCCGAGCAGGCCGCAAGCGCCGCGGCGGCGTTGCGGCGCCGTGATCGGCACCCTTCATGCCCTCGCATTTCCGAATTCCCCGGCGGGCTCCGTTTCCGCCCCGCCTCGCCCCAATATCTCCAGCAACGGCCCGAGATGGCGTTCATATTTGCGCCATCGACCGATCGAGCGGCTATACAGCGGTTGGCGCACCTGCCAGCCGCTCGCGGTCAGCACCGGCCGCTCGGTCTTGTGGAAAGCAAGACAGGCGGGCTCCCATTCGAGACCGAGGAAGGCGATCAGGCGCCGGCTTTCCCCCTCCGGATCCGCGACCAGAGCCTCGTAGTCGACCGTCAGCATGCGCAGCGGCAGCACACCCCGCCAATGTTCGGCGAGCCGCGCGATCTCGAGCGCCCGCAGCGCGCAATCGGCCAGATCGTAAGCCCAGGGCTGGGGTATGTCGAACTGCTGAAAATAGCAGGACAGACAAGTGTCGCGCGGATCGCGCCGGCAGAAGATGACGCGCGCTTGCGGGAACAGCAGGGCGACCAGACCCAGGGCAAGGATATTGTCCGGCATCTTGTCGATGACCCGCGCCGCCCCGCCGCCGATCCGTTGCAGCTTCGCGACGTATTCGTCCGCCAGGCGGCGGGCCAGATCCAGGTCGAGATCCTCCTCCTGCCGCCCCCGCACATGGGTATGCACCTGTCCGATGATATAGCCGATATCCGGCAATTCGCCGGCGCCCGCGACGCCGGAATGGGTGGCGGCGATCTGCTCGATGAGGCTTGTGCCGGAGCGCGGCATGCCGACGACGAAGACCGGCACTTCCGAGGGATTTCCCTCTCCGGCGACGCTCGCATACAGTTCAGGGGTGCACGATGCGATCAGGCCGTCGATCCGCTGCCGGAACGCCGCCCCGTCGTAGCCCTGTCCGGCCTGCGCGAGGAATTGGCGATAGAGGGCGTTCGCCCGCGCGAAGCAGGGAAAAGCCTCGTCGTAGCGGTCGGCGTTGTCAAGCATCCTTCCGAGGGCGAAGCCGGCATCGACGCGAGCCATGACCGGGCGGTCCGGATCGGCGAGCAGCGCGCGCAGAGGCCCGAGCTGCTGCTCGCCGCCGGCTTGTTCCCCGAGAATGGCCAGGCCGAAATACGCGTTCGTCAGTTCCGGATCGAGCGCAAGCGCGCGCCGCAGGCAGGTCCGCGCCTCGTCGAACCGGCCGAGACTTCTCAGAATATGGCCGAGCCAGCTCCATGCCGGGGCGGCGTTCGGATCGAGGGTCAGGGCATGCCGGCAGCTCGCCTCGGCGGCCGCGGGATCGCCGCCGAGGAAGTGCGTATGGCTGAGGCGGAGGTGAAAGACCGGGTTGTTCGGCTGAAGCCGAAGCGCCTTGCGGTGGCATGCCATCGCCTCGTCGATCCGCGCCAGTTCAGTTAGGACCTGGGCGAGATCGCTGAGGGCCTGCGCCCTCTCCGGCTGCAGGGCCAGCGCCCTGCGATAGGCGGCCTCGGCTTCGACAAAGCGGCGCCGGCAGGCCAAGGCGACGGCATGGGTGACATGCGCATCGGCCCATCCCGGCATCAGCGCGGCGGCGCGGGCCGCATAGTCGAGGGCGGCTTCGTGCGCCCCGCGGTCAACGAGAATGGCGGCCAGACGGCAATGCGCCTCGGCAAAATCGGGCCTCAGCGCGATCGCGGCGCGATAGCGTTCGGCCGCCTCGTCGGGCCGGCCCAGCGCTCGCAAAGCGTCGCCGAGGTTCTGATGCGCCTCGGCAAAACCGGGCCGGATCGCCAATGCCCGCGAGATCAGTTGCGCGGCATATTCGTACCGGCCCCGCTCATACGCGATGACGCCCAGCAGGCGCAACGCATCGGGCTGGTTCGGGTCGCGGCGCAAGACCTTGCGGTAGAGCTGCTCGGCCCGCTCGCTTCGCCCCGCCCGGTGATGGGCAAGACCGGTCTCGAGGTCCTTGACGATTTGCGGGTTTTGTCGGGGACCGGTCCGCTTTACATGTGCCGGCATCGTCCGTCCGCGATCGCTTCCGCCCATATCCCGCTCACAATCATCCTAGCGGCCCGGCCGGTCTCGAACAATCGCCTCACGTGCCCAAGGGCTGGGAGCGCGCGGCGGCGGACGCCGCGCAATCCTTGTCTTTCAGGATCCCTGTGGGTGTCGGCCGGCTTTACACCTGCCAATGGCGGCGGCCGCTCGACGCCCGGCAAAGCCCGCAGAGCTTGCGGATTAACCCGCGTCATACGCGGCGGCGCCGGCGTGCCGCGCGGTCCCTTGCATCAAATTTCGACGCCCCGGGCTTCCCACCCTCCCGCCCCGCAAAGGCTCGAGCGGGGCCGTTCCGCGCTGCGACGTCCCGGAGGCAAAAAGCAAGGCGGCGCCCGCAGGCGCCGCCGAGGCCGTCGTCTTATGGTTTTGCGGGTGTCAGTTTCTTTTACACCCGCTTGCGGCGCAGGCCGAACAGGCCGAGCCCGAGCAGCGCCGTACCGAACAAGGTCAACGAGGCCGGCTCGGGGACCGAGAAGTTCTGGTCGACAAGGCTGATGGTGCCGGGGGTGTTGCCGTTATAAGCGAGCCCGATATCCTTCACCACCTTAATATCGGTTGCGTTTTCCGAGAGCGTAACGACGTCGGTAAAGACCGGCGGAGGGTTGCTGACAAACAAACTGCCGATCAGCTTGTTGTCGGCAAGGTTATAGATCTGCTCGCTGACCGACGACACCGCCGTGCCGTTGAAATACATCTCGGCGTCGTTGAAGGTCGTTCCGCTCACATGACCTTCATAGGTGATGGCGACATCCTCCGTCGACGGGGTCGCATTGAACGCGCCCTGAATCCGCATCCCGTTTTCCCCTGCGATCGCATCGGGCGGGGTGGTAGAAACATAGGGGACAACGCTGATACTGCCGCAGCTCAGCCCGTTACCGCTGACGACGCTGCAGGTGAAATTGTTGAATGTTATATTGCCGCTGGTAATGGTCGGGCTCGGGCTGATCGGCGTTGCCCAGGCCGGCGCCGCTGCCGCCAGCAACGGCCCGGTGGCCAGCGCCGCCGCCATCAGAAGTTTTCTGCTCATCTGCGTCTCCCGAAGGATCTCGTCGACAATCCTATATAGCAAACCCCGTGCCAACTTATTTTCACAATAAATATCAATGGCTTATAAAAACGGGCCGGCGGCGGCGGGTTCAATCTGTATTAATTTCCGACATTCCGCCCGGCGGCCGCGCCGCCGCAACCCGCCGCGCGCAAAAAAAGCGACGCCCGCGGGCGTCGCCGAAGGAGAGAAGGCGCGCCGCTCCTATCCGGCCGGTCGGCCGCGGCGGTCGAACCACGCCAGCCCGAGCAGCGCCGTGCCGAACAGGGCCAGCGAGGCCGGCTCGGGCACGCTGACGTCGATCGTCGCATTGTCCGAACCCACCCCGCTCGCGGCGATCTGATAGACCGCGGTCACCGAATACGGGCCGGCCCCGACATCGGCCGTTGCGGTTTGGACGACGGGTTGGCCGACCGACAATGGCGGGAAGGTCGTGCCGCCCAGCGGGGTCGTCAACGCGTAAAGCCCGTTTGCGGCGTCGAGATAGGTGCTCTCCCTCACCGCGATCGGACCCATTAGCATGTTCTCCGTGAACGCGCTGATGAATTGCGCAAGCCCGGTCGGCGCCGGCGCGGTGATGCCGCTCTCCGAGACGGAGACGGTCAGCGTGCCGGCCTCGTCGGCCGCGACGTTCATCGAGCTGCTGTCCAGGACGCCGGGATTGGCCAGCGGCGGGTTGCCGATGCCGCTGATGTTGTTGGCCGTGAATGTGCCGTAGGACAGGTTGAAGACGCCCGCCGCGCCGGTGCCGCTCGCCACGGTCGTGATCGCGCCGCCGTTGACCCCCGCCTCCTGCAGGCCGATCGAGATCAAGGGATCCGCCTGCACCGCGGACATCAGCAGCAGCGCTCCGCTCGCCGTCGTCGCCGCCAACAGAAAATTCCGTTTCATGCCGTGTTCCCTGGAAGTGAACTTCGGGCGATCTCGGGCAAGCCCGTGCCAGCGCAATTTATCCTTGTTTTTCAATTTATTAAAATTTATTAACAAAATCCTAATGGTAAATTTGTATGATTTTCCGACACCCGACCGGAGCCGGGCCGGCTCGGCGATCTCCCGCCCCGGCCGGCGGCGGCGCCGGCGGGCGCGAATGTCGGTTGCACTGGGCGGCGGGGCCGCTATCCTAATGCGGATCGGGCTTTTCGGGGGCAACATGCGGGCGCCGGCGCTTTTATATACGCTTGCCGCCGTTCTGGCGCTCGCCGGGAGCGGCGCGCGCGCCGCACCGGCGAGCAAACAGCAGGTCCTGACAGAGCGCCAGGCGCTGATGAAGAGGCAGGCCCGCGACCTCGGCGCCGTCAAAGGCTATCTCGACGGCAAGCTCGATCAGGCCAAAGCCGTCGCCGCGGCGGTCGATCTGACCCGGACGATGCGCATGATCCCCGCGGTGTTCCCGCCCGGAACCGCCGGGCCCGGCCCCGACGGCAAGTTCGCCGCAAAGCCGGCGATCTGGGCGGACTGGCAGGATTTTCTCGCCCATCGCAATGCCGCCGCGGCAAAGGTCGATACCCTGGTCGCGGCGGTCAAGAGCGGCGAGCGAGCAAGGATAAAAACCGCCTTTGTCGATCTCGGCAAGAACGGCTGCGGCGCTTGTCACGACAAATTCCGCGAAAAACTCGAAAAGTAAGCGCGGCCCTCGCCGCCTGCGTGCTGCTGGCCCTCGCCCGGGCGGCCGTCGCCGCCGACAACGCGATCATCGCGCGCGGCGCCTATCTGGCCAACGCCGCCGATTGCCTCGCCTGCCATACCGACGAAAAGCACCACGGCCGGGCTTATGCCGGCGGCCGCGCGCTCCCGACCCCGTTCGGCACGTTCTACAGCCCGAACATCACTCCCGACCGCGAGACCGGCATCGGCCGCTGGAGCGATGCGCAATTCCTGCGCGCCTTGCGCGACGGCGTCCGCCCCGACGGCAGCAATCTCTACCCGGCAATGCCCTATACGAGCTTCACTAAGATCACCGACGCCGACGCGCTGGCGATCAAGGCCTATCTGTTCTCGCTGCCGGCGGTGCGGCACAAGAACCGGCCGCCCGCCCTCCCCTTCCCGCTCTCCTGGCGCTGGCTGGCGACCCCGTGGAAATGGCTGTTCTTCACGCCGGGGCGCTTCCGCCCGGTGCCGGGGCGCGATGCCCTGTGGAACCGCGGCGCCTATCTCGTCACCGCGCTCGCCCATTGCGGCGAGTGCCACACCCCGCGCAATTTTTTGGGGGCGATGGAGCAGAGCCGGTTTCTTGCCGGCAGCTCGGCATGCCCATGCGGCAAGGGGGCGGTTCCGAACATCACGCCCGACCGCAAGACCGGCATCGGGACATGGAGCATCGACGACATCGTCACGCTGCTCGCGACCGGTCAGACCCCCGATTTCGACTTTGTCGGCGGCGCCATGGCCGAAGTCGTCAACAGCACCGCGCGACTGACCGCCGCCGATCGCCGCGCGATCGCCGTCTTCCTCAAATCCGTGCCGCCGATCGCGACGCCGGGGCGGAAATAGGCGGCGGCGTTCCTACCCGCCGGCCCTGGCGCGCTGCCGGCGCCGCTTGGCCTTCAGCTTGGCTTTGCGCCGCTTCGAGGCGGTATGTCTTGCGGAGCGCCCCATTCGTCCCCTCCATTCCGGCCCGGAAACACCCCCGCGGGGCCGGCGGCAACCGCGCCGACCCCGCCGGACTTCTCCCAAAAAATGCCGGGAATTGACGGCCGTCAAGGCGGCCTTCGGGGACAAGCCGATATTTCTGCCCGATCGGCGGCCGCCTGTCCGGGCCGCCGGCACTGTTCTCATACCAGCCTGATTAATCATCAACCTGTCCCTGGGAGGGGTGCGAACGACCCACCCAGGGCCACTCACCGCCGAAACCCGCTCTACAGGTCAACGTCAACTCAGGTCGGTATCAGATCCGAAAAGAGCGGCAGTCGAGGAGGAACCCCATGAGATCCGACATCGACATCAAACGCGACGTCGAGGACGAGCTGCGCTGGAATCCAGATCTCGACGCGACCGACATCGCGGTTACGGTCAGGGACGGGGTCGTCACCCTGGCCGGATACACCCGCAGCTACAACGACAAGCTCGAAGCCGAGGCGGCGGCAAAGCGGGTGGCCGGCGTCGTCGGGGTGGCCAACGACATCGAAGTGCGCTTGCCGAGCTTTGACGAAAGGCCCGATCCCGAGATCGCGCGCGAGGCCGTCGCCGCGATCAGAAGCCGGGTCCCGGACGTCGCCGACCGGATCAGGACGACCGTCTCCGGCGGCTGGGTCAAGCTCGAAGGCGAGGTCGAATGGGAATTCCAGAGAAAGGGGGCCGAGCGCGCCGTACGCCGCATCAAGGGGGTCAAAGGCATCACCAATCTGGTCGCGCTGAAGCCGCAGGCGGTGCCGACCGAGATCAAGCGCAAGATCGAGGAAGCCTTCCGCCGCAGCGCCGAGATCGACGCCAATCGCATCCAGGTCGAGGCGCATGGCGGCGAGGTGATCCTCAAGGGCACGGTGCGCTCCTGGGCCGAACGCCAGGAGGCCGAGCGCACCGCCTGGTCGGCGCCCGGCGTCGTCCGGGTCGATAACCAAATCACGATCACCCCGTAAAAGGAGGCATTCGCCATGGCCGAGGGATCGTTGCTGCCGTTTTTCCGCAACCGCCTGCCGGCGCTCCGGGTCGAGGATCTCGATCCGCTGCGCCCGCTGCGGCGCGAGATGGACCGCCTGTTCGACGGTTTTTTCGCCGGCCTTGCCGCGCCGCGGGCCGGCGGCGACAGCGGCCGCATATTGACGCCGGATATCGACGTCAGCGAAAACGATCGGGAGATCCGGATCGCCGCCGAGCTGCCCGGCATCGACGAGAAGGATATCGAGGTCACCGTCGCGGAGGACATGCTGACAATCCGCGGCGAAAAGAAGGAAGAGCGGGAGCGGAAGGAGCGCGATTATCATCTGATGGAGCGCTCTTACGGCACCTTCTCGCGGACGTTGCGGCTGCCCTTTGCCGTCGATGCCGGACAGGCGACGGCGGTGTTCAAGGACGGCGTCCTGAGGATCACGATCCCGAAACCGAAGGAGGTATTGGAGAAGACGCGCAAGATCGCGGTCCGGCGCGAGGATGGCGGCTCCCAGCCCGCCGCGCGGCCGGCGGCGCCCCAGGCGCAGCAGGCGAGCGAACGGGAAGCGCCGCAGCCCGCCGCGGAATAGCGGGCGCGCGGCGGACACGGACGGGGCGGCACGCGGCGCAAGAGATAGGCCCTTGCGCCGCGCGCGGCCGCAGATCAAGGATGGCCGAGGCTTTGCTCTGAGGCGCCGGCCCGCGGGCGGTCCTCGCGTTCCCGCCCGTCGCGACGACGGCCGATACCGGGCAGTCCAGCACGCCGAGAGATCAGCGAATCCCCATGCACTATGACGAAACCGAGATTGAGGTCAGGGCGTGGCCGGCCGCCAGCGAGGTCATGAGCGCGCGGCTGGCGCGCAACTGGTGGGCGATCGCATTGCGCGGCGTCTTTGCCATTCTGTTCGGCCTCGCCGCACTGTTGATGCCGGTCGCAACGCTGGCCGCGCTGGCGCTGCTGTTCGCCGCCTATATGGCGGCGGACGGCATCCTTGCGATCATCGCCGCGCTGCGGGCGGCGCGGCGGCACGAGCGCTGGGGGTGGCTCGTCTTTGAAGGCATCGCCGACCTGATCGCCGGCGCCGTCGCCTTCTTCTGGCCGCTGCTTACGGTTCTCGCCTTTGTCCTGCTGATGGGGGCCTGGGCGATCGTCAGCGGGGCGCTGCTGACGGCGGCGGCCTTCCGGCTGCATGCGGTCCACGGCCGCTGGCTGATGCTGCTCGGCGGAGCGATCTCCCTGCTGTGGGGCGTTCTGGTGATCCTATGGCCGTTGGCCGGCGCAGTGGCGCTGACCTGGTGGATGGCCGCCTATGCCCTGCTCTTTGGCATCGCGCTGCTGGTCCTCGCCTTTCGGCTGCGCCGCCAGTGGCGCAATCTGGCCGCGCCGTGGGGATGGAGGAGCCGCGGCGACGACCGCCGGGACAGCGGGCGCCGCCGCGCCGGACGCGAGCGGCCGATCACATGCCAGCTTTGAGGACCGACATGACGATTTCCGATATTCTCGTCTATCTCGATACGTCACCGGCCTGCGGCGAGCGCCTTGATCTGACGTTCCGGCTGGCGCATCGCTTCGGCGCCTATCTGATCGGCGTCTGCCCGGAGGAGGCCGCGGCGACGCTCGGCCCGCGGTTTTCGACGATGCTGCGGCAGGAGGCGCTGTCCGGCGAGTGGCATGCGGCGGTGGGATTGGCCGCCTCCTATGTCGCCCGCCGCGCCCAGGCGGCCGATCTGGTGATCCTGGGGCAGAGCGTGCCCGGCGAGGTGACCGGGCTCGATGCGCCCGAGGAGGTGATCCTCGCCTGCGGCCGGCCGGCGCTGGTGGTCCCCTATGCCGGCCATTTCGAGCGCTGCGGCGAGCATGTGCTGATCGCCTGGAACGGCAGCCGCGAGGCGGCCCGCGCGATGCAGGATGCGCTGCCGCTGCTGACGATGGCGAAATCGGTGTGCGTGCTGCTGGTCAACCCCGAGGACGAGGCCGAGGCGGAACTGGCCGAGGACGTCGCCACCCACCTCGCGCGGCACGGCCTTCCCGCGAAGACCGAAGTGGTGCGCAAGGAATTCGAGCCGGTCGACGTCGCCGAGACGATACGCGCCAAACTCGCCGAGGCCGGCGCCGATCTTCTCGTCATGGGCGCCTACAGCCATTCGCGATTGCGCGAAGCGCTGCTCGGCGGCGTAACGCGCGACATCCTGCGCAAAATGAGCGTGCCGGTGCTGATGGCGCATTAGGACCGGCGCCTGTTCCTGCCGCTAATCGCGGCCGGAACAGGCGGGAACGCGCAGATTATCGACCGCCTCCCGATCATTATCGCCGCCGGCGATCACGGCGCGGTCGAGGATTTTGACATGGCGGCTTCCCGCCAGCCTGATCGCGCCGCGCCGCCGCAACAAGGTCAGGGAACGGCTGACCGTCTCGACGGAAAGCGCCAGATAATCGGCGATATCCTCGCGCGTGAACGGCAGAATGACGGCGTCCGCCGACCCTCCGGACAGCCGCCTTGTCAAGTACAGCAGGAAGGCGCCGACCTTTTCTTCGGCGGTGGTGTGGCCGAGGATCACGATCAGGTCGTGCAAGCGCGCGGCGGCGGCGGTCATCGCCGCGTTGACGGCCGCCGCGATCCGCGGATCCGCGGCGGCGAGCGCATCGATGCGCGCCCGCGGATAACCGGCTATGCTGGTGCCGTCGACGATCGCTGCGGCGTTGAAACGATGCCTGCCGCCCGCGCCGAAGCCGAAAACGTCTCCCGGCAGCAGCAGATCGATGATCTGCCGCCTGCCGTCGGACCGCAACAGGAAGCGCGCCGCGGCGCCCGAAACGACGCGATACAAATAACGGGCCGGGCTGTCCGCCGCATAGATTATTCGGCCGCGACCGCAACGCAGCGGGCGCGCCGCCGATGCCATCGCCGCCAGAGGATCCGGCACAGGATTTTGCCGAGGCGGTACGGGCTGATGCCGCCAAATCGGCTCCGCCGCCCGCATGGAAGACCGATCCCAGCTCATCTCATTCCCTCCCAGAACCAGAAGATGACTGTGCGAGAGCCGGAACGGCATCGCGAGAAAGGTTCGGCGCGAGGAAGCGATCCCAGCGGATCGAGCCACCCGAATCGGGACGGCTTGCGCACTCTGTCCCTGGGCCGCGCTCTGCGCGCAGCCAGGCTCGCAATGACGACCGGCGAAGCGGGTTCTCGTCCGAGAGACCTTGGAAAAAATATGGTCAGCACTGCTGTCGAGGAAAAGTCGGGAGAATTACTGACCGAAAAATTCTGTAATTTATGGTGCCAGGGCCGGCTGGGGCCGGCGTCCGCCCGGGTTGACGATCATCAAGGCCGGCGGGAACCGATTCTGTCAGGATCAGGCTCGTGGCCGGAGATCCGCTCCGGCGCCTGTTGCGCCTCAAAGCAATCATGACAGCGAGGGAAAAATGAGATCCGACAGCGACATCAAGCGCGACGTCGAGCAGGAGCTGCATACGGACCCTCGGATCGATTCCTCCGACATCGCCGTGGCGGTCAAGGACGGGGTCGTCACGCTGAGCGGGTTCGTGCGCCGATATGCCGACAAGTTCGAGGCCGAGGCCGCCGCCAAACGCGTGCTCGGCGTCACCGGGTTGGCGAATGACATCGAGGTGCGGCTGCCGGCGGTCGATCAAAGGCCCGATCCCGAGATCGCGCGCGAGGCCGTCGCCGCAATCAAGAACCGGCTGCCGCATACCGGCGAGCAGATCAAGGTGGTCGTCAGCAAGGGATGGATCACGCTCGAGGGCGAGGTCGAATGGAATTACCAGCGCGAGGAAGCGGAGCGGGCCGTGCGCCGGCTCAAAGGCGTCAGCGGCGTGATCAATTCGATCAAGGTTGAGCCCCGCCTGATGCCGGCCGAGATCAAGCAGAAGATCGAGGAGGCGTTCCGGCGCAGCGCCGAGATCGACGCCAACCGCATCACAGTCGAGACCAGGGACGGCGAAGTCGTGCTGAAAGGCACGGTCAGATCCTGGGCCGAACGCCAGGAGGCGGAACGCGCCGCCTGGACGGCGCCCGGCGTCAGGCACGTCGACAACCGGCTCGTCATCAGCGTCTAGCCCGGGGCGGCGGCGGGGCCGCGGCGGTCCCGCCGCCGTCTGCCCCGTCATCGCCGCAGACCGGCTTCCCGGCAACCCGTCGCAAGGCCCTCGACAACGGGCCATCCCGCCTCCCGCCATCCTCCCCTGACCCGGATCCGAGCGTCGTGGTCCCGACGCCGCTGCCCAAGCCGTCGCCGCGATAGGGTGAAACGGATCGCTCGTCATATTCCTGCCCGGACTAGATCAATCTCGAAAAAGCCACATATTTTTAACAAATTGTTGGGAATACGAATCGGTTTTTCTAAAAATTGTTTAATGTTATGATACGGCCGGTACGGAGAAGCAAGATACCGATGACGGATCCCCATGGTCAGGTGGCCCTGATGTTGTGCGAAAGTTTGCTGCATATTTTGGTCGAGGAGAGTGTCATCAAAAAACAGAAGGCGCTCGAAGCCATCAATACCGTCGTCGAGCTGACGCGCGAGGCGGCCGAGGAGGGCGATCCGGACGTCATGGTCGGCGAGGCCATGAAGCTCGCGATCAGGATTGCGGAGAGCTTCGCCGCCAAAGGCGACTGCTAGCGGCCGTGACGGACCGGCTGGTGCCCGCCTCCCGCTGTTGCGACTTGAGCGGAGTGCGTCGGCCTTCCAAGCGCCGCCCGATAACCGCTCGAACAATACCGGCCCTCGCGATCGGATGACGGATCAGCCCCGCCGGCGGGCGGGCGATCCTTCCGGGCGCAGCGGCCGCGCGTGGGGAATCCTCTCTGCTTCCGCAGCAAGTCAACCTTTCCATCAGGTATGGGCCGCGCGCTCGCCGCGGCTCGCAAGCGCAAGCGCCCATGCTCCACAGTGCATAAGCCGCAGCGGCGTTCGCCGGCCTCCCGACGCCGAATGACCTATCTTTTCGTCAAGGCTATTCTGTAATCACATTTCCCGCGCTGCATTTCCGCGACGAGCCGGTCGCCGCTGACGCTGCCGGTCAGGGCCGACAAGCTGCCGTCGCGATTGCGGTGATATGCCTCCACCCGACCGTCGACGCTCACCCGGCCGCGATAGTGTATTTTGTGGCGGTGCCAGTCCTTATAGGACAGGAAGACATGGCCGTGACGGATCACCATCGCGACCGGTCTTGCAGTGACACAGAACGGACCCGTATAGGCGCTGTTCAGGCCCGACGGCGCCAGCGTCATTGAGCCCCTATAGGCTCCATCGAATGTCGTGGACGGGGCATCGGTCGCGGCGATGCCCGGAGTGGCGAGACACAAGCCGAGCCATATCGGCACGCTCAGAGCATATCGCTGCATGATCGCTCCTCTCGTTATGGATGGGGCAACGCCCTATGGGGCTGATCGATCCCCTCTCAGAAGGAGCAAGAAACTGTGTGACCGCTCCTCACGGGCGGCGCTCGCAGCCATTGGCGGCGGGAAGCGCGCGACCATCAGCTCCGGCCGTGGCGTCAGCGCCCCGGCTTCCGCTCCTGGTTCGCGCGGCGCAGGGCCTCCGGCGGCGCGCGCCCGAGATGCAGGTAATCCGGCGTCAGCTCGGCGATCGCCTGCAGCCTCTCGAGGTCGCGCAGGACGAGGCGCCGATGGTCGAGAGTGATCAATCCGTCCCGCCGAAATCTCTGCAGGACGCGGTTGACGTGCACGGGGGTCAGGCCCAGCGCATCGGCCAGATCGGTCTGCGTGAACGGCAGGCGAACCCGATTGTCCTCGCACAGGCCGATCGCCTGCATGCGCCATACGATCTCGCACAGGAAATAGGCAGGCGACCGCTCGCGTCGCGGCGCCCGAGGGCGACGATGCGCTCGCGCAGCATGGCCTGTTCCTGCAATGCGCTCCACCACAGGGCGGCCGCAAGCCGGGGATGGGCCGCAACGATCCTGGTCACGGTCTCCCGCTCGATCACGGCGATCCGCGTCGGCCCGACCGCGGCGACGGAGTGGTCCATCGCCTCCAGCAGAAAACCGTACAGATCGAAAAAGTCGCCGGGGATCAGCACGGTCAGGATCTGCCGTCGCCCTCCCGACAACAGCCGGTAGCGCCACGCCATTCCGTGGGTGACCACAAATCCCGGGCGCGGCGCCCGGCCCTTGATCGCAATGTCGGAGCCGGCCCGGAACCGCTCTTCCCGCGCGCACAGCGCCACGAGCACGCCGACTTCCCTGGCGGAAAGCGGCATCAGGCGCGAGAGCCTGAGTATCAGCGGGTTTCCGGGCATCGCCGCCTCACGCCGGGTCTTTTCCTCAAGGGGTTGCAGGGAATCTTCTAACCCGTGATAGGAAACGAAAATCTATTCTTGATGCCGGAAGGGGGGGCCTTTATGATGAATCCATCAATGCGACAAGACCGTATCAACGACGGGATGAATGTTGTGAGCAATTCCGACCCATCAGGCAACTATTTATTGGGAAAAGTTGCCATGAAAATGCGAAGGAACAAATTCCATGTATTGTCCGTGATCGGAGAAATTTATGCGTAATTCTTAAAATTAATAAAACAATAAATAAGATTCTATTTAATGAGTGTCGAAGCAAATGTCGCGGCGAGGAACCGGGATGGCTTTATCCGGATTTGAATGTCAAGCGCGCTGCGTCCGGACAATGAAGTGGACCCCATCCGTGGGACCGCTCGGACCGGTTTCTTAGTTGGAAGCTGGACCGTTCCGACCTTGTGAAGCCCTTATGCGATCAAAGCCTGTTGTGGTTGTGGCGGCTGTGGGC
>Ga0070739_10001776_pt1 | contig 31120 bp, 29 predicted proteins | sample Coa_R1_7_FD_66445 | JGI IMG/M metagenome (GOLD analysis project Ga0070739, IMG submission 66445) | Surface soil microbial communities from Centralia Pennsylvania, which are recovering from an underground coalmine fire - Coalmine... | ecosystem: Environmental > Terrestrial > Soil > Unclassified ...
GCTAATTTAAACCCGATCGTTCTCGGCCCCGTGTCAACAGTAGTATCGAGTTGATATCCGAGATCTCCCGTTGCTCCTCGCTTCGACACCACGCCCGTATCCACTGTCGGGAAGGTGCTCGGGTTAATCCAGGCTTCAATCGTCATGCTCCCGGTGATTTGAAGGCTGGCGCTGTTTCCAAGATCAACAGCACCGTTGGCATTAAAGAGCAGCGCATTGCCGTATTTTCCGGCGGTGGTCCATGTCTGACCGGAGAGGGTCCCGGTGTTCCCATTCCCGGAAACATCCGCCGTGGTCGTTCCGCTCCCCTCGCTAAACCCATAGGCCGCCGCCAAACCGCTCGGCGCGGGAGCGGGGGAAGGAAGTTGAACAGAGGCCGCAAGGGTGGTGAAGGTATTGTCGGACGAGGTGGCCAGATTGCCCGACGCATCTTTGCTCAACACACGATAGTGATAGAGCGTCGACGGTTGCAAGCCGGTTAAGAGCTGGCTATGAACCGTCACCAGAGAGACGGCCAGCGTCGTGGATGATCCGTATGAAGCAGTCGTCCCAAACTGAACCTGGCTGTCAGACAGCTCATTGGTCCCCCACGTAACCGTCGCGCTGCTGCTGGTAATCGTCCCCGCGTTGATGCTGGAGAGCAATGGGGGAGTCGTATCGGGGGTCGTGAATGTCTTCGAGATCTCGACCGAATAGGCGCTTTCAGTGCCGGCGGTATTGTACGCCGTGACGGCGAAGTAATAGGTGGTGTTGCTCAGCCCATTTAGCACATACGATGTCTGCTTGCCGACATCGATGGCCGGCCCATACGTTCGCGAGGCGGTCCCGTAATAAACACGATAGCCGGCGAGATTCGATTCGGTATTTGCGCTCCACGAAAGGGTGGCGGTTGCCGCAAAAACGGTCGGACTAAAACGAATCAGGAAAAAAAGAAGGAAGGCCAAAATCAAACCAGACTTTTTCAGGACCTCTCGCACGATGAACCTCCTCTGCAAACGCAAAATAAAAGCCGCCAAAAGAAAAATCCTTTGGCGGCTCGGCGGACATGGGAGAGAAATCGTGATTCGTGACTCGCTATTCGTTAAACGTAAAAGACAATAATAAAATTCTTCTCACGTTTAACGATTCACGTTTAACGAATAACGATCCCCTCTCCGGTAGTCCCGTTGCTCTGCGTCCTCCCCTTTCGAAGAGTTTGCTCTGAGCAAAGGTGAAATTGAAAAACCGGACTTCCCATTCGTCTATCTTGCTCCCGGCCCGCTCCTCGCAAACGCTGCGGACAAAAAAAAGCCGCCAACGGAATTCCCTTTGGCGGCTCGGCGGACATGGAGGAAGGATCGCTAAATGTTATTCGTTCATCGTGAATCGTCAAACAGAAGAGGGATGAAGTTATTTCTCTACACGTTTAACGAATAACGATTCACGAATCGCGATCCCTTCCCCTGTAGCCCCGTTGCTCTGCGTCCTCCCCTTTCGAAGAGTTTGCTCTGAGCAAAGGATAAACGAATGTTCCAATTACCCTTGTATGGTGTTGCGCAGAGTTTATATCATCGCGCTCCTTCAACGTCAATCGGTCGCGTACCTTACGTGAGTGCGTGCGTATTCAAGATCACATATGAAGTTGTCGTTGACATTTCAATAACATGATATTCAAATTGGCTTACCTCAAGCGCTGCCTTGACGGGAAAGGAATCATCAATCCAACTTCTTTCCAAGTTTTTTTCGCAGACGATTTCGTGAATTGCGATGCCAACGAGAGGGGCGTGGAGCCTTTTTAGGGCTGTCAAATGGGGCGAAACTATGTTATCATCGGGTTATAATGATCCGTTCCGAATCTGAAATGCTCCAAGAGGAGATGCTCTAAAATGATCCAAATCACCGAGATCGCAAAGAAGAGAATCAACGTCCTCAAGCAAGACCAAGAGACCAATCATGGAAAAAAAATCGAAGGGCTTCGTCTGATCGTAAAATCGATGTCCCCGAGCCCCGAGTATGCCCTTGCCTTTGTCGAGCAGGGGAAGCGCGAGTTCAATGACACGATGGTTGAGGTCGATGGGATTCAGATCTTCATGGAATCGCGCCATGCCAATTTTCTCGAAGATGTGAAGATCGATTTTATCACCGGCCTTCAGCAGACCGGCTTTAAGGTCGATAATCCCAAGGTGATTGAATCGAAACCGGCTGTCCCCTCCACGCCGGCCAATTTAGATAGCCCCCAAGCGAAAGCGGTCCAACAGGTCCTCGACACGGAGATCAATCCGGCCGTGGCCGCGCACGGCGGATATATTACTTTGGTCGATGTGAAAGATGAGATCGCCTATATCCGTCTGGGCGGAGGCTGCCAAGGGTGCGGGATGGCGAACGTGACGATGAAGCAGGGGGTCGTGGTGGCGATTAAAAAAGCGATTCCTGAAATCAAAGATGTTCTCGATGTCACCGATCATGCCGGCGGGAGCAACCCGTATTACTCTCCCGGAAAGTAACGATTCCCCTTCTGCCGTCCCAATTCGATATGAAGGACAGACCGCCCCGACCCGCTCCCTTCTCTTTCTTCTTCCAGCCCGTTCACTTTATTTGGCTTTTCGTCAAGTGATCCGCTTCACTCTTCGGAGGCTCCCATGAAACGCCTTCTTCTCCTTCTCCCAAGCACCTCGTATCGCGCGGCCGATTTTCTGATCGCCGCGGAGCGCCTCGGCGTTGAGGTCGTGGTCGGATCAAACGAACGCCAGGCGCTGGAATCGACCGTTCCCGGAAAAACGATCACCCTCGACTTCACCGATTTAAAGGGGGCCACCGAGGCGGTCATCGACTTCGCTCGGGAGCGCCCCTTCGATGCGGTGGTGTCGGCCGATGAAGATGCCATCGTTCTCGCCGCGATGATCTCGGAGGCGCTCTCCCTTCCGCATAATCCGGTCTCGGCGACCGCCGCCGCGAAGGACAAACATCGTCTTCGCGAGCTCTTAACCGCCGCCGCGGTCCCGACCCCTCCCTATCAGCTCTTTTCGATCGATGATCCGCCGGGGATCTTAGCGCAAAAGGTCGTCTATCCTTGCGTCTTGAAGCCGACCTTTCTCTCCGCCAGCCGGGGGGTGATCCGGGCAAATCATCCTGAAGAATTTATCGCCGCGTTTTATTGGCTGGGACGGATCTTAAATGAGCCGGAGGTAAGGCGCCTCGGTGGAGAAGCCGCCAAGAAAATACTGGTTGAGGATTTTATTCCTGGAAAGGAGGTCGCGCTGGAGGGACTGCTTCAGGATGGACAGCTTTCGGTTCTGGCCCTCTTCGACAAACCCGATCCGCTCGACGGACCCTTCTTTGAAGAGACAATCTATGTGACCCCGTCGCGCCTCCCCGCTCCTGTTCAAGAGGCGATCGCGGAGTGCGCCGGACGGGCCGCGGCCGCCGTCGGCCTGAGAGAGGGGCCGATTCATGCCGAGCTTCGGGTCAATGAGCGGGGCCCTTGGGTGATTGAGCTTGCGGCCCGATCGATCGGCGGCATCTGCTCCCGCGCGCTCCGGTTCGGCGTCGGCCTCACCTTGGAAGAGGTGATCCTCCGCCACGCCCTGGGGATGCCGATCGGATCGCTCGAGCGGGAGCGGCCCGCCGCCGGGGTGATGATGATCCCGATTCCGGCGGCAGGGATCTTGATCAATTATCAAGGGGTGGAAGAAGCGAAAAAAGTGCCGGGGATCGTCGACGTCAAAATCATGATCCACCGCAAACAGAAGGTAATTCCTCTTCCCGAAGGGAGACGCTACCTCGGCTTCATCTTCGCGCGCGCCCCCCGTCCCGAAGAGGCCGAAGCGGCCCTCCGAGAAGCCCATCAAAAATTAAAATTCGAAATCACCCCGTTTAAATAAGACCGTTCCGGAATGAAGCGGCCGCCTCCTCAGGCGCGTTGTCCCACTTGCCCGATCCGACACCGTCTCCAATCACCCCGGCTTGGATGTGCGATTGCGCAACGGCGTGCAGACCTGAATCTGATATTCGGAGAAGAACTCTTCGCGCCCCCGCCGTTGCGCCTCTTGATGTTCGGGATGTTCCCGCCAAGCGTCGACCGTGTCGAGGGAGTCAAACTCGATGATCGAGACGTTTTCCCCATCTTCGGCCACAAAGTCTTTATAAGAGACGAACCCGGGAAGCGCAGAGGCAAGCGCATACATCCGCATTCCTACCTTTGCAATCTCCGGCTCGACCCCCTCTTTCAGACGCGATCGAAAAACAACGACGACCATTTTCCCCTCCGACCCAATATCCAAACTCAGATCTCTTCCCCGATCTTTCGGGTCAAGAGATCGTAGAATTCCTGAGCGGACCAATGCGGCTCGCCCGGCACGATCGCGGACGATTTCTGCAGAAGCACCAACTCCCCTTGAAGCGCGCGGACATATTCTTCTTTCCGAGCGAGGCTGTCGAGGTTATAGCGAACCGCGTCCTTCTCGGTGAAATTAGTATGCTCCCAGAGAAAGAAAACGTCGCTGAGGCAGAGGAATCGATTTGCTTCAAACCACTTCTTCGGAACGACGCACTTCCAGAGATATCCGGAGTAGATCTCGGTATGATCGGCGAGGAGGGTGATCTTGTGTTCTTTGTTCTCTTCATTCAGCCAGACGCAATAATCGAGAAGTCCGCCGACCAAGCCGAGCGGCCCCGGCTCTTTCACGAACTGGTGTCGATGGCCGAGCAATCCTCGGACGCTGACCTGGAGTCCTCCCCATCCCTCTTTGAATTTTTCGCGCAGCTTCTTCGCCTTCTCGCGCGGGATAATCACCGGAAGTGAATTCGCCTCATCTCCCTCCCCCAGCTGGGCGATGAAGTGGTCGCGCCCTCCTGGGGCCTGCGCGTCGAGCTCCCAAGAAAAATCCCAGGAGGGCCCCCAAAGATCAAATCCGATGAAGAGCCATTTTTGAAGACGATCTTTCCAATCGAGCTCGGAGGAGATCGCCTGCGACTGCCGCTCCCACCAACCGGAGGAGAGAAGGGCGCAGGGATAGAGGGTCCCATGAACCGTGATCAGGCTCGGCTCCTTCAGCGCCTCAATCTGCAGGAGCTTTTTTCGCAAGGCGCTGATCTCCTCCACGCCATGAAAGGAGAGGTCCCACGGTTGAGAGGGATCGTTCAAGAAATCGCGATAAGGATTGACCCCTCGAAGGATCAGGTAGTTCCGCGAGCCGACATGGATATCGACATCGCGCGCCGCCACCCCTTCCAGATCGACGGTGGGGCCGCATCGAGAATTCTCCGCCGCTTGATGCGGAAAATCTTTATCCCGAAGGGGAGACTCCATTTGGACCGGGTTTTCAGCGGCAGCAGGTTCCGGCCATTGGCCTACTGCCGCTTTGAAGGGTTTTCGGAGACCCCTCCGGCCCGCACCCCTTTAATCTCGATGTCTCCGGCGATCTCCGCCTTTCGGACCTTCACCCCCGCGCCCGAAGCAAGAATATCGCTGATGCGAAGCGATGCGCCTTTAATCTCCTCCAGATCGACGCCGATCTGCCCGGCCGCCTCCGGCGCATGCCGCTCCACCGCATCGAGCATCGCCTTCGCCTGTTTGAGAAGCTCCGGATCGCTCCCTGCTTCGCTCTTCTCGAGCTCTTCTCGCACCACCTCCCGCTTGGCCTTCGAAGCGGGATCTTTCTCGATCAGGCCGACGCTCGTCTCTCCATACTTGCGCAGAATCAGCGCTTTAATTCCGGCATAGGCATCTTGAATCACCTTCTCCGCGGTCGGTTTGAGTCCCGCCGCGGCGCCGGTCGCCAGGGCGGTCACGATGATTGAAATCGGATCCATCTCTCGCTCCTTTCACGCCGAAGATGATAAAAAGCCCTCCCGACATGAGCGGTCCGCATCGGCGCGTCGTCGAACCTCTCTTCGCATTGTCGCCCATGTATTATCGCCGCCGTCGCGGCGAGTCGTCTCCCAAGATCGATCCCAAGATCCCTCGGATCACCTGGCGGCCGAGTTGGCTTCCGATCGCCCGCGCCGCGCTCTTCGCCATCGATTCCACAATCCCCTCACGGGATCGACCCCCCTTCCCGGTCGGCCCCATTAGGAGATCGGTCCAAGACCCCTGCTCTTGACGCGTCGGACCGCTCGACACCGTCTGTTCGGCGCGCATCTTCAACTTTTCGTAAGCCGATTCCCGGTCGATGACTTTTTCATAGTGACCGTAGATCACCGATCCCTCGATCCGCTGCCGCCGCTGCTCCGGGGTGATCGCGCCGATCTGGCTTTGCGGCGGGACGATCATCGCCCGCTCGACCATTCCGGGCTGGCCTTTCTCATCCAGAAGAGAAACCAACGCCTCGCCGACCGCCAATTCTGTGATCGCCTTCTCGACGTTCAGCTTCGGGTTGCTCCGGAAGGTGGTCGCCGCCGTCTTCACCCCCTTCTGATCGCGGGGGGTAAAGGCGCGCAGTGCATGCTGGATTCGATTTCCCAACTGTCCGAGGACGGTGTCGGGAAGATCGAGCGGATTTTGCGTCACAAAGTAGACGCCGACCCCCTTGGAGCGGACCAGCCGGACCACCTGCTCGATCTTCTCCAGCAGTACGGTCGGAGCGTCGGTAAAGAGCAGATGCGCTTCATCGAAGAAGAAGACGAGCTTCGGCTGATCCGGATCGCCGACCTCCGGCAGCCGCTCGAAGAGCTCGGACAACAGCCAAAGTAAAAAGGTGGCGTAGACCTTCGGCGCCTGCATCAGCCGGTCGGCCGCCAGGATATTGACGATGCCTTGTCCCTTCTCGTCGGTCTGGATCAGATCGTCCAGGTTCAGCGCCGGCTCGCCGAAAAAGCGTTCTCCCCCCTGCTGCTCCAGCGCGACCAAGCCGCGCTGGATCGCGCCGATGCTCGCGGCGGAGATGTTTCCGTACTGCGTCGCAAAACTTTTGGCGTTGTCGCCGACATATTGAAGCATCGCGCGGAGGTCTTTCAGGTCAAGTAAAAGCAGTCCGTTGTCGTCGGCAATTTTGTAGACCAGGGTCAAAACACCGGTCTGCGTTTCATTGAGATTCAGAAGGCGGCTGAAGAGAAGCGGCCCCATCTCCGATACGGTTGTTCGGAGCGGATGGCCTTGCTCTCCGAAAACATCCCAGAAAATAACCGGGGCGGCGGCGGGAGAAAAATCGGTCAGTCCCAATTGCTTCACCCGCTCTATCACCTTGGGATTCTCCTTCCCCGCTTGGCTGATCCCGGAGAGGTCCCCCTTCACATCGGCCATGAAGACCGGAACCCCCATCCGGCTGAATCGCTCGGCCAGCGTTTGCAACGTCACCGTCTTCCCGGTCCCCGTCGCCCCGGCGATCAGGCCGTGGCGGTTGGCCATCTTCGGCAAGAGGGTGAGCTCGCGTTTTCCTTTGGCAATTAAAATCGGTTCCGACATCTTTTCCTCTATCCCTCCTGAATCGTAAAAACGTCCAACGCCCTCATCATTATGAATTTGGAAATAGGAGTCAAGCTCTTTTTGGGAACCGCTCTCTCTGGTTATCTGCAGAAAACTTCTGACGTGATGATGTCGCTGGGATGGAACTAAGACTCATTAAACTCGCTTCTAAAGAACGCGGCAATCTCTCTCTTGCCGATTTGACCTTGAGCCGTATCCAGAATTATCTTTTCGAACAAGAATTCGTCCGCCTCCAGTAAATAACCGTTCAGCAGGAGGAAAGAGAAAGCCGTCAGCGCTGCAGTGCGCTTATTTCCATCAACGAAAGGATGATTCTGAACGAGGTGATAGAGGTAAGCCGCCGCCATCTCGAAGAGATCCGGATGCAAATACTGATCGCCGAACCCCGCCTGCGGCATGGCCACGGCGGACTGAAGCAACCCGAGGTCTCGGATACCGTGAGTGCCCCCAAACTCTTCGATCACATCGGCATGGATTTCAATGACCTGCTCCAGAGTGAGGAAAAGAATCTCTTTCATTTGTCGGCGAGGCGCTTTAGCATCTTGCCATATTTACGGCGTCCTTCCGCAACCGCTTCTCGAAACGCCTTCTGCTTCTTTTCATCCTTTACCGGAGCAATAATGAGGCACTTTCCATCGGTTGTAATGGAGAGCGGGGTTTGGTCATCGATCTCCAGCAGATCGAGCACCGGACGATCTATCACCAGCGCCAAGCTGTTGCCATGTTTGGTCAGACGTTTGATCATCATCCATCTCCAAAAAAAAGGTGGCTCAATGTAGCTCCATTGTATAACCTTGTTTTGAGGAGGTCAAGACGGATGCCTCCATGGAACGTCCTGGACAAAAGAAAAGATTCTTCCTGCCCGCCAGAGGGCATTCGTCTCCCGATCCGCCCTCCGACCGCATTTCCATTTGCATTTTTTAATTCTTTTCGCTACGATCCCGCCATTCCATTTCTTCCACTGGGTGAGAGCCGCATGCCGCGCGCCGATCAACCGATCCGCCAATGGACGATTCTCAAGCTGCTGGAGTCGAACGGGCGGGTGACCCTTCGGCAGATCGCCGACGCCCTGTCTGAGAGCTGCCATGAACGAACGTTGCGGCGGGATCTTGATGTGTTGGGGCTGGTCGGATTTCCAATCTACGCCGAGCGGGAGAACGGCAAGACCGTTTGGAAACTCGACGACGCCTATCGATGCGCTCCCCTCCCTCTCACTGCCACGGAGCTCTATGCGCTCCAGTGCGGCATGCAGATGATGGCGCCGCTCGAAGGGACCTTTCTCACCGACGCCATTCAGAGTATTTATCAAAAAATCAAAGCCAACCTCCCCACAAAGAGTAAAGAGTATCTGGCACTGTTGCAACAGACGATCCAGATCGGGATGCCGCCATACAAAATCTACAAGGCGCATCGCTCCCGGATCGATCCGATCCAACGGGCGATCGAAACCGGAAAAACGATTGAGCTCCGATACGCGCCATTGAGAACCGGCCGCGCTGCAACGCGCGCCGTTAATCCTTACCGTCTCTGGCACTACGGCGGAATGCTTTACCTCATCGGCTACTGTCACGGGCGGAAAGATGTCCGGACCTTCGCCATCGACCGAATTGCGTCGATTCAGGTGACCGACCGTTCGTTCCAGGTTCCGTTTTACTTCTCCATCGACGACTATTTCAAGGACGCTTTCGGGGTCTATCGCGGCGAGGCGGAGGCGGTCTCCCTCCGATTTGAAAAAAGGCGGCCCTCTGGGTTCGAGAACGGACGTGGCATCCGAGTCAGACGATCACGGTGCTTCGGGGCGGGAAGATTCAACTCGATTTTGTGGTTGCGATTACGCCGGAGCTGATGCAGTGGGTGATGGGCTTCGGGGCGCAAGTAGAAGTGATCGCGCCGGCGCGGCTGAGACGGATGGTAGAGAACGAGGCGTGGAAGATGGCGGGAAAGTATCAGAAGGGGAAGACAAAGATCAGAGGGAATCGGGCTCAGGGGAGCCATGCTGCAAAAAGCCCTGTCACAAGGAAGAAACAGTAGACCCTGCTTCTTGTGCCTGGCGGGAGGGACATTCCTGTCCCGAGTCTCTCCGGAAAGAATTAAAGAGGTAGGAGATAAAATTTTTTTGAGGGTGAAAAGAATTTGTGACCTGGGATGTCAAAGGGAGGTGGTAGGATCGCGCTTATGAAATTGAGGGAAACCTCTTTTGAGAAAGACTTTTGCGGAGGCACAGCCTGTCCATCTTTCGTCCGGTCTTAACGCGCGGTTGGTCTCGTCGCCGATGCCGATCGCCATGGAGAGGAAAGCCAACCGTGCGCGCGGCCTGGACGATTCTGGAGGAGCAAAATCCAATGAGTGAAAAGGGATGACAGCGATTGGTTTTGACTACCCTGGGAAAGAAACCGTCAGCCGGTTAAGGAAAGCTTAAATTAACTTAAATGTATTTTTAAGTATAATGAGAAAAATGCTGATTCTTATTTCAAGAAAATGCTATTGTCCCTTCGTGACACACTTTAGCGTGTTACTTGAGCGGGAGACCATGCATCGGCACCTTACAAACAACCGTAGGGTGCCGATAATTCCGTGTTCACTTAGCAGGCCCTATTGAAGCAATGTTTTTTGGAGCATCATGAGACTTCAAAAAAACTTATCCGCGGTACCTGCCGCGGCCCCATTGTATTCATAACAAGAGTTATAGCTGAGAGGACTCTAGGTGAATAGACCTGACATGGAATTCATAAATTGGTTCAAAAAAATTACAACGCATGAACCGTATCCATATCAAATCCGCTTCGCAATGGATGATTCCCTTCCTCAATTAGTCGATATACCGACAGGCTTGGGGAAAACGGCAACGACTATCTTAGGATGGTTATGGAGGCGGAGGTTTCATCAGAATAGAGCGATCCAAGACGCCACACCGCGCCGCCTTGTTTACTGCCTACCCATGCGCGTGTTGGTTGAACAAACCTATGAGAACGCACAAGGTTGGCTAAGCAAGTTAAACTTGTTGGGTAGCCCCAATGACGGTAGCATTTCGGTCAACCTTCTCATGGGCGGTGAAATCGCTCTGGACTGGGACGCCCATCCGGAAGCGGATGCGATCCTGATCGGCACTCAAGACCAGTTGCTATCACGCGCATTAAACCGGGGCTATGCAATGAGCCGCTATCGATGGCCGATGCATTTTCCCCTTCTCAATAACGACTGCCTTTGGACCTTCGACGAAGTGCAGCTAATGGGATCGGGACTTCCGACAACCGCTCAGCTTCAGGCGTTTCGGGAAAAGCTCGGCACCTATGGAGCAGTTCATTCGCTCTGGATGTCCGCCACACTGAAAAAAGAAGGACTTGCCACAATTGATTTTCTGGAACAGGCCGCTCGTCTCCAAACGCTCTCGTTGAATGATCAAGATAAGCAACATCAAGAAGTATCTAAACGCACGAATGCCAGAAAATCTCTGACAAAGGCGCAGACGGTCTGGCGCGCAGAAGCAGCAGATGACTATGCGGAGACTTTAGCAAAAGAAGTGGTCCAGAAGCACAAAATCGGGTCGTTCAGCCTGGTCATTGTAAATCGTGTCAATCGCGCCCAGGAAGTGTTCAAAGCACTACAAGAACTATTGCGAAGCGCTTCCCAACCGCCAGACCTTCTTCTCATTCATTCCCGTTTCCGCTCCGCCGAACGAAAAAAGATTCAAGCACGTCTAAAAGAAAGCCCTACACAAGGCCGTATTATTGTGGCTACGCAGGCCATTGAGGCAGGCATCGATCTCTCCGCCCAAACGCTCTTTACGGAACTGGCTCCCTGGTCGTCACTCGTTCAACGGTTTGGGCGGTGCAATCGATACGGAGAATACAACGAAGATCATTCTGCCCGCATCTTTTGGATCGACCTCGAAACGCTGATCGTCAACAAAAAAGGTGAAAAGGAGCCAAATATAGAAGCGGCTCAACCCTATGAGACCCCTCCGCTGGACTGGGCTAGAAAGCAACTGACGCAGTTAACGGATGGGGGACCTCAAGCAGTGTCCGGAATCAGCGATCCTTTCCCGGCTCCGCCCGCCCATGTGCTCCGGAAAAAAGATTTGATCGAACTTTTTGACACCACCCCCGATTTGGCTGGTAATGACATTGACGTATCCCGTTACATTCGTGAGACCGAGAACAATGATGTTCAGATCTATTGGCGAACACCAGTTGATATAAATTCGGAACCTCGGGACGAAGAACTCTGTTCCGTTTCGATTAAAAGTTTCAGAATTTTTCTAAACAAAGAAGAAGCCTGCCTATCGATGGAATGGTTTGGATCGAGAGTGGATTCCCGTCACCGATAAATCTATCTGGCCCGGCCTTACCATTCTCCTGGATGTCTCTGCCGGTGGGTATTCGGAAGAGCTCGGCTGGACTGGAGACGACACCGACCTGGCCTCAGCGCTTCCACCTCTTCCAAACGCCCCTTCACTGGACGCTTATGACGAGGACCGCCCCACTTTTATAAGTCGTTACGTCACACTAACAGACCACGCAAAAGATGTCGCTGACGCACTGATCGCCCTCAAAAAAATATTTTTCAGTTCTTTGCCTAACGTTCCATGGGACGATCTTTCTAAAGCGGCTCGATGGCACGATATCGGCAAGGCTCATAAAGTATTTCAAGAGATGCTGCCATCTCCTCTCCAAAGCGACGATCTACGGGGAGGCCAGCCCCCCTGGGCAAAGTCAGCGCACAATGGGGGCAAATATTCCCGCCCCCATTTCCGCCATGAACTTGCCTCGGCTTTGGCACTTTTGCAACACAAGGAATCCGACCTGGCCGCGTATCTTGCAGCAGCCCATCACGGCAAGGTACGTCTTTCGATCCGCTCCCTTCCTGGTGAAATACCAGCTGGTGATGGTAGGCCCTTCGCCCGCGGCGTCTGGGAAGGAGATGAGCTTCCGGCGGTCGACCTTGGAGACAAAATTCAGAGTCAGAAATTGATTCTGACACTTGCTTATATGGGAATGGGTGAGGGCCCGCATGGGGCCAGCTGGTTGGAGCGAACACTTAGATTGCGGGATGAATACGGGCCTTTTAGACTGGCCTGGATGGAAACCCTTGTGCGCGTGGCCGATTGGAGGGGCACCCGAAAGGAAGAGGAAACCAAATGAATGATCTGATACTTTCCGGATGTAGGCCGGAACCGCTGGCCAACTATCTTAAAGCCCTAGGAGTCTTTCGGCTCTTGGGTGAACAGGCTGATTCAAATATCCGAGGGGGATGGAAACAAGACGAGTTTATTCTCCGATCGAACCTTGATCGGGAAAAACTGGAGCAGTTCTTTTTGCAAGATTACCGGCCGACGCCCATCGTCGCCCCCTGGAATGGCGGAAGCGGATTCTATCCGAAAGTTAAAAAAAATGGGATCGATGCTCTTTGTATTTCTCCGGCTCAACGATTCACCGATTACCGGCAGACGATTTCTATCGCTCAAAACTTAATTGAGTCACTTGGGTTGTCCGAAAAATCGAGTGGCGAGCAAAAACAACTGCTTTTACGTCAATGCCGAAATCATTTCCCGGATAAAGCAGTCGCCTGGCTGGATGCGGCGTATATCTTGACGGAACATGAAGCGAAATATCCACCTCTCCTCGGAACCGGTGGTAACGACGGGCGGTTGGAATTCACGAATAATTTCATGCAGCGCTTGATCGACATTTTCGATATCGGAACAGGTGCGCCGACCGCTTTTTCCCGGTCATGGCTCTCCGGCGCTCTTTTCAACGTGCCTGTACAGAAGCTTTTAGCTGACAAACCGATTGGGCAATTTTATCCGGGCGCAGCGGGAGGGGCAAATTCGTCAGTCGGGTTTTCCTCAAAATCACTGATCAATCCCTGGGATTTCATTCTCATGATCGAAGGCGCACTGCTCTTTGCGGCGGCGACGACAAAGCGCCTTCGAGCCGGCACTGCCATAGAATTGGGTTATCCCTTCAGTACACGAGCGGCCGGCGTTGGATATGGCACTGCCAGCACGGCAGATGAAACTTCCCGCGGTGAACTCTGGATCCCATTATGGGAATCCCCTTCATTGCTCTCTGAAGTAATGACCCTTTTTTCTGAGGGAAGGGCACAAGCGGGACGGCGCCCTGCTAAGAACAGTGTCGACTTCGCCCAGGCATTGGCAATGCTGGGAACGGATCGAGGCATCAATGAATTTCTTCGCTACGGCTTTCAGGAGAGAAACGGTCTCGCTTATTTTGCAACCCCTCTGGGGCGTTGGAGGGCCAAAGCCCGCCCTAAGGCAAATTTGCTGGATCAGGTCGGGTCCTGGATCGATTCGTTCAGGCATAAAGCGACGGGAAACACCGCCCCCGAACGGATAAAACGAACATTTCGCGCCGTCGAAGAAGCGATCATGAATTTCTGCAAACCCGGAGGGCCCGCCCAAATGACGGAGATCGTGATTGCGCTGGGGCAGGCAGAGAGGGCCTTGGCGGGATCACCTCGATTTCGAGAAGAAGCGTTTGTCAAACCGATTCTTCTTTCCGAAGAATGGATTGAAGCATTAGACAATGGGAAAGAAAAAACCGAATTTCAACTTGCTTTAGCGTTGGCCTCGATGGGAATCCGGAAGAATTTAGAACCGGTCGAAGTCCGATCTGGAAAAGTAAGTTGGCTTGATCAAAAGAATCCTCCGCATGTGGTCTGGAGAGATGGATCGCTCATTAATAATCTTACGGCCGTTCTACTTCGGCGATGTTTGGATGCTGAGTCCCTGGATGGGAAATACCGAGCGGGCTTGGGAGAAATTGCGGCCTTTATTTCTGTTGATGTCGATGATTCACGGCTTGAGAAACTTCTATGGGGACTCTCTCTCATTGACTGGCCAAAAGTCACAACCGCAGCCAGTCATCGCATTGAGGGCAGTTTTACGCCCATGCTCTATGATCTCCTGAAATTGACATGTCTGCATGAGCCTTTAAAGGATACACCGATTCCGCTCAATACAGCGATTCTGACGAGAGCAGCCTCAGGGGATGCAGCCGCGGCCTCAAAGCTGGCAGCCCAACGTCTAACAGGCAGCGGGTTTCATCCCTTAGTAGACCTTATTACAGAGCCAAGCAAAAATACTCAACGCATTGCAGCAGCATTGATCTTTCCAATTTCCAGATCAGATATTTACCGCCTCGTTAAGCGAATTTTAAAAGTGTCCGAGCCTGCACAAAGATAGAACTTAATATTCTTACTCACATAAAAGGAGAACACCATGGCCTCAAAACTGGATCTTAAGCCTCTTCAAGACGCACCCCGCCTCCTGATCGAAGCCGAACTTCAACCAATCCAGGGGACCCGCTTTCAACCAACGGGCTTTCCCGATTTGGGTGCGGCGACATTCACCCTGCACGATGACACATCGATGCTCTTGGTGGAATCCGCACAGAGCATGGCGAATCGATTGGAAAACATCTGCTGGGAGGAAGCAACCAGCGATCTGACCGATGCGCTTAAAGGGCTCCCATATATTGTGGTTAAAGAAAACGGAAAAGTGATTACGAACTCTTTATTGGAGTCTCACCGGTTGAATTCCCCATACATTCTGGAGGGCACTGATAAAACCTTTTTCAACAAGCTTAAAGAAGAATTAGAAGTATTCGAAGGAAAACCGGTCGATCTCAAGCTTTTGGCCGCTATTTTAATGAAATATGATGTGAATGCCCTGTTGCACGGCGTCTTTTTAGCAAAGAGTGAACTTGCGGGAGGAAGACTTCGCTTGGCCAGAAGCCTATCGGCCTTTATCGAAGCAAAAGAGGTCGCCGTCGCTGCAAGCGGTGGGGTCAAAATGGACCGGGTCAATCCACAAGGCGATACAAAAAAAGGGTTCGGCCATGTCCCTTTTCACAGGGCCGAGTACACCGCAAAAGAGATCACGGCTTTTTTCAACCTCGATCTTGCCCAAATCCGAGGATATGGCTTAGGAGAAAATGCAGAGCAGTTGTTGGTCGCTGTTGCTCTGTTCAAAATCCAGAAATTTTTAAAAGAAGGATTGCGCCTCAGAACGGCTTGTGACCTGGAAGCCGTCAAAACCACGGTAAAACGGCCGGAAAATTTCGAGATTCCCTCTTTACAGGCTCTGGAAGCGGCATTGCCTCCTCTCATCCAGGCAGTCGCCGGTGAGGGGAAGTTTGCGAGTCCGGCGGTCACGACCGTCTCTTATACTGGGGGGCAATGGATGATTACTTTAAATATCCGGTTCACAGCCGGCCGATATCACGCGACCCCGTGGGGTCGGCATGTTAATGAGGGTGCGATCGAATGGCCGCCTTCTCCCTGGCGGATTTTGAGGGGGCTCATTGCCGCCTGGCATCGAAAGTTTTCAATCGATATTCCAGAAACTGCCGTTCGCAACATTGTTGAAAACTTAACAGCGCTTCCTTTGTTTCATCTTCCAAAAGCCACACTGGGGCATACGCGGCACTTCATGCCGCAGAGAGATCCGCTTGGCCGGGACAAAACGAAAATCTTTGATGCCTTTATTTCAATCCTGCCCGATGATCCGGTTTCAGTGATCTGGCCCTCGGTCACACTGGAACAGGATCAGTTACTCCTCCTTCAACGGTTAAGCTCCGGTCTCGGTTATCTCGGCCGCGCAGAAAGCTGGGTCAGCATCGAGGCCTCAGACAAGTGGGACGGGGTCTCCAACTGCGAACAGATCGAAAACGGCGAGGAGGTAGAAGGAGAGCGGGTTCGAACCATGGCTGTACTAACACCAGAGGAGTATTCAGTCTGGTTGACTCATTTCAGCATTCAACCCATTGACCCGGGAATCGCCACCCAAAAAAAGAACAGAAGTAAAAAGGACACACTTTCTGCCGCCCCAATCGATCTATGGAGTGCGCTTCACGCTGAAACAAGCGACTTGCAAAAACAAGGCTGGTCATTCCCTCCCGGAAGCAGATGGGTTGATTACAGCCGTCCGGATGATGCATTTCAGGTCGTCTACCAACGGAGGCCAACGATAAAAAAAGCCCCTAACCCGACCGTGGCGAGATATGCTCTTGCCGGCTCCGTCCTTCCACAGCTAACTGACAGTCTTTATATCGGAGAGCGAATGCGGAAGGCTCTCATGTCCAAATCAAAAGGGCTCGGTGACAGTGAACATGCGCTGCCGGTTTTTTCCGGGAAAGAACCGGATGGCACCGCCCTGAAAAAAAATCATGTCCATGCCTTTTATCTTCCCACAGATGAAGATGACGATCTAAAGCTTGATCATATCAATGTTTACTCCTCAACCGGCTTCGATGAACGAGCACAAATGGCTTTGTATCGGGTGAACAAACTCTGGGGCTCTGGAGGACATGACATCTATACCGTTCTTATCGGACTTGGTAAGGCGGAAGATTATGGAGGATTCGATGAACGGAAGGGCCAAGCCCCTCAATTGGCCTCATCAAAAATCTGGGTCTCATCAACCCCTTATCTGCTCACACGCCATCCAAAGAAGAATGGTAAAGATTCTCCGGAGGCCCAATTGCGGGTAGAGCTTGCTCGCCGAGGACTGCCTGAACCCATCAAGCTTGATCGGCTCGATTATACGACTGTGTCAAATAAAAAGATCGGTTGGCTTGAGTTCCGGCGAATCCGAACGAATGGTGAAGGCCGACTCGCCGACTTACGTGGATACGGATTCAGAATTGAATTTCCCACGGAGGTCCCCGGCCCGATCGCCCTGGGTTATGGATGTCACTTCGGCTTGGGACAGTTTATCGCTGTTGAAGAGTAGAAAATGACCCCATCCAAAAAAGAAAAGCGCAACCCCCTTCCACCTAAATACGCGGAATTCCTCTCCGCCGTCAAGGAGCGGATACGCCGGAGCCGCCTTCGAGCCTACCGGACCGTCAATCGGGAGCTGATCGACCTATATTGGAGCATCGGTGAAGAAATTGTGGATCGGCAAGAGAAGCATGGGTGGGGGAAGTCGATCGTGGAGAGGCTTTCCGCCGACCTGTGTAAAGAGGTGCCGGATTCGTCCGGATTTTCCGCGCGGAACCTGTGGCACATGCGGGATTTCTTTCTGGCCTATCGCCGTAACCCAAAACTGAAACAACTTGTTTCAGAAATTCCGTGGGGGCAGAATATCATTATTTTGCAGAAGGTGAAGGGAGCCGCTGCGCGTGAATACTACCTGAAGGCAACTGGCGAGCTGGGCTGGAGCCGAAATGTGTTGATTCATCAGATCGAGGCGCAGGCGTTCGAGCGGCATCGCGTTGAAAGGAAGCAGCATAACTTCAAGCAGAGCCTCCCGGAACCTCTATCGGAACAGGCTGACCTTGCATTGAAGGACGCGTATCTTCTTGACTTTCTCGGCCTCCATCGAACGGCCAAAGAGCGAGAGATTGAAGGCAAAATGATCGCCAAGATCCGGGACGTTCTCCTCGAACTGGGCGCCGGCTTTTCCTTCATCGGGAGTCAATATAAGATCGTCCTGTCCGGCGACGAGTACTTCATCGATCTGCTGTTTTTTCATAGGCCACTGCGGTGCCTGGTCGCCATCGAATTGAAAGCCGGAGAATTCCAACCGGAGCACGCTGGAAAATTGAACTTCTATCTAAATCTTTTAGACGATCAAGTCCGGCAGAAAGATGAGAACCCGAGCATCGGGATTATCCTCTGTCAATCGCGCAACCACTTGAAAGTCGAATATGCGTTGCGGAACATCCAAAAGCCGATCGGCGTCGCGCAATATTATCTGACCCGTGAACTTCCCTCGGATCTTTCCCGGGTCTTGCCCAGCGCCGAAGAGCTGGAGCGGGAGATTGAGGCGGAGTTGAATCTGAAGTCGCCAGAAGATAAAACGTAGATAAGGCTGACACGACGACCTTATCTACACCGCTCTTTGACAACCGAAAGGAGATTTTATGACTACTCACGATACAGATGCGCCGGCCGACCTGCCGCTCCTCCCCGTGCGGATGCTGAACGAGTTTACCTATTGTCCCCGTTTGGGATACCTCGAATGGGTGCAGGGGGAATTCGCCGACAGCGCCGATACGGTGGAGGGGCGGTACCGCCACCGGCGGGTGGACCAGGGGGCGAAACGGCAGACGAAGAAAGAGCCGGAAGGGGAAGAAGAAAAAGTCGTTCTCCACGCCCAGTCGGTCTCGTTCTCCAGCGAGCGGCTGGGGCTCACGGCCAAGATCGATCTGGTCGAAGGGGAGGGTTCCCGCGTCACCCCCGTCGATTACAAAAAAAGCAAACGGCCGCATGTCGCCAAAGGCGCCTGGGAGCCGGAGTTAGTACAGCTCTGCGCGCAGGGGTTGCTTCTCCGTGAGCAAGGCTACGAATGCACCGAAGGGGTCATCTACTTCGTCGGCTCGCGGGAGCGGGTGACGATTCCTTTTGACGAGGAGCTGATCGCCCTCACGCGAGAGCGGATCGCTCAGATGCGGCAGGCCGTGGTTTCAGGAGAGATCCCGCCGCCGCTGGAAGAGAGCCCCAAATGCGTCCGCTGCTCGCTCGTCGGCATCTGCCTTCCGGATGAAGTGCGGTTTCTCACAATGAACGGCAACGGTCTGCCGGAGCCGCGTCCCCTCTTCCCCGCCTCGGACGACACCCTGCCGCTTCACATCCAGCACCCCGGCGCGAAGGTCTCAAAACGGGGCGAAGTGTTGGCGATCCTGGACGGTGATGAGATTTTGACGGAAGCCCGTTTGGGAGAGATCTCCCCAAGTCTCGCTCTTCGGAGGAATTCACATCAGCACGCCGGTGATTCAGGAGCTCTGCCGCCGCGGTATTCCGATCACTTATCTCTCTTCGGGCGGATGGTTCTATGGGATCACCCACGGGATGAGCCACAAGAACATCGACCTGAGGCGGCGCCAGTTCCGGGCGGCCGAAGATCCGGCCCGGTGCCTGTCACTGGCGCGCCGGTTCGTTGCGGCGAAGATCGCCAATTGCCGAACGCTGTTGCGCCGGAACCACGAGCTTCCGATCGAACAGGCGTTACAACAGATGAAATGGGACATCGAACAGGCCGGAAAAGCAGAAAGCCTCGACCAGCTGTTGGGGGTGGAGGGGCTGGCCGCCCGCCGCTACTTTGAATATTTCGACGGGATGCTGAAATTGGCCGATCCGCTCTTCCCGGAATTCGACTTCAACGGCCGCAACCGGAGGCCGCCGCGCGACCCAATCAACGCGCTTCTCTCCCTCGCCTATGCAATGCTGGCAAGAGAGTGGACCGTAGTGATCCAAAGCGTCGGGCTTGATCCCTATCTTGGCTTTTATCATCAGCCGCGCTACGGCCGGCCGGCGCTGGCGTTGGATCTGATGGAGGAATTCCGGCCGATCATCGCCGACTCCGCCGTGATCACGGCGATCAACAATGGCGAGGTCACGATTAAAGATTTCATCAAGGAGCTCGGCGCAGTGAGCCTCACCCCGGAAGGAAGAAGCCGCTTCATTCAGACCTATGAGCGGCGGATGAGCAGCGAGATTTCCCACCCCGTCTTTGGATACCGAATCAGCTATCGGCGGGTCTTTGAAGTCCAGGCTCGCCTGTTGGGACGTTATCTGACCGGCGAGATACCGGAGTATCCGGCCTTTGTGACACGGTAACCGATAGCATCGAAGCAGGAGCCTGCATCCGTGCGACACGTTTATATTGTCACTTACGACATTGCAAATCCCAAAAGACTTCGCCGCGTTTTCAAAACGATGAAGGGGTTTGGAAAGCATCTTCAGTTTTCGGTCTTTCAGTGCGATCTTCCGGCCATTGACCTGATCCGGATGCAGGATATCCTGACCATGATTATCAATGCGGAGGAAGATCAGGTGCTCATCTTCAACTTGGGACCGACCGAAAGCTGTCCGATCAAATCGATTCAGACCATCGGCTTGCCGGCGAAGCTTACGAAACGTGCAACCCAGGTGGTTTGATTTTTTTTGCCGCTCGCGCGCGAGCGGTTCGGTTCTGTAGTAGCACCGGGCGGCGCTCGCGAACCTCTATGCCCTTGAAAGATCGGCACTTGAGATCATAAAGGAGGGAACAGAGAGTTGAAAATAAATAATCAGATCGGTTACAATCCGAACCGCTCGTTTTGGCGCCTTAATATAATTGCTAATCACCAACTTAGCAGGGGCGCCCTTTCCGAAGAGTAAAATCTTCGGCCTCATTGAAGCTGTCTTGCAATTCGTCTGACGCGCGCCCTATCTTTTCTTTCCGAAGAGTAAAATCTTCGGCCTCATTGAAGCAAGTGTTTCAGGCACTGTGGCGACCGGACAAACTCTGCTTTCCGAAGAGTAAAATCTTCGGCCTCATTGAAGCTAGAGAGCACCGGCTTTATCCAGCCGAGCGCCTTCTGCTTTCCGAAGAGTAAAATCTTCGGCCTCATTGAATGTACGGCCGCATCGTCGGAGACCCAGCCGGCATGTCTTAGCCTTCCGAAGAGTAAAATCTCCGGCTTCATTGAAGCATCGCCTGCTGCCGCATCCTGGGAATTCCCGCGCGCTCTTTCCGAAGAGTAAAATCTTCGGCCTCATTGAAGCCCATCATCTTCTTTAATGATAGGACATTCGCGGTTATCGCTTTCCGAAGAGTAAAATCTTCGGCCTCATTGAAGCGGGAAGCTGGGCCGCGCGCCGGGCGATCGCTAAGACTTTCCGAAGAGTAAAATCTTCGGCCTCATTGAAGCCCTTTGAAGTCCGCGGCTTTGAGGATCCGCTTCAGCAACGCTTTCCGAAGAGTAAAATCTTCGGCCTCATTGAAGCTAGAGCTTGTCCGGGCCGCCTGCGAAGAGGCGGTCACTTTCCGAAGAGTAAAATCTTCGGCCTCATTGAAGCCCTGGAATTCTTCTCCAGGCCATCACTCTCTCGAATGCTTTCCGAAGAGTAAAATCTTCGGCCTCATTGAAGGTACGGCCGCATCGTCGGAGACCCAGCCGGCATGTCTTAGCCTTCCGAAGAGTAAAATCTCCGGCCTCGTTGAGGTAATATTTCTGTGCGTCTTTTCTCTTTTCCCTTCTTCCTCCAGATTTTTCGCTCCCCACCCCGCCCTTGCCTTTCCCCCCGACTTTCGGTATCGTTAAGAACGATGCAGCCGCAGATGAAACTTGTTGTTATCTGTTCTCCTAGCACCTAGAGAGGCACACATTAATGTAAAAATCCTGAAAGACTTTGAAGACCGTTCGATCAGATTAACCGCGGAGAGGCTGGCGCACATTTCAGACCATCCAGAGATGAAAGGGATGACCCAAGCCATTACTGAGACGTTGTTATCGCCGCAAAAAGTGATTGAAGATTCCCCGCCGCAAGCAGCGGTGAATCTTCGACCCGAATGGAGATGAATCTATTTGTATTCGCGCGTCTAACCCACGCCCCAAGGGGCGGGGAATACGACGCGCGTGCGTGTTCAATCGTTGAGTGATCCGGAAGCGCATCTCTATTACCGTTTCTATTTCGGCACGCGAGTGGATGATAAATATCTCTGTGTTGTTGTGAAAATAAAAGACGACGACAGCTTTATCTTAACCGCATATTTGACAGATACCATCAAAAAAGGGGAAGTGATATGGCCAAGAAAGTTGTGAGGCTTTGGTACGATCCGGAAGGAGACTACTTGGAAGTCACCTTTGACCAGAAGGAAGGCTATTTCCGGGAAACGGAAAGCGATCAGGTGATGGAAAAAGTAGACCAAGAAGGAAATGTCTTAGGATTCTCCGTGTTAAAGGTCAGTAAGCTTCGGAACAAACCGCTTGAAGTAGCCCTCTAGGGATAACCGGTCTCAATATGCAGCCGCAGATGAAGCTCGGCGATTTCTTGATCGCCTACCTTAAAAAAATCGGGGTTGATCACCTCTTCGGGATTCCGGGAGACCTGGTCATCAAGCTCTTTCTCCACTTCGGGAAGCCGCGGGGGTTGAAGGTGATCACCTTCTCCCATGAGCCGGGGGTCGGCTTCGCCGCCGACGGCTATGCGCGGAGCACCGGAAAGCTCGGCGTCGTCTGCGTCACCTACGGCGCCGGCGGACACAACATGGTCAACCCGGTCGCAGGATCTTTCTCAGAGAAGGTCCCGATCCTGGTAATCTCCGGCGGACCGGGAGAAGAGGAGCGGAAACTCGGCGTCCTCATCCACCATCAGGCCAAAGAGGTCGAATCTCAACTCCACATCTACAAAGAGCTCACCTGCGCCGCAAAAATCATCGACGATCCGAACCGGGCCGCGGAAGAGATCGACGACGTCATTCAGACGATCCTCCGGGAGAGACGGCCCGGCTATCTTGAAATTCATCGGGACAAGGTTGATATGATGATCTCCGTTCCGAAGCGGCTGATCGAGTGGGACGGGCGCTTCATCGATCTTCCCTCCGATCGACGTAAAGTGATTGAGGCGGCGCGCGACACGGTGAACCGCCTTCAACAGGCGAAACGGCCGGTGATCATCGTCGGGATCGAGGTCCGCCGCTTCGGATTGACGAAAGAGATGATCCGCCTCGCCGAGGCGGTCGGGGCGCCGGTGCTGACGAATGTCTTGGCGAAGGGATCTTTTCCGATGGACCACCCGCTGGCGATGGGGGTCTACATCGGCCGGCTGAGCCATCCCGCCGTCCACAAGCGGGTCGCGCAGGCCGACCTGGTCTTGAGCCTCGGGACGCTCTTGACCGACATGGACCTCGGCATTCAGCCGCCGGAGATCCCCCGTGAGAAGTCGATCTGGGCGGTGGAGAACCGGGTTCACATCAGCTTTCATACCTACACCGACGTCCGAATCAACGACTTCATCAAAGCGCTCCTGAAGCTCCCCCTTCCGCATCGCAAAGAGAAGGTGACCTATTATGACAATCTGCCGAAGCGGCCGGCAAAGCTCGCTGCGGATCGGCCGATCGAGATGGCGGAGGTGCTGCACGAGGTGAACGACTTCCTCAAAGAGCGAAAAGAGTTCATGGCGATCACCGAATCGGGTGATTCTCTTTTCGCTGGAATTGATATTAAGGTCGGCAGCAGCGTCTACTTGGCGCAAGGATATTATGCTTCAATGGGATTTGCGATTCCCGGCGGCTTGGGGGCGCAGATCGGAACCGGCCTTCGCCCCTTGATTCTCTGCGGCGACGGAGCTTTTCAGATGACGGGGCATGAGATCTCGCAGGCTCCCCGCCATCGTCTCAACCCGATCGTGTTGCTTCTCAACAACAAAGGATGGGGGATCTTCCGGCCGATCGCCGAGCGGGAGACGCTGCTCGCGATCCCCGACTGGCCTTATGCCGAGTTGGCCCGGCTGTGGGGCGGGGTCGGCTTTCAGGTCAAGACCGCTTCGGAGTTGCGCGAAGCGCTCCTGAAAGCGGAGCGGCTTTCTTCATTCGTCATTATCGAAGTCGCGATCCAACCAAACGATCTCTCCCCGATGGCCCGCAAATACATCGGCGCCGCCGCCAAAAAGGCGCGGCTCTCCTGAAAATTAAATGCAGAACATTGGAATGGGGCGTTGCCCCAAACCCCACCGCGGGGCCGCTTCGCCGCGGCCCCTCCGGCTTCCCCGGGCGGCGGGGGCAAGCCCCCTGCACCCCACGGTCACATCTTGCACAACACGCAGAAGGGCACTGCGGATTGTGCTTCGGACAATGGTGACCTTGTAAGGTGGGTGGAATGTCTGGACAGAAGTAACGCAGGAGTGCGTGAACGACAGGGGATCACCCCTCCAAGCGCGCAGGCTCTTTTCTCTTCAGTCTTATTTTGAACTAATCTAAATAATAGAGGACTCTGTGGGCTGCTGCGCCCGCAGCGTAAGGGCCCCACTGGGGGATGGGTGGTGCCCACCCCAAAGAGCAGGCTCTTTGGGGACCCCGGGCCGGAGCGCAGTACCCCACTACAAATCAAAACGTTTCACCTTGCTAGGTCGGAGCGTGTTCGAGGGGCGATCCGCGCCGCTCTTGCGCCGTCGCGCCGAGTTCGACCGTGGGGGTTCCAAGGGGGTTCCAAGGGGGCTTGCTCCCCTTGGTGTCCCTTGGGAATCCAAAGGGGGTTGGGCAAGCAACCCCCATGGCGGGGGGCGGGGCGAGCAGCCCCGCTACATTCATCCTTGCCAGTGGGGCTTGGGGCAACGCCCCATTCCAATCTTCTAAGAATCTTCCCATCACTTCAAATATCTCCAGTCCTCGGGAGAAGCCCCCTCGGGATCACCCTCGCTCAGCATGAGAAGCAAAGGATCTCCCCAGACCGGAAAATGCAAAGGAACGTTGATCTTTCCGACCGGTTTTGCTAAGCTAAAATCAATTTTCCGTTGATGTCCCCATCCAAACCTCTACTTAAAGAAGGAGACCACCGATGCAATTCGAGACGATGAGCCAGCTCGGCGACACGATCAAGGGGATCATTGAGATTTCAAACGGGCAGGTGAAGGTGATCGATCCGAAGCGGGTCCGCGGCGCCTTAATCGACCGGCTGGTCTACACCGCCGTCTTTCATCAAAAGCCCGACATGCGCGCCACCGCCCGATGGATGATCAAAATGGCCGCGCCTCAGATCGGCATTCATCTCGCCTCGATTCAGCCGCTCTATGAAGCGATGGGCCGGGGGGAGGTCGGCGGCTTCACCACGCCGGCGGTCAACGTTCGAGGGATGGCCTACGACACCGCCCGCGCCCTCTTTCGGTCGGTCAACCGGAACAAGGTCGGCGCCATCATACTGGAGATCGCCAAATCCGAAATGGGATACACCCATCAATCTCCCGCCGAATACGCCGCCGTCATGACCGCCGCGGCGATTCAGGAAGGCTACCAGGGCCCCCTCTTTATCCAGGGGGATCACATTCAATTGAATGCGAAGAAGTTCAAAGAAGACCGCGAAAAAGAGGTCAATGGGGTGCGCAAGCTGATGAAAGAGGCGATCACCGCCGGCTTCTTCAACATCGATATCGACTCCTCGACATTGGTCGATCTCGACCGGCCCAACGTCGTCGAGCAGCAGCGGGATAATTTCGAGGTGGGAGCCGATCTGACCGCCTACGTCCGGTCGCTCGAACCGAAGGGGATCACAATCTCCGTCGGCGGCGAGATCGGCGAGGTCGGCGGGAAAAATTCGACCGTCGAGGAGTTCAAGGTCTACATCGACAATTATCTGACGACTCTTCAGAAGATCAAACCGGGGGCGAAGGGGATCAGCAAGATCTCGGTCCAGACCGGGACGAGCCACGGCGGCGTCCCGATGCCCGACGGCACCGTCGCCAAGGTAAAGCTCGACTTCGGCGTGCTGGAGTCGATCTCGAAGGTCGCGCGGGAGGAGTACGGCCTCGCCGGCGCGGTGCAGCATGGGGCCTCGACGCTGCCGCCGGAGGTCTTCGATCGATTCCCGAAAACCGGGACCGCCGAGATTCACCTCGCCACCGAGTTTCAGAACATGATCTATGAACAACTTCCCGCTCCTTTCAAAGAAGAAATCTACGCCTACCTGCGCGAGACCTGCAAGGACGAGATGAAGGCGGGACAAACCGACGAGCAGTTTATCTATAAGACCCGGAAGAAAGCGCTCGGGCCGTTTAAGAAACGGCTCTGGGATCTTCCGACCGATCTGCGCCAGAAGATCGGCCAGGTTTTAGAGGACAAATTCACCTTTCTCTTTAACAAACTGAATGTCGTCGGCACCCGTGAGACGGTGGTGAAGTGGGTGAAGCCGGTCGAGGTCTCGTTTGCCATTCGTGATGAAATCGCCGCCGCCGAGGCCGAATCGAAAGCCGCCGCGCAGCCGGCGAAGAAAGAAGAGGTCAACCCCCTTGCGGACTAGCCGAAATAAAAACGATTGGAAATGGTCGGGCCCGGTTGTTGCCCTTCTCTTCTTTGCGTTGATCATTCTCTCCGGCGCGCAGACCGTCCGGGCCGGAGTCATCATCGGTTTCGAATCGCCCTCAAAGGAGAACGCCGCGCCGAGCCGATTTACCCTGGAAGGGAAAAAGCTTCGCGCCCAAGATCCCAAGGGGGGGGTCATGATCTTCGACGGAGATCAGCAGACCCTCTGGACGATCGATCAGAAAAAGGAGCGCTATACCGAAGTCACGGAAGCCGATGCCAACCGAATCCATGAAATGCAGCAGCAGATGGAACAGCAGATGAAGGATCGGCTGAAAGCGCTCCCCCCGGACCAGCGCAAGGAGATGGAAGAGCGTCTCGACGCGATGAAAGGAAAGCCGGCCGAAGCGCCCAAATTAACTTTCGAGCCGAACGGAGAGACCAAGAAGACCAAAAACGGCTTCTCTTGCAAGCCTTATCGCGTTCTGGGAGATGGAAAACCGATTGAAGAGGCCTGCTTTATCCCTTGGAAAGAGACGGGGCTCTCGGCCGACGATTTCCGCGCCTTCGATGCCCTCGACCAATTTTTCAGAAAGCTCGGAGGGGGCAAAGGGAACCAGCAGAACCGGATTTTCGCCGACCTCCTCCAATCGCCCGGCATTCCGGCCCACGTTGCAATGATTAATCCGGACGGAACCCTCGGCGCGGAGCAGGACCTCGTCATTTTAAAAAAGGAGAACATCCCCGCCGACCAATTCTCCCTTCCTCCCGGCCTCAAAAAAGAATCCCTTTTCGGAAAGCAGCCCGAACCGAAAATGTGAAAGGGCTCTGAGGGGTTCGAGCGCAGTGTTGGGTCTCTTCAGCCCAGTGTTGCGGCCGAAAAGGCAAATTTGCTGACGCCGCTAGGTTCCCATGCTCCCCCATGCTATAATCTCAATCAATTAAGAACCCTCTTCCAGGAGGACCACATGGTCCCCATCCTGATCCTCTGGTCCACCCTCCTCTTCCCGCAACCGATCCAGGCCCCTGCACCTCCTCAAGAGCAAGAGATTGCCTCGGTGATTCATCAGCAGCTTGATGCGTTCACTTTTAACGATTATGAGGCAGCCTACCAACTTGCGTCGAAACAGGTGAAGGAGAAGTTCTCTCAGGAGGGTTTCACAGAGATGGTGCATACCAACTATCCTGAAATCACCAAATCGATTCGGGTCCTGGTCGATAAAATCAATCTCGATCCGGATCAGGACCATGCCGTAGCCCGAATCCGGATCACCGGGTTTAATCATAAAAAAATTACGGCCGAATATCAGATGGTCCATGAGAGAGATGGTTGGAAGATCGACCGCATGACGATTGTGCCGGTTCGCGCGTCAATGGAAAATCGGGAAAAGCGGAATGCCTCGCCCCTTACTAAGGACTCGTCGCAATGAGATTCGGTGTCCTCTCCGATACACATGGGCGTCTCGATCCGAAGGTCTTCAAGGCCTTTGCCGGGGTCGATCGCATTCTCCATGCCGGCGATATCGGGAGCGAAGCGGTGTTGGAAGCCCTTCAGCGGATCGCCCCGGTGACCGCGATTCGCGGGAACAATGATTTGGGCACGTCGCTCGAACGGCTTCGAGACGTGGAGGTCATCGAGATCGACCGACGCACGGTCCTCATGATTCACGACGTGAAGGAGATCTTCAAACCGACCGAAAAGATCGGGCGGTCTCTTCGAGAGGCCGATCCCGACATCATCCTCTCCGGTCATAGTCACAAAGGGGTCATCGAAGAAAAAGAAGGGGTGATTTACTTTAATCCCGGCGGCGCGGGACCGAAGCGCTTCTCTCTGAAGCGATCGATCGGGTTGATGGAATGGGATGAGAAGAGAGTTCGGCTGAAGCTGATTTTTCTGGAAGGAGGGGAGCCGATCTCCCGAGCGTTCTCATTGAACCGGTAGGAGCGCGAGACGTTCCGGCGGAACGTCTCTACCAGGGCCTCAATAATCAAAATCCTCCGCCTCGGCGATAAAGCCCGATGCGTTTCGATGTCCGCCGCCGCCGTGGCGTTTCGCGATCTCCGACACATCAATTCCCCCTTCGCGGGAGCGAAGGGCGACCGATCGCTTCCCGTCGGCGCGGATAAACCAGGCGACGCCGAACGGGCGTCCTTCCGCCAGCTTTCCCGCCACCTCCGAGAGGAGCGCCGACGTGTTGACCGCAAGCACCTTGTGGCCGTCGAGCTCGATCTCACGCGCCAGCCGAACCAGCGCCTTCACCAATTGATCTTCGTAGCGGGCGATCGCCTTTCCTTCCGTCATTAATTCCATCACGTCTCGCTTTGCAAGATCATCCCAGACGTCGAATTTTCTCGGATAAGAGCGAAGCGCCGCGTTTACCTCCCGGGAGTGGGGAAGGGCCCAGCGCCAGAGATCGCGGTCCTCGGTATAGGCCACCAGCCACGGCGGGGGCTCGCCGTTTTTGAAGTACTCCCACGCCATCTGCCCTCCCGATTTGTTCATATCAAATCGACAAAAGTCCAAATCGGAGAGAACCTCCGCGTGGGTCTTGTGATGATCAAGAACAATCAGCGAGGCCGCCTTCTCTTTCATCTCCAGAAGCGTTTCGCGCGGATAGGCAAAATCGAAGATCATCACGTCGCGCCCGGTGGCGTCGGGCGGACCATGTTCATAATCGACCGGCCGAAAGTCGGCGTCGATCCCAAGCTGATGCGCCACCCAGGCGGCGGAGAAGCCATCCGCGCATCCGGCATGGTACAGCACAAGCGGCTTTCGAGACATTCCCTTCTCCCTTGTTATCTGGATCAGCGACCGGAGACGTTCATCGGGTAAGCGATCGCCAGATCGGGATCGATTCCCCGCCGCAGCGCCATCTCGCGCCCGATCTCAATCATCTCTTTCTCGGTCAAAACCACACTCGCCACGGAGAAAACCTCTCTATCCTCCATCGCGATATGCTTCTCATAAAAGCCTTGGAGTTGCTGAAGCAGCGCAATGAGCCTCCCCCCCTCAAACGCCGGAAGCGCCCCCTCCGTCAACCACCGCTCGACGAGGAGGTCGACCTCCGCGTGGATTTGATCGATGGCATGATGCTCGTTCTCCAGCAGATCGAGCGGAGCCCGCGCGGCGACCGCGGCGGGGAGTGTGGATCTCCTCATACGCGGAAAGAGCGACTGCTCCTCATCTTCGGTATGCTTCGGAAAGGCCTCCCGGAAGTAGCGAAGCGCCGCATCCAATGCCTCTCGATCTTCCCGATGCAGCTCGCCTCCCTGTCGCCGGGTGGCGACGAGGGTCAGCAGGCCGAGAAAGTGTTTGATCCGATCGTGGCAGCCTCGCAGCCACCCCAAAGGATTGGTGAATGTAAGGTTGGGATTCGGTCCAATGTTGATCGGCATGATCTCTCTCTTGAGACTTGTCAGCTCATTCTAACATAATCGATCTTTAATTCCGACCCTTGCATTTCTCGTTCGAGTTTGGCTACCCTGGGTGAAGCCCCTCACCTCAATCCCAGGAGGACCACATGCCGACCATCGTCGAACCATCCGCCCCGATCACCCTTTCTTCCGCCGATTTAAGGCCGCGCGGCCGCGTTCATCCGAGCCCGGCGACCTGGCGGGATCAAATCCTCTACTTCCTCCTTCCCGATCGCTTCAGCGACGGACAAGAGGAGGGTCGCCCCCTCTTCGATTGGGCCCGGCCGCAGGAATATGCCGCAACCGACAAGGCGCTCTGGCAGACATCGGGAAAGCGGTTTCAGGGAGGGACCCTCAAAGGAATCGCAAGCAAGCTCGATTATTTGCAAGCGCTCGGAGTGACCACCCTCTGGGTCGGCCCCGTCTGGCGACAGCGTCCCGATCTCGACACCTATCACGGCTACGGCATCCAAAACTTTTTGGATGTCGATCCCCGCTTCGGCACCCTTCAAGATCTGCGCGATCTGGTCGATGCCGCGCACGATCGGGGAATGTACATTCTCCTCGATGTCATCTATAACCACTCCGGCAACAACTGGTTCTACGACGACAATGGAACGCCGGTGACCGATCTCCCCTATCGCTTCCAACCTCCCTATCCCGTTCATGGATGGCGCTCCGGCACCGGCGAGAGCATTCCCGAGATTGCCACGCTCGATCAGGGGGTTTGGCCGAAGGAATTTCAGAACCTCGATTGGTACACCCGCGCCGGGCGGATCGGGCGATGGGACCCGGAGCCGTGGGAAGATCCGCTCAATCCCGACAATGAATTCCGCCGCGGCGACTTCTTCGATCTCAAAGACCTCAATCAAAGCCGGAGTGATGTCCTCTCAGGACTGATCCGCGCCTACCAATATTGGATCGCGCTCAGCGACTGCGACGGTTTCCGGGTCGATACGGTCAAGCATGTCACCTTTGAGGCCTCGCGAAATTTCTGCGGCGCGATTCACGAGTATGCCGAGTCGATCGGAAAGGAAAACTTCCTCCTCGTCGGCGAGGTCACCGGCGGCGCCGCGCTGACCCGCGACTATCTCGACATCTTCGGCCGCAATCTCGACGCCGCCCTCGATATCGGCGAGCCGACGCGGAACCTGGCCGGGATGGTGAAAGGGCTCTCCGACCCGGATTTTTTCTTCAGCCAGTTCGGCGGACACGATCTTCTCGGAAGCCACCGCGAGACGGGACGCTATCATGTCTCGATCTTGGACGATCATGACATGGTCGGGCGCGACGGGAAGTATCGCTTCTCGGCGCGAAACGAGATTCCCGACAGCGCCGCCCAGGTCGCCCATGCCGTCGGGGTACAGTTGACGACCCTCGGCATCCCCTGCATCTACTACGGCACCGAGCAGGCGTTCGACGGAACGCAGGACCGTCACGATCCGACGATCGATTCCGGATTTGAAGACCGCTATATCCGTGAGACGATGTTCGGCGGCACCTTCGGCGCGTTTCAGACCGCCGGCTGCCACTTCTTCAATCCCGACCATCCCAGCTAT